>ERZ761607.4177-NODE-4177-length-13030-cov-33.840539_pt1 | contig 13030 bp, 11 predicted proteins | sample MGYA00511164_ERZ761607 | MGnify/ENA primary metagenome ERZ761607 (study PRJEB28899, sample SAMN02445080) | bioreactor sludge metagenome | biome: EBPR sludge | place: Australia: Brisbane, Thorneside Wastewater Treatment Plant | collected 2011-06-22 ...
AAACCCAAAGTTTATTTCTTCCCAAATGAAAAATGGGAATATTCAAATACAGGTTATGTATTGTTAGCATCTTTGATTGAAACCATAAGTGGAATTTCATTCGCTGAATTTATTGATAATAATATTTTCAATCCGATTCATATGCAAAGTTCATTTGTGTATAATAGACGGTTTAAACCGAAAGAAATTAATAATTACGCATATGGGATGGTGTACAATGAGGCAAAAAATATTTTTGAGTCACCAGACAATATCGCTGATTACAATGCTGTATTCTATTTAGATGGGATTCAAGGTGATGGAACAGTACATTCTACAATATCAGACCTATTGAAATGGAATAATGAAATTTTAAACAAAACCAATCTCGATGAAAATTTGGTTGATCTTATGCTTTCAAATACCCAAATTATAAATAACAAGAAAATTGAATATGGAATGGGTTGGATAATTAATAATGATGCAAAATTAGGAAAAATTGTATATCACGGTGGAAGCTGGCCTGGCTACTCTACTTATAATTCAATTTATTTGGACAGTGGATATTCAATTATTTCTTTATGTAATCAACCCAAAAATTTAGAAATAGAACAACAAATAATCATCGCTATGGAAAATATTCTCTTCGACCAACCATTTCAATTACCAAATGGTGAATAGAATAGCAAAATGAGAGCCGCTCACAAGGAGTGTACGATATAAGGGTATAAGTGGTAAATATACATTCAAACTCAGGTGTAATTAGAAAGTAATATGCCCCATAACCCGCTATCTGCATATAGCTTCGGTCGTTGGGCATAAGTTAGGCAGACCGAAAACAGGATAAAATAAAGAACTTTCCAGACAGAGTACTTTAAAATGAAAAACCTAAATTATTACGTTGAAGAATACAAAGAACAATTAGACAAAGGCGACATTAGAGAAGCATACGTTGCGCTTGTTAAGTATGTAACGAGGGTTGCTACATCTCTATCAAACAGTCATTCAGATAGTTTTTCATTTGGAAAAATTTTCCATGGCTACATGGATTTTACATATTTCTATTATACTAACGAGTTCCTGAAAAAGAGAAAATTGAAAATGGGATTTGTATTAAACCATGAGAAAATGCAATTTGAAATTTGGCTTTTAGGACAAACAACTCCAATTCAGGAAAGATATTGGCAGTATTTCAAAACAACAAAGTGGAACAAAGGCAGAATAACAAAACCAAAGTACTCCATTCTTGAAGCGGTTATAGTTGACAAACCAAATTTTAACAATTTAGACAAATTAACAAAACAAATTGAACATAGATTAATTCAAATTTCTGAAGAAATAATAGAGGATATTAAAAACATAAATTGACATAGATAGAAACAATGCGCTAGCACGGGTTTTGCCTTAGATGGGGCGAGGGCTTCGACAAACTCAGTTTATCATGTGCAAACTTGGGAGCATTGTGCTTCTATGCAAACCTTGGGCACGTTTAATACCATAGCCTACGAATGCAAAGTCCGAAACCGTTTTTAATTCAAGTAGAGGATTTGACAAGGACAAACCATGTGGAACACAAATACCCCACCCTTTCATCAAACGGATTTTATAGCACGTTTTTCAAGGCATTGAGCAAGGTTTGGACATTTTCGGGGCGACTGTTATAGCCCATCAGTCCCACACGCCATACTTTTCCGGCCAGTTCACCTAAGCCGCCCGGCATCTCGATGTTGTACTCGCGCAATAGCCGTTGGCTAACGCTTTTGGCATCCACGTCTTTGGGTACACGGACGGTGGTGAGACTGGGTAAGCGGTATGCTTCTTCTACGTGACAGGAAAGGCCCAGTGCTTCTATTCCTTCCCAGAAAAGTTCTGCATTTTTTCGGTGGCGTGTCCATCGGGCTTCGAGACCTTCCTCGGCGACCAATCGGAGTGCCTCGCGCAGGGCATAGTTCATGCTGATCGGCGCGGTATGGTGATACGTGCGTTCACTTCCCCAGTAAGAAGCCACCATAGACATGTCTAAATACCAGTTCGGGACCTTTCCATGTCGGCGGTTTAGTTTCTCGATGGCTCGTTCGTTCATCGTGAAGGGTGCAAGGCCGGGCGGGCAACTCAGGCATTTTTGGGTTCCGCTGTACGCCAAGTCCACGCCCCATTCGTCTAAGAACAAGGGAACGCCGCCCAAACTGGTAACGGTATCCAAGAGCAAGAGGCAATTGTATTTACGGCAAAGCTCACCCACGCCTTCCATCGGTTGACATGCACCAGTAGAGGTTTCTGCATGAACCAAGGCCAGAATTGCGGGCTGGTGTTTTTTGAGTGCAGCGTCCAGTTCTTCCAAGCCAAAGACCTGTCCCCAGGGCTTGCGCAGGGTCTCGACATCGGCACCATAGCGGCCAGCCATATCCACCAGGCGATTGCCAAAATACCCGTTTACACCGATCAGGACTTTGTCCCCAGGCTCTACGGCATTAGCAAGGGTTGCTTCCATTGCGGCACTTCCTGTACCACTTACCGGCACAGTAAGTAGATTGCTTGTTTGCCAAGTGTACCGAAGTAAGTCTTGTACCTCGTTCATAATTTCAATGAACACAGGGTCTAAATGCCCAACCAATGTGTTCTGTAGGGCCTCAAGGATACGGGGATGGGCGTTGGATGGCCCAGGTCCCAGTAAAAGGCGTTGAGGGACGACCAAAGGTTCGGTTTTTTTTCGGAAGGTATCGTTCACCAAAAACGTGATTGGCTTCATGATGGTTGTAAAAATGGGTATGGAAAGGATTTGGCAGGGGTGTTTTTTGGGGAAAATTTAAAATAGGGGCTTCACAGGATCGAAAAGCCGATTTTCCCATGATGCCTTGATGAAATCCATGAAAAGACTTGAATGGATAGTCCGAATTAAAAGGATTTGATCGTCTGCCGAATCAATCCGGCTGTAATCAGATATTGAGCCGCAATATATGTGGACATGATCAAAAAAGAGGCCGCTGGCAGATCCATAACAAATTTGTTAATGGCAATCAGGCTATCCGAGAGCATAAACAAGACAGCACCCGCCATTACGAATAGAAAACTGGTTTCGGCCACCTGCGCCTTTCGGTTCAGGGCAAATAGAACCATTGTCATAATGACAAGTGCATATACGGTTACAGGAAGCCACAATGTTCCGGATTTAGGGACGAGCAGTACCAATAATAGGACGGCCAATGTCAGAATGGGCCATGCTGAAGCAGGATGACGCCGCAGATAATCGGGTGGCTTCGGAGTTTGTAAAAAAACAGCTATATAAAAGAGGTGTCCGACCAGAAAGCACCCCAGACCCAGTAAGAACCAAAGTTCGCCCTTATCCGTGAGCATGAGGGCAAGGTCCCCCAGCCAGCCAAAAAAGAGGGCTAGAAGGGTTTTGTAGTAAAAGGTTGAAATGGGCCGACTGACATTCCTCACCACCAAGACCATAAGGGTTGGTATCAGTAAGGGTTTAATGAGCACAAGGAGCCATGAAAGTGCTGGCCAGCCCAGCCCAATCAGGTATGCAATACCCAAAAAGGCATAAAAGCCGGAAACAGAACGTGTACGCATACCCAAGCTCCTTTATTGATTGCCAACTATGTATGTTAATATACAAACCCAATAGGCGACACGGGGTGATTTTCGCCGCTTTGGCCTGTGGCTTTTAGATGAAGGAAAGTGTATCTTGGAAGAATGGGTGCGCGTCCTATTTAGGTTTAGATGGGATTTTGATGTACGCACTGCTTTTAACCTGCAAAACCTTAGAATCCGTGAAATCCGAAACGACTCCCAAGCACCCCACGTGGTGGGTTCCTAGTCTCTATTTTGCTGAAGGTCTTCCCTATGTAATGGTGATGACGGTCTCGACCATTATGTACAAAAACCTCAATATCTCCAATACCGAGTTGGCGCTTTATACCAGTTGGTTGTACCTGCCCTGGGTAATCAAGCCATTCTGGAGTCCGTTGGTGGATATTTTCCGGACCAAGCGCTGGTGGATTGTTGCCATGCAGTTTTTGATTGGTGTGGCCTTGGCAGGCGTCGCTTTTACCATCCCTACGTCTTTCTTTTTTCAGATAACCTTGGCCTTTTTCTGGTTGATGGCCTTTAGCTCGGCCACGCACGATATTGCCGCCGATGGTTTTTATATGCTCGCCCTCTCGGAAGGTGACCAATCCTTATATGTCGGCATCCGTAGCACCCTATACCGTGCTGCCATGATTTTAGGGCAAGGCGTCTTTGTGTATGCGGCGGGTAAGATTGCGGAGGCCAATAACAATGACTTCGTGATGTCGTGGAGTCTTTCCTTCGGGGCGATTGCTGTGATTTTCTTGCTTTTCGGTGTATATCATCTGTGGGCGCTACCGCGTCCGGCGACTGATGTACCGGCCGTCAATCCCGAAAAAGGGGTGGTGGCTACGTTTGTGGAAACCTTCGTCACATTTTTCTCCAAGCCAGGCATGTTGGTGGCAACGTTGTATTTACTCTTCTACCGGTTTGCCGAGTCGCAATTGGTGAAAATGGCGTCTCCTTTTTTATTGGACACCCCTGAAAAGGGAGGACTTGGGTTTCTTACTTCGGATGTAGGCTTGATATATGGTACGTTTGGCATATTGGGCCTTACCATTGGGGGCATTGTAGGAGGCATTGTCGCTGCAAAAGGTGGATTGCGTAAGTGGATCATTCCAATGGCTGCTGCCATCAACCTGCCCAATTTGGTTTATGTATTGCTCTCTTTTTTCCCAACCAATGATTTCTTTGTGGTAACGGCGGCAGTCGTGACCGAACAACTGGGGTACGGCTTTGGATTTACAGCGTATATGCTCTATATGATGTATATATCGCAGGGCGAGCATAAAACCGCGCACTATGCATTTGGAACCGGATTGATGGCGCTTGGGATGATGATTCCTGGTATGTGGAGCGGCAAACTTCAGGAGATATTGGGCTATCAGTACTTCTTTCTTTGGGTAATGGTCGCTACTATACCAAGCTTCCTACTGGCATGGATGATTCGGGGGATCCCGGAATCCTATGGAAAAAAAGAACATATTTAATAGGGGTAAACACGTTTATCCGTGCGGGGTCTTTCGAGGCCCCGTTTTTTTTGCCCTAACTTTCCATGAAAACGCTTTTTTGGCTTAGGAAACGCTTTCCTTAAGAAAAAAGGCTATTATTTAAATAAAACTTAATTTTTTAAGAGAATTGAATTGTTTATTTTCTCCCATCCCCTTTATCAAACCTACCCTTTAACCTTATATGGACAAAATTGACTATACCGATGTTCTGATTCTTAACCTGTTACAGGCAAATGGTCGCATGAAACGCAATGATATTGCCGAAAAAGTGGGCCTTTCGGTGCCCTCTGTCAGTGAGCGTATGCGGAAGTTGGAAGAAAAAGGCGTCATCCGCGGCTATCATGCAGTTATAGATGCCAAGCGGGTGAACATGGACATCACCGCCTATATCCGTGTTACCGTGGATGGCTCTGCGCACTATAAGCCATTTATTGACCATGCCCTCAAACTACCAGAGGTACTGGAAATTCACTCGATTACTGGAGAAGGTTCACACATTCTTAAAATTCGGACTAAAAATACCACCACGTTGGAGCAGCTGCTCTCTCGGATTCAGTCTTGGCCGCATGTACACGGGACCTCCACCAGTGTTGTATTGACTACCTACAAAGAAACGCGGGAATTACCCGTAGAACCGATGACGCTACCGTTTCAGGATATAGACTGACGTTAAACCGTTCATTATTTAACAACTTATAAATACCATAACAATGGGTGCTTCCAAACGCTTTAATGCGATCTCTACCATCATCAATGCAGACCCTGTTTCTGACTCGTTCGATTATATGAATGAGCCGAGTGGGGCGCTCTATGGAACCAATGTCTTTAGTCCGGATGTGATGAAGAACGTGTTGCCGAAGCAGGTATATCGTTCCCTCATGGATACCATTCGGGATGGCAAGCCGCTGGATATGTCCACCGCCGACGCCGTGGCCTCCGCCATGAAGGACTGGGCACTTTCCAAAGGCGCGAGCCATTATGCCCACATCTTTTATCCGCTCACAGGCCGTACTGCTGAAAAACACGATTCGTTCTTTGAGCCAGACGGATATGGAAAGATTGTAGAATTTACGGGGGCTACCTTGTTGCGTCAGGAGCCGGATGCATCCTCCTTCCCAAGTGGCGGCTTACGGGCCACTCATCAGGCACGCGGCTATACCGCTTGGGACCCGACAAGCCCGGCATATGTCCTCGAAACACCCAACGGGGTTACGCTTTGTATCCCAACGGCCTTTGTTTCTTGGACCGGAGAGGCGTTAGACAACAAAACACCTCTTTTGCGTTCAAAACAGGTGTTGGATGTGCAGGCGCGGCGTTTGCTAAAACTATTTGGACATGACCATGTGAGTATGGTCTCGGCCACTGCTGGTGCGGAACAGGAATATTTTTTGGTGGACAAAAACTTTGCGGTTTCCCGTCCCGATCTCTACATCACCGGGCGCACCCTGTTTGGTGCCGCACCGCCCAAAGGCCAAGAATTTGAAGACCAGTATTTTGGCCTGATACCCACGAGGGTAAAAGCCTTTATGCTCGACGTGGAGCGAGAATTGTACAAACTGGGCGTTCCGGTTAAAACCCGTCATAACGAAGTAGCGCCCGGCCAGTACGAAGTGGCACCCGTTTATGAATTTGCCAATGTTGCACACGATCACCAGCAATTGATTATGAACCTGCTCACCCGTGTGGCCGACCGTCATGGTTTGTTCTGTACCTTGCACGAAAAGCCGTTTGCGGGTATCAATGGCTCTGGTAAACACGTGAACTTTTCACTCGGAAACAGTACACAAGGTAACTTATTGGAACCAGGGAAAACACCGCACGAGAATCTGCAATTTCTCACTTTTTCTACGGCTGTTATTCGCGGGGTTTATAAATATGCACCCGTTATGCGGGCCGCTATTGCCTCAGCAAGCAACGACCATCGCCTTGGGGCAAACGAAGCCCCGCCGGCCATTATGTCGGTGTACCTCGGCGAGCAACTTTCTGATGTATTCGAGCAACTGAAAGGAGGAGAACTCACGTCATCGCTGGAAGCCTCGTTCCTGAACTTGGGTGCGGATGTGTTGCCTGTACTTCCGGCACACGCCGGAGACCGTAACCGCACAAGCCCATTTGCTTTTACGGGCAATAAATTCGAGTTCCGTGCAGTTGGCTCCAGTCAAGCCATTGCCATGCCTCTTACGGTACTGAATACCATTGTGGCCGACTCATTAGACTACATCTCGACGAAGTTGGAAGCAATGGAAGGTGATTTTGACACCAACGTGGTGGCGGTACTTTCGGAAATTGCAAAAGAAGTAGCACCTATTATCTTTGATGGCAACGGTTATAGCGAGGAATGGCATCAGGAAGCGGAACGTCGGGGCTTGCCTAACCTGCGCACAACCGTAGATGCGCTGCCGACACTTACATCTACCGAAACTGTAGAGGTTTTTGAGCGCTTTGGGGTACTTTCTTCGGCAGAACTTGAAAGCCGTAAAGAAATCGCACTCGAACAATACGTAAAAACCCTCGAAATGGAAGCCAAGATGGTGCTAAAAGTCGGACGGACGCAGATATTCCCTGCAGCCATTCGATACCAACGGGAGTTGGCTTCCACCTGTGCCGATCTGAAAGTAGTGGGCATCACTTTTGACACCGTAACGCTGGATAAAATGACCCTCTCGGTTAAATTATTGCAAGACAACCTCAATGAGTTGGAGGCTTTACTTAACCATGAGGTAGAGGGCGAAACGCTGGAACATGCCACGCATCTGAAAGAGGCCGTCTTGCCAAAAATGGCTGAAATCCGTACCCTTGCAGATAGCCTCGAAGCGTTTGTGGCGGATGACATCTGGCCATTGCCCACCTATCAAGAAATGCTCTTTATCCGCTAAGTTTGCGGATACAAACGTCGGCACTGGTTCCGCGGGATTCTCCCGAAATAGCTGCACGTTTGGCACCGGAAAAGGTTAAAGGGGACCTTGAGAAATGCTCGTTCCACTTCGGTGGGGCGGGCGTTTCTTTTTTTAAAGGGGCTTTAGGTCGCCTGATGTAACCTAAAAACCCTCCCAACGTCGGTTTAACATCGCCCTTGTTCCACTTTATCAAAAACTACACCTATGAAAACATACCTTCTGTTTCTCTTGTTTGTCGTACCTGTACTCGGGGAAAGGGTCTTTGCACAAAACCCCAATGTCCCATCGGATCTCATGCAGATTTCCGAAACTTTGATGGACTACATCGAAGGGACAGCCACCGGAGACCGGCTTCGGCTGCGACGAGCGTTTCATCCGGATTTTAAACTGTACACCGTCACCGAGCAAGACAGCCTCCGCGTTCGGTCTGGAGAAGCCTACATTATGGGGTTTAAGGAAGGCGTGAAAGTGAACCGTCTGGGACGGATCGTAGCTATTGATTATGAAAAAGATGCTGCAACCGCCAAAGTGGAGATCGTTATTCCTAACTGGCGCGTATTTACCGACTACTTCTTATTATTAAAATACGAAGGAAAATGGAGAATTATGCATAAAAGCTATACCTGGCAACCCATTCATAAAGAGGAGTAAAGGCTTTAATACCGCCTCTAAGCCTCACGACCTCCGGCATACACCCTTGTACTGTTTATGGCCGCACCCGAAAAACGGTGGTGCAAGCCCAATGAGAATGTGTATATTCGGAAAAAACCAGATCGAAAACACCCAGATCATGATCCCTCGCATCCGGTTGGTTCTGACCGACATTGACGGCGTCTGGACCGATGGTGGCTTGTATTACATACAAGACGTCCAACCAGCCAAAAAATTCCATACTTATGATAGTTTTGGGGTATTGGCCTTGCAGATGAATGGCATAGAAGTGGGTCTTCTTTCTGGAGACGACAATCCGGTGATGCTGTCCCGTGCCGAGAGATTAAAGATTGGGCTGATACGAACGGGTGTCCGGAACAAATTGGCCATAGCAGATGAACTTCGTTTGGAAAGAGGGCTTATGTGGTCTGAGATCGCCTATATTGGAGATGATGTCATGGACCTAAACCTATTGAAGGCGGTAGGCTGGTCGGGAACAGTCCCTAATGCCCCGCAATATGTACAGGAAGAAGTTGGGTTTGTGACGCCTGTGCGGGGCGGCGAGGGTGCTTTCCGTTCATTTGCAGAATACCTGCTGGATGCTTTTGACCTGTTAGACGATACCATCGCCCAAATTCGGAAGAACAGTTGACGACATTTACATGCACCTGAACCATTCAGACAGTAAAATATATGTAGCCGGTCACCATGGCTTGGTGGGTTCCGCCATCACACGTGAACTTCAAAACAAAGGCTATCATCAGGTGATCGGACGCACACGTGCTACCTTAGACCTGACCAAACAATCGCAGGTGTTCGCCTTTTTCGAGAAAGTCCGACCGGAGTACGTGGTTGTTGCTGCTGCAAAGGTGGGGGGAATTGTGGCAAATAGCACCTATCCGGCCATGTTCATTGGCGAAAACCTCGAAATCCAAAACAACCTGATCCGTGCCGCACACGAGACTGGCGTTAAGCGCCTGCTCTTTTTGGGTAGTTCATGTATTTACCCCAAACATGCTCCGCAACCACTAAAAGAGGAATATTTGCTTACAGGGCCGCTTGAGCCGACGAATGAATGGTATGCTGTTGCTAAAATAGCCGGAATTAAACTCTGCCAAGCCTATCACCACCAGTATGGCGATGATTTTATCAGCCTGATGCCCACTAATTTGTATGGCCCCGGGGATAATTTCGATCTTCAGAACAGCCATGTTTTACCAGCCCTGATCCGGAAGTTCCACGAAGCCCGCAAGAACCATTCACCTGTAACCCTCTGGGGAACGGGAACCGTTTTGCGCGAGTTTTTGCACAGCGAAGACTTAGGAAGGGCATGTGTACAGGTATTGGAAACTCCGGTTGCTGATATTGAGTATGTAGCACCGGAACGACTCCTGAACGTGGGAACCGGAACGGATCTTACCATTCGGGCACTCGCAGAACTCGTCAACCGAATTGTAGGTGGCAACAGCGACATGATCTGGGATACATCCAAACCGGATGGCACGCCCCGAAAATTACTGGATACTACAAAAATTCAGCACTTAGGCTGGAGGCCGAAAATCTCGCTTGAAGATGGGATTCGGCATGTCTATGAGTGGTATAAACAACAAAACCATCTATGAGCAATCGAAAAAAAGCCCTTATTACAGGCATTACGGGTCAGGACGGATCGTATCTGACAGAACTCTTACTCGGAAAAGGGTACGAGGTACATGGCATCAAAAGGCGGTCCAGCCTCTTTAATACCCAACGGATAGATCACCTTTACGAAGACCCGCATACCGATACCGCCAACCTGTTTCTACACTATGGCGACCTAACCGACGCCACGAATTTGATCCGAATTGTACAAGAAGTGCAACCCGATGAGGTTTATAACCTTGCCGCCCAAAGCCATGTTCAAGTGAGTTTTGAAACGCCGGAGTACACCGCAAACTCGGACGCAATCGGAACGCTGCGGCTTTTGGAAGCCATTCGCATTTTGGGTCTTACAAATAAAACGCGCTTCTACCAAGCCTCCACCAGTGAACTCTACGGGAAAGTGCAGGAAACACCGCAAACCGAGCGCACGCCTTTCTATCCACGCAGTCCTTATGCCGTTGCAAAATTATACGCTTATTGGATCACGGTAAATTATCGCGAAGCATATCAAATATATGCCTGTAATGGTATTTTGTTCAACCATGAAAGTCCGGTACGCGGCGAAACTTTTGTTACACGGAAAATTACCCGTGCCGCCGCACGTATCAAATTGGGCATTGAGCAAAAGCTTTTTCTGGGTAATCTGGATGCCAAGCGCGACTGGGGTCATGCCCGTGATTATGTGGAAGGCATGTGGCGAATATTGCAACACCACGAGCCGGAAGACTTTGTATTGGCCACCGGAAAAACCCATACCGTCCGTTATTTCTGCGAACAAGCTTTTGCGCATCTGGATATTCCGCTGGTCTGGGAAGGCGAAGGGGTGACCGAAAAAGGCCGAAATGCCCACACGGGTGATGTGGTGATAGAGGTGGATCCACGTTATTTCCGACCCACAGAGGTGGATTTACTCTTGGGCGATTACAGCAAGGCGAAGGAGAAATTGGGCTGGCAACCAGTATCTTCTTTGGAAGAGATGATCGCAGAAATGGTCACATCGGATCTGGCCGCAACCCAAAAATGAGGCGATAAATTAATGGGGGCACAACCGCTTTACATAATAAGCCACCCCAACTTGCATACTACGCACATAGATTAAGATAGTATGTGAAAGGTACCTGCGCCCTACACTTATAGAAGTTTTGAAACGCCCTCTATGAACTTTACGGGTTGACAGAAAAAGAAAAACATAAAAACCCCGTAAGTGCTATATCATAATAGAGCCTATAACAGCGGAATAAAATGAATCCGCTTCGATAAGGAGAAACAATATCGCTCCTTTCAAGCTAAATAGGCGATAGTGCCGTCTTTGCTCTATTATTTTATTCCTACAGGGTTGTGTTTTTTTATCTGAAAACCGGATGTATTTCAAAAATATCTATCCTAAAATTGCTCACACATATTAAATAGCACCTGAAGGATATGTTTATCCTATAATTGAAGAAATTTTGAAATACATTTTGTTGTAAATTATTTAATTTTAAATATTTTTTTCTATCTTTTGAAGTGACTAACTTATATTTAATCATTGTGACTGTAACTCAATCCAGCGCGGTGTATAGCAGTAAGATATTTTTTGTCATAAAAGATAATACACACTCATTTTAAGTCAGAATTCACCTAAACATAAGCAGAAAATGACAAAATTATTGCAGTTTATCGCATTTTTGGCCTTCACCATCAGCGGCCTATCCCATGCACAATCGGTTGAGACCATGAAAAATAAAATCAAACAGATTGTTTCAGGCAAGCAAGCGATGGTTGGGGTATCCATAATGGGGCATAATGGGAAAGATGTTGTTTATCTGAATGCAGATAAACGATTCCCTATGCAAAGTGTATTTAAATTTCATATCTCATTGGTTGTATTATCTCAGATAGACCAGGGAAAATTCACCTTAGATCAGAAAATTGAGATCCAAAAAAAAGATCTATTGCCCGATTTATGGAGTCCGCTAAGGGAAGAAAACCCAGAAGGCGGAAGTTTCCCAATCTCTACCTTAATAGAATATGCGGTTTCAGTAAGCGATAATGTGGCATGTGATGCCCTGCTAAGGCTTGTTGGAGGGCCACGGGTTGTGGAAAGCTATTTTGAGAAAAATAACATTAAAAACGTATCTATTAAATATAATGAAGAGCAGGCTAATGCAAATCCAGAATTGTCGTTTCAAAACTGGACCACGCCCCAAGCTGCTAATGAAACACTCTCCCGATTTTATTATAACAAGAAAAATTTGCTTTCTAAAAAAAGCTACCAATTCATTTGGGATGCCATGAAAGCGACTGAAACAGGCTTGAACCGTTTGAGAGGTCAATTACCCAAAGATGTCATTATAGCCCATAAAACAGGTTCGTCCGGAACCAACAAAGATGGCATTACCAGTGCTGTTAATGATATTGGAATTGTATTTCTACCCAATGGTAAATATTTCTTTATAAGTGTTTTTGTGACAAATTCGAAAGAAAATGCAACAACAAATGAAAAAATAATTGCGGATATAGCAAGAGTGGCCTGGGATTATTTTATGGCAAAGGCAAAATAAAAGAGGTACTCTTCTCTACTTACAGAAGAGTTTTTTTGGAAATTAGATGAGCGGATTATTTTGTTCGATGGGGGCATTTCAAAACTTCCCGGCAGGCGAAACGACAGCTCCTTAGGAGCAAGATCATCCTCGCAAGATGACGGTTATGAGAAACTTTTCAGTTCCTTAGTAGCGATATAATCTAAATCTATTGATTTTATGTCGCCCCGATGGGGCTTGTGGAAGGGTATTTGAC
>ERZ761607.4178-NODE-4178-length-13030-cov-4.894181_pt1 | contig 13030 bp, 10 predicted proteins | sample MGYA00511164_ERZ761607 | MGnify/ENA primary metagenome ERZ761607 (study PRJEB28899, sample SAMN02445080) | bioreactor sludge metagenome | biome: EBPR sludge | place: Australia: Brisbane, Thorneside Wastewater Treatment Plant | collected 2011-06-22 ...
CGTCTTCGTCGAGGTGAAGGCGCGGGCGACGAGCGCCGATGCGGACCTTGCCCTGACGCGCGCCCAGCGCCTGCGGATCGCGCGGGTGCAAGCGGAGCGCGCGCGCGCTCCGATCGATCCGAACGCGATCGACGTCACGGATCGCGCGCTCGTCGATCGGCAGATCGCGCTGCGACGCGAGCTGATGCAGCAAGCCGCCGGGGGTGGTGCACCCGCGCATGCCGAGGCGCTGAAGATCTTGCTCGAGCGTGCGGTCGAGGTGCATCCCGACGACGCCGAGCTCGTGGGCGCCCTCGTGCGAACGCTGACCGAGCTGGGTGACGGCGAGCTCGCGGCTCGGTGGGCGACGCGCATGTTGGAGGCGTCGATCGGGGACGCGGAGCATTGGCGTCAGTGGCGTCGGCGCGCGCTCGCGCACGTCGGAGCGGACGCGCTCGAAGACGCACTGCGGAGCGACGGGCTCGCGCGCGGCAACGACGCGAGCTTGGCCGCCGAAGTGCTCGTCGCGCACGCGAGCCGCTACGAAGCCGCCGAAGCCGCGTGGCTCGCGTCGCGGACCTTCGCGCGTCTCGGACCACGACCCACGCGCATCGCGCCGGCGGCGCTGCCCGCGGAGAGCGCGTTCGAGACCGTGCTGCTCGCGCTGAACGTGGAGGGACTCGCGCGCAGCCTGCACGCGGTGCTCACGGTCGACGCGCCGCTCGCTTCGCGCGTCGGAGGCACGATCGAAGCGCCGATCGTGAGCTGGAGCGAGGGGCGACGCGGCGTGCGTGTGGGCGCGTCGACGCTCGCCTCGTCCGATGGATTGCGTGGCTTCGGGATCGAGCTCGCGAACGGGCTGCCCGAGGGCGCGACGTTCGAGCTCATGGTCGCGCTGCTGCCCTTCGGCGGGGATCCGCGACGGCCGGACGCGATGGCGCGCGCGCGAGGGCGCGTGCGCGAGGGCACGCTCGTGGTCGACGCGTTCGCGAGCACGCCGCGCGTGACGCTGCGGTGGGAGAACGTGCCGCGCTACCTCGCGGAGCCGCTCGCCGAGCTCGAGTCGCGGCTCTTCCCGCCGCCCGATCTGGAGCTCGAGCTCGATTCGGAGGCGGACGCGCTCGTGGTGATCGAACGCGCGCAGAGCGAGGACGCCGCGCTCGACTGCGTGGTGCGCGAGGCGCGGGTGCGCTGTCAGACCACGCCGGAGCGCGAGGTGGCGCGGCGCGCGTGGCGTCGCGTCGTCGAGCCCTGGATCGAGCGCGCGGTTCGCACTACCACGCGCCCATGAGCGAGCTGCGCGACCGAATCGTCGAGGCCTTCGAGGACCGAGAGAAGCTGAAGCAACCGGCGTATCGCGCCGCCGTCGAGGAGGCGATCGCGGGCCTCGACGAAGGGACGCTGCGCATCGCGGAGCCGCCCGCGGACGGCGAGGGCGACTGGGTCGTGCATGCGTGGCTCAAGCAAGCCGTGCTGCTCTACTTCGCGGTGCGCGGCATGGAGCGCATGATCGTCGGACCGCTCGAGTTCTACGACAAGATCCCGCTCAAGAAGCACCTCGATCGGCAAGGCGTGCGCGTGGTGCCGCCCGGCGTCGCGCGGTACGGCAGCCACCTCGAGCCGACGGCGATCCTGATGCCCGGCTACGTGAACATCGGCGCGCGCGTGGGCGCAGGCACGATGGTCGACACCTGGGCCACCGTCGGGAGCTGCGCGCAGATCGGCAAGCACGTGCACCTCTCGGGCGGCGTGGGCATCGGCGGCGTGCTCGAGCCGCCCGGCGCGCGGCCGGTGATCGTGGAGGACGGCGCGTTCGTGGGCAGCCGCGCGATCGTGGTCGAGGGCGTGCGGGTGGGTCGCGAGGCGGTGCTCGGCGCGAACGTGGTGCTCACGGCGTCCACGGTGATCGTGGACGTGCGCGGGAGCGAGCCGGTGGAGCTGCGGGGCTACGTGCCGCCGCGCGCGGTCGTGATTCCGGGAACGCGCCCGAAGAAGTTCCCCGCGGGCGAGTTCCACGTGCCCTGTGCGCTCATCATCGGCGAACGAAAGCCGAGCACGGATCAGAAGACGTCGTTGAACGAGGCGCTGCGCGACTTCGGGGTCGCGGTCTGATGTCCGACGAGGCTTCGCTGCCGCCCTGCCCGAAGTGCGGATCGGCGTACACCTACGCGGACGGTGCGCTCTTCGTCTGTCCGGAGTGCGCGCACGAGTGGTCGGCGTCAGCGGCGTCGGAGCCGAGCGACGAGCGCGTGGTGCGCGACTCGGTGGGCAACGTGCTCGTCGACGGCGACACCGTGGTGGTGGTCAAGACGCTCCAGGTGAAGGGCGCGTCGGGGCCGCTGAAGGCGGGCACGAAGGTGAAGAACATCCGGCTCGTCGACGACGGGACGGATCACGACATCGACTGCAAGATCGACGGATTCGGCGCCATGAAGCTGAAGTCGTCCATCGTGAAGAAGGCGTGATGCGTGCGCTGCTGATCCTCGGGCTCGTGTGCTGCGTCGCGTGCGAAGACTGCGACTGTCGCGGCACGCTCGAAGGCGCAGAGGCGCTCGCGGCCGAGGCCCGCGAACGCATGATCGCCGCCGACCGTGCGCGCATCGCGGAGCTGGAACCGGAGGCGCGGCGGTTCCTGCAGACCCACGCGGCGTTGGTGGAGCGCGTAGGGAGCGTGGACTCGCTGGAGGCGTCGATGGTCTCGGGCTTCCCCATGATCGTCGTCGGCATGGTGGGGAGCGCGGAGGCGGTCGAGATCACCTACGACGTGCGCGGCCCGCGGGGCGAGGTGCAGCTCGTGAACGTAGGCTTCGTACGCGAAGGCGAAGCGTGGGTCGGGAAGCGCGCGTACGTCGCTGATGACGCCTCACTCGACTTCGGGGACCCGAGCTTCGCGGTGGTCGTCCCTTCGCGTGGCGGTGGCAGCTGGGACTGACGGACGCCCCTCGGGACGCGCGCTCGACAAGCCCGCGTGCGGGTGCCACTCCTTCGGACCGTGCCGCTTTCGCCCAAAGAGCTCGCGCCTCCGCAGCATCCGCTCGAACGCCTCCCCGAAGAGTGGGCCGAGGTGCTCGTGGCGTGGGGGCAGCCGAAGTACCGCGGCGTGCAGGTGTTCCGTTGGATCCACCAGCGCGGGATCTTCGACGCCGAGCAGATGACGGATCTGCCGAAGGCGCTTCGGCAGAAGCTGCGTGAAGAGGGGCTCGACGGCTCGTTGCCGGTGAGCGCGGCGCGCGGCTCGATGGCGACGGATCGGACGCGAAAGCTGCTCGTGCGCCTGCACGACGGCAAAGACGTCGAGACGGTGCTCATTCCGCAGCTCGAGAAGGATCCCGACGTCGAGGACGAAGACCGCGACGCGGATCGCGGGGTCGGACTTCGGCCTTCCGACACCGTCACGCAGTGCATCTCCTCGCAGGTCGGCTGCGCGATGGGCTGCATGTTCTGCGCATCCGGTGTGGCCGGCCTGCAGCGGCACCTCTCGACGGCGGAAATCGTGGGCCAGGTGCTCCTCGGGCGCGCGACGCTCGAGCCGCAGGAGCGCCTGCGCAACGTCGTGCTGATGGGCATGGGCGAGCCGCTCCACAACTACGACGCCGTCGCGCGCACGCTGGTGTTGCTGACGCACCCGGACGGCATCGGGCTCTCCACCCGGCGCGTGACGGTGAGCACGAGCGGCCTGGTGCCGCAGATCGATCGGCTCGGGCAGGACTTCGGCGGACAGGTCGCGCTCGCGCTCTCGCTCCATGCGGTCACGGACGAGCGCCGCTCGTCGATCATGCCGATCAATCGAAAGTACCCGCTCGCGGAGCTCGTGGCGTGTCTGCAGCGCTATCCGCTCCCGAAGCGGCGCCGCATCACGCTGGAGTACACGCTCATCGCGGGCGTGAACGACGACCCGAAGGACGCGGACAAGCTCGCGGACCTGATGAAGCGCGTGCCGGTAAAGGTGAATCTGATCCCGATGAACCCCATCGCGGAATCGGATTTGAACGCGCCGCAGTGGTCCGGAGTGGAGCGTTTCGCGGAGCGCCTTCGATCACGCGGCATGACGGCGACGGTGCGCAAGCAACGCGGAAACGACGTCGACGCGGCGTGCGGGCAACTCGCGCTGTATGGGCCGGGCGGCGAACGGAGCGCGCGGACGCGGCGGTTGCCGGTGACGAAGTAGGGGTGGCCACAACACTCGTATGCACGCAGCCCCCCATGGACACCGAGCTGCTCGTCACCTCGTGGCAAACCCGCCTCGTCGCGATGATCGACGATCGGCCGTTTCGTTTCCTGGACACGACGCGACGTGATGCGGAGCGCTACCTCGCCGAGCGCAAGACCTTCTGTGGCTTCTCCGAGGAAGAGATCGCGGCGGCCGAAGGCAGACTCGGCGGAGAGTTTCCTCGGGTGTTTCGAACCTACCTTCGGCGTATGGGCCGCGCGCCCGGGGAGCTCTTCTGCGGAAGTGACCTCGCCGGGGTCGCGGACCTCGAAGAGTTTCGCGCGGTCGCGCTCGAGCTCTTTCGTGGATCCGACGTGACGACGTCGCTGCCCACGCGTGCGGCGGTGTTCTTGCTCCACCAGGGGTACTCGCTCGCGTACGTCGTCGCCGACGGATCCGAAGACGGGCCCGTGTTCACGTACGCCGAGGGCGAGAGCGCTCCTCGCGTCGGAGCGACGACGTTCGCTGCGTTCGTGGACGCCGAGCTCACGGCATGCGAGGAGGGTCACCGCGAGCTGCGAGCCGCGGGCGGGTACTACCTTCGAGTCGAGGGGAGCGGCGGCGCGATGCACTTTCCCGCGCGTGCGAGTGGGGAACGCCCGCTCGACGGCCCAGACCGTTTCGCTTCCGAGTGAACGCAGTTGGACGGTGGAATGCGACGAGAAGACATCGCGCGACGAATCGAAGAGCTCGCACGTAGCCTCGGCGCGGGCGCACTGACGACGACGGATCTCGACCGTTGGGTCGAAGGCATTCGCCGAAGCGCACGGGTGGAGCTCGTGGAGGAGCAGCGGCTCGTGGACGTGCTCGTCGGCGACGCGTCGGCGAGCGGTCGGTGCGTGTTCGCGGCGATCGTCGTCGATGGCGGTCGGGTGGAGCTCTGGTACGGCTCGGCGCCCTGCGAGCCGCTCGTGCGCCATTTCGACGAGCTCGAAACACCCGACGCCAACGCGAGCCTGGCGTTCGTGGGCAGCCTCGCGACGACGCTCGAAGGTCCCTTCGACGACGAGGAGTGACGCCTTGTCGTCGTGGACGCCGTCGCGCGTCGACACCGCGACCCGGAACCTCACTCCCCCAGCAGCACCTCGGGCGGCACGATCTTCCCCATCACCGCGCTGGCTACCACGGCGAGCGGGCTCGCGAGGTAGACCTGGCCGGGGCCGCTGCGGCCGGGGAAGTTGCGGTTCTGGGCGCTGATCGAGACCTGCTCTTTGGTGCGCGAGGCGCCGGGGCCGGCGTTGATGCAGGCGCCGCAGCTCGGGTCGATCATCGTGACGCCGGCCTTCGCGAAGATGTCGGTGTAGCCCTGCGCTTCGGCGTAGGCGCGGATCTGCTGGCTGCCGAACTGGATGTAGCACTCGACGCCGTCGGCCACGCGCAGGCCCTTCTCGAGGGCCTTGGAGAGCACGCGCGCGTACATGTCCATGTCGCTCTTCTTGCCGCCGGTGCAGGAGCCGCCGTAGGCGATGTCGATCTTCACGTCGCCGTCGAGCTGCGAGAGCGGCACGCCGTTGCGCGGGTCGCCGGGGGTCGCGACCATCGGCTCGACCGCGTCCAGGTCGATGTCGAAGGACTCGAGGTAGGCCGCGTCGTCGTCGCCGCGGAGGATGCGCGCGCGGATCTCGTCCTTCGGCGCGCCGCGCTGGGCGTGGAGGTAGTCGACCACGACCTCGTCGGCCTCGATGATTCCGGTGAAGCCGCCCGCTTCGACCGCCATGTTCGTGAGCGTCGCGCGCTCGTCGAGGTCGAGCGATTCGATGCCGGGGCCCGCGAACTCGAGCACCTTGCCGATGCCCTTGCTGGTGCGGAAGAACGGCTGCGCGAGGATGTGCAGCATCACGTCCTTGGCGCTCACGCCCGGCCGCAGCGCGCCCCGCAGGACGAAGCGCACGGTCTCGGGCACGCGCACGCGCACGTCCTTCGTGTACCAGGCGTTCGCCATGTCGGTGCTGCCGACGCCGAACGCGAAGCAGCCGAGCACGCCCGCCATGCAGGTGTGGCTGTCGGTGCCGATCACGACGTCGCCCGGCATCGCGAGATCCTCGACCACCGCGTTGTGGCAGATGGCCTCCGAGCCACCCTTCTCGCTCTCGCCGTAGAGACGCAGGCCGTGCTTCTTCGAGAACGACGCTTGGGTCGTCGCGAGGCCGTTCGCCTCGTCGAGCAGGCCCATCTTGCGTTTGTCCTCGCTCATCACGTCGCCGAGGAAGGTGAGGTGATCGCGGAACGTGAAGACGCTCTTCGGGTCGGTGACGCTCGCGTCCGGGCCGAGGGCGGCGCGGAAGAGCGAGTCCGCCATCGGCGTGACGTACTCGTGGCTGAAGCGGACGTCGCTGCGCACGAAGAGCGCGTCGCCCGGCGCGACGGCCGGCACCCCGAGCGCGCCGGTGGAGGCGTCGCGCACCGCGTTCTTCGCGATGATCTTCTCCACCAACGTCATCGGGCGCGGCTTCGTCTCGATCGCGGGCGGCGAGATCTCTCCCGCGAGGCGCTTCTGGTTGTAGGCGAAGAGGCCTCCCGCGCGGACGATGTCGGCGCTGATGGTGTCGAGCCCGGCCGTGAACTCTTCCATCGGGATCGACTCACCGCGGAGGATGCGCGGGATCAAACCGAAATCCGTCGACGTGAGCAGGCCGATGTTCTGGCTGTTCTGTCCGTAGATCTTCTCGATGCTCTTCGCGATCACGAGGCGGATGCCCGCCGTGAGCTCGCTGTAGGGCGCGGTCTCGCGCGAGGAGCCGCAGCCCTTCGAGAGGCCGCTGACGATGACCTCGAAGCCGCCGTTCTTGATGGAGTCGCGCTCGACGACGCCGCCCTTGAGGCCGACCATCGAGTACCGACCGAGCGTCTCGTCGTAATAGAAGCAGACCCAGCCGGGCGTGATCTCGTCGGTGCTGATGTTGTCGCGCAGGGGGATGGACTCGGTCCAATCGAGGTTCTCGCCGGCGAGCTGTTTGCGGAGGAGCTCGGGATCTTCGGTGAGGAAGAGGATGCGGCCGGAGAATCGAAGGTCGGTCATCGAGGAGTCCTGCGGGGGCTACAGGGTCGAAGGAAGAGAAGAAGCGACTGCACGATGCGTCGGGGGCCGCGTCGTGCGCGTGACTCGCATGGTCCGAGAAAGCGCCGCGCGGCTCCACCGTCGGGCGTGCGGCTGCTCACCAAAGAGCGCGAATCCAAAGAGAATTTCGGCGTCGTGTCGGCGCCGTTCTTCGACGCAGAGCGTCATGCGCAGGTCAGCAGCGGGAGGTGCACACCACGTAGCCGACGAGGCGAAGATGGCCGGTGCTCGAGCGACCGCGCGTGAAGGGGAGCAGGAGCGCGGCGAAGGGGAGCGCGAGCAACGCGAAGGCTGCGCGGGTCAGGGAAGCGCAGTCGACGGCGAGGCCGAGCGCGCGCAGGCCGAGGGAGCCGCCACGACCGAGCAAGGCCCACTGGCCGCCGATCACGAGCACGGGCCCCGACCACGCGAGGGCGTGCCACCACGCGCTCTCCGCTTCGCCCACCGACGCGAGAGCGACGCCGAGCCCGAGCACGACGAGATCGAGGAGCATCGCGAGGGGCGCGCGTCGTCGCACGGTGGTGGCCTTCGCGGTCGCGGCGGCCGCCAACGCGGCGAGCTCCTCCGGTGGAAGGCTGGTGCGGAGGCCGTCGTCGGGCGCGAGCGCGAGGCGTGGGTGCGCGAGGATCCCGAAGAGCACGAGCCCGAGCGCGACCAAGAACGCTCCGTGTCCGGTGCGCTCGTGTGCGAGGCGCGCGCGAGCGTAGACACGGTCGCTCCGCGCGGCGTCGTACTCGGTGGTCCCGACGTGCGCGCTGAGCTCCTCGTACGCCGCGCGCGCCTCGTCGTGCGCGAGGAGCGCAGGTACGCCCCGCGCGACGCCGAGCGCGACGCACACGAACGCGGCTACGGCGATCAGCAGGCGCGTCATGCCTTCAGGTTGGGCCCTGCTTCCGCGCAGCGTCAAACGCACGAGAGCCCGCGTCCGTCCGCGAGGTCTCGTACCCACACGCACGCTCGCGCGCTGCGGCGGCGTTCTGCGGCAGGTCGTCGCGTCGTGCTCGCCGATGGAGCCGATCGCGACGAAAACGCGAACGCAGCTCAGCTCACTCAGCTCCAGACGCTCAGCTCAGAGATCCAGCTCTTCCGCGCTCGCCGTGCCCGCGTGCTCCATGATGAACTGGTAGCGCGGCTGCGCGTCCTTCCCCATCAGGTCGTTCATCGTCGCGTCGGTGCCGAGCTCGTCGTCGATCACCACGCGGAGCGCGCGTCGTCGACGCGGATCGAGCGTGGTGGCTTTGAGGTCTTCCGCCGGCATCTCGCCGAGACCCTTGAAGCGGCTGATGTCGGCCTTCACGTTCTTCGGAAGCGACGCGAGGATGCGATCGCGGTCGCGCTCGTCGAGCGCCCAATAGGTCTCCTTGGCGGCGTCGACGCGGAAGAGCGGCGGCATCGCGAGGTAGACGTGACCGCCGCGCACGAGCGCCGGCATGTGGCGGTAGAAGAACGTGAGCAGCAGCGTCGCGATGTGGTGACCGTCCGCGTCGGCGTCCATCAGGAGGAAGATCTTCCCGTAGCGAAGCTTCTCGAGATCGAAGCTCTTCCCGATGCCGCAGCCGAGCGCGCTGACGACGTTCTGGAGCTCCTTGTTCGCGAGCACCTGCGACTGCGTCGCGCGCTCGGTGTTGAGCACCTTGCCGCGGAGCGGGAGGATCGCCTGGATGCGGCGATCGCGACCTTGTTTGGCGTTGCCGCCGGCGCTGTCGCCCTCGACCAAGAAGAGCTCGGACTCCTCCGGATCCGTCGACTGACAATCGGCAAGCTTTCCCGGGAGATTCAGGCGATGACTGACCGCGGTCTTGCGTTTGACTTCCTTGACCGCGGCGCGGGACGCCTCGCGAGCGCGGGCCGCCATGGCGATGCGGCCGAGGATGGACTCCGCGGCGGAGCGCTTCTCGAGCAGCCATTGTTCGAGGCTCGTGCGCACGAGCCCTTCGACCGCGCCCGCGATCTCGGGGTTGTTCAGGCGGTCCTTCGTCTGCCCCTGGAACTGCGGCTCGCGCACGTAGACGCTGAGCATCGCGACGAGGCCTTCGCGGATGTCCTCCGCGGTGATCTTCACGCCCTTGATGGTCACCTTCTGGGCGTCCATGTAGCCGCGGATCGCCTTGCCGACCGCGGACTTGAGGCCCGCGTCGTGGGTGCCCCCGTTGCGGGTCGGGATGCCGTTGGCGAAGGTCTCGATGCGCTCGTCGGGGGACTCGGTCCACTGCAGCACGAGCTCGAGGCGCACCTCCGAGTCCTCCCGCTCGAGCGCGAAGGGCTCCGGATGCACCGCCGGCTTGCCGCTCTCCTGGATGCGCCGCTGGAGGTACTCCGCGATGCCGCCCGGATGCTCGAGCTCTTCGCGGTTCCCCTTCTCGTCTTTGAAGACGATCTTCAGGCCCTTGTGGACGTAGCTCTTGGCCTCGAGACGCTCGCGAATCCGCGCGGAATCGAACTTCGCCTTCGCGCCGAAGATGTCCGGATCGGGGCGGAAATGAATCTGCGTTCCGCGCTTGCTCGTGCGGCCCTCTTTCTTGAGCTTCGAGGTCGGCGCGCCGCGCGAGAAGGTCTGGACGTGCGTCATCCCGTCGCGCCAGACGGTCGCAGTGAGCTCGGTGGAGAGCGCGTTGACCACCGAGGAGCCGACGCCGTGGAGGCCGCCGCTGACCTGGTAGCCCTTCCCTTCGAACTTCGCGCCTGCGTGGAGCGTGCAGAGGATGATCTCGAGGGCCGGCTTCTTGAACTTGGGCATCACGTCGACCGGGATGCCGCGCCCGTTGTCCGCGACCGTCACGCCCATCAAGTCCGCGTCGAGCTCGACCTCGATGCGCGTCGCGTGACCGTTGATCGCTTCGTCGACCGAGTTGTCGACGATCTCCCAGAGGAGGTGGTGGTAGCCGGTGGCGTCGGTGCCACCGATGTACATGGCGGGCCGCTTGCGGACCGGTTCGAGCCCTTCGAGGACCTCGATCTCTTGGCTGGTGTACGACATGGGCGTCCCTCCTCGGCGGGTCAGTCTTCTTCGGGGGCTGGGAAGCCAGGCAGCGTGGGCTCTTGGTACGCGAGCCCGGAGATCTCGCCGCGCTTGAAGAGCTCGAAGCCCTTCCCGCCGCGCGAGGTCACGTCGTATTTGCGCGCGCTGATGCGGTACTCGCTGCCGCCGTCGCGCTGCACGACGAGCGCCTCGTCGTCCGACAGCACGCGGGCGCCGACCACGAAGTCACCCTTGGCGAGCTTGATGAGCATCACGCCCTTGCCGGCGCCCGAGAGGAGCGCGACCTCGGAGGCCGAGCAGAGGAGCGCGCGGCGCATCGCGGTCGCGCACGCGACGTGGTCGTCCTCCCCGACGAGGCCGACGTAGATCACTTCGTCGCCTTCGCCGGGGCGCGCGTACTTGCGGCCGCTGCGGGTCGAGGGATCGCGGTGCGCGCGGAGCGAGAAGCGCAGCGTCTGACCGAGGCGCGTGACCGCGAGGGCGTGCGGCTCCTCCGGCTCCGCCGCGCCCTCGGTGGGCTCGGGCACCTCGAGGAAGCGCGGGTCCATGCCGATCATCGCGACGATGCGCTCGCCGTCCGCCATCTTGAAGATCGACTGGACGGGGCTGCCGTAGCCGGTGGTGGCCGGGACGTCGACGATGCGCGTGACGTAGCAGGCGCCGGTCGACGAGAAGAGCGCGACGGTCGAGCGCGTGGAGCCCGCGACGACCTCGAGCACCGCGTCTCCGTCGCGCACGCGCGTGGACGAGACGTCCTTCACGACCTTCTGGCGCTTGATCCAGCCTTGCTGGGTGAGGACGACCATCGCGTCCTCCTCGACGATGAACGCCTCCGCGTCGAAGGCGGGCTCGTCGAGCTCCTTGACGACCTGCGTGAGGCGCATGCCTCCGTAGGTCTGCTCGAGCTCGTGCAGCTCCGCGCGGATGAGCGCCCAGCGTGCTTCGGGCTTCGAGAGCAGGCCCTTGATGCGCTTGGCTTCCTTCTGCTTCTCGTCGCGCTCCTTCTGGAGCAGCAGGAGCTGCATCTTCGCGAGGCGGTGCAGGCGCAGCTCGAGGATCGCGTCGACCTGAAGCTCGTCGAGGCCGAAGCGCGCCATGAGCTTCTGCGCGGCGTCGGGCTTGTCGTCGCTGCGACGGATGATGCGGATCGTCTCGTCGAGCGCGTCGAAGATCGTGAGGTAGCCCGCGAGGATGTGCAGGCGCTTCTCCAGCTCGTCGAGCTCGAAGCGGAGGCGCTTCTCCGTGACCTCCATGCGGAAGTCGAGGAAGAAGCGGAGGATCTCGCGCAGGTCGAGGCGACGCGGCGCGGGCACCTCGGAGCCTTCGACCGGCACCAGGGCGGTCATGTCGATGCTGACCGTCGTCTGCAGCGGCGTGTGCTTGTAGAGGTACGCCATCACGAGCTGCGGATCGGTGTCGCGCTTGAGCTCGCAGACCACGCGGGTGTCGTTGGTCGACTCGTCGCGCACGTCGAGGATCGCGGGCATCTTGCGCGCGATCACGACCTCGCCGATCGCCGCGGTGACCGTCGCGCGCTTCACGTCGTAGGGGATCGACGTGATGACGAGCAGCGGGTTGTCGCGTTTGTTCTCAGGCTCTTCGAGCTTCCACTCGCCGCGCAGCTTCAAGGTGCCGCGACCGGTCTCGTAGGCCTGCGCGATCTCTTCTTTGCTGGAGATGATCTGGCCGCCGGTGGGGAAGTCGGGGCCCTTGATGGTGCGCAGGAGGTTGCGGACGGTGATGTCCGGCTCGTCGATCATGCGGATCGCGGCTTTGACGACCTCGCCGAAGTTGTGCGGCGGGATCGAGGTGGCCATGCCGACCGCGATGCCCTGCACGCCGTTCACGAGCAGGTTCGGGTAACGCGCGGGCAGCACCGAAGGCTCGAAGCGCGTGCCGTCGTAGTTGGGTCGGAAGTCGACCGTCTGCTTGCCGAGCTCGCCCAGCAGCTCGTCGGCGAGCTTCTGCAGGCGCGCTTCGGTGTAGCGCATGGCGGCCGCGCCATCGCCGTCGGCGTTGCCGAAGTTGCCTTGGCCTTCGACGAGCGGCGCGCGCATCGTGAAGTCCTGCGCGAGGCGGACGAGCGCGTCGTAGATCGCGGTGTCGCCGTGCGGATGGAACTTACCCATCACGTCACCGACGATGGCCGCGCACTTCTTCGGCTTCGCGTCGTTGCGCAGCCGCATCTCGTTCCACATCGAGTAGAGGATGCGGCGCTGCACCGGCTTGAGGCCGTCGCGCACGTCGGGGAGCGCGCGGCTCGAGATGACGCTGAGCGCGTAGGTGAGGTAGCGGCGCGCGAGCTCGTCCTTGAGCGACGCGTCCTCGAAGGACGCGAGCGGGAGCTCTTCTTGGGGCTCGTTCTTCTTCTTGCGGCTGGCCATGCGGATGTCCGGCCGCTCACGCGAGGGCGAAGCGGCCCGAAGAGGCAGGCGCCGAGCGGCAAACCTGTACTGCCGTTCAGTCGCGGGCGCTCGCATACCAGGGAGGAGCCGGGGACGGCAAGGATTCGACAGTGATTCCCCCGTCGCGGCATCGCGCTGCTCCGCGAGCTCGCATCCGTCAGGGCGTCGCTCGGCGCTCACGCGCGGCCCACTAGTTTCCCGGAATCGTTCAGCTTCGCGGACTCGCGTACGCTCACGTGACGTCAGGCGACCGAACCATCGAATTGACGTTTTCGGAGCCGGCCGTCAGGCCGAGCGACCCGACGTCACGTGAGCGTCGCCGTCAGGCGACCGAACCAAGCCAATTGACGTTTTTGGAGCCGGCCGTCAGGCCGAGCGACCCGACGTCACGTGAGCGT
>ERZ761607.4180-NODE-4180-length-13024-cov-122.018814_pt1 | contig 13024 bp, 6 predicted proteins | sample MGYA00511164_ERZ761607 | MGnify/ENA primary metagenome ERZ761607 (study PRJEB28899, sample SAMN02445080) | bioreactor sludge metagenome | biome: EBPR sludge | place: Australia: Brisbane, Thorneside Wastewater Treatment Plant | collected 2011-06-22 ...
GGGCACCACGGCTGTCGCTGGCGCAGCCGCGGTGGCTGTGGCCGCTGCTCCGGCCACCGCGGCGGTGGTCGCGGCTGCCGCACCGACACCGGTCGCCGCTGCGGCCGCACCCGCCGCCGCGCCGCTGCCCGGCGTGGCGCTTGGTTCTCGTTCGCACGCCAGCCCCTCGGTTCGCCTGCTGGCGCGCGAACTCGGCGTCGATCTGACGAAAGTGACGCCGACTGGCCCGAAATCGCGCATCCTCAAGGAGGACGTCACCGCCTACGTCAAGGGCGTCCTGACGGCGCCGGTGCCGGCAGCGGCGGCCGCTGCTTCGCTCGGCGGCGGCCTCGACCTGCTGCCGTGGCCGAAGGTCGACTTCGCCAGGTTCGGCGCCATCGAAGTCAAGCCGCTGTCGCGCATCAAGAAGATCTCGGCGCAGAACCTGGCCCGCAACTGGGTGATGATCCCGGCGGTGACCTACCACGAGGACGCCGACATCACCGACCTCGAGGCCTTCCGCGTCGCGATCAACCGCGAGAACGAGAAGTCGGGACTGAAGATCACCATGCTCGCCTTCCTGATCAAGGCCTGCGCGGTTGCCCTGAGGAAGTACCCGGAGTTCAACAGCTCGCTCGACGGCGACAACCTCGTTCTCAAGCAGTACTGCCACATCGCTTTCGCTGCCGATACGCCGAACGGCCTCGTCGTGCCGGTGATCCGGAACGCCGACCAGAAATCGGTCGCCGAACTCGCCAGCGAGAGCGGCGAACTGGCGAAGAAGGCGCGCGACGGCAAGCTCACTCCGGGCGAGATGTCCGGTGCGTGTTTCACCATCTCGAGCGTTGGCGGCATCGGTGGCACGATGTTCTCGCCGATCATCAACGCGCCCGAGGTGGCGATTCTCGGCGTCAGCAAATCGGTCATGAAGCCGGTCTGGAACGGCCGCGAGTTCGCCCCGCGGCTCATCCTGCCGATGTCGCTGACCGCCGACCACCGCGTCATCGATGGCGCCGCGGCGACGCGCTTCAACGTCCATCTCGCCCAGCTGCTCGCCGACATGCGGCGCGTGCTGCTCTGACCGGAGACAAGACGATGAGCCAGATCATTGAAGCGACAGTCCCCGACATCGGGGACTACCACGACGTGCCGGTCATCGATGTCTGCGTCGCCGTCGGCGACACGGTCCAGGTCGACGACGCGCTCGTCACCCTCGAGTCCGACAAGGCGACGATGGACGTGCCGAGCAGCGTCGCCGGCACCATCCGCGAAATCCGGGTCGCCGTCGGCGACAAGGTCTCGGCCGGCGCGCTGGTGGCGCTGATCGAGACCTCCGCCGCGCTGGCGACGCTGCCGGCGCAGGCGGACACGGCGCCGGCAGCGACCGACACCCCGGCGCCGCAGGCGGCGCCGGCGGTCAGCGGCAAGGCCGACCTCGAATGCGAGATGCTGGTCCTCGGCGCCGGGCCGGGCGGCTATTCGGCGGCCTTTCGCAGCGCCGACCTCGGCATGCGGACCGTCCTCGTCGAGCGCTACCCGACGCTCGGCGGCGTCTGTCTCAACGTCGGCTGCATCCCGTCGAAGGCGCTGCTGCATGTCGCCGCGGTCATGGAAGAGGCGCAGCACATGGGCGACTGTGGCGTCAGCTTCGGCGCGCCGAGCATCGACCTCGACCGGCTGCGCGCGCACAAGGACAAGGTCGTCGGCAAGCTGACCGGCGGTCTTGCCGGCATGGCCAAGGGGCGCAAGGTCGAGGTCGTGCAGGGCGTCGGCCAGTTCGTCGACGCCAACCATCTCGAGGTCGCGCTCGCCGCCGGCGGCAGCAAGCTGATCCGCTTCCAGAAGGCGATCATCGCCGCCGGTTCGCAGCCGATCGCGCTGCCCTTCATGCCCGACGACCCGCGCGTCGTCGACTCGACCGGCGCCCTGGAACTGCGGCAGATTCCGCAACGCATGCTGGTCGTCGGCGGCGGCATCATCGGCCTCGAAATGGCGAGCGTCTACTCCGCGCTCGGCTCGCGCATCACCGTCGTCGAACTCGGCGGCGTGCTGATGCCCGGCGCCGACCGGGATCTGGTCAAGGTGTGGGAGAAGAAGAACGCCCACCGCTTCGACCGCATCCTGCTCAACACCGGCGTCGTCGCCGCCGCAGCGACCCCCGAAGGCATCGATGTCAGCTACAGCAGCGGCGAAAGCGAGCGCTTCGACCTCGTCCTCGTCGCCGTCGGCCGCGCGCCGAACGGCCGGACGCTCGCCGCCGAGAAGGCCGGCGTCGCCGTCAATGAACGCGGCTTCATCCCGGTCGACACGCAGCAGCGGACCAACGTGCCGCACATCTTCGCCATCGGCGACATCGTCGGCCAGCCGATGCTGGCGCACAAGGGCGTGCACGAAGGGCACGTCGCCGCTGAAGCCGCGCACGGCAGCAAGCGCTGTTTCGATGCGTTGCAGATCCCGTCGGTCGCCTACACCGACCCCGAGATCGCCTGGGCCGGCAAGACCGAGGAGCAATGCCGCGTCGAAGGGATCACCTACGGCAAGAGCGTGTTCCCGTGGGCCGCTTCCGGGCGCGCGCTGGCGAACGGCCGCGAGGAGGGCTTCACCAAGCTGATCTTCGACGAGGCGACGCACCGCATCATCGGCGGCAGCATCGTCGGCACCGAAGCCGGCGACATGATCGGCGAAATCTGCCTCGCCATCGAGATGGGCTGCGACGCCGCCGACATCGGCCATACCATCCACCCGCACCCGACTCTGGGCGAATCGATTGGCATGGCAGCTGAGGTCTATGAGGGCGTCTGCACCGACCTGCCGGCGGTCAAGAAGAGGTAGGGCGCAGCGGGTTCCTGACGGACGATCTGGCCGCCGCAGGGGATCTGCGGCGGCCAGATCGTTTCGTGTCCGGTTGCCCGCCAACAGGCCGCGTACTGCTCCGTCCGTGAGAGGACGATGAGCCGGATCATTGGCCAGTGTGGTTTCGCGCGCCCGCTTGGGTGCGCTGAACGCTGGCGGATTACTTTTCTTCCATCCTTTGGAACTTTGCCGATAGGGTCAAAGACCAACAATCGGGTAAGTCCGCGATTCTGCTTCGACCGCCCCCGCCCCCGCCTCGGCAAGGCGGCACATGCCCGATAGCTTGGAGATCGACCATGCAGCCTTCAGACCTAATCTTGCGGTTCATGCCGGGCCATGCCAAGTGCTCCCGGATATCCCGGCGCGCAGCCGCAGTTGCGGCATTGGCTCTTGGGATATCGGCACCCACGGCGGTCTTGGCGACTGTCTTTACGGACCCGGTCGGGGATTTTCTCGTGCCCGGTTATACCGGCCCGCAAAACAGCGACGTCGACATCGTTTCCGGTTCTGTGACCTATACGCCGAACCACGTGCAATTGTCGTTGACCCTGGACGGCGCGGTCGGCAACTCGACCGCGACACCCTACTATCTATTTGGAGTGAATCGCGGCAGCGGAACGGACCGACTCGTGACTTCGGGTCCGCCGGCGGTCGGCGACTCGAGCATCCTGCTGGATGCGGTCGTGCGATTCGATTTCGACGGCAGCGGCAGGGTGGTGACGTTCGCGTCTGCAACGAGTCCGCCAGCAATCGCACTGCTGTTCGCCCATAGCATCGTGGGAAATACGGTCAGCGCCGAAATTCCTTGGTCGGCCCTCCCCAGTACCGGCTTTGCCCCTGCCGAGTACACCTACATCGCGTGGTCCAGATCGGCGCTCGGCAGCCAGCAGTTCATCGCGGACCTCGCTCCCGCAGCCAGCGTTTTGGCTGTCCCGGAACCGGTGAGTTCGGCGCTGATGATGGCCGGACTCCTGGCAGCCGGCATCGTGGTGAGAACTCGGCGAAACGAGAGGCCAGATGGGCCCACGCCCAGTCAGGGTTGACTTGCGCGCGACGTCAGCCGATGGCCTTGTCGCGGGAATCTCGAGACCCTGGGTCTGGTGCGTTTCTCGGGACGCAAGAGCCACCTGCCGTGGGCGAAGACGTCATGCTCGGTCCGAGAGCCCGGTGCCGGAGAACGGTGCGCCGGGTTCCATGAGCCGGGTGTGGAAACGAGGTCATGGCGACGCCATTTGCGCACCACCAGACGAAACGGGCGGCAACAGACCAGCGGAGCGTGACGCCATCGCGCCACATCTCGACCCTACCGGCATTCAGGGGCGGAAGCGGGCGTGATGGCGGCCGCAGTCAGACGGATCGGCCGAGTCGACCGGTCCTGTGCCCACCGTTGATCCGTCAGCGCGACATCAGGCAGCACGACGCTGGAGGGCTGCAATCGCTTCCAGATTGGCCCGCTTGAGTGTCTGATAGCGCTCCTCAGCCCGGGCAGCAATCTTCGCCTTGGCCGCCGCCATCGCCGCCAGCCGGTCTTCGCGTCGCTTGATTTCTTCGGGCAGGCTGACGCCATCCGGAACGTCGGCCTGATCGGCCTGTTCCGCCAACGCGAGCAGTTCCTGCACCTCAGCCTTGAGCTGGGCTTCCAGCTTCACGATGTGGCCGTGCGAGAGCGCACTGTGCCGCGAGGCGTTGGCTTCGATCTTCGTGCCGTCCAGACAGACGTTACCCAGCTTGAGCAGTTTCAGTTCCTTGGCCATCTCCAGGACCTGTAGAAACAGCTCGCTCAGTTCGTCAAGAAAACGCCGGCGGAACGTCGCCAGGCTGTCGTGATCGGGATGGCTGCCGGCAGCAATGTAGCGGAAGGCCACCGAATCGTAGGTTGCCCGCTCCAGCTTGCGGCTGGAGAAAACACCCGTCGCGTAACCATAGACCAGAATGGCCAGCAAGGTCGCCGGATGGTACGCCTTCAATCCTCGTCCAGCGTACCGGCGTGTCAGATTCGACAGGTCCAGCTGGTCGACCACCTCCACGATGAAGCGCGCCAAGTGATCCTGGTTCAGCCAATCGTCAACCGATGGCGGCAGCAGGTAGTCGGTCTTGCGATCGGTGACGATGAAGTGGGACATGCCGGACCTCAGATGCTTGAACCAGCATGATCTTAGCATATCAGGCAGCGAGCAAGCCGAAAGTCCGACAGGCTGCTAGCGGGCGAACCGGGCCTGTGCGATCTTTGACGAGCTGGCAGGCATCTTTCGGCAGTCGGCAGAGGGAGGGGTGAGCATGAAGATGAGCGATCAACGCGGTCTGCTGGTTGGCGGGACGCTCGTGGCGCCGCCAGGCGAACTGGAGAGACTGGCTCGTCGCTATCACATCCGCCGCCTGGCGCTGTTCGGTTCCGCGGCACGGGGCGAGCTGGGGCCGGACAGTGACGTTGACCTGCTGGTGGAATTCGAGCCGGGCAAGGCCCTTTCGCTGGGGGGGGAGCAGGACTTGGAGCGAAGATTTTCCCGTCTCTTCGGCGGGCGGCGCGTCGACATCGCGCCGCCCGGGATCCTGCGGAATCCATACCGGAGACAGCAGATCGAGGGGGAGATCAGGCTGTTGCATGAAGCCGCCTGAGCGGGATGCGGCCCACCTGTGGGACATCTCGACGCGGCCCGGCAGATCATGGATTTTTCGGCGGGACTCACCGCGGAGCAGCTCCAGGCGGACAAGCGTACCGGTTATGCCATCGAACGCGCGCTCGAGATCGTCGGCGAAGCGGCACGCCGGGTGAACCAGGACACTCGTTGCATGCACCCCGAGATTCCATGGTCCGGCATCATCGGATTTCGCAACGTGCTCGCGTCAATACGGCGCGATCGATTACCAGCGGCTCTACGCGGTGGTCGCGGAAGGTGTTCCGGTGCTGATCTCCTCCCTGGAGGCCGCACTGGCCTCGATGGAGGACAGTGCATGAACACCGCTCCTCTCGTTCAGACGTTCTGAAACCACTGGAACAGCTCAGGGCCCGGTCTGACGCAACCAACTGTGACGTCGTCCGCAGCAAGCGCTTGCCATGTTTCCTATAATGTCGTGCGGGACTTTCGCGACGGCAGCGGCAATCCCGCGTCCTTGCCGGTGCACATCCATCCATCCTTCCTGCCTGTCCATTCGAGGAATTGACAATGCCCACCAGTTCAGGTGTCCGATCCTACAGCCTGGTCACCGCTCCCGCCTACGGCGTCACAGGAACCGGTCTCGACCAGATCGTTGAATACATCCATCGTGACCCCGGTCTGGCAGGGGCGAGCGATGGGAAGGACATCAAGGCGGGCGCCCAGGCAGCCAACAGCTTGAACCAACTGATCGTGCAGGCGGCCAAGGCGACGGGTGCTGCGGCTGACAAGGTGTTCACGGCTGCCGAAGTCAGCGCGATGAACGCCTACCTGCGGAGCAATTTCCAGATGCAATGGACGTTGCTGCATGGCGATGACGAGGCGGGTTCGGAGACCGGTTTTCACCGGGTTCAGGACGATGGTGGAAGCACCCGGTATCGCGGCGAGAAACTGATCGACACGGTTGCCGACGGCCTCTACCACATGGGTTTCGAAATTCGCGATGCTCGTTTCCTCAACGAGGACGGCGATCCGAATGCCTCGGTCGGGCAGGTGGCGGAATGGCTGACGCAGTTCTTCACCGATCACTCGACGAGTGCTACCGGCCTCGACAGGATCACTGACCTGATCATGGCCGATGCCGGACTCGATCGCCGGATCAGCGACGCGCAGATCGCTGCCGGCGCCGATGCGGCCAATGGTCTCAACCTGATGCTGCGTGACGCCCTTTCCGCGACCGGGGTCGCCCGCAATGACTGGATTTCCGTTCAGGATGTCATCGCCCTGAACAGATACCTGCGGGCGGACGTCGGGCGTCTCGCCGACTGGACGCGCCTGCACGGGGACGACGAGAAGTGCCTGGAGACCGGTTTCCACAAGGTTCAGAACGATGGCGCGACGACGACCTTTTTTGGCGAGAACCTGGCGAACACCGTCGCCGACGGCATCTATCACCTCGGTTTCCAGATCAGGGACGGCCATCTCCTCAACGAGGACGGCGATCGCAACGCTTCGTTGTCGGATGTCGCCGATTGGCTCAACTATTTCCTCACGGACGCATCCACTACGGGCACCGGCCTCGACCGCATCGTCGACCTGATCAAGAGCGATCGGGGCCTCGCGCGTCAAACCGAGGCGGGCGACATCAACCAGGGGGCAAAGGCCGCCGACGCGATGAACAGGATCATCGTCGACCTGATCGGCCGAACCGGGGCCCATGCCGACGGCTGGATCACGGTCGAAGAGCTGACCGAGATCAATCGCCTGCTTCGGGGCAACACGGCCCTGCTCAAGCGCTGGACCGATCTGCACGGCGATGACGAAGGCGACCAAGTGAGTGGCTATCACTTTGTCCAGGGCAATGGCGCCACGACCAACTTCTTCGGCCGCAACCTCGTCGATACCGTTGGCGACGGCATCTACCACCTGGGTTTCGAGATCCGCGACGGTCGCTTCCTGAACGAGGATGGGGATGCCAATGCCGCGCTGTCGGATGTCGCCACCTGGCTCAATTTCTTCTACGGGCAGGCGCCGATCATGCTCGGTGACGAGGCAGCCAACACGATCGATGGCGACGAGCGCGGTGAGCAGATCAACGCCGGCGGCGGCAACGACAGCATCTCCGCTGGCGCCGGCAACGATCTCGTCTACGGCGGCTGGGGAAGCGACCGCGTCCGGGGCGGTGACGGCAACGACCTGATCTACGGCGGTTCGGGCAACGACAGCCTGGAGGGTGGCTCTGGTGAAGACGTCTTCCGGGTCACCGGATCCGCCGGTTGTGGTCTTGAAGGCTACGACCGCTACGATGGTGGCGCCGGCACGGACCGCATCGTCGCCTACGGTGGCAAGGTCGATATCGGTCTGGCGGCGTTCGGGCCGGCAAACAGTGTCGAGATCGTCGATGCCTCGGGCGCGAGCGGTGCGGTGCGTCTGCTCGGCGACTGGAACGACAACCTGCTCGACTTCAGTGCCACGTCCTTCGTCGGCAAGCTGAGCATCGACGGCGGTGGTGGCCGGGACACGATCATCGGCAGTGCCGGCGACGACCGTATCGACGGCGGCAGTTGGGGTGACCAGACGCTGTCGGGCGGCGAAGGCAACGACGTGCTGCACGGCGGGACGGGCACCGACAGACTCTCGGGCGGTGGCGGCGGCGACACCTTCCAGGTCACCGGCAACGTCGGCAGCGGTTTTGAAGGCTACGACCGCTACGATGGTGGCGCCGGCACGGACCGCATCGTCGCCTACGGTGGCAAGGTCGATATCGGTCTGGCGGCGTTCGGGCCGGCAAACAGTGTCGAGATCGTCGATGCCTCGGGCGCGAGCGGTGCGGTGCGCCTGCTCGGCGACTGGAACGACAACCTGCTCGACTTCAGCGCCACATCCTTCGTCGGCAAGCTGAGCATCGATGGCGGTGGCGGCCGCGACACGATCGTCGGCAGTGCCGGCGACGACCGTATCGACGGCGGCAGTTGGGGTGACCAGACGCTGTCGGGCGGCGAAGGCAACGACGTGCTGCACGGCGGGACGGGCACCGACAGACTCTCGGGCGGTGGCGGCGGCGACACCTTCCAGGTCACCGGCAACGTCGGCAGCGGTTTTGAAGGCTACGACCGCTACGATGGTGGCGCCGGCACGGACCGCATCGTCGCCTACGGTGGCAAGGTCGATATCGGTCTGGCGGCGTTCGGGCCGGCAAACAGTGTCGAGATCGTCGATGCCTCGGGCGCGAGCGGCGCCGTGCGCCTGCTCGGCGACTGGAACGACAACCTGCTCGACTTCAGTGCCACATCCTTCGTCGGCAAGCTGAGCATCGACGGCGGTGGCGGCCGGGACACGATCATCGGCACGGCGGCCGACGATGTCATCGTTGGCGGCCATGGCGCGGATCGTCTCGACGGTCGTGGTGGCAACGATCGAATCACCGGCGGAAGTGGTGCGGATACCTTCGTCTTCGGCAAGGCCTGGGGTCGCGATGTCGTTCGTGATGTCGTAACCGACTTCCAGGACGGGGTCGACCATCTCGATTTTCACGCTACGGGTCTTGCCGACTTCAAGAGCCTGAAGATCGTTGGCACCGGCAATGATGCGCTGATCAGCTGGAATGGCAACGAGGTGTTGCTGGTCGGGGTGAGGGCTGCCGATCTGGGTGCATCGGATTTCATCTTTTAGGCTGGTCGGCAGCCGCGGCGGCTCGCGTTCGGCGAGTAGAGGGGGCAGCGAGTTGTGGGGACCGCACATGAAATTTCCACCACTGCTCGCCGCGCCCCGTCGACTTCGTGATCGCGACGTTCCTGAGCCGGGAGTTCATTCAGTATCCTGCCGCCGAAATTCCGTCAGCGACCGAAGGCGTGGATGGCGGACCCCAGTCGAATAGCCCAGCAGAAATGCGCTGCCCGGGGTAAGCTTGCGCCGTTGCCAACGAGGGTGGATCGCGCGACGTGGGCGCACCGGAAGAACAAGCAAGGGAGGAGATCGACCGCCTGCTGGCCGCTGCCGGCTGGGCGGTGCAGGACGTCGGCGCCGCCAACCTCCACGCTGCGCGTGGCGTCGCGCTGCGCGAGTTCGAGCTGAACGTCGGCCACGGCACCGCCGACTACCTGCTCTATGTCGGGGGCAGGGCTGCCGGCGTCATCGAAGCCAAGAAGGCGGGCGCCACGCTCAGCGGCGTCGAAGCGCAGTCGGTGCGCTATGCGCAAGGGTTGCCGGCCACGCTGCCGGCCTGGCTCCGACCGCTGCCGTTCCTCTACGAATCCACCGGGCTGGAGACACACTTCACCAACGGCCTCGATCCCGAGCCACGCGCCCGCGGCGTGTTCGCCTTCCATCGGCCGGAAACCCTGGCCGCCTGGTTGTCACCGTCCTTTCCGGCCGGGGAGGGCAGGGTGTCGGGGCCTCCACGCGCTGCAGACAACGCGGCGCTGACCTACGCCTTGACCTTCCTCGCGCGCGTGCGCGCCATGCCGCCGCTGGTCACCGAGTGGTCCGACTGCAAGCTCTGGCCCGCGCAGATCACCGCCATCCGCAACCTGGAAGCCAGCCTCGCGCAGAACAAGCCGCGCGCGCTGATCCAGATGGCGACAGGCTCCGGCAAGACCTTCACCGCCATCAGCTTCATCTACCGGCTGATCAAGTTCGCCGGCGCGCGGCGTGTCCTGTTCCTGGTGGACCGCGGCAACCTCGGCCGGCAGGCCAGGAAGGAGTTCGACCAGTACGTCTCGCCCGTCAACAACTACAAGTTCGGCGAGGAGTTCATCGTCCAGCACCTCACCAGCAACCAGCTCGACAAGACGGCGCGCGTCTGCATCTGCACCATCCAGCGCATGTATTCGATGCTCAAGGGCCGCGAGCTGCCGGAAGAAGCCGACGAGGAGTCCACCGAGCGCGTCGAGAGCCTGTTCAAGGAACCGGAGCCCATCGACTACAACCCGGCGTTGCCGATCGAGACCTTCGACATCATCGTCACCGACGAGGCGCACCGCTCGATCTACAACCTGTGGCGGCAGGTGCTGGAGTACTTCGACGCCCATCTGATCGGCCTGACCGCCACGCCCAACAAGCAGACCTTCGGCTTCTTCAACCAGAACCTGGTGATGGAGTACGGCCACCCGCAGGCGGTGGCCGACGGCGTGAACCTCAACTACGACGTCTACCGCATCAAGACCGAGGTCACGGAGGCCGGCAGCAAGGTCGAGGCCGGCTACTGGCTGCAGGTGCTGGACAAGCCCACCCGCGCCCGGCGCGACTGGCAGCTCGACGACGACTTCGAGTACGCGCCCGAAGAGCTGGACCGCAGCGTGCAGACGCCCGACCAGATCCGCACCATCGCCCGCACGCTGCGTGACCGCTGGCAGAGCGACCTCTTTCCGCAGCGGCAGGAGCTGCCCAAGACGCTGGTCTTCGCCAAGGACGACAACCACGCCGAGGCCATCGTCGGCATCCTGCGCGAGGAGTGGGGCCGCGGCAACGAGTTCGCGCAGAAGATCACCTACCGCACCACGGGCAGCAAGCCGGAGGAGCTGATCAAGGCCTTCCGCACCAGCTACTACCCGCGCATCGCCGTCACCGTCGACATGATCGCCACCGGCACCGACATCAAGCCGGTGGAGATCGTCGTCTTCATGCGCAGCGTGAAGAGCCGCAGCTTCTTCGAGCAGATGAAGGGCCGCGGCGTGCGCGTGATCAAGGACGACGACCTGCGCGGCGTGAACCCCGGCGAGCACGTGCACAAGGACCGGTTCGTCATCGTCGACTGCGTGGGCGTGTGCGAGCGCGACAAGACCGACAGCCGGCCGATGGACCAGAAGAAGAGCGTGCCGCTGGCGGCGCTGCTGCAGGCCGTGAGCCTGGGCAACGTCGAGCCTGAGGTGCTCTCCAGCGTGGCCGTGCGCCTGGCGCGGCTGGACGCCCAACTCACCGACGCCGAGCGCGCCAGAGTGGTGAGCGAAGCCGGCGGCCTGGGCCTGAAGGAACTCTCCCGCGGCATCGTGCAGGCGCTGGACCCGCGCGAAGACCGTTCGCCGCAGGAGGCCGAGGCGGCGCTGCGCAACGCCGTCAAGCCGCTCTCCAACCCCGCCCTGCGCACGCTGATCCTGACGCTGAAAACAATGAAGGAACTGGTGATCGACACCGTCACGCAGGATCGTGTACTCGAAGCCGGCTTCTCCGAGGCCGCGCGCGAGCGCGCGCAGGGCATCGTGCAGAGCTTCGAAGCCTTCATCGCCCAGCACCGCGACGAGATCACCGCCCTGCAGATCCTCTACAACCGCCCGACCAAGGTGCCACTGAAGTTCGAAGACCTGAAGGCGCTGGCCGACACGCTGCAGGCCCCGCCGCATCTGTGGACCGAAAGCCAGCTCTGGCAGGCCTACGCCGCGCTCGACCAGACCAAGGGAGAGGGGAAAGTGCGGGGCGCGAGCCGCCGCCGTATCCTGACCGACCTGGTGTCACTGGTGCGCTACGCCATGCACCAAGAGAACGAACTGGTGCCGTACCCCGAGCGCGTAGCGGCCAACTTCAGGGCGTGGATGGCGCAGCAGCAGGGTTCAGGGAAGAGCTTCACCGACGAGCAGCGCTGGTGGCTGGAGAAGATGGCCGAGCACATCGCCAGCAACCTCGACATCGAGGCCGAGGACTTCGGCTACGCGCCCTTCGACCAGCGTGGTGGGCTCGGGAGGGTGCATCAGCTCTTCGGTGCGGAGTTCCCGAAGGTGATCGATGAGTTGAATCGGGAGTTGGTGGCGTGAGCGCAGTGTTTAGGGAGGAGCCTTCGACGCTTCCCGACGGCTCGTACTGGGCCACCATGGGTGAGATTTCGGAGGTGGTAGGCGGAGGCACTCCCCGCACGACCGATCCGACGAACTTCGAAGGGGGTGACGTCCCGTGGATCACGCCAGCCGATCTTTCCGGATACACGGAGAAGTACATCTCGCACGGCGCTCGGTTCATTACGCGGAAAGGTCTTGAATCATCGTCGGCACGACTGCTTCCAACGGGCACCGTGCTCTTCACGTCCCGAGCGCCGATTGGCTACGTCGCCATCGCACGGAACCCCGTCGCCACCAATCAGGGGTTCAAGAGCTTTGTCCTCAAGGACGGCGTGCTCCCCGAGTACGTCTACTGGTGGCTAAGGGGCTCAAAGCAACGGGCCGAGGCGCTTGCCAGCGGGACGACGTTTCTCGAACTCTCGGGCGCGAACGCGAAGAAGCTCCCGATTCCAATCGCCCCGATTCAGGAGCAGCGCCGCATCGTCGCCGAACTCGAAAAGCAGTTCTCCCGCCTCGACGAAGCCGTCGCCAACCTCAAGCGCGTCAAGGCCAATGCAAAGCGGCTCGCGTCTGCCATCTTGGTGGAAGCGGTGGCGGGCAGGCTTGTCCCATCAATGCGTGCTTCATGGCGAACCGTGCAGGTGTGCGAAGCAGGTGACGTGGTACTGGGTAGGCAACGCGCTCCGCAGTACCTCACAGGCCGTTGGTCGCGAAAGTACTTGCGTGTTGCCAACATCAAGGATGACACCGTCGACTACTCCGACGTGGAGACGATGGACTTCGATGAAGCGCACTTCGCGAAGTACCAGCTCACGCCTGGTGACATCTTGG
>ERZ761607.4185-NODE-4185-length-13003-cov-6.225363_pt1 | contig 13003 bp, 13 predicted proteins | sample MGYA00511164_ERZ761607 | MGnify/ENA primary metagenome ERZ761607 (study PRJEB28899, sample SAMN02445080) | bioreactor sludge metagenome | biome: EBPR sludge | place: Australia: Brisbane, Thorneside Wastewater Treatment Plant | collected 2011-06-22 ...
GCCAGCCGATCAACCAGGTGGCCCAATACCTGGGCGCGCTGCCGGGGGGAGGCACGGGCATCGGCGCTTCGCCGCAGGGAGGTTCCGCATTGTCCTGCAGCACCATCGATGGGGGCACCACATGGGTCGCCGACCTTCCCGACGCGCATCCATGGCGGCTCGACATCCTGAATGCGCTCGGGCAAACCGTGCTCACGCTGCCCGCTGTGCGGTTGCGCACCGCGTTCTCTCTGCCCCGCGCGGGTCCCGCCGTGTACTTCGTGCATGCTACCCGTGAGCGGGACCGCCGTTCCGCCAAGATCCTGGTGCGGTAAGCCGTGGACCCCGATGCGGCGCCACCCTGGGCTGATCGTGGCGAGCACGATCGCACCCTCCAACCTGCGGACGGCGCTGAAGGGCGGGTATGAACGAGATGAGGAGGCGGCTACCCATGGCCAATAAGACCCCTCCACCACTGGCGTGGAGCGGCTGCCATGCGATAGCGCTCTTCTTCCGGTTGGTGAAGACCGCCTTCAACCAGCGGCGCAAGACCCTGCGCAATGCGCTGAAGCCGCTGCTGGAGCTGACCGGCGCCCCGCCGGCTGAATTTGCGGGCAGGCGCGCCGAGCAGCTGAGCGTGGCGGACTTCATCGCGCTGACGCGGGCCATCCACCAGGCTCCGAAGGCCTAATTTCGCGCGGCTCCGCAACCGCCATCAGGCCGGGGCACCCGCCATGGCCTTCGATGTCACCAAGCCCCTGCTCGAACGGATCCGCGAGGGCCTGGAGAACGGCCGTGCGCAGGCCATCGCGGCCGACCTGTCGGAGATGCATCCGGCGGATATCGCGGAGGTGCTGGACCAGCTACGCCCCGAGGAGGCCAACACGCTGTATGATGCCCTGGGCGAGGAGCTGGCGGCCGAGGTGCTGCTGGAGCTTCCGGAGGACAAGCGCGAGGCCATCCTGGGCACCTACACCGGCAAGGAGATCGCCGAGGAGGTGATCGACCAGCTGGACAGCGACGATGCCGCCGACGTGATCGCCGACCTGCCCGAGGACGTGCAGGAGGAGGTGATGGCCAACATCGAGGACGCCGAACAGCGCGAAGAGATCGCCGAGCTGCTGGCCTACGACGAGCACAGCGCCGGGGGGCTCATGGCCAAGGAGCTCATCCGGGTGAGCGTGGAGGGGCGCATGCGCGATTGCGTGAAGGAGCTGCGGGCCCACGGGGAGGAGATCGACAACCCCTATGCGATCTACGTGGTGGACCAGCATGAGCGGCTGGTGGGCATCATCCCCCTGAAGAAGCTGCTCACCACCTCGCTCTTCCAGCCGGTGAAGGACGTGTACGAGCCGGACTTCATCAGCGTGCGTGCCGACGAGGACGCCGAGGTGGCCGCCCGGCTCATGGAGAAATACGACCTGGTGGCGCTGCCCGTGCTGGACGGGCGCGGCCGCCTCGTGGGCCGCATCACCATCGACGACGTGGTGGACGTGATCCGCGAGGAGGAGACGGAGGACGCCCAGAAGATGGCGGGCATGGAGGCGCTGGAGGACAGCTACATGAGCAGCACCTGGCTCGACATCGTGAAGAAGCGCGTGGGCTGGCTCATCATCCTCTTCGTGGGCGAGAGCTTCACGGCCACGGCCATGAGCTTCTTCGAGGACCAGATCGCCAAGGCGGTGGTGCTGGCGCTCTTCGTGCCGCTGATCATCAGCAGCGGCGGCAACACCGGCTCGCAGGCCAGCACGCTCATCATCCGGGCGCTGGCCCTGGGCGACGTCTCCATCCGCGAATGGTGGAGCGTGGTGAAGCGCGAATTCACCGTGGGGCTCACCTTGGGCACGGTGCTCGGCATCATCGGCTTCCTGCGCGTGGCCCTGTGGAGCCAGTTCGTGACCGTGTACGGCGAGCACTGGCTGCAGGTGGGCCTTGCGGTGGGCATCTCCCTGCTGGGCGTGGTGCTCTGGGGCAACCTCATCGGCTCCCTCTTCCCGCTCGTGCTGAAGCGCCTGGGACGCGACCCCGCTGTCTCCTCGGCGCCCTTCGTGGCCACCGTGGTGGACGTGACGGGCCTGCTCATCTACTTCGGCATCGCCTCCGTGCTGCTGGCCGGCCTCATGCTCTGAACCCATGCGCATCGGATTCATCGACAATGCGCACCCCCGCCTGGCCGAGCTGCTCACCCGGGCGGGGCACGAGGCGGTGATGCTCCACCAGGTGGATGATGCGCGGCTGGCGGAAGCGCTCCAGGGCATGCGGGGCATCGTGGTCCGCAGCCGCCGCCTGGAAGGCAGCCTGCTCGCCCGCATCGACGGGCTCCGCTTCGTGGCGCGCGTGGGCAGCGGGCTGGAGAACATCGATACCGCCTGGTGCCGCAGGAACGGCATCCAGGTGATGAACTCGCCGGAGGGCAACCGCGATGGCGTGGGCGAAGCCTGCGTGATGCTGCTGCTGGCGCTGATGAAGGCGCTGGTGCGCGCCAACAACCAGGTGCATGCCGGCCTTTGGCTGCGCGAGGAGAACCGCGGCACCGACCTGCGCGGCAAGACCGTGGGCATCATCGGCTACGGCCACATGGGCAGCGCCTTCGCCGACAAGCTCCGTGGTTTCGGGGTGCGCGTGCTGGCGCACGACAAGTACCGCAGCGGCTTCGAGCGCGCCGGGGTGCACGAGTGCGGGCTGGAGCGCGTGCTGCGCGAGAGCGACGTCATCAGCCTGCACCTGCCGCTGACCCCGGAGACGCACCACTTCGCCGACCGCGGCTTCTTCCTCCGCCTGGGCAGGCCCATCTGGTTCCTCAACACGTCGCGCGGGGCCGTGGTGCACACCGCTGCGCTGCTCGATGCCATCGATCATGGCCGCGTGATCGCCGCAGGCCTCGACGTGCTCGAATTCGAGCGGCCCGACCTCTCCGGACTCGACCCCGCCATCGACCCTGCCACCCAGCGCCGGCTCCTCGGCCATGACCGCGTGCTGCTGACGCCGCACATCGCCGGAGTGACGCACGAAGGCAAGCTGAAGATGGCCGAGGTGCTCGCCGACAAGATCATCCACGCATTCCCGAATGGCCAAGGCTGAAACCCCGGCGGCCCTGCTCATCGCCGCCCTCCTCCACTCCTGCATGCCCGCCCCCCCCGCCCGCCCTGAGGTCCACGGACACCGTGGCTGCCGGGGCCTGCTGCCCGAGAACACGGTGCCCGGCTTCCTCAAGGCCGCCGAGCTGGGAGTCGACTGGCTGGAACTCGATGTGGTGGTGAGTGCAGACAGCCAGGTGGTGGTCTCGCACGAGCCCTGGATGAGCCACCTGATCTGCACCGGCCCCCGCGGCGAGGCCATCACGGAAGCCGAGGAGCGGCAGCACAACCTCTACCGCATGACGGCGGCGGAGATCCGCACCTACGACTGCGGCGGCCTCGAGCATCCCGGATTCCCGGAGCAGGAGCAGCGGCGCGCCCACAAGCCCACGCTGCGCGAGGTGGTGGAGGCGGTGGAGGAGGCTGCCCTCCTGGGCAGCGGCAGCCCCGGATTCAACATCGAGATCAAGAGCGACCCCGCCCTCTACGGCACCTATCAGCCCCCGCCGCCGGAATTGGCCCGGTTGGTCCTCGCCGCGGTGGATTCCCTCGGCATCACCGACCGCTGCATCATCCAATCGTTCGACCCTTCCGTGCTCCAAGCCGTGCATGCCGCGGAGCCCGACATCACGCTCGCCCTCCTCGTGGAGAATGCGGATGGCCTGGAGGCCAACCTGCAACGGCTGCCCTTCGACCCTGCCATCTACAGCCCGCATTTCAGCCAAGCGGACGAGGCCCTCACCCGTAAGCTGCGGGAGCGTGGCATCCAGCTGGTGGTATGGACCGTGAATGAGCCCGATGACATCCGCCGCATGGCCGCCCTCGGCGTCCAAGGCATCATCAGCGACTATCCGGACCGCGTGCTGGCCATCCTGGAGGAGGGGGATTGAGCGCGCCAGTGTGATAGTAATACTATCATATCGAACATTTTAACAACCGCATCTGTTATATCAGCTGTCGGATGCGGAACATTTGCACGCAATCCCAGCCATGGATCGACTCCTCCATATGGACGTGCAGGTACGGGAGCGCGTCTTCACCAAGGACCCCTCCTCCACCGAGCTGGGGCACCGCATCATCGGCACCAGCATCCGGCTGATCGATGAGCTGGGCTTCGAGCGCTTCACCATCGGCAAGCTGGCCCAGGCGCTGGGCACCGCTGAGACGAGCGTCTACCGCTACTTCGCCAACAAGCACCTGCTCCTCGTCTACCTCGTGGACTGGTACTGGGCGTGGCGCGAGATCAAGCTGGCATTCGACACGGCGAACATCGCCGACCCCCGGGAGCGCCTGGAGCGCGGCATCCGCAGCGTAGCGGGCGCCGTCACCGAGCGAGGCCGGCACGACTACGTCGACCTGCAGGCCCTCTACCGCATCGCCGTGAACGAGAGCGCCAAGGCCTGGTTCACCAAGGAGGTGAAGCCCGGCGACAAGGACGGCCACTTCGGCAGCTTCGTCCGGCTGAGCCACCGGCTGCGCGACCTCATCACCTCGGCCAAGCCCGGCCATCCGCAGGCGCATGACCTTGCAGCGCTCGTGCTGGAGGGCACCGGCAGCCTGCGCTTCTTCCACGAACAGCTGCCCGCGCTGTTCGGTGCACGCCCCGCCCGCAAGGAACCCTCTCCGGACCGGGTGCCCGAACTCTTCGTGCACCTGGTGTTCGCCTCCATCGATCAGAAACGCCGATGAACGCCCTCATCACGCCGTGGCAGCGGCTCACCCGCCTCCTGAAGGTGGACAAGCGCGAGATCACGCACATCTACCTGTATGCGGCGGTGGGGGGCGCCATCGGCCTCAGCCTACCGCTCGGCGTGCAGGCCATCATCAACCTCATCAGCGGCGGCCAGGTGGCCACCAGCTGGGGCGTGCTCATCGCCTTCGTGACCATCGGCGTGGGCTTCACCGGCGTGCTGCAGATCATGCAGATGGCGCTGGCCGAGAACATCCAGCAGCGGCTCTTCGCGCGCAGCGCGCTGGAGTTCGCCTACCGCCTCCCTCGCATCCGGTACGATGCCGCCCAGGGCCGTTACTTGCCCGAGCTGGTGAACCGCTTCTTCGACACCATGACCGTGCAGAAGAGCCTGGCGAAGCTGCTGCTCGACATCCCGCTGGCGCTGCTGCAGATCATGCTCTCCCTGGTGCTCCTCGCGCTCTACCACCCCTTCTTCATCGCCTTCGGCCTGCTGCTGCTGGTGCTGCTCGTGCTCATCTTCCGCTTCACCGGCCAGCGCGGCCTGGCCACCAGCATGGAGGAAAGCGCCTACAAATACAGGACCGCCTACTGGCTGGAGGAGCTCGGCCGCAGCCAGGACACCTTCAAGATGGTGGGCCGCACGCGCCTCCCCATCGACCGTGCCGACGAGCTGGTGGCCGGCTATGCGCGCGCGCGCAAGGCCCACTTCCGCGTCCTGGTGGGGCAGTATTCCGCGCTGGTGGTCTTCAAGGTGATCATCACCCTTGCGCTTCTCGCGCTCGGCGGCCTGCTGGTGATGAACGAGCAGATGAACCTAGGCCAGTTCGTGGCAGCCGAGATCGTGATCCTGATGCTGCTCAATGCGGTGGAGAAGATCATCATCAGCCTTGACCGCGTGTACGACCTGGTGACTGCGCTGGAGAAGATCGGCGCGGTCACCGATGTGGCCCTGGAGCGCTCCGGGGGGCTCACGGTGCTGGACAAGGACCCGGCGGCCGGCCTCGCCGTGGAGACCAGGGAGCTTGGCTTCCGCAGCGGCTGGAGCGGCCGCAACGTCCTGGAAGGCATCAATCTCAGCCTGGCGCCCGGCGAGAAGGTCTGCCTCAGCGGCGCCAATGGCTCGGGCAAGACCACCTTGCTCCGCATCCTGGGCGGAGGCCTGGCGCCCTCGGAGGGCAGCGTGATGCTCGATGGACACCCCATCAGCAGCCTCGACCTGGAGGATGTGCGCTCGATCATCGGGGACTGCCTGAGCGATGACGATGTGTTCACCGGGACCGTGATGGAGAACATCACCGTGGGCCGTGAATGGATCACCGAACCCGATGTGGTGGAGGCCTGCCGGGCCACCGGCCTGATGGACCAACTGGCGCTGCTGCCCAACGGCCTCCTCACGCAGCTCGACCCCGAGGGCGCACGGCTGCCCCGCAGCCTGGTGAAGCGCATCGTGCAGGCCCGCGCGATCGCCGGCCGGCCGCGCATGATCCTGCTGGAGGACAGCCTGCAGGACTGGGAGCCGCGCGAGCGCGAACAGCTCCTGGGCTGGATCAGCGCGCCCGAGCGCCCATGGACCCTCCTGGCCGTGAGCAACGACCCCTGGCTGCAGGGCCGTTGCCGGCGCGTGCTGCACCTGCGCGAGGGCCGCATCGAACCGAAGCCCTGACGCCATGCTTGACCTGAGCCCGCACAATCCCGTGCCCACGCTGGACCGCAGCACATTCGGCTGCTTCCGCGTCATCGGCATCGCCAGCGCCAACCGGCTGTTCTCCCGTTGGCTCGTCGCCGCCTGCGCCGTGGTCCTCATCGGCCTATTCCTGCCTTGGACGCAGAACATCCGCGCGCGCGGAACCGTCACCAGCCTCAGCCCCGACCAGCGGCCGCAGACCATCCACGCCATCATCCCCGGCCGCGTCGAGGAGTGGTTCGTGCAGGAAGGCCAGCTGGTGCAGAAAGGCGACACCATCCTCCGCCTCAGCGAGGTGAAGGCCGAATACTTCGACCCACTCCTGCTCGACCGCACGCAGGAGCAGATCACCGCCAAGGAGCTCACCGCGCGCAGCTACGATGAGAAGGTGCGCTCACTCGATGCGCAGATCGATGCCCTCAACGCCGCCCTGCGCGTGAAGCTCGAGCAGGCCCGCAACAAGATCCTGCAGGCCCGGCTCAAGGTGCAGAGCGACAGCATCCGCGTAATCGCCGCGGAGACCGAGATCCGCGTGGCGGAGGAGCAGCTCGAGCGCGGGGAGCAGCAGTTCACGGAGGGGCTGCTGAGCAAGGTGGAGCTCGAGCGCCGCCAGGTGGCTCAGCAGCGCGCCACGGCCACCGTCATCGATGCCCGCAACAAACTGCTGGATGCGCGCAACGAGCTGCTCAATGCGCAGCTCGACCTCGACGGCATACGCAACGACTACCGCGACAAGCTGAGCAAGGCCGAGAGCGAGAAGTTCGCCAGCCTCAGCCAGCGCTACACCACCGAAGCCGAAGTGAGCAAGATGCAGGTGGACCTGGCCAACTACACGGTGCGGGCCGGCAACTATTACGTTACGGCACCGCAGCGCGGCTACATCACCAAGGCGGTGGTGACCGGCGTGGGCGAGACGGTGAAGGAGGGCGACGAACTGGTGAGCGTGATGCCCGCGGACTTCGACCTGGCGGTTGAGCTATACGTGCGCCCCATGGACATGCCGTTGATCAACAAGGGGCAGAAGGTGCGCTTCATGTTCGACGGATGGCCGAGCATCGTCTTCAGCGGCTGGCCCAATGCGAGCTACGGCACCTTCGGGGGCCGTGTGGCCGCCGTGGACAACTTCATCAGCCCAAACGGCAAGTACCGCCTGCTGGTGGCGCCCGACCCCGATGATGAGCCCTGGCCCAAGGCCCTGCGCGTGGGCGGCGGAAGCGTGGGCTTCGCGCTCATGAGCAATGTGCCCATCTGGTATGAGCTGTGGCGGCAGATCAACGGATTCCCGCCGGACCTCTACGCGGTGCCCGAGCCGGTGAGCATGAAAGGCAAATGACCATGGCAGCGCCCTACACCCTCGGATTCGCCTTGCGCGCGCTGCTCGCACTCGGCATGGCCGGGGCGATCCGAACCGGCAGTGCGCAGACGCCCGCCACCCTTACCCGCGAGGCCTTCGTGCGGCTGGTGACCGAGAACCACCCCATGGCCCGGCAAGCCGCCCTGCGCACCGGGATGGGCGATGCGGCCGTGAGGAGCGCCCGGGGAGGATTCGACCCGGTGGCCACCGCGGCTTACCGCAGCAAGGAGTTCGAGGACAAGGAGTACTACACGCTGCTCGAAGCGGGGCTGAAAGTGCCCACCTGGTACGGCATCGACCTGCTGGCCGGCTTCGAGGATGGCGACGGCACCTTCCTGAATCCCGAGCAGCGCACCCCCGATGAAGGCCTGGTTAGAGCGGGGGTGAAGGCGTCCATCGGGCAAGGGCTGTTCATCGACCAGCGGAGGGCCGCGCTTCGCCGCGCGCAGGCCTATCAGCGCGCCACGGAGGGCGAGCGCCGTCAGCTCCTCAACAGCCTGCTGCTGCAGGCCCTTGGCGACCATACCGATTGGGTTGCCGCGCACCGCGCGCTGGAGGTGAGCGATGCAGCCGTGCGGCTGGCCGAGTTGCGCCTGGATGCCGTGCGCGGCAGCTGGCGCGGCGGCGACCGGCCGGCCATCGACACGCTGGAGGCCTACCTGCAGCTGCAGGACCGCATGATGCGCCAGCAACAGGCCGCACTCGCTGTGCGCAACGCGGCCTTGCGCCTCAGCAACCACCTCTGGGACAGCAGCCAGCGCCCGCTGGAGCTGCAGGAGTCCGTCAGGCCAGAGCCCGCAGACCTTCTCTCCCCCATCGAAACCGCCGCTTCCGACACCGCCCTGGAGGTTGCGCTCGAGAACCATCCCCTTCTCATACAGGCGTACGCCCGCCTCGATCAGCTCGAGATCGACCGCCGGCTGCGCGCGGAATACCTCAAGCCGGACCTTGATGTGAAGTACGAGTGGCTCGGCAACGGCCAAAACCTTCGCAGCGAACCGGGCTCCAGGCTCATCGGCGACGGGCAGTCCCTGGGCGTCGGATTCAGCATGCCGCTGCTGCTGCGGCGTGAGCGCGGCGAGCTCGCCCTGGCCAAGCTCCGCCTCACCGACGCCCAGCTGGGCGTGGAGCGCGACCGGCTGCTCATCCGCAACCGTGTACGCGAGCGCCTGAACGACATCAGCATCTTCCGCCAGCAAGTGGACCTCGGCGCCGCCATGGTCATCAACAACCAGCGCCTGCTCGATGGCGAGAACCAGCGCTTCAGCGTCGGCGAGAGCTCCCTCTTCCTGGTGAACGCGCGCGAGGTCCCGCTCATCGACGCGCAGCTCCGCCAAGTGGACCTCGAGGCCAGGTTGCGCAAGGCCTGGTTCGCGCTCGACCATGAGGCCGGCACGCTCTGGAGCGCTTGGGTACGCTGAGAAGAGGAACGCCATGATACACGTCACCATCCAGACCCGCACCGTGGAGGCCGCTGAACGGCTAGCGCTCATCCTCATGGACCGCCAGCTGCTGCTCTTCCCCACACTGGACACCGACCATGAGGAGCTCCTCGTCGTGGACGGCCAGCTGGTGCGCACCCGGCAACTGCTGCTGCAGGGCATGACCAAGGCCCTGCTCTACCGGCGGGTGGAGGACGCTTGCGTGCACGCGCTGGGCGATGACCTGGTGCGCATCCACGCCACCCCCATCACGCACATGGATCCCCTTGCCCAGCGGACGCTCCTGGACCAGGTGGCCAAAGCCTGAATCCATGAGACGCCTGCAACCCCTCATCCTGCTGCTGGCCATCGCCTGCGGCGCTTCGGCGCAGTTCAACAACCGGCTCGATGCCATCCAGCTCATCCAGCAAGGCGACATGCAACTGCGCCTGGGCAGCAGCGAGCAGGCGCTCCTGAGCTACACCAGCGCCATCCAGCGCGACATGGGCTTTGCCGATGCCTATATGAAGCGGGCCGCGCTCTACAACCGGCTCGGCCAGTACCAGCTGGCCATGGCCGACCTGGACCGGGCGCTGGAGCTGAACCCCTACAGCGAGTACATCTATGACCGACGGGCCAAGGTGAAGCTGCTGATGAACGACGTGAAGGGCGCCGAGGAGGACTGGAGCCGTGCCGTTGCTCTGCAGCCCTACGACGACCTGCTGCGCGAGGGCCGCGTGGATGCCTGGCTCTCAGCGGGCGAGACGGGTCGCGCCCTGGAGGAGCTCGACACGCTCCTGCTCGAGAAGCCGCACGATGTGCTCCTGCTCCTGAAGCGGACCTCTGCCCTGCTGCAGGCCGACCGCCCGGAGGATGCCCTTCGTTCGGCCGAGGAGGCGCGCCGCGTCTCGCCCCGGCTGGCCATCGTGCACGACCTGCGCGGCGTGGCCTACATGCGCATGCAGCGCTGGCTCGATGCCCTAGCCGCATTGGATAGTGCGATCCTGCTCGATCGCAACTTCGACCTTGCCTGGTACAACCGCGGACTGGTCCAGCTGCGCATGGGGCGCGACGACCTGGCCCGGGCCGACATGAACCGCGCACTGGAGCTGGCCCAGGACCGGCCGCATTTCTTCTTCCAGCGCGCCCTGATCCGCAAACGGGACGGCGATCTGGCCGGCGCCCGCGATGATTACGACCGGGCCCTGGAGCTCGCGCCGGATTACCTGGAGGCCCAGTACAACCGCGCCTTCGTGCGCAATCAGCTCGGCGATCGGGCCGGTGCCATGGCCGACGCCGAGGCCACCCTGCAGCGATCGCCGGGTGATCCCGATGCCTGGGTGCTGAAGGGCAGCCTGCACATGCTCTTCGCCGAGTATCCAGAGGCCATCGATTGCTTCGACCGGGCGCTGCTCATCCAAGGCGACCATGCGGCGAGCCTTTACAACCGCGGCTTGGCGAAGCACATGACCTACCGGCCCGAGCAAGGGTGCGACGACCTCCGCCGAAGCGCCGCGCTCGGCAACATGCGTGCCTCGGATGCCATGAGGTACTTCTGCGCCTTCTGAGGCCTACTTGAGCACGAAGCGCGCCGTGGTCCGGCTGCGCTGTTCGATGAGCACCTCACGGCCCTCGCAAAGTCGTTCCAGCGTGGCATCATCGTAGTGCCGCACCGTGACCAGCTCGCACTCCTCGTTGTAGCGCACCTCATAGTCGCGGCGCAGCTCCTCGATCAAGGAGCGGCTGCGCGGCGTGTCATCGACCACCACGCTGAAGGCCAGTGCGCTGTTCTGCATGAGGTCGATGCGCACGTTGGCCCGCGCGAACAGTCCGAAGATGTGGTGCAGGTTCTCCTCCACCACGAAGCTGAGGTCGCGCGGGGTGATGCTGACCAGCAGCTGCTTCGGCTTCACGATGAACGAGGGGATCAGTGAATCGCTCTCGCTCACATCGTTGATGATGCTGCCCGGCGCGGCCATGTCCATGAAGGAGCGCACATAGAGGGGGATGTGCTTCTGCTGCAACGGCTGAAGGGTGCGCGGGTGAATCACGCTGGCACCGAAGTAGCTCAGCTCGATGGCCTCGCGGTAGCTGATGTGGCTGAGCAGCTTGGTGTCCGGGAAGCGCTTGGGGTCGGCGTTGAACATGCCGGGCACGTCCTTCCAGATGGTAACGCTCTCCGCATCCAGCAGGTAGGCGAAGATGGCGGCGGAGAAGTCAGAGCCCTCCCGGCCCAGCGTTGTGGTGAGGCCCCCATCGGTGGCACCGATGAATCCTTGCGTGATCACAGGGAACTGCACCGGCTCCTGGCCATCGCCGCTGGAGAACTGCTCCTTCACGAGTTGAGCGCTGGTCTCCCAGTCCACGCGTGCCGATCGGTGCAGGGCATCCGTCCGCACCAGGTCACGGGCATCCATCCAGGAGCAGACCTCCAGCTCCTCGCTCAGGTAGGCGCTCACGATCTGCGTGCTCCACAATTCACCGTAGCTCACGATCTGGTCGTAATCCTGGTCGGGGCGGTCGGTGGGTGTGCCACTGAGCAGCTCCTCCAGTTCCTCGAACGACTCCAGCAGCCAGGCCTCGGCCTCGTCGAACCCGGGCACCACCTCATGCAGCACGGACACGTGCTGTTGGCGGAGCACTTCCACCTGGTCACGCACCGACTTGCCGTCCCGCCAGTCCCATACCACGCGTTCCAGCGCATTGGTGGTCTTGCCCATGGCGCTCAACACCACCAGGATGTCCTCCCCGGGGAAATGCGTCAGCACCCGCGCCACGTTGCGCACACCGGCCGCGTCCTTCACGCTGGCCCCGCCGAACTTGAAGACCTTCATGCCTCGATCAATTTCTTCATGGTATCGCGTGTCATCCGGCCATTCACCCACTGGGGATCGAACTCCGCGCCCAGCCGGGCATAGAACCGCATAGCATCCTTGTTCCAATCCAGCACCTGCCAGGTGAGGTGATGGTAGCCACGGAGCAGAGCGTCCTGCACACAGGCGCGGAACAGCTTCTCACCGACCCGCTGCCCGCGCGCTGCTTCCGTCACCACGATGTCCTCCAAGTAGCCCACCCTGCCGCGCCAGGTGGAGTAGCGCTCATAACACACCGCGATCCCCACCAACTGGCCGCTTGCAGCTCCCACCTCCGCCACCCAGCCCCACCATACGGGCTTCTCCCCGAACCCGGCATCGCGCATCTGCTCCTCCGTCACGGTCACGGCCTCCGGTTCCTTCTCGAAGGTGGCGAGCTCCCGGACCAGGGCCAGCATCTGCGGCACATCGCGGGCCTCCGCCCTGCGGATGACAACGTTCATGCAGACAAAGAAAGCAGCGCCGCATCTTTGCAGTGCATCCAGGCGGCAGCGGTCTTCTGATCATCTGATCGTCTGATCATCCGATCGACATGTCCGACATCAAGACCCTCTCCGAGTTCATCGTTGAACGCCAGGCCGATTTCCCCGGCGCATCGGGCGACCTGAGCAGCCTGCTCACCGCCTTCCGCCTCGCCGCCAAGATCGTGAACCGCGAGGTGAACAAGGCCGGACTGATGGCCGATATCCTCGGCGCGGAAGGCACCGAGAACGTGCAGGGCGAGGCCCAGCAGAAGCTCGACGTCTACGCCAACAACCTCTTCATCCGCATGATGAAGACCCAGGGTGCGGTGTGCGCGGTGGCCAGCGAGGAGAACGACGACATCGTGCACTTCGACAACGGCGGCAAGTACGTGGTGACCATGGACCCGCTCGATGGCAGCAGCAACATCGACGTGAACGTGAGCATCGGCACCATCTTC
>ERZ761607.4187-NODE-4187-length-13000-cov-4.225106_pt1 | contig 13000 bp, 10 predicted proteins | sample MGYA00511164_ERZ761607 | MGnify/ENA primary metagenome ERZ761607 (study PRJEB28899, sample SAMN02445080) | bioreactor sludge metagenome | biome: EBPR sludge | place: Australia: Brisbane, Thorneside Wastewater Treatment Plant | collected 2011-06-22 ...
TTCTGTGGCAGGATGCGGCGCGATGCCCCGATCCGGCCGCCGCGCAACGGCAGCCCGGATCGCAAGAGAACAGGCGAATGAGCGGGCAGAACACGATGGCAGCCGACGAATCAACCCCCGGTCTTTCGGTCGGGGCGGTGCAGGATGTCGGTGGAGCAAACAGTTTCGAGGCCGGGGACAGGCGCCCGGCAGACGGGGCGCAGCCCCCCGCCGCCCTGGTGCGGCGGGCGAGCGTCGCTCCGTTCAAGCCCAAGCCCTCGCTGAGCGCAGTCCCCTCGGCACGGGAAACGAAGGAGACGCAGGCGGCCATGAACGATGCCACGCCCCCGTTTTCCGGTGCCGCGCGGGCCCCGGCCCCCAGTCGCGCGCCGGAGCAGACTGCGCCTGCCGCACTGACCGTCGCCGAACAACGGGCCCTGCGGCGTGCGCGCCGCGCCGCCGCGCGCGCCGCCGCCGAGGAGGCAGAGCGAAATGTGGCAGACGAGGCCTCGCTGCCCGAGGATCCCCTTGCCGAGCCGAGCCGACCCCGGGCGAGGGCGAGGCGCGCGACCCCGCGCGCCATCGCCCGCGCCGCGCGCGCCGAGGCGGCAGCGCCGTCCGATGCCATGCTGGCCATCGGACCGGATGCGGCCCCTGCGACGCCGATGCCGGCCCAGCCGTCGGTGGGCGCGCTGGCCAATGCCGCGCACATGCGGCGGCGGCACTGGAGCGTGGTCATCAGCTTTGTCCTGCTGGTCGCGCTGCCGGTGCTGGTCAGCGCGTGGTATCTGTGGACCCGGGCCGCCGACCAATATGCCTCCGAAGTCAGCTTTTCGGTGCGCACCAGCGAAAGCCGCAGCGGCGGTTCGGATCTCCTGGGGCGGCTCAGCGTGTTCTCGGGCGCCAATTCGACCGATACCGACATCCTCTATCAGTTCATCCAGAGCCAGGAACTGGTGGCCCGGCTGGACGAGCGGCTGAACCTGCGCGGGCTTTTCTCGCGCCACTACGCGACCGACCCGGTGTTCTCGTTCAACCCCGAGGCGACGATCGAGGACCTGGTGTCCTACTGGACGCGCATGGTGCATATCTATTACGAGCCCGGCAACGGCCTGATGCGGCTGCGGGTTCAGGCCTTTGATCCCAACGAGGCCCAGCGCATCGCCCAGGCGATCACCGAGGAAAGCATCGAGCGGATCAACGACCTGTCGGTAGCCGCGCGCACCGATGCGACGCGCTATGCGCGCGAGGAACTGGACGCCGCGCTGGAACGGCTGCGCAATGCGCGCGAAGCGGTGACCTCGTTCCGCTCGCGCAACCAGATCGTCGACCCGCTGGCCAATGTGCAGGGCCAGATGGGCCTGCTGAACACGCTGCAGGCCCAGTTGGCCAGCGCGATGATCGACCTCGACCTGCTGCGCGAAACTGCGCGCGAGCAGGACCCCCGCGTGACCCAGCTGGAGCGCCGCATCGAGGTCATCGGCAGCCGCATCGCCGAAGAGCGCTCGCGCTTTGGTGTCGGGGCAGGCGGGGCCGGGGGGGACGATTATGCCACCCTGCTGGGCGAGTTCGAACGCCTGAACGTCGACCGCGAATTCGCCGAACAGGCCTATGGGTCCGCCCTGCTGGGCTATGACATGGCGGTGGCCGAGGCCCAGCGCACCTCGCGCTATCTCGCCGCGCATATCGCGCCGACCCTCGCCGAAAGCGCGCGCTACCCCGAACGGGGCCTGCTGCTGGCCGGGTTGACGCTGTTCCTGTTGCTGTCCTGGACCGTGGGCGTGCTGGTCTATTACAGCATCCGGGATCGCCGCTAGGAGACCGGCCCCGTGATCCGGTTTCAGAACCTCTGCAAGTCCTTTGTCGTGCGCGGGTCAAAGCGGGTGATCGTCGACGACCTCACGCTGACCATACCCTCCGGGGTCTGCGTCGGACTTCTGGGGCGCAATGGCGCGGGCAAGTCGACGATGATGTCGCTGATCGCGGGCACGCAGGAGCCCGACAGCGGCACGATCTGGTCCGATGGCACGATCTCGTGGCCGGTCGGGTTTCGCGGCAGCTTCCATGGCGAACTGACGGGGGCGCAGAACGTGCGCTTTGTCGCGCGGGTCTATGGCGTCGACACCGACGAACTGACCGATTTCGTCGAGGATTTCGCCGAACTGGGCTCCAGTTTCCACATGCCGTTTCGCACCTATTCCTCGGGCATGCGCTCGCGGCTCTCGTTTGGCGTGTCCATGGGGATCCGTTTCGACACCTATCTGGTCGACGAGGTGACCAGCGTCGGCGATGCCGTGTTCAAGACCAAGAGCACGCGGGTGTTCCGCGAGCGCCTGCGCGAAAGCGGCGCCATCATGGTCTCGCATTCCATGGCCAAGCTGCGGCGGCTGTGCACCGTGGGCGCGGTGCTGGAGAACGGGCATCTCTATTGGTACGACGACATCGAGGACGCCATCGCGCATCACGAGGCCTCGCTGTTTCGTACGCTGGGCGAACGCGCCGAGGATGACGGCGAGGACGACGACTGAACGGGCAGTTCGGTCAGCGCGCGGCGTCGCGGCGGGAGTCCGGCCGCTGGATCAGCCGGTGGCGCAGCGCAAAGGCCAGATAGCCGCCGAAATAGCCAAGGGTCCGCAGAAACGACAGCCCCTCGCACTGCCGGTAGACCCGCCACAGGTCACGCGCCGCTGCCAGCCGACTGCCGGACAGCGACCCGGGCGCGACGCGGTAGGTCGCCAGATCCTGATTCAACCCGCGCGCCGGGCCAAAGCGCCGGGTCAGATCCAGCCACAGCGCGAAATCGTGCTGGCGCCGCAGCCCGGGCATCGGCACAGGGCCGCAGCGGGCGCTGTCATAGATCACGGTCAGGCACCCCAGCAGGTTGCGCCGCAGCAGCGTTGCGTGGTCCACGGCGTCCGGCACCTGCACCGAGGCAATCCGCCGCCCGTCCGCCGCCACCCGCGAATAGCCGGTGAAGGACAGCGCGGCGCCGGTGCGCGCCAGGAAATCCAGTTGCCGCGCCAGCTTCTCGGGATGCCAGAGGTCATCGGCATCCAGAAAGGCGATATAGCGCCCCCGCGCCAGCGCCAGCCCGTGGTTGCGCGCCGCCGCCGCGCCCTGATTGTGCGGCAGGGTCAGCAGACGGATACGGCCGTCCTCGCCCGCCAGGTCCTGCGCCAGCGCCCCCGATCCGTCGGTCGAGGCATCGTCGATCAGGATCAGTTCCCAGTCGCCCCGGCTTTGCCCGCGCACCGAGCCAACGGCATCGCGCAGCGTCGCCGCCGCATTGTGCACCGGCATCAGCACCGTCACCGCCACCTGATCCTGCATCCGCGCCGCTCCTTGCCCTTCTCCTGCCTACGCGGCGCGGGCACTTCGGGCAAGCCTTGGGGTCAGAGCCCGGCCAGCAGCGCCCGCGTCGCCGACGCGATCCGCGCCAGCACGGCCGCGCTGCCATGGGTCGCGGCCAGCCGGGTCATCGGCACCTCCAGCCCCAGCGGCACACCGGGCGGCAGGGCGCGCAGAAAGGCGCGCAGGTCGATCTGGCCCTCGCCCGGGGGCAGGCGTTCGGCCCGTGCCGCATGCAGCAGGTCCTCGGTCGCGTAGGGCGGATGCACGAGGGCGTCGCACAGATGCGCGAAAGGCAGGCGCGCGGGATCGGTGGCGGCCAAAAGGTCCAGCGACGAGCCGGAACGGTCGAAATGCAGCGCATCCGCCAGAACCCCGGCGCCGCTGCCCTCGGTCACCCCGAGGGCGGTAGCGAGATCGGGCACCTCGGTCCAGGGAAAGAACTCCAGCACCAATCCCAACCCCCGCGACCGCGCGCGGGTGGCGAAATCGGCCAGCGTGTCGGCAAGGCGCGACAGGTCCGGGTCATAGGGCGCGCAGATCACCTGCGCGGCGCCCAGATCGGCGCCGGTGTCCAGAAACCCCTCCAGCGCGTCCAGGTCGATCCCCGGGGTCAGCTTGACGAATTCGATGTCGTGCACGCGCAGGCCCGTCTCGCGCAGTGCCGCACGGGTTTCGGCCAGCGCGGCGGGGTCCTGCATCAGGGGATAGCCCGGGGTCGTGGGCGTCACCCGGATCAGCCGCAACCCGACCGCGTCGAACCCCGCCCCCGCCGCGGCGCGGATCAGCGCGGGCGGCGGCAGGTCGATCGCGCTGAGATGCGCGACGGACAAGAGGCGGCTCATGCCGAGACCCCCGCGGCATGCAGGCCCGCGAGATAGCCAAACGTCATCGCCGGCCCCAGATTGATCCCCCCGGCCGGGTAGAACCCGCCAAAGGGGCTGGCCGCATCGGTCCCCGCTGCGTAAAGCCCCGGGATCGGGGCGCCATCCGCCCCCAGCACCCGCGCCTGCGCGTCGGTCGCCAGACCCGCGAAGGTGCCGAAACTGCCCGGCACCACCTGCACGGCGTAAAAGGGCGCCTGCCGGATCGGCGCCACGCAGGGGTTGGGCCGGTGGTCTGGATCGCCCTGAAGGCGCATGTAGGCGGTCGTGCCCCGGCCAAAGTCGGAATCCTCGCCGTCGGCGGCGCCCGCGTTCCAACGTGCCAGCGTGCGCTCCAGCCCGGCGGGGTCGATGCCGCAGGCCCGCGCCAGTTCGGCCACGGTTCGCCCCCGTTTCAGATAGCCCGAGCGTAGCCAGCCGCCAAAGGGCACCGGCGCGGGGCGCACGATGCCCAGCCCGTAGCGGCGCAGAAAGCGGTGATCGCAGATCAGCCAGCTTGCCGCAGGTTCGCCATCCGGCACCGCCGCCTGCATCGCGGTGACATAATCATGATAGCCCAGCCCCTCGTTGCAAAACCGCGCGCCCGAGGCCAGCACCCCGATCACCCCGGGCTTGCCGCGTTCGATGATATGGGGAAACACGCCCGTCGCCCCGTCCGGCCAGACCACCCGCGACACCGGACACAGCGCGGCGGGACTGGCGAGAGTTTGCACCACCTGCGCGCCCAAAGCTTCGGCCATGCGTAGCCCGGCGCCGTCGGCCTCGGGCACGGCCAGCGTCAGGTGCTCGGCGTCGCGCGCGAAACTGCCTGCCCGCCGCACGCCGTCCTGCGGATAGCCCCCGGTTGCCAGCACCACGGTGCGCGCGCGGATTTCACTGCCATCCGCCAGCACCACCCCCGCCACCGCCGCGCCCTCGCGCAGCAGGCCCGCGACCGGGGCGTTCACCCGCAGCTCCACCCCCCGGTCCAGCGCCGAGCGCATCAGCCGCGCGATCAGCGCGTTGCCGTTGCGCAGGTCCATCCCCCGGCCATGCAGCGCCAGATCGCGGACATGCAGCAGAACCCGCCGCGTCACATGCCAGAACGCGCGAGGCGAGCGCATCATGGTCAGGAAGGCCCGCAGATCCGCCCCGGCCTGAATGGTCATGCCCTTGAAACTGGTCTCGCGCAGCGGGGGGCGCAGCAGGGAAATGGCCGATCCCAGCGCGCGCCCGTCATAGGGCTGCGCGATGACCGACCGCCCACCCTGGCCCGCACCCGGCATCTGGCCATAGGTATCGGGGATGAGCAGCCCCCCTTCGAAGCCGAGCGCGGTTTCCGACTCGAAGAACGCCACCATCCGGGGCGCCGCCGCCAGAAAGGCATCGACCCGCGCCGCGTCGAAATGGTTGCCCGTGACCGCCGCCAGATAGGCGCGCGCCGCGCCCGGTTCCTCGACAGTTCCGCCCCGCGCGCAGACCGGATTGCCCGGCGCCCAGATCCAGCCGCCCGACCAGGCGGTTGTCCCGCCCAACACCGGCGCGCGCTCCAGCACCAGCACCTTCAGACCCCGCGCCGCCGCCGTCACCGCCGCCGCCATGCCCCCGGCGCCTGAACCCACCACGATCAGATCCATTCCAGCCCCCTTCGCCCGGTCCCAGAAACAGCGCGGGGCGGCCTAACGTCAAATGCTTAGTTGGACCTGCCGTTAACCTGATGTTACACTGGCCGTCGGAGGTCCCGATGTCCGAAATCACCCTGCGCCAGATCGAGGTCATCCGTGCCGTCATGCTGCGCGGGACGATCAGCGGCGCGGCCGAATTCCTCAATGTCTCGGCCCCCGGGATCAGCCGCCTGATCAAGCACACCGAGGAAACGCTGGGCATCCGCCTGTTCGAACGCCGCGCGGGGCTGTTCGTGCCCTCGGTCGAGGCGTCGAAGGTCTTTGACCAGATCCGCGAGGTCTACCGGGGTGTGGAGAACCTGCAAAGCTCGATCGGATCGCTGAAAAAGGGGGCCGACGCGGCGCTGGCCTTTGCCTCGGCGCCGTCGGTGGCGCAGTTCATCGCGGCGCGCGCGATCAAGACCGTGCGCGCGCAGTATCCCGACCTGTTCATCGACCTCAACATCCTGAAGATCGAGGAGACCATCGACTATCTGCTGCTGGAACGCGGCGAGTTCGTCATCATGTCCTCGTTCATCCACAATCCCGCCGTCGAATGCGAGGCGCTGGCCAAGGGGCCGATCGTGGTCATCCTGCCCGAGGGGCATCCGCTGGCCGCCCGCAGCCAGGTCAGCGTGCAGGATCTGGCCGACGAACCCCTGATCGGCATCGACCCCGCCGACCCTTACGGCGCCCTGATGGAGGCGCCGTTTCGCGCCGCCGGGGTCCCGATGCGCCACGCGATGCGCGGACGGTTCGCGCAGACGCTGGTCAGTCTGGTGCGTCACGGACTGGGGGTGGCGGTGATCGACGGGTTTTCGGTCGCCGAGGTCTATCTGCCCGGCCTCGTGCGCCGCCCGCTGGCCGGGGCACAGGCGCTGACCGTCTATGCCGTGCAGAAGAAAGGCCGCGTGCTGTCCGGCTTTGCCGATTACACCATCCAGCAGTTCCGCCGCGAACTGACCCGGGCGGAACGGACGCTGGCGGGCTGATCATCTTAACATGATGTTCACGGCGCCGCGAAATTGATATTTGACGTTATGGGCATGTGACAGGATAGTAAACGCCGACGGCCAGCCCGTGGAGGGGCGCCGTATTCCGTGATCTGGGAGGACACCATGCGACATATCCTTATGGGCGCCGTTGCGGCGCTGAGCCTTGGCGTGACCGGCGCCCTGGCGCAAAGCTATCCCGCCCGCGAAATTCAGGGCATCATCCAGTGGGGGGCCGGCGGGTCGACCGATGTGGTGATGCGCGCCGTCACCCCGCATGCCGAGGCAATCCTGGGCGGCACCGTGGTGATGCAGAACATGACCGGTGCCGTTGGCGCCATCGCGCTGAACCACGTCGCCGACACCGCCGCCGATGGCTATACGCTGCTGATGGGCGCCGAGAACCCGATGATCTATCGCGTGATGGGTCTGGGCGAGCGCGACTATTCCGAATTCATCCCGGTCAACCTGCTGGCGCGCGGCACGCCGATCCTGGTCACCCGCCCCGATGCGCCCTGGGCCAGCTATGCCGATCTTCTGGCCCATATCGAGGCCAACCCGGGCGAGGTGCGTTTCGGTTCGACCGGGCCGGGGGGGCTGCCGTCGGTGGTCACCGCGATGATCCAGTCGGTCGAAGGCGAACTCGACGTGATCTTCGTCCCCTATGACGGCGACGGCCCGGCGCTGACCGCCCTGCAGGGCGGCGCCATCGACGTGATGCCCGCCGTTCTGGGGGCCGCGATCGAACATATCCGCGCAGGCACCATGCGCCCGCTGGCCGTGTTCGACACCGCGCGCAACGACCGCCTGCCCGACACCCCCGCCGTGGTCGAAGTCAGCGAAGATTATGCGACCTACCTGCCCTGGGGCCCGTTCTTCGGCATCTTCGTGCGCAACGGCACCCCGGATGACGCGGTCGCCGCGCTGACCGCCGCCTTTGCCCAGGCCACGCAGCATCCCGATTTCCTGGCGCTGATCGAGGGGCGCGGCTTCACGCTGATGAACATTTCCGGCGACGAAGCGCGCGAGTTCATGGCCGCCTGGCAGTCGACCACCGCCTGGCTGATGCACGAGGCGGGCCTGTCGGTGAACGATCCGGCCGACCTGGGCATCCCGCGCCCCGGCGAATAATCGCCTCTGCATGACCCCTGACGGCGCTGCTCTTCACCCCGAAGGGTGGCGCCGTTTCCCATCGTCAACACCCGTGAGGCCGCCATGAACGCCAGCGACGACGAATCCGACCGCGCCCGCGAAGGCTCGTCCGACGCAACCCCGGGCGGCCTGCCCGACCTGCGCCGCCCGGGCGAACTGGCCTTTACGCTGTTCCTGGTCGTGGCCAGCGGCATCCTGTTGTGGCAGGCCTATGACATCGCCGGGTTCCGGCGGCTGTCGTCGCCCGGCGCGATCCCGATGGCCGCGACCGGGGCTATGCTGCTCACCGCCCTTCTGGTGCTGTGGAAGACCGCCAGAAAACCCCTCACCACCGACGAATCCCTGCGCGTCGCCGTCTTTCCCGGTCCGGTGGTGCTGATGGCGCTGATGCTGGTGGGCTACGGGCTGCTGTTGAAGCCGCTTGGCTTCCTGCCCACCTCGGCGCTGTTCCTGTTCATCGCGATCAAGCTGCTGTCCGGTCGCAGCCTGTTGTTCTCGCTTGGAATTTCCCTTCTGGCACTGGCCGTCATCTGGCTGGTGTTCCGCATGGTCTTCACCGTGCTGATGCCCGCCGGCATCTTTCCCGAGGCCGAGATGGTCCAGTTTTTCCGCACCCTTCTTGCCGGAGCCCGCTGATGTCCGCCCTGATGGATTTCCTGACCGTCTTCACCCAGCCCCAACTGCTGCTGCTGGTCGCCATCGGCACCTTTGCGGGCATCTATGTCGGCGCCATTCCGGGCCTGTCGGTCACGATGGCGGTGTCGATCCTGATTTCCTTCACCTTTTCCTGGCAGGTCTACCCGGCGATCTCGCTGATGATCGGCATCTACATGGGCGGGGTCTACGGAGGGTCGCGCACGGCGATCCTGCTCAACATCCCCGGCGCGCCCTCGGCGATCGCCACCGCGCTGGACGGGTTTCCCATGGCCCAGCGTGGCGAGGCCGGGCAGGCCATCGGCATCACCACGGTAATGTCGTTTTTCGGCGGGCTGGTGGGGATCGTGGTGCTGGCGCTGGCCGCGCCGATGCTGGCGGGATGGGCGATTCGCTTTCAGCCGCGCGATTACATGCTGCTGGCCCTGCTGGGCATCCTGCTGGTGGGGTCGCTGTCGTCGGGCAGCCTGCTGAAGGGCATCTTTGCCGGCGCGCTCGGCATCGCCGTGGGGGCGGTCGGGATGGACCCCCTGACCTTCACCCCCCGGCTGACCTTCGATCAGCCGCTCTTGCGCAGCGGCATCAATTTTGTCGCGGTGATGATCGGGCTCTTTGGCGTGTCCGAGGTGCTGTTGCAACTGCACCACATCAAGACCCCCGCCGTGCGCCAGACGATCAGCCGCATCGTCCCGTCGTGGAGCACGATCCGCCGCCACCTGCCCCTGTCGCTGCAAAGCTCTGGCATCGGCGTGGTGATCGGCGCCCTGCCCGGCACCGGCGGCGACATTGCCGCGCTGATGGCCTATGACCACGCCAAGCGGGTGACAAAGAAACCCACGCGCCCCTTTGGCAAGGGCGCGATCGAGGGGTTGGTCGCCCCCGAGGCCGCCAACAATGCCGCCGTCGGCGGGGCCTTTGTGCCGATGATGACGCTGGGCATTCCGGGCGATGCGGTGACCGCCATCATGATCGGCGCGCTGTTCATCCACGGGCTGAACCCCGGCCCGATGCTGATGGTCGACAATCCGCATATGTTCTGGTTCATCGTCGGCGCGCTGTTTTCGGCCAATATCTTCATGCTGATCTTTGGCCTGACCGGCATCCGGCTGTTCGTGAAGATCGTGGAAATCCCGCGCGCGGTGCTGATCCCGATGATCCTCTTGCTCAGCATCGTCGGTGCCTATGCGGTGAACAATTCGATCAGCGACGTCTACTGGATGCTGGGATTTGGCGTGTTCGGCTATTTCATGCGGCTTTACGGCTATCCGCTGGGGCCGGTGATCCTGGGGGTGATCCTGTCGCGGCTTCTGGATGACAACTGGCGCCGCGCGATCATTTCGGTGCGCGAGGACCCGGTGCGCTTTTTCAACGGGGTGTTTTCCAGCCCGCTCAGCACGGTGCTGCTGGTGTCGGTCATCCTGATCTTTGTCAGCCAGACGCCGCTGTGGCGGATGGCCAAGGCGCGGCTCTTTGGCGCGCGCAATGCCTGAGGATTCCATGCAAAGCCTGAAACTTGGCCTGATCGGCGACAATATCGCGGCCTCGCGCTCGCCCAGGCTGCACCGGCTGGCGGGGTCGCAGAACGGGGTGGCGGTGACCTATGACCGGCTGGTCCCGCGCGAGATGGGCGAGGATTTCGAGACGATCCTCGCCGCCTGCCCGTCGCGGGGCTACCGGGGGGTCAACGTGACCTATCCCTACAAGGAACGCGCGGCGCGGCTGGTCACCATCGCCGACCCTCTGGTGCGCGCCATCGGCGCGGTGAACACGGTGCTGTTCGAGGACGATGGCCCGCAAGGGTTCAACACCGACCATTCGGGATTTGTCGCGGCCTATCGCCAGGTGCGCGGAGATCAGGCTCCCGGCCGGGTGCTGATGATCGGAACCGGCGGCGTGGGCCGCGCGGTGGCCTTTGCGCTGGTGGCGTTGGGGGCCGACGCGTTGCGCGTTGTCGACCGCGACCCCGCCCAGGCACTGGCCGCCGACCTGCGCGCCGCCGCACCCGGCCTGCCGGTCAGCACGCATGCCAGCGCCGAGGACGCGGCGCAGGGAGCGCAGGGCCTGATCAACTGCACGCCCCTGGGCATGGTGGGCAATCCCGGCACCCCCCTGCCGCGCGCCGCGATGGCGGGGGCGGTCTGGGCCTTTGACGCCGTCTATACCCCGGTCAACACCGAGTTCCTGACCGATGCCCGCGCGCAGGGGTTGACGATCATTTCGGGCTGGGAGCTGTTCTTTTTTCAAGGCGTCCACGCCTGGCGCCATTTCGCGGGCCTGCCGCTGGACACCTCTGCCCTGCGCGCCAGCCTGCTCGATCCCGGAGAGGCCGCATGATCCCTTCGACCGCCACCGTCACCGTTCCCGGCACCCTGACCGACAAGCTGGCCGCCATCGCGGGGGCGGGATTCAAGGGGATCGAGATTTTCGAACAGGACCTGATCGCCTTTGACGGCACCCCGCGCGAGGTGGGCGCGATGGTGCGCGACCACGGGCTGGAGATTGTCCTGTTCCAGCCCTTTCGCGATTTCGAGGGCCTGCCCGAGCCCTTCCGCCGCCGCGCCTTTGCCCGCGCGCGGCGCAAGTTCGACCTGATGGCCGAACTGGGCGTGCGCGACATTCTGGTGTGCTCCTCGGTCCACCCGGAATCTTTGGGCGGCATCGACCGCATGGCGGCGGATTTCGCCGAACTGGGCGAGATTGCCGCGCCTCTGGGCATCCGGGTCGGGTTCGAGGCGCTGGCCTGGGGCCGCCATGTGTTCGACCACCGCGACGCCTGGGAGGTGGTGCGCCGCGCGGACCATCCGAATGTCGGGCTGATCCTCGACAGTTTCCACACGCTGGCGCGCAAGATCGACCCGGCCAGCATCCGCCGCATCCCGGGCGACAAGATCTTTTTCGTGCAACTGGCCGATGCCCCGCTTATCGAGATGGACCTGCTCTACTGGTCGCGCCATTTTCGCAACATGCCCGGCGAGGGGGATCTGGACGTCACCGGCTTCATGCGCGCGGTGGCGGCGACCGGCTACAAGGGGCCGGTCAGTCTGGAGATCTTCAACGACCAGTTTCGCGGCGGCACCCCGCGCGGCGTGGCGCAGGATGGCTTTCGATCCCTGCAGGCGCTGATGGACGATGTGCGCCGCGCCGAACCGGCGATGGCGCTGGACATCGCCGCGATGCCCGCGCGCGCCGAGGCCAAGGGCGTCGAGTTTCTGGAATTCGCCGCGCGCGGTGCCGATGCCGAGGGGCTGGCGGCGCTCTTTGCCACGCTGGGCTTTCAGGAAACCGCCCGCCACAAAAGCCGCGACCTGTCGCTGTGGCAGCAGGGGGATGTGCGCCTGCTCATCAACCGCTCGCGCGGGGATTTCGCGGGGTCGGCCTATGCCACCCACGGCGCCACGGTCTGCGATATCGGCCTGCGGGTGGATGACGCCGCCGCCTGCGCGCGCCGCGCCGCCGCCCTGGGCCTGCCGCCCTATGACCAGCCCCGCCGGGCGGGCGAGCTGGAAATTCCGGCGATCCGGGGGCTGGGGGGCAGCCTCTTGCATTTCCTCGATGATTCGCTGGCGAATGTCTGGGAGATCGAGTTCACAGCTGTGAACCCTGCCGCCCCGGGCGCCGGTCTGACCCGGATCGACCATATCGCCCAGACGATGAGCTATGACGCCATGCTGTCGTGGTCGCTGTTCTATCAGGCCCAGTTCGCCATGCGCCGCGCGCCGATGGTCGATGTGGTCGACCCCGACGGGCTGGTGCGCAGTCAGGCCGTCGCCGCGCCGGGCGGCGCCTTTCGCGTGACGCTGAACGGGGCCGAGACCTATCGCACGCTGGCCGGCAATTTTCTGGCCGACAGTTTCGGCGCCTCGGTCCAGCATGTGGCCTTTGGCACCGAGGACATTCTGGCCACCGCGCAGGCCCTGGCCCGGCGCGGGTTTCAGGCGCTGCCGATGGGGGCGAATTACTACGACGACCTTGCCGCGCGGTTCGACCTGGAACCGGACACGCTGGAACACCTGCGCGCGGCCAACGTGCTTTATGACGAGGACGCCGACGGGCGGTTCTGGCAGATCTATTCGCGCCCCTTTGCCAGCGGGATGTTCTTCGAGATCGTCCAGCGCGATCCCGGCTATGCCGGTTATGGCGCCCCGAACGCGCCGTTCCGCATCGCCGCGCTCAAACGCCTGATGCGCCACGCGGCGGTGCCGAAGGCCTAGAAGGGTGCGGAACAGTGTCTCGGCCCTCTGCTGGCGGGAAATTTTTCCTTGCACCGCCTCCTTGGCCGAGGCCATTGACGAGGTCATGCGCTGCTGGCGCCGCCTGTTGGCCGGTGCCCCCAAGGCACCCCGCCAGC
>ERZ761607.4189-NODE-4189-length-12995-cov-3.671638_pt1 | contig 12995 bp, 13 predicted proteins | sample MGYA00511164_ERZ761607 | MGnify/ENA primary metagenome ERZ761607 (study PRJEB28899, sample SAMN02445080) | bioreactor sludge metagenome | biome: EBPR sludge | place: Australia: Brisbane, Thorneside Wastewater Treatment Plant | collected 2011-06-22 ...
GCCTTGGCAACCAGGTCCGCATCGGCCGGGTTGGGCGGGCGGGGCGGCATAGACTTCTCAAAATGGGTAAACGACATCGGAAGGCAATTGTTACAGCGCGCTCACACGTACAAACGGGCTACCCGCGCCATAATCCCGCTGGTGACGTCGTAGTTGATGGTCCCCCACCGGCGCGCCAGGTCCTCGGCCGTGAGGGCGTCCACGGGGCCGGGCGCCTGGCCCTGACAGCCAATCAGCACCGCCTCATCGCCGGGCCGGACCGCCGGGATATGGCTGACGCCGACGATGATCTGGTCCATGCACACGCGCCCGCGCACCGGGGCGCGTTGGCCGTGCACAAGCACTTCGTTGACGCCCAGCGCGCGCCGATAGCCATCGGCGTATCCGACGGCCACAGCCGCGACCGTCTCCGGCGTGGTTGTAACGTACTGATGACCGTAGCTGACGCCGTGGCCGGCCGGCAGGTGCTTCACCTGAGTGACCAGCGCCTTCCAGGTTAAGGCCGGCCGGAAATCGGGCGGACAGCGAACCGCCTCGGAGGGGTCCAAGCCGTACAGCGCGATGCCCAGCCGCACCACGTCGAAGCGCGCGCCGGGCAGCGTCAGTCCGGCGGCTGAGTTGGCGGCGTGCACCCAGCGCGGCCGCCGCTCCAGGGAGCGCAGGACGGCCTCGAAGGCGGCCAATTGCGCCGGCGCAGCGGGCGGCTGGCCCGGGGTGACGCCCACCTCCGACTGCTCAGGTTCATCGGCACGCGCGAAGTGGGTGAAGACGCCGTCGACCTCGAGCCCCTCCAGGTCATGCAGCGCGCGATACAGCGCCGGGGCCTCCTGAGGCAGCGCGCCCAGCCGCCCCATGCCCGTGTCAACCTTAAAATGGACGCGCGCCGACCGGTTCAGCGCCCGGGCGGCCGCAGCGTAGGCCTGGGCGGCTTCCGCGTCGAACACGGCCAGCGTCAGGTCATGCCCGAGGGCGTCGGCGGCCAGGGCCGGCGGCGTGTAACCCATCACCAGGATCGGCAGCGCCAGCCCGGCCCGGCGCAGCGCCAGGCCCTCGTCCACGCGCGCCACCCCCAGCCACTCCGCGCCGGCCGCGGCGACGGCGCGCGCCACCGCCTCCGCGCCGTGCCCGTAGGCGTTGGCCTTGACGACGGCCATGACGGGCGTACCGGCGAGCGCGTGCATGCGGCGCAAGTTGCCCTGGAGGGCGTCTAGGTTGACCTCAAGCCAGGTGGAGTGCGGCATTCTTTGGCATGCGAGCGGGTTGAACCACAGGCCATTATCAGCCCGGCCACCATAACGCACAATCGGCAATTCGTCAGGGGTATAATCACGCTCGCGCATGACCCTTGAGATCGCCTTCGTCTTCGCCCTGATCGCGGCGACGGCCGTCCTGCTCATCAGCGAGCGGCTGCGGCCGGACCTGGTGGCGTTGCTCGTGCTGGTGCTGCTGGGCCTGACCGGCGTGGTGGGACCGACCGAGTTGTTTGCGGGCTTCAGCCGCAACGCCGTCATCACCATCCTGGCCTTGTTCATCATCACCGACGGGCTGGAACGCACCGGCGTCACCCGCTGGCTGGGCCAGCGGCTGCAGCGGGTGGCGGCCGGCGGCGAGGCCAGCACGATCGTCGTCATGATGGTCGCCACCGCTCTGCTGTCGCTGGTGATGAACAATATCGCCGCGGCGGCTGTGCTCCTGCCGGTCACCGTCGGCCTGGCGCGCCAGAAGAAGCTGCTGCCCTCTAAACTGCTGATCCCGGTGTCGTTCGGCTCGCTGCTCGGCGGCATGGCGACGCTGTTCACCACCGCCAACATCCTGGTCAGCAACGCGCTCGTCGAACAGCACTACCAGCCCTACGGCGTGCTGGACTTCGTGCCGGCCGGCCTGCCGATGGCGGTGGCCGGCATCGGGTTCATCGCCCTGGTAGGCCGGCGGCTGCTGCCCGAGCGCGTGCGCGAAGGCCGGGAGAGTCTGCGCCCCGGCAGCAGCCTGGCCGAGGCCTACCAGATGCACGAGCTGGTGAAGGCCGTCTACGTCAAACCCGGCTCGGCCCTGGCCGGCCTGAGCCTGGCCGGAGGCGGCTGGGGCGGCAAATTGGGCCTGAACATCCTGGGCCTTTCGCGCGGCGGCGTGATCAGCCTGGCCCCGCCGCGCTCCGAGACCGTGCGCGAGGGCGATGTCGTCCTGTTCACGGGCCAGATCGACCCGGTGGAGCTGGAGGGCTACGGCCTGATCTTAACCGAGGAGCCCAGCTGGACCGGCCAGCTGGCTTCGGACGAGGTCAGCTTGGTGGAGGTCACGCTGGCGCCGCGCTCGTCGCTGGCCGGCAAGACCTTGCGCGAGATCCAGTTCCGCGACCGGTACAACCTGGGCGTGCTGGCCATCTGGCGCGAAGGGAACACGCTGCGCGACGCGCTGGCCGAGATCCCGCTGCGCTTTGGCGACGCCCTGCTCATGCAGGGCCAGCGCTCGCGCATCCAGCAACTGCGCAAAAACCCCAACTTCTTGGTGCTGGAGGAGGACGTGGGCGAGGCCGCCGCCCTGCCGCGCCGGGGCTGGGTCGCCATCGCGCTGACGCTGGCCGCCGTCGGCCTGCCGGCGCTGAACGTCCTGCCCATCGCCGAGGCGGCCTTCGCCGCCGCCTGCCTGATGGTGCTGGGCAACTGCCTGACGATGGACGAGGCCTACGAGTCCATCGAGTGGAAATCGGTCTTCCTGATCGCGGGGATGCTGCCGCTGGGGACAGCCATCTCCAGCACCGGCGCCGCCGGCCTGGTGGGCGAGTGGATCGTGGCCGGGTTGGGGAGCTGGGGGGCGCTGGCCGTGGCCGGCGGCCTCTTCCTGCTGGCGACGCTGCTCACGCAGGTGCTCAGCGGCCAGGTGACGCCCGTGGTGCTGGCGCCCATCGCCATCGCCGCCGCCGAGCACCTGCACGCGGACCCGCGCGGAATGGGGATGGCGGTGGCTCTGGGCTGCTCCATGGCCTTTCTCACGCCCATCAGCCACTCGGCCAATATGCTGGTGATGGGCCCGGGCGGCTACAAATTCGGCGACTACGCCCGCGTGGGCCTGCCGCTGACGCTGGTGCTGCTGGTAGTCTGCCTGCTCGGGCTGTCTCTGTTCTGGGGCATCCGGTGAAGACGAAAGACCCGGGGACGAAGGACGACAGCCGGGCCGCGGCCTTCCGCGGTCAGCGTTGATCACCCAGTATTAATCATCCGTCTTTCGTCCGCCGTCCATCGCCTTTTGATTTGAGTATGTTTGAATTCGACTTAATCGCCACGGCCGGCCGCGCGCGCGCCGGCGTCCTGCACACACCGCACGGTGACCTGCCGACGCCGGTCTTTGCGCCGGTGGGCACGCAGGCCACCGTCAAGGCGCTCACGCCGGCCCAACTGCACGAGCTCGGCGCGACCCTGGTGTTGAGCAACACCTATCATCTCTACCTGCGTCCGGGCGAGGCCCTGGTGCGCGACCTGGGCGGGCTGCACCGCTTCATGCAGTGGGACGGCCCCCTGCTGACCGACTCGGGCGGCTTCCAGGTTTTCTCGCTGGCCAAAATCCGCCAGGTGGACGACGACGGCGTGACCTTCCGCAGCCACCTGGACGGCTCCGGGCACCGCTTCACGCCGGAGAAGTCCATCGCCATCCAGGAGGCGCTCGGGGCCGACATCATCATGGCCTTCGACGAGTGCCCGCCGCCGCTGGACGAGGCCTACAACCGCGCGGCGCTGGAGCGCACGCACGCCTGGGCCGAACGCTGCCGCCAGGCCCAGACCCGCGCGGACCAGGCCCTGTTCGGCATCGTGCAGGGCGGCATTTTCCCGGCGCTGCGCGAGGCCTCCGCCCGCTTCCTGACCGGGCTGGATTTCCCCGGCTACGCCATCGGCGGCCTGGCCGTCGGCGAGACCAAGGCGCAGATGCACGCCACGCTCGAGGTCGTGGAGCCGCTGCTGCCCGCGTCCAGACCGCGCTATCTGATGGGGGTCGGCTCGCCGGAAGACCTGGTCAACGGCGTGCGGCGCGGCGTGGACATCTTCGACTGCGTCCTGCCCACGCGCCTGGCCCGCAATGGCGCCGCGCTCACCCGCACCGGCCGCCTCAACCTCAACAACGCCGTTTTCGCGCGTGATCCCGGCCCGGTGGAGGCCGGCTGCGAGTGCTACTGCTGCCGCCATTTCACGCGCGCCTACGTCCGCCACCTGGTGGCCGCCAAGGAGATCCTGGGCGCCACGCTGCTGACGCTCCACAACGTCCACCGGCTCTTGACCCTGATGCGCGAGATGCGCGCCGCGATCTTGGCCGGGACGTTCGACCAATTCGCCGACGCTTTCCTGGCCACGTATCGCCCGGTCGGCGCCGACCTCGCCCCGGAAGAGCCGTAACCGCCCGGCCCATTCCGGCAACCACAACCCATGGACACCCTTCAAGCGCTTATCCTCGGCCTCATCCAGGGCCTGACCGAGTTTCTGCCGGTCTCGTCCACCGCCCACCTGATCCTCGCGCCCACCATCTTCGGCTGGACCCTGACGCCGGAGTTCGAGCAGGCCGGCTTCGCCTTCGACATCCTGGTGCAGTGGGGGACCCTGCTGGCCGTGATCGTGTATTTCTGGCGCGACTTGTGGGGCATTGTGCGGGGCGGGCTGACCGGCCTGATCGCGCGCCAGCCGTTCGGCACGCCCGAGGCGCGCCTGGGCTGGCTGATCGTGGTCGCCACCCTGCCGGCCGTCGCGGTCGGCGTGATCTTCAAAGATTTCGTGCAGGCGCTGCACGCCTCGCCCTACGCCGTCATCGGCATCCTGATCCTGTTCTCAGGCATGATCTATGCCGTGGAACGCATCGGGCGCCGTGACCGCGGGCTGGATTCGCTCACCTGGCGCGACGCGCTGATCATCGGCGCGGGGCAGGCCCTGGCCCTGATCCCGGGCGTGTCGCGCTCCGGGGCCACGATCTGCGGCGGCTTGCTGGTGGGGCTCGACCGCAAAGCGGCGGCGCGCTTCAGCTTCGTGGCCTCGATCCCGGCCCTGCTGGGCGCCGGGGTGCTGGCCCTGCGGGATCTGGCGGCCGTAGTGCCGCCTCTCTTGCTCGGCACGGCCGCCGCCGGCGTCGTCGGCTTCGCGTGCATCCACTGGCTGCTCGGCTACCTGGCCAAGCATTCCATGGACGTATTCGTCTGGTACCGGCTGATCGCGGGCGCGGCCTTCCTGGCGATCCTGTTTCTGCGCGGCTGAGGCTGGCTGTGCGCGCTTCTCGACGCGGGCGCTCTCCGCGAGCGCAAGGCTGGAGGCCGGGGTCCTGGCTTTGGCCCCTGGCCGGCGCCCTGCTGCTTGCCGCCTGCGCGGCGCCGACGCCCACGCCGGCACCCGCGCCGGTCGCCGTCCTCGCCACGGAGCTGGCGGCGCCGCTGTTGCGCGACCTGGCGGCCGCCTACGCCGAGCAGGCGCCCGGCGCCGATCTGGTGATCGACGTCGCCGCCCCGGCCGCCATCACCGACGCCCTGAGCACCGGCCGCGCCGACCTGGCGCTGACGTCCGCGCCGGGGCCGGGCCAGTTCGCCACGCCGCTGGGCTACCTCCGGCTGACCGCGGTCGCCCAAGGCGATAATCCTGTCACGGCCCTGACCCTGGCGCAAGTGCGCGCCGCTTTCGCCGGCCGCGCCACCGATTGGGCGCAGCTGGGCGGCGCGCCCGGCCGCCTCCAGCCAGTGGCGCGCGCGGCCGGCGCCGAAACCAGCGCTTTGCTCAAAGACGCCGGCCTGGACGAGGCCGCCTTCACGCCCAACGCCCTGGTCGCGCCAACCTGGGACGCGATGGCGGCGCTGGTGCGCGAGAATCCGGGCGCGCTCGGCTATCTGCCGGAACCGCTTTTGAGCAACGGCCTTAAGGCCATCCGTCTGGACGTGGATTGGCGCGTCCTGCTCGTCGCCGTGGCGCCGGCCGAACCGACCGGCCCGGCGCGGGACTTTCTGGTCTGGGCGCAGAGCGCGGCCGGCCAGGCCGTGGTCGCCGCCCGCCACGAGCCCCTGCCGTAAGCGCAGCGGGCACTTCCCGAAAAAACGACCGGCAGGCCTCTGGCCTGCCGGTCATGTTTCCACCTTCTTCGAGACGGTCTCAACGCGGACGCCACCTCTGCGCCAGGCGCGGCCACAGCGCGCGCCAGATCGGGCAGCGGTCGTAGACGGCGCTGAAAGCCACTAGCGCGCCGGCGCCGACCAGGAACCAGGCCGGCCCGCTGGCCAGACCCATGCCCGCCAACAGGGCGGCGGCGGCCAGGCGCAGGACTCGCTCCGAGCGCGTCGGCGCCACGATCGGGTTGGGGTCCTCGGACAAGGCGGCGTCAAACAGGGCGGTCAGGCCGTCAGCCGACTGAGCGCCGGTGCGGCGGGCAACCTCACGCCCCTGCCGGAACACCAGCAGCGTCGGGACGCCCAACACATCCAGGGCGCGCACGGCTTGCGGATCATCGTCGGCATTGAGCTTCAGCAGCTCGACCCGCCCGGCGTAGGCGTGGCTGATCCGGTCCAGCGCCGGCGCCATACTGCGGCACGGGCCGCACCAGGGCGCCCACACCTCCACCACCACCGGCCGAGCGGCGGCCCGCACCCTGTCCAGAAAGTTGCTCGTCGCCATCACGGCGCGCTCAGGCCTTGGGCGCGCGGGTGCTGAACTTGAACAGCGAATACAGCGGGCACCAGCCCACCAGGCCGGTGAGCAGCGGCACGAACCCCAGCCACTGCAGCACGAACCCCAGGGTTCCGGTGACTACGCCGCCCCAGCCGAGGTACAGCAGCCCGGCGCCCAGGACGATGCGGACGGCGCGATCCCACATGGCTTCATTGTTCGAAAAGAAACTAGACATAGCCTGATCTCCTTTTTTGGCAGCCAGCTTGATATCGATCTGCCCCTTGGACGCGCTGACGGCCAAAAGGTAACAAGCTCTTAATTAAAGCGGGCGGGGTTGCCCGCCCGTCGCCGCTGGAACGGAGCTGCGCCTGCCTCACGGCTCGCAATCCTGGCGTCTGGGCAGCGCCGCCTGCAGGCGCTCAAACAGGGCGGCGCGGCGCTCAGCCGGGATCACGCGCTTGCCGGTCTGGCGATAGAGCGAGATGGTCTTCTGGGTGGTGTTGAGGACCACGTGGCAGTTGTGGCAGGTGTCCAGGCGCGTCATCGCCTTCAGAAAGGTCTCCTGGACGACGTCTTCGGCCTCGGCTGGATCGCGCAGCAGGCCGAGTGCCAACCGGTACACCTGATCGGCGCGGGCTTCAAACAGCGTGGCCAGAGCCGCCGGGTCGCCGGCGCGCAAAGCGGTGAGCAGGCTGGCGTCAGCGAACATAGGTCTCCCCCTGTTGGACGGCTGGCCGCGCCAAAGGTTACAGTCAATCCGCCAGGAAGGGGTTGCCGCGGCGCTCGGCGCCGATGGTGGTGGCCGGCCCGTGGCCGGAGTAGACCGTGGTGTCGTCGGGCAGGGCCAGCAGGACCTCGCGCAGGCTGCGCATCAGGGTGGGATAGTGGCCGCCCGGCAGGTCGGTGCGCCCGATGCCGTCCTGGAACAGGACATCGCCGCTGAAGACGGCCCGGCCCTCGGCGCAGTAGAAGGCGACGTGGCCGGGCGTGTGGCCCGGCACAAAGAGCACATCGAAGCGCACGGCCCCGACTGTGAGCGCCTGGCCCGGCTCCAGCAGCATCGTCGGTTCCGGCGGCGCCGGGATGTCCATCCCGAACAGCGGGGCGCCGCCTTTGAGGCGCAGCAGCGGCAATTCCTGGGGATGGGCCGCCAGGGGCGCGCCGGTGGCCCGCACCAGTTCAGCCGCCGCCCCGATGTGGTCGAAGTGGGCGTGCGTGAGCAGGACCAGCTTCAGGTCCCAGGCGTTCTTGGTCAGGGCGGCCAGGATCTGGGAGGCCTCGTCGCCGGGGTCGATGACGACGGCGCTGTGCGCGGCCTCGTCGGCAACGAGGTAGCAGTTGGTCTGGATCGGTCCGAGCGGCAGGGTGATGATTTGCATGCGCGTCTTATCTGGGGCAGGCGTAGTCCGCCAAGCGTAGCGCACTTCCGGAAACGCGCAAGGCCGGCCGTGTCTGGCGGACCGTTGGGCCGCCTTTGGACACGGGGCCCGAGCGGCGGCTCAGGCCCCGGTTTTGTGCTAGAATCCCTCCCACTCACCGCCGAGGTTATACGCGCATGGTCGAAGTCACCATCGACAGCATCCGGGTCAGCCTGATGTCGCAGCATCGCGTCGTCATCCTTAAGGATGTCGACAGCGAACGCTACCTGCCCATCTGGATTGGCCCGTGCGAAGCCGACGCCATCACCGTCACCCTGCAAGAGGTGGAGGTGCCGCGCCCGCTGACCCATGATCTGCTCAAGAACGTCATCACCGAGATGGGCGGGGAGGTCGAGCACATCCTGATCTCCGAGCTGAAGAACGAAGTCTTCTACGCGCGCATCGTCATGGATGTCAATGGCCGGCGCCTGGAGATCGACTCGCGCCCGTCCGATGCCCTGGCCCTGGGCGTGCGCCTGCGCGTCCCGGTCTACATCGAAGACTCCGTGATGGAGAAGGCCGCCGTCCAGCCCGAAGCCGAGGCGGAAGAAGAAGGTGCGGCCGCCGCCGGCGGCAGCGGCGACGACAAACTCGACGCCTTAAAGGACTTCCTGGACTCGCTGGACCTGGACGACCTGGGCGGCAAGGACAAGCCGGAAAACTAAGCGCCCGTCCACGCTGCCTGTGGACGGGGCAAGCGCGCGACCACGGCCGCCTGGCGCGCGGGGCATCCCCGCGCCGTGACAGACGGCTGGCGCGCCTGGGCCAGGCCAACGGGTGACGCCGGGCCTGGCTTTTTCGTCCGATCCCTGTGCCCCGCCCCCGGGGGGCCAAACGCCATGACTCATGTCTGACACAGAGCCTGTCGACCTGCTCGGACCGGCCGCCCCTGGCGGTGCCGCCGGGATTCGCACCGCCCTATATTCGCTTGAGTCCGAACAGGCGCTGCTGGGCTCGGTCCTGATCAACGCCGACGCCTATTTCGACGTCGCCGCTTTCCTCAAGCCCGAAGACTTCTACCTCGTCAAACACCGCTGGGTCTGGGACACGTTCATGCATCTGCATGACCAGCGCCAGCCGGTGGATATGCTGACCGTGTCCAAGGTGCTGGAGGCGCGCAGCCAACTAGACGAGGTCGGCGGCGTCGCCTACCTCACCGAGCTCCTCAACGCCGTCCCGTCGTCGCTGCACGCCGAAGCCTACGGCCGCCTGGTCCAGCGCGACGCCATGCGCCGCAACCTGCTGGACGCGGCCTCCAAGATCGCGCGGCTGGCCTACGAAGAGGGCCGCGACGTGCAGGAGGTGGTGGGCGAGGCCGAGGCCGCCGTCTTCGCCGTCAGCGAGCAGCGCCTCAACAAGGACCTCAAGCACATCGGCGAGGTCCTGAGCGACTACTACAAACAGGTCGAGTACCGGCTGGAGCACCAGGGCGAGCTGTTCGGCGTGCCGACCGGCTTCGTGGACCTAGACAAGGTGCTGGGCGGCCTGCAGAAATCGGACCTGCTGATCATCGCCGGCCGGCCGGGCAGCGGCAAGACCGGCTTCATGCTCAGCGTGGCCAAGAACGCGGCCCAGCTTTACCGCAAGCGCGTGGCGATCTTCTCGCTGGAGATGGGCAACGAGCAGCTGGTGCAGCGCCTGATGTCCCAGGAGACCGGCATCGACTCGCAGCGCCTGCGGCTGGGCCAGCTGCGCGACGACGAAGTGCCGCTCTTCACCCACGCCACCAACGTCCTGAGCGACATCCCCATCTACCTGGACGACACGCCGGCCCTGACGCCGGCCCAGCTGCGCGCCAAGTGCCGGCGTGTGGAGCAGGAGTTCGGCCTGGACCTGGTCATCGTGGACTACCTGCAACTGATGCAGGGCGACGGCCGCAGCAAGGACAACCGCGTCCAGGAGGTCTCGCAAATCTCGCGCGGTCTCAAACAGCTGGCGCGCGAGATCAATGTCCCCGTGCTGGCCGGCGCCCAGCTCTCGCGCGCCGTCGAGCAGCGCCAGGACAAGCGCCCGATGCTGTCCGACCTGCGCGAATCAGGCTCCCTGGAGCAGGACGCCGACATCGTCATGTTCATCCACCGGCCGGACCCCGAGAAGGAGCCCGGCAAGCACGGCATCGCCGAGATCATCGTCTCCAAGCACCGCAACGGCCCCACCCACTCCGGCGTGGAGTTGGTGTTCCTGGAGAAATTGGCTAAATTTGAGAACGCGGCCAAGGTGGATTTGAGGAGCTATTAAAGGAGAGACCGGAGACTGGTCTCTGAGCGCCAACCATGCAAGGCTTCGCCGGTTTCCCCGAAGGCAAGTTGCGGACGGTTCCCCTGCCGGAGCCGTTCTTCACCGAGCTATTGCCCGTCATCGACCATCTGGGCGAGCTGAAGGTGACGCTCTACGCCTTCTGGCGCCTGAGCCTGATGGAGGGCAAGTACCGGTTCCTGCGCCGCGACGATCTGGCGCGCGACGAGCTCTTCATGCGCGGCCTAGCGGCGTCGCCGCGCCAGGCCCAGGAAATCCTGGACGACGCCCTGGAACGCACCGAGGCGCGCGGCACGCTCCTGTACGTCTCGATCGAGGACGCCACCGCCCGGCACGACCTCTACTTCGTCAACACGCCCAAGGGCCGCGAGGCGGTGGAGAAACTGACCGCCGGCGAGTGGCGCCCGGACGAGGCCTTGAACGGCAACGTCACCCTCAGCCACGTGCGCTCCAACCTGTTTGTGCTGTACGAGCAGAACGTCGGCCCGCTCACGCCGCTCATCGCCGACGAGCTGCGCGACGCGATGGCCACGTACCCCAACCAGTGGATCGAGGACGCCATCCGTATCGCCGTCCGCAACAACATCCGCAAGTGGAAATACATCCTGGCCGTGCTGGACCGGATGCGGGCGGAAGGCCGCAACGCCCAGCCGGACGCCGACGGCGGCCAGGACCTCAGCCGCTACGACGGATATCTGGCCAATGACGACGCCGCCTGAACCCTCCCCGTCCCGGCCGACCGCGCCGCCGCGCGTGTCCGCCGGCGTCGGCGACCCCGACTGCCCGCGCTGTCACGGCCTGGGCTACCTGCGCGAGGACCTGCCGGTGACGCACCCGCAGTTCGGCAAGGTCCAGGTCTGCACGTGCCAGATCCCCAACCTGGAGATGCAGCGCGCCGCCCAACTGCGCTCGGACAGCAACATCGAAAGCCTGGCCGGCAAGACCTTTGAGAACTTCCTGCCGGAGGGCGTCAGCCCGGATCCGGACATCCGCGCCACCGTCCGCGGCGCCTACGATCGCTGCCGCGCCTTCGCCGCGAAGCCCGAGAACTGGCTGCTGCTCATCGGCACCTACGGCTGCGGCAAGACCCACCTGGCCGCCGCCATCGCCAACACCTGCCTGGCCGCCGGCCATCCGGCGCTCTTCCTCAACACCCCGGACCTGCTGGACTTCCTGCGCGAAACGTTTGCGCCCAAAGCCGAGACCACCTACAACCAGCGCTTCGACGAGATCCGCGACGCGCCCCTGCTGGTGCTGGACGACCTGGGCACTGAAAGCCCGACGGCCTGGGCGGTGGAGAAGCTCTACCAGCTGCTCAACTACCGCTACAACGCGCACCTGCCCACGGTGGTGACCACCAACCGGCGCGTGGAAGACCTGGAGCCGCGCGTGGCCAGCCGCCTGAGCGACGCCGAGATCGTGACCACGCTGGAGCTGAGGGCCCCGGATTTCCGCTCCGGCAAGACCAGCGTCACGGCCGAGGTCTCCAGCCTGGGCCTGCACCGCGGCCAGACCTTCGAGAGCTTCGACCAGCGCGCCGACCTGACCGGCGAACCGCGCCAGTTCTTCCTCAACGCGCTGCGCGCCGCGCGCGAGTACGCCGACGAACCGCGCGGCTGGCTGGTGCTGGTGGGTCCGTACGCTGCCGGCAAGACCCACCTGGCCGCCGCCATCGCCAACCAGCGCGCCCAGGCCGGCAAGCCTGTCATCTTCGTCGCCTATGCCGACCTGATGGAGCTGTTCCGCAGCGCCGGGCGCGAGCAGGACGAGCGCAACGCCAAGGCCCTGCAGCAGATCCGCAACGTCGAGCTGCTCGTCATCGACGACATCAGCCCGCAGCTCAACACGGCCGGCTATTACCGCGAGCGCTTCTTCCAGGTCTTCAACCACCGCTTCGACGCCGGCCTGCCCACCGTGCTGACCACGGCCGCCGACGAGAAGGAGCTCGACGCGCGCATCAAGAGCCGCATCTTCCTGGCCGACGCCTGCCAGGTGCACGTGCTCAAGGTGGAGCCGTACCGCGGCCGCAAACGCGCCGCGCGCCGGAAGTGAGGCCGGCCCGCCGCGCCCAGTCTGCCGATCGCGTATGTCATCGTCTCATCGCCACTGGCGACGGGCGCTCGCTGTTCTCGGCCTGGCCGGCCTGCTGGCCGCCTGCGCTCCCGCCGCGCTCGCGCCCCTGCCCACGCTGGTCCCGACTTTCACGCCGCGCGCGGCCACCAACGGCGGGCCCGGCGCGACCGTCAGCGGCGCCAACGGCGCCGCGACGCCGACCGCGTTGATCGCGCCCGGATCCGGGAACGAGCCCACCCTCACGCCTACCGGTCTGGCCTCCCCTACGCCCACGCTGCTCCTGGTTGACTCACCGGCGACCGTCACCGACCCCGCGTCGATAAGCACCCCCAGTGGGGGTGCGACCATAAGCCCCCCCGCAGGGGGTGCGACTCCGACTCCCTTGATCGCGCCGCCGCCCTCGCCCACGCCGTACAGCCCGTTGGCGCCGCTGGCCTACGTGCCGGCGGGCGAATTCAGCATGGGCTCGGCCCCGGGCACGGACGCCTTCGCCGAGCAGTGGGAACGGCCCGCGCACACCGTGGCGCTGTCGGCGTTCTGGCTGGAGACGCTGGAAGTGAGCAACAGCCGTTACGCCTTGTGCGTGGCGGCCGGGGCCTGCAGCCTGCCGCTCGCCACCGGCTCCCGC
>ERZ761607.4191-NODE-4191-length-12988-cov-4.292817_pt1 | contig 12988 bp, 6 predicted proteins | sample MGYA00511164_ERZ761607 | MGnify/ENA primary metagenome ERZ761607 (study PRJEB28899, sample SAMN02445080) | bioreactor sludge metagenome | biome: EBPR sludge | place: Australia: Brisbane, Thorneside Wastewater Treatment Plant | collected 2011-06-22 ...
GTCGACGATCGAGTCCCGCACGCGCAGCGCACCGAGCGTGCCTCCGTCCACGACGATGCCCGCCACGATCGAGCGCTCGATCACCAGCGAGCGCACGCGCGCGCGAAGCACGAGCGTCACCGCGGGGAGCACGGCCCCGTCCGCGCGCACGCCGCCCGGGTCGAGCGTCGCGTCGCGCACGACGATCTCGTCGAAGTCGAACACCCCCTCGCGTGCGTCGGGCGCGCGTTCGATCACGAGCGGGCCGCCCCCGAGCCACACCCCCTCGATCGTCAGACGCCGCGCGTCGCTCGGCTCGGCGGAGAGCGCCCCCTCGAGGCGCACGTAGGGCCGCGCGCCGTCCACGCTGCGGATCGCGACGTCCTCGCGCGGACCGTCGAGCGTGAGCTCGTAGGTCCGCGAGTCCCCGAGCACGAGCGAGCCGCTCGCCGGCAGCCCGATCGCGCCGCCCCCGCTCGCGTTCGCGGGCTCCGTGACCCCGCGCGCGATCGGCAGCGCGCCGAGGCGCATCGGCGACGCGACGCGGTAACGCACGCGGGCCTCGCGCGCTTCTTCGGGCACGAACGCGAAGCGGCCCCGCTCGGGATCGACGAAGAGCGCGAGCCCTCCGTCGAAGGAGCGCGGGTGCCGGGTGCGGTCCGTCAGGTCCGCGCCGCTCGTACGCTCGCGCGGGACGTCGACCTCGCCCGCGCCCTGGTCGACGCGCACCGCCACCGCGGCCGGAAGGCACGCCGCCTTGCCGGTGCGGGGCCGAAGCGTGCGCGCGAGCAGCGCGCGGTACCAAGGCGGCTCGGTGCTCGACGCGGGCGCGACCACCCCCGACTCCGCCAAGCGTCGGGCGAGCGTGGCCTCGTCGAAGAACGGCACGTCGACCCACGCGAGCAACGCGTCGCGCTCCGTGGGCGAAGGCGCGATCCCGCTCGGCAGCGCCGCGAGCTCCAGCACGATCGCGCGCGTGATCACGTGCTCGACGTGCGAGAGCACGCGGCACGTGAGCGGCATCGCGACCTCCCAGGGCGCGGCCGGCGACCACGTCTCGATCCCCTCCGGTGCCTCGCCTCGCCGACGCACCTGCCGCGCGGGTCGCGTCGCGAGATCCGGGCGGGTGAAGAGCGGCACGTCGCGCCCCGAAGGATCGAACGTGTAGGTGATCACGCCCGCGTCCCCGAGCCGCGCGGGGTTCGCGTCCTCGATGCCGTAGGTCCGCAGCGGATAGACGTGCAGCCGCAGCGTGGGGAGCGCGTGCCATCCGTCGGCGCCCCGCGGCGCGCGCAGGTCCGGCGTGAACGCGAAGTCCGAGAACGGCGCGGTCGACGCGCGCGCGAGCAGCGCCGCGCCGAAGGGTCGCCGCAGCTCCGCGAGCCCTCCGCGCGGCGTGCCCGACCACGGCCCCGGCGCGGGCGGATCGTCCAGCCCGTGCAGCGCGCGGGCGAGCGTGCGGAACGCCTCGACGAGCGCCACGTCGACGTCGGCGAGGCTGCGCACCGTGGCTTCCAGGATGGGCAGCGTCCCGCGACGTCGCCGCGCGAAGATCGTGGTCGCGACGTCCACCCGGCGCGCGCGCGCGTCGAGCGAGCCGAGCGCGCGCGTCCCCACGAGCTCCGCGAAGCGCGGCACGAGCGCGTCGTCGCAGGTCTCGATCGCCTGATCCTCCCAGGTCCGATCGATCCCGCGTCGCATGCGCGCCGCGCTCGCCGCGATCCCGCGAATCAACGCCCGCATCGCCTCCGGCGCGTCGTCGTCGCCGAGCTCCCCCGCCGGGCTCGGCAGGCGATGAACCTCCGGCAGCCACGCCCAGAGCTTCTCTTCGTAGTAGCGCTCGAGCCGATCCATCACAGGTCCTCCCGCGGCGCGACGCGCGGCGACACCTCGTCGGCCGCTGACCCGGCCGACGCAGAAGCTTCGACGCGAACCGAAAGCACGAGATCGCCCTCCGCGAGCGACACGTACTCATCCGGCGCGAGGCGCCGAATCCCGCTCGGGTCGGCGATCGTCTCGCCGCCGAGGACCCACGACGACGCGCTCATGCCGCTCACGCCCGGCACCCCGAGCACCGCCGCGTGAACGCGCGAGAACACCACGCGGCCGAGCGGAACGTTCGACACGTGCAAGACGCCGCGCGGACCGATCAGCGCCGCGCGCACCGCGTCGAGCACCTCGTCCTCCGGACGGCGCGGAGAACGCCGGAGCGCGAGCGTCCACTGCAAACGAAGCGGGGTCCCGAGAACCACGCGCACCCGCGTGCCCGGCTCCGCGGCTTGGTTCAGCGCGGCTTCGAGCGCGTCCCCGTCGGTGGGGCCGATCGCCACCACCCGCACGCCGACCGTCGACGCGTCCTCCAGCCACGCGAGCTCCGCCTCCGCGCGCACCGCGCCCTGTCGAAGCGCGAGCGCCGCGAAGTCCGCCGCGCTCACGGGTCGGTCGAGCATCAGCGCGTGCGCGCGCGCCTCGTCCACCAGCGCGTCATCCGGCGTGACGGGTCGCCCCGGCGTGAACGGAAGCGGCGAACGCAGCCGCGCTTTCGGCGCCCCGAGCAAGCGCAGCGTGTTGGGCGCAGGCACCGGCGCGCCGGCCCCGAAGCGGTAGCGCGCGACCACGTTGTCGGTCCCGGTCGGCAAACGCGCGCCGCGGCGACCGTCGCCGAAGATCACGGTCGCCGTGCCATCCGCCGCGTGCTCCACCACGAACACCCGTTCGTTCGGCCCCGCCCCGGAGAACGGCTCCCGCTCTTCCCACGCGATGCCGTCCACGAAGATCCGCAGCGTGCTCAATGGCGGATCCGTCGCGAGCGGCGCCGGCAGATGCGTGAGCGGCTTGCGCGCGAGCTCGAACGACTGCCGAGCCCGCCGCCCATCGCCACTACCGAGCACCTCCCGCTCCACCGTCTCCCCTTCGGTCAGCGTGACGAGCCCGTCGTAGAGCGAAAGCGGCGGCTTGAACGTCGACACCGCGACCGCATCCGCGTCGTCCAGCAACGTGAACCTCGCGCTCCGCTCCGCCGCGTCGAACACCAACCGCCCCCGAACCCGCGCGCCCTTCCCGTCCGCGTCTTCGAGCAAGAACACCTGCTCCACGGTCGTCCGCCCCTCCGGCGGATCGACGGGTCCGACGACCGCGAGTCCCGCGCGGAGGTCCGCGACGTCGACGGTGGACTTGGGGAGATCGGCGAGACGCCCCGCGGGCACGAGGTCGAAGTGGACGCGGAAGCTCTCGGCATCGGGGAGGTCTTCACCGAGGTCGACTTCGAGGGTCAGGGTCGTGCGTGGAGGTGTCGATGCGTCGCCGGCCTCGACCGTCACCTGGCTGACTCGGCTCACGTACAACCGACGCGCGTTCAACTCGCCGCTCGGTGCGACGTCGACCACCACGAAAGAACCTCGCGCGATTCCCGGATAGAGCGCGTCGAGGGTCACCGTGGCGCTCGCCGCGAAGGGGGTCCCAAACAAGTCGACTCCCGCGCGGTTCGTCGCGTCGACCGAGGCGAGTCGGGCCACGGCCGCAGGCGTGCGTACCTCCGAGGATTCCCGAACGGGGCTCTCGAGCTCCACCAAAGCGAGCGCGCGGCCCTCGCGTCGAACCGGGGCCACGGCGCGCACCACGCCCACTTCCGCGACGCGCCAACCGTCGGCCGACACACCGGAGAACACGAGCAGCGCCCCTCGATACGCGCCGAGGCCCCGCGCCTCGAACAGCCATCGGTTTGCGCGACTCGCTCGGGGCGTGAGGGGTGCGTCGAGCACGAGGCGTCGGCCCACGACCTGTGGGCCTTCGTACCTCCCTCGAGGACCGACCGCGACCGTCGCCTCGATCGTCCCTTCGCTGGCGACCTCACCGGAGGCCGCCAGCGCACCCGACCGCCGTGGTCCGAGCAGCCCCACCTCCAATAGAGACCGTCGCTCCGCGCGTACGCGCGCCGCGGCCCGCGCAGCCAACGTCTCGAGCCACACCGAGCTCGAGACGAGGGGAGCCTCGACCGCGTCCTCGCTGCGCCGCTGGAGCATGCTCGTCCACGTCAGTTCGTCGCTCATGTTTCGCTCCGAGGGCACTCGCGCGAGGCCGTTGCCGTCACCCGATCGGCGTGCGAGGTTGGTCGCCGAGGCTTCAAGCAATGACCCTTCCGATCAAATCCCATTTCGCGACCCTCCTGTTCTCGGCTTGTCTCTTCATGACGACCGCGTGTGGAGACGACGACAACGAGTGCCGCGTCGGGACGACTGAATGTGTGTGTGACGTCGGCTCGTCGTGCTCGGTCGAGACGGATCAATGCGTGGCCGGCGTGTGCCGCCCCTCGCCGAGGGACGCCGCGATGGACGGTGCCACCGTTGACGCGGGCACCGACGCGATCACCCCGCCTCCAGATTCGGGATGCGGAGATACCACGTCCAATCCGAATCACTGTGGCGCTTGCGGCAACGTCTGCCGTTTCGGCACCTGCATCGACTCGACGTGCCAACCAGGACTGAGTCCCATGTGTTTGGTGATCGGACCCGGTTCGCCTGCGACGTGTGACCTGATCTGCGGCGAGCAGGGAGGGACGTGTGTCGAGAACGGATGTGGCGAGGGCCCCCGAGGGCCGTTCACGTGGGCGACGTACAGCGGCGAACTGACCTGCGAGCGCATGTCGCCCATCTTCGTAGCCGACCGTCCCTGCGACGTTCGGGTAAACGACACGACCGACAGCACGCTCTGGATTCAATGCTGCTGCGAGTAGTGGCCTCGGTCCTCGCATCGACTGCCTCTGCTGAAGCGCGTTGATTCGGCAACGCCCCTCGAGCCTCGCCCACCTCTCCCCGTCCCTCCGGTCGATGCAGCAGGCCCAATCCGAACTCGCCTCACTGGTCATGTTCCGCTCTCTGAGTTGCGACTCGGTTTCGTTGCCGCGTTCCGACGTGCGTGGAACGGTTCGCACCGAGGGGAAGTCGGCATGCGCGTCGCGATTCAACGTGGTCTTCTCGCGACCACAATTCTGATCTGTGTGGTGCTCGTGCCCGCGTGCGGAGACGACGATGACGAATGCCGCGTCGGGATGACTGGATGTGTGTGTGACGTCGGCTCGTCCTGCTCCGTCGCGACGGATCAATGTGTGGCCGGCGTGTGCCGCCCCTCGCCGAGAGACGCCGCGATGATCGATGCGACCGTGGACGCGGGCACCGACGCCATCGCCCCACCTTCCGACTCGGGATGCGGAGACACGACATCCAATCCGAATCACTGCGGCGCTTGCGGCAACGTCTGCCGCTTCGGCACCTGCGTCGACTCGACGTGCCAGCCGGGACTGAGTCCCATGTGTTTGGTGATCGGCCCCGGTTCGCCTGCGACGTGTGACCTGATCTGCGGCGAGCAGGGGGGAACGTGTGTCGAGAACGGATGCGGCGACGGATGTGGCGCGGACTCCGGGGACCCCTTCACGTGGGCGGCGTACGGAAGCGCACCGAGCTGCGAGGGCATGTCGTCGCTCCTCGGCGTGGTTCACCGCCCATGCGATGTTCGGGTTAACGAAACCGCCGACCGCGCGCTTTGGATTCAATGCTGCTGCGAGTAGCGTCTCCCTCGGTCCTCGCATCGACCGCCTCTGCTGAAGCGCGCTGCTGATTTGGCGACGCCCCTGGGACTCCACCCACGTCCCCCTGAACCTCCGGTCGATGCGGGCGGCCCCGCCCCAGTTCGGGTCACCGGTCATGTTCCGCTCTCTGAGTTGAGACTCGGTGTCGTTGCCGTGTTCCGACGCGCGTGGAAGGGTGTCCGCCGAGGGGAAGTCGGCATGCGCGTCGCGATTCAACGTGGTCTGCTCGCGACCACAATCCTGATCTGTGTGGTGGTCGCGACCGCGTGTGGAGACGACGATGACGATTGCCGCGTCGGGATGACGGGATGTGTGTGTGACGTCGGCTCGTCCTGCGCCGTCGAGACGGATCAATGTCTGGCCGGCGTGTGCCGTCCGTCGCCGAGGGACGCCGCGATGGACGGTGCCACCGTGGATGCAGGCGCCGACGCCATCACCCCGCCTCCGGATTCGGGATGTGGAGATACCACGTCCAATCCGAATCACTGTGGCGCTTGCGGCAACGTTTGCCGCTTCGGCACCTGCGTCGACTCGGTGTGCCAACCGGGACTCAGTCCGATGTGTCGCGTGACGGGAATCGGGTCGCTCGCGACCTGCGATCAGATCTGCGGCGAGCAGGGGGGAACGTGCGTCGAGAACGGATGTGGCGAGGGTCCCAGAGGGCCGTTCACCTGGGCAGCGTACGGCGACGAGCCGACTTGCGAGCGCATGTCGTCGGTCCTCGCGGTTTTTGATCGGCCATGCGACGTTCGGGTGAACGAAACCGACGCGCCACTTTGGATTCGATGCTGCTGCGAGTAGCGGCCTCGGCTCCCGGCTCGGACGCCTCTGCTGAACCGCGCCGCGACGCCCCTCGAACTCCGCCCACGTCCACCTGAACTGCCGGTCGATACGAGCCACCCCCTCCAAGTTCGGGTCACCGGTCATGTTCCGCTCTCTGAGTTGAGACTCGGTGTCGTTGCCGTGTTCCGACCCGCGTGGAAGGGTGTCCGCCGAGGGGAAGTCGGCATGCACGTCGCGATTCAACCTGGTCTTCTCGCGACCGCAATCCTGGTTTGTGTGTCGCTCGTGACCGCATGCGGAGACGACGACCGAGAGTGCCCAGTCGGCGAAACGGGCTGTCTTTGCGGCGTCGGAGCGTCCTGTGCCTCGCTCGACGACGAGTGCGTGTCGGGGGTGTGCCGACCCGTCGGTGTCGATGCGGCCATCGACGCACCCACCGACGGCGGCGCGGACCGTGACTCCGGCGACACGAGGGACGCGGGATGTGGAGACACCACGTCCGACCCCAACCACTGCGGTGGCTGCGGAATCGTCTGCGAGTTTGGCGAGTGCGTCGACTCGACGTGTCAGCCCGGCTTGAGCACAGACTGCTTTGGCGTCGGACTCGACACCACGACGACCTGTGATGACATCTGCCGTGAACAAGGGGGTACGTGCGTCGAGAACGGGTGCGGCGGAGACTCCGGAGACCCTTACACCTGGGCAGCGTACGGCGGCGAACTGAGCTGCGAGCGCATGTCGCCGAACGGCGTATTTGACCGACCGTGCGATGTTCAGGTCAACCAAACCGATGCTGCGCTCTGGATTCAATGCTGCTGCGAGTAAGCCCGGTGCGGGCTTTCGCACAAACGGCCCCTGCCGAAGCTCCTTGAGACAACACGCGCCGAGCCTCGTCCCCTCCCCGACCTTCCGGTCGATGCGGGAGGCCCGATCCGAACTCGCCTCACCGGTCATGTTCCGCTCCGTGCCCCGAGACTCGGCGTCGTTGCCGCGTTCCGACGGGCGTGGAAGGGTGTCCGCCGAGGGGAAGTCGGCATGCGCGTCGCGATTCAACGTGGTCTTCTCGCGACCACAATTCTGATCTGTGTGGTGCTCGTGCCCGCGTGCGGAGACGACGATGACGAATGCCGCGTCGGGATGACTGGATGTGTGTGTGACGTCGGCTCGTCCTGCTCCGTCGCGACGGATCAATGTGTGGCCGGCGTGTGCCGCCCCTCGCCGAGAGACGCCGCGATGATCGATGCGACCGTGGACGCGGGCACCGACGCCATCGCCCCACCTTCCGACTCGGGATGCGGAGATACCACGTCCAATCCGAATCATTGTGGCGCTTGCGGCAACGTCTGCCGCTTCGGCACCTGCGTCGACTCGACTTGCCAGCCGGGACTGAGCCCCGTGTGTTTGGTGATCGGACCCGGTTCGCCTGCGACGTGCGACCTCATCTGCGGCGAGCAGGGGGGAACGTGTGTCGAGAACGGATGTGGCGAAGGTCCCCGCGGGCCCTTCACCTGGGCAGCCTACGGTGGCGAGCTGAGCTGCGAGCGCATGTCGCCCAACTTCGTGGCTGACCGTCCTTGCGACGTTCGGGTAAACGACACGACCGACCGCACGCTCTGGATTCAATGCTGCTGCGAGTAATGACCTTGGTTCTCGCACCGACCGCCTCGGCTGAAGCGCGTTGATTCGGCCACGCCCGTTGAGCCTCTCCCACCTCTCCCCGACCGTCCGGTCGATGCGGCAGGCCCAGTCCGAGCGCGCCTCACCGGTCATGTTCCGCTCCCTGCTCCGAGACTCGGCGTCGTTGCCGCGTTTCGACGCGCGTGGAAGGGTGTCCGCCGAGGGGAAGTCGGCATGCACGTCGCGATTCAACCTGGTCTTCTCGCGACCGCAATCCTGGTTTGTGTCTCGGATTCAATGCTGCTGCGAGTAGTGGCCTCAGCTCTCGCATCGACCGACTCTTCTGAGCGGCGTTGATTCCCCAACGCCCGTCGAACTTCGACCGTCTCTCCCCAACCCGCCGATCGACGCGGGCGACCGCGTCCGAGCTCGTCTCACCGCTCGTGTTCCGCTCCTGACGCGGAGTCTCGGCGTCGTCGCCGGCGTCCGACGTGCTGCGAAAGGCTCGGACCGACCCCGCGGCGTCGTTCGTCTCCCGCGCTCGACACGCGACGCCGTCCACGAAGATTCTGCGCGCGCTCATACGGCATTCTCCGCTTCGACGACGAGGGTTCCGTGCTCGGGACGGCTTCGGTCGCCGCCGAGACGAAGGACGAACGTTCCTTCGGGGGGAGCGAAGCGAAGCTCCAACGGCGTGAGCGCCCGAAGGCCGCGGACGCCGAGCTGGAGGTCGGTGACCGCGTGGACGCCGGGCACCGCGTGGATGGCGTGCTCGAGGCGGGCGCGGTCGAGCCCCGTCCCGAAGGTGAAGCGGTCGGGATGGAAGAAGGGAGCCGCGCGGCCGGGCACGCGCGGGCCCACGAGCGCCTCGTAGACGGCTCGCTCCACGACCTCCGCGACGAACGCGCGCTCGACGCAGATCCGAACCCTCAGGTCCAACACGAGGAAGCGCGGCTCGCGCACGAGCACCTCGCGCCCCGCTTGTCGGACGGCGTCGAGCAGGCCGACGAGCTCGGTGCGTGAGGCGTCGTCCAGGCGCGCGGCCCCCGCGACGTGGCGACGGGTCGAGCGGGCGGAGGTGCGTGAGAGCACCGCGCGGGTCGCGTCGTCGCTCGACGCGAGCGGGTCCACCGCCACGCGCATCACCGACCAGCTCCCCGTCCAGCGCACGTCGGCCGTCGCGTCCTGCACCCACGGCAACCGCTCGGCCTGCTCGGCGTAATCCTCGGGGCGGGTCGCGAAGAGGCGCGTGCGCCAGGCCTGAGGAGCGCTCAGGCGGATGTCGTCGTGCGACTCGAGGTCGCGGGCGTCGTGCACCGCGAAGGGGTTGCGCACCGCCTCGACCCGCGACGAGAACGATCGCGCGACGCCGAGCGGCGGCACCTCGAGCGTGGTGATCGCGTCGGGCCCCACGTTCGCGAGCTCGCCGACGGTGCTCCGCCACCGCATCACGAAGCGCTGACCGAGGGGCGGCGCGGCCCCGAAGACTCCGTCGCCGAAGCGGAGCGTGGTGCCGCGGCCGGTCGCGTAGTCGCGGTGCACGTGCTCTGCGCCGTCCGGGCCGACGTAGCCGACCACGCGGCGCCACGTGCCGTCCTCCAGCGTGAAGTCGGCGTCGTCCGAGCCGCTGTCGAGGAGGGTCGGTCGGTACGTCCACACCGTCGGCGCGAGCTCGCTCTCCGCGATCGGACGCGGCTCGCGCGGGAGGACGACGTCGTCTCGGAGCTCGCGGAGGGCGAGCTCGGGCAGCGTGTCGCCCAGGTGGTCGCCGACCCATCCGAGCGGCGCACGATCGCTCCCCGGCAGCGAGACGCGGTGGATCCACGGCCGCATCCGGTCGCCCGCGAGCCCGTCTTGTCGTGCGATCACCGCGCTCGGTCCGAGGTCGTCCGGGCCGAGGCCGTAGCGAGCGCCTTCGCGCACCACCGTCGGATGCACCCAGGGCGCTTCGCCGTCCGCGGGCTCGCCCACCACGAACACCGCTTCGTGGCCCTCGCCTTCGCGCACGCGCACGAGGTTGGCGCCGAGCCGAAGCGTCGCCTGATCGATCGCGAAGGGGAGCGGCGGCTCGAAGACGAGGCGCTGAAAGTCGAGCGCGAGGAGCGGGTCGCGATGGATCGGGGTGCCGTCGAGCGCGGGCAGGAGCGCCCGTACGAACGCGAGGTGCCGACCTTCGGGCGCGTCGAAGAGCAGCGGGCGGCCGAGCAGGAGCGCGCCCGCGTCGAAGCCGTCGCCCGCGTCGACGCGGGGGCGCTCGATCGCGATCACGTCCGCGCCGCACGGCACGCGCCGTCGCGCGTCGTGACCGAAGTGCGGGACGAGCGCGCCGAGGTTCCACGCCGGGTGCACGACCCCGGTCGCGTCCGCGTCGTCGACGACCTCGAACGCGAGCGGCGCGTCGACCGACGAGAGCGCGTACGCACGCGCGCCCGTCACGTCGAGGGCCGCGTAGGGAACGGGAGCGACGCGCACGTCGAGCCACGTGCTGCCCACCCGTCCGTCGTGGACCTCGAAGTCCACCATGCGCACCAAGCGCCGCAACGAGCGCCGCTGAGTGGCGGTGCGGAGGTACGCCTCGCGTGCGTAGCGGTCCTGGACGTAGGCGAGCTCGTCGCCGAGCGCCGCGAGCAGCTCGACGACCGTCACGCCGACGTCGGCGTCCGACTCGTGCGCCCACTCCGGATGCCGCTGAGCGAGGAAGTCGAGCATCGCGCCGCGTAGGCTCACGAAGTCGCGCGCGAGGTGATCGAGCAGCGGCTCGTCGAGCTCGCTCGGGGGGCACGGCTCGTCGTCGGTTCGGCAGTCCCCGCCGAGGCACTCGCGCGCGAACGAGACCTCGACGTCCGCGAAGAACGGGTCGACGTACGGGTCGTCGATGGAGAGCGTGTAGGTGTCGAGCGTGGGCTCGCCGGCGAGCTGGAGGACGAGGTACGGGCGGTCGACGGCCGCGTCGAGCTCGAGGCGCGGGGCCACGCTCGGATCGACGTCGAGCGTGTGGCTCGCGCTCCGGAGCGCGATCGCGGACGCGCGCGGCAGCGACCACGCCGGGGTGATCGCGCGCGGATCGGTGAGGAAGTAGACGTGGAGCACGACCGGCGCGCGCGTGCTCTGCAGCCGCGCGAAGTCGAGCCCCGTGAGCGTGTCCGCGCGCTCGCGGAGCAGGACGAGACGATCCGGCATCAGCGCACCTCCAGGCGCGTGCTCTGTCGGAAGCCGCCCACGAAGCCGTCGCCGGAGGGACGGCGACGCACCACGTAGCGCACCGTCACGACCACGAGCTCGCGCCCGAGCTCCACGTCGATGCCTTCGACCGCGATTTGCGTGGTGAGCGAACGCTCGAGCGCGGCGAGGATCGTGGTCTGCAAGAGCGTCGCGGTCGCTTCGTGGCTCGGCGCGAAGAGGAGGCGGCGAATGCCGGCGCCGAAGTCCGGTCGGTTCACGCGCTCGCCCGGCGACGTGAGCAACACCTGGCGCACGAGTCCGTCGACGTAGCGGTCGTAGCTCGGCTCGTCGCGCAGGCGCGGCTTGCCGGTCGCGCCGGGCGATCGGTCGGTGGCGAGAGGGAAGCGCAGCGCGCGGGGAGGTCGAGCCATGGTGCGGTCCTGCTCGGTCAACGGATGCGGATGCGGGGGTGGCCCTGAGCGACGAGCACCGTCGCGCTGCTGCCGCCGATCGTGGCGAGGCCGCTGGCGTTCGAGGGCAGCGCGGGCACGCCGTGCAGGCGGACGCGGGTGCTGCCGAACGAGAGCCGGCCGATGCCCCCGGGGAAGGTGAGGTGATCGACGAGGCCGACCCACGGACCGAAGGTGGTGCGCACCTGCTTGGCCGGGCCGACCGCGGAGGTGGCGACCACGCCGGCTGCTTGGAGCTGCCACGCCGCCGCGACGACCGGGGTGCTCACGTGACCTCCAAGGCGCCGTCGTTGATCGACACCGCGGTGGCGGAGACCTCGACCTTGCGACCGTTCGCGCCCTTCGCGAGCACCGTCGAGCTCTCGAGCGAGAGATCGATCGCGGTGAGCACGATGCGGGTGTCGCCGTCCGCTTCGATCGAGATCTCGCCCTTCTCGTCGTCGATGCGCAGCCAGAACGTCTCCGTGCGCAGCGACTTCACGCTCGGCTTCGCCTCCGCGGCCTCGAGGTCGTCCTCGGCCCAGAAGCAACCCGTCCAGATCGGGTACGAGGGATGCCCGCCTTCGAACTCGACCCACACGCCGGTGTTCGGCTCCGGCAGCAGAAAGAGCCCGCGGCGGCGCCCCGCGTAGGGAACGCAGGGCATCGCCCAGACCTCGAGCTCGCCGAGCACCGCGGGCACCCGCACGCGCAGGCGACCGCGGTGTTGTTCGTCGTCGGCGTCGACGACCACGCCTCGGTACTTGCCGAAGAAACGAGGTCGTCCGCGGGAGTCGAGGTCGTCCATGGCAGAATCTCTCTCGAAGCGCTTCGAAAACAATCGTGATTGACGAGTGAGCACAGAGCGCGACGCGCCCCGATCATTCGACGGAGTTGCGGGCGAGCTCGAGCCGCATCGCGTGTCCGGTGCGGCTCACCCGGTGGACGACGCTGCGCACGAGCCACGCGCCGCCGTAGCGGCGTCCCGCGCCCACCACCTGCACGACGTCGGCGGGGCGCAGTACGCCGCCGTACGCGTCCACGCTCGTCTCCGTCGACGCGGTCAGGAACCAGGCGTCGTCGTCGAGCGCGGCGCGCTGCGCGGCGGAGCGCTCTTCGAGGCTGCCCGCCGCGGTGACGGGGCTCGCCACGCGCCCTCGCGACGCGCCGACGGTGCGGCCCCCGATCGGGCGCGCTTCGGGGCCACCGAGCTCGTCGCGCAGCGCGTCCGAAGGCGTGCCGAGCGGGAGTCCGCTGAGCGCGGTCGAGCGCACGTGCGACTCGCCGCGCTCGTGCACCTCGAAGGCTTCGAGGGTGCCGCAGGGCGGCGCGCCGGGGGCGGTCTCGCCGCCGCTCACGTAGAGCCTCGCGTCGCCGGTCGGGACCAGGCGCGGCGGCGACTCGCTCGCTTCCC
>ERZ761607.4192-NODE-4192-length-12986-cov-8.124275_pt1 | contig 12986 bp, 10 predicted proteins | sample MGYA00511164_ERZ761607 | MGnify/ENA primary metagenome ERZ761607 (study PRJEB28899, sample SAMN02445080) | bioreactor sludge metagenome | biome: EBPR sludge | place: Australia: Brisbane, Thorneside Wastewater Treatment Plant | collected 2011-06-22 ...
ACGCCGAGGTACGCCTTGCGGATGGCGTCGTCGGCCGCGAGCGCCTTGGCCGGGCCGGAGTGCACGAGCGAGCCGACCTCGAGCACGTGCCCGGTGCTGGCGACGCCGAGCGCCATGTGCGCGTTCTGCTCGACGAGCAGGATGGTCGTGCCCTCGGCCGCGATCGTGCGCACGATCTTGAAGATGAGCGCCACCATCTGCGGCGCCAGGCCGAGCGACGGCTCGTCGAGGAGCAGGAGCCTGGGCCGGGCCAGGAGCGCGCGGGCGATGGCGAGCATCTGCTGCTCGCCGCCCGAGAGCGTGCCCGCGCTCTGCTGGAGCCGCTCGCGCAGGCGCGGGAACAGCTCGAGCGCGTGGGCGCGATCCTTGGCGACCGCGCCCTTGTCGGTGCGCAGGTAGCCGCCGAGCTGGAGGTTCTCGTCGACGGTGAGATTGGCGAAGATGCCGCGGCCCTCGGGCGCATGCGAGAGCCCGAGCGCGACGATCTTGTGCGCCGGCATCCCGGTGATGTCCTTGCCGGCGAAGCGCACGTGGCCCTTGCTCGGGCGCAGGAGGCCGGAGATGGCGCGGAGCGTCGTGGTCTTGCCGGCGCCGTTGGCGCCGATGAGCGCGACGACCTGGCCCTCCTCGACCGAGAACGACACGCCGCGCAGCGCGTGGATCCCGCCGTAGCGCACCTCGAGCGCGTCGACCTCGAGCAGCGCCATCAGTCCACCTCCGGCTCGGCGGCGTCGGCCGCCTGGTCCTCGGGGACGCCGAGGTACGCCTCGATGACCGCCGGATCGTTCTGCACGTCGGCGGGCTTGCCCGCGGCGATGGTCACGCCGTGATCGAGCACGGTGATGTGCTCGCAGATGTCCATCACCAGGCCCATGTCGTGCTCGATGAGCAGGATCGCCACGTCGAACTGCTCGCGCAGCGACTGGATGAGCGCGCGCATCTCGTGCTTCTCCTGCGTGTTCATGCCGGCGACCGGCTCGTCGAGGAGCAGCACCCTCGGCTCGGTCGCGAGCGCGCGCGCGATCTCGAGGCGGCGCTGGTCGCCGTAGGGCAGGCTCTTGGCCTGCTCGTGCTCGCGGTGCGCGATGCCGAGCACGTCGAGGAGCTCGCGCGAGCGCTCCAGGATCGCCTTCTCCTCGGCGACGTAGAGCGGCGTCCGCAGGAGGCTGCGGAACAGGCCGGAGCGCGCGCGCACGGCGGCGGCGACGCGCACGTTGTCGAGCACGTCGAGCTCGCTGAACAGGCGGATGTTCTGGAACGTGCGCGCCAGGCCCGCCCTGGCGATCTCGTTGGGCTTGAGGCCGAGCACGCTCGCGCCGCCCAGCTTGATCGAGCCGCTGTCGGGGCGGTAGACGCCGGTGAGCAGGTTGAACGCGGTGGTCTTGCCGGCGCCGTTGGGGCCGATGAGGCCGTGGAGCCCGCGCGGCGGCACCTTGATCGTGAGGTCGCTGACCGCCTTGAGGCCGCCGAAGGCGATCGACAGCTGCTCCACCTCGAGCGCGAAGGTGCTCACGCGCGCCTCCGGCCGAAGACCTTCCGCCAGATCGAGAGCTCCCAGAGCTCCTTGAGCCCGAAGAGGCCCTTGGGGCGCAGGATCATCATGAGGATGAGCGCGAGCGCGTAGAAGATCATCCGGTACTCGGAGAACTCGCGGAACACCTCGGGGAGGATCGTGAGCGCGGTGGCGGCGACGACCACGCCGGTCATCGAGCCCATGCCGCCGAGGACGACGATGATCACGAGGTCGATCGACTTCTGGAAGCCGAGGTCGGCGGGGCGCAGGCTGTTGCCGAGCTCGTGGGCGTAGAGCCCGCCGCCGATGCCGGCGAAGAACGCGGAGGTGACGAACGCCGACACCTTCACGCGCGTGGTCGGCACGCCGACCGCTTCGGCGGCGACCTCGTTCTCGCGCACCGCGAGGAGCTGGCGGCCCTTGCTCGAGTACTTGAGCCGGTACGAGACGATGAGGACGACGACGACGAACAGCCAGATCCAGAACGGGTTCTTGGGATCGAGGTAGCGCGGCGAGCCGAAGAAGCCGAGCGCGCCGCCCAGGTTGTCGGCCAGCTCGAGCGGGCTCGCCGCCTCCACCTTCTTGGGGTCGAGGATGACGTCGTCGGTCTGCTGCAGGAGCACGCGCACGATCTCGCCGAAGCCGAGCGTGACGATGGCCAGGTAGTCGCCGCGCAGGCGCAGGGACGGCAGGCCGACGAGCACGCCGGCGGCGGCCGCGAACAGGCCGCCGATCACGCAGCCGGCGAGCAGCAGGAGCTCGCCTGGCCCGAGGAAGCCGCCGTGGATGTCGCGCGAGCCCCAGAGCTTGATCGAGCCGTAGTAGACGATGCCGGCCGCGACGTAACCGCCGACCGCCATGAAGCCGGCGTGGCCGATCGAGAACTGGCCGGCGTAGCCGTTGACGATGTTGAGCGCGAGGCCGGCGAGGATGGCGATGCCGACGTCGAGCATCAGCTTGCCGTAGAAGTCGCCGACGCCCGGCGCCACCACCATCTGCATGACGTAGGCGAAGACGAAGCCGGCGGCCACCGGCCACGCCGACTTGCCGATGATGGCGAAGACGTTCGCGCGGTGCGCGGCGGCGCGCTCGGCGAGGGACTTGACGGGGGCCGTCGTGCTCATACCTTCTCCACCGTCGCCTTGCCCAGCAGCCCGCCCGGCCGGAGGATGAGCACCGCGATGAGGATGCCGAAGACGTAGACGTCGCGCATCTGCGGATTCAGGTACGCCGCGCCGAACATCTCGACGGAGGCGATGAGGAAGGCGCCCGCGACGGCGCCGCGTACGTTGCCGATGCCGCCCACCACCGCCGCCACGAACGCCTTCAGGCCCATGAGCACCCAGACCGCGTCGGCGCTCTGCAGGAGCGTGCCGTAGCGCAGGCCGTACAGCATCCCACCGGCGGCGGCCAGGGCCGAGCCGATCATGAAGGTGAACGAGATCACGCGGCCGACGTTGACGCCCATCAGCGACGCCGTGCGCTCGTCGAACGAGACGGCGCGCATCGCCTGCCCCATCCGCGTCTGGTAGACGAGGTACTGGAGGAGGAACAGCAGCACGAAGGCGAGCACGACGATCCACACGTCGACGATCGGCACCTTGACGTTGGCGACCGTGAACAGCGCCTGTTCACTCAGCAGCTTGGGCATGGCCTGCGGCTGCGTGCCGAACACCCACTTGAGCTGTCCGGCGTTCTGCAGGAACAGGGACACGCCGATCGCCGTGATGAGCACGTTCAGCCGCGGCGCCTGCCGCAACGGACGGTACGCCAGCCGCTCGATGGTGAAGCCCATGGCGGCGCACACCGCCATCGACATCAACAGGATGAACGGCATCGCGAACGCCGGCGAGTCCGTGCCCGCCCACCCGATCGCGGTGGCGAACACGAACGCCAGCCACGCACCGTAGGTGACGATGTCCGAGTGCGCGAAGTTGATGAAGCGCAGGATCCCGTAGACCAGCGTGTAGCCCAGCGCGATGAGCGCGTAGAGGCTACCGAGGGTCAGGCCGTTGAGGAAGACCTGGACGAACTTGGTCACGGCCGGGGGGCTCGCATTCGCTCGACGAGGACGCGCGCGTCAGGGCTCGTAGCGCTTCACCGGCACGCGCCTGCCGTTGTCGACCTTCACGACGACCGCCGACTTCGACGCGTCGCGGTTGGGATCGATCGAGATCTTGCCGGTGACGCCGACGAAGTCCTTGGTCGCGGCGATCGTCGCGGCCAGGTCCTTGCCGCCGAGTGACGGCGTGCGGTCGACCGCGTCGAAGAGCAGGATGGCGGCGTCGTAGCCCAGCGCAGCGAGGCCGTCCGGGGTCGCGCCGAACTCCGCCTTGTACTTGGAGACGAAGTTCTTCACCTCGGGCGTCTCCTCCTCCGGCGAGTAATGGTTCGAGTAGTAGCTGCCCTGCACCGCCTCGCCGCCGATCTCCTCGAGCTTGTCCGAGTCCCAGCCGTCACCGCCGACGAACGCGACCGTGATGCCGAGCTTGCGCGCCTGGCGCATGATGTTGGCCGCCTGGGTGTAATAGCCGGGCAGGAAGATGACGTCCGGCGACGCCTGCTTGATCGACGAGAGCTGCGCCGACACGTCGGGGTCGCTCGACGCGTACGCCTGGCGCGACACGATCGTGCCGCCCATCTCCTTGAACGCCTTCTCGGCGTAGTCGGCGAGGCCCTTGGAGTAGGGCTGGCCCTGATCGTACAGGACGGCGGCCTTCTGCGCCTTCAGCTCCTCGCGGGCGAAGCGCGCCATGACCTTGCCCTGGAAGTCGTCGAGGAAGCAGACGCGGAAGACCATGTCGCCGATCTGCGTGACCTGCGGGTTCGTCGACGACGGCGAGATCATCGGCACGGTGTACTGCTGCGCGATCTGCCCGCCGACCATCGACAGCCCGGAGGCGACCTCGCCGAGCAGCGCGTTCACCTTGTCCTGCGTGATGAGGCGCGTGACGGCGTTGCCGGCGTCCTGCGGCTTGCCGGCGTCGTCGTGGGTCGTCAGCTTGATCTTGCGGCCCTTGACGGTGCCCGCGTCGATCGCCGCGTTGCGCTCCTTGATCGCCAGGCGGATGCCCTGATCGGTCGACTGACCGAAGGTCGCCTCGGAGCCGGTGAGCGAGGCGTAGTGGCCGACGTGGAACGTGCCGGTCGCCGGCTCGCCGCCGGTGCCGGTGCCGGACGCGGTGGCCGTGCCGCCGCCACCACCACCCGTGGTGTTCCGCTTGGTGTCGCACGCTGCGAGCGACGCAACCGCCGCCAGCGACAGCACGACGACAGGACCTGGACGCCAACCGCTCAGATTCACGGGCAATCTCCTGGGTGAGTGCGCGCCAGCGATAACGCGGCGGACGCGTGCGGTCAACTGCCGCGCGCCCACATCCGCGGCTCGTGACGTGATATCGGAGGGGCACGGCGCGCCGCGCCGTGTATGTCCGAACCCGCGCGTCATCCGACCCAGTCGCTACCGACCCACGGCCACTACCAGAACCGCCGCGAGCTGGCGGGAGTCTCGCTCACCGCGCTCGGCGTCGTGTACGGAGACATCGGCACCTCGCCGCTCTACGCGATGAAGGAGTGCCTCACCGGCACCCACGGTACGACGCCCACCCACGACAACGTGCTCGGCGTCCTGTCGCTCGTGTTCTGGGCGCTCACGCTCGTCATCTGCGTGAAGTACCTGACCTTCGTCCTGCGCGCCGACAACAAGGGCGAAGGCGGCATCCAGGCGCTCGCGGCGCTGGTCGCGTCGACGAGGAACGGCTCGGCGCGCAAGCGTCTCGCCATCCCGATCCTCTTCGCGCTGTTCGGCACCGGGCTCCTCTATGGCGAGGGCGTGCTCACCCCGGCGATCTCGGTGCTGGGTGCGGTCGAGGGCCTCAACGTGGCGACCTCGTCCTTCGAGCCCGTCATCCTCCCGATCACGATCGGGATCCTGATCGCGCTGTTCACGGTGCAGCGCTTCGGGACTCACCGCATCGGCGGCGTGTTCGGCTGGGTGATGCTGGTCTGGTTCGTCACGATCGGCATCGCCGGCCTCACGTGGATCGTGCGCGCGCCGGAGGTGCTCGAGGCGGTGAACCCCGTCTACGCGGTGAAGTTCATCGCCAACAACCACCTGCACGGCTTCCTGCTCCTCGGCTCGGTCGTCCTCGTCATCACCGGCGGCGAGGCGCTCTACGCGGACATGGGGCACTTCGGCCGCACGCCGATCCGCCTCGCCTGGTACGCGATCGTGATGCCCGGGCTGCTGCTCAACTACTTCGGGCAGGGCGCGCTGATGCTCATCATGCCGTACGACACGGTCGAGAGCCCGTTCTTCCACCTCTTCAAGAACGGGCCGTTCCTCTACCCGATGGTCGTGCTGGCGACGATGGCGGCGGTGATCGCGTCGCAGGCGCTCATCTCGGGCGCGTACTCGCTCACCAACCAGGCGGTGCAGCTGGGCTACGCGCCGCGCGTGACGATCATCCACACGTCGGCCAAGGCCGAGGGCCAGATCTACATCCCCGAGGTCAACTACCTCCTGATGGCCGCGTGCGTGGCGACCGTCCTCCTCTTCGGGTCCTCGTCGAAGCTTGCCGGCGCCTACGGCGTGGCGGTCACCGGCACGATGGCGATCACGTCGTTCCTCTACTTCCTCGTGCGCAAGGATCTGTGGAAGAAGCCGCTGGCGCCGTCGGTCGTGATGCTGGTCCTGTTCCTGACGATCGATCTCACGTTCTTCTCGTCGACGCTCTTCAAGATCCACCACGGCGGCTGGCTGCCGCTCACGTTCGGCGCCGTCGTCTTCATCGCGATGACGACGTGGTGGCGCGGCCGCCTCGAGATGTCGAAGGTGATGGACCAGGGCACCTTGCCCGACGAGCTCTTCCTCGAGGACGCCGAGACCGTCGCGCTCCACCGCGTGCGCGGCACGGCGGTGTTCATGACCTCGAACCCCGGCGGCATCCCCAACGTGCTCATGCACCACGTGAAGCACAACCAGGTGCTGCACAAGCAGACCGTGCTCCTGTCGATCCACACCGAGAGCGTGCCGTGGGTCGGCAGCGACGCGTCCCTCACCGTGCGCGATCTCGGCCATGGCTTCTGGCGCGTGGTCGCGCGCGTCGGCTTCATGCAGACGCCCAACGTGCCCCGCATCCTCGTGCGCTGCGCGCGCCACGGGCTCGAGACCGAGCCGGCGACGACGACCTACTACCTGGGCCGGCAGACGCTCATCACGACGGGCCGCTCGGGTATGGCGAAGTGGCGCAAGATGCTGTTCGGCTTCCTCAGCCGGAACGCACGCCCACCGACCGACTTCTTCGCCCTGCCGCCGGGCCGCGTGGTCGAGCTGGGCGTCCAGATCGAGCTGTAAGTCCGCCCGATCCCACGCGGATCGGACGCTGGGCAAAAAAAGCGCACGCGGGACGCAACCGCGGCAGGGGGCCTTCGACAAGAGCGCTCAAACAGACCGGCAAAGCATCCACAGCCCGGTCGGAGGAACGCCATGTCGAGACTGCACCTGTTCGCCCTGCTCATCCCGATCGTCACCCTGGCCGGAACCGCTCGCGCCGACGAGGCCGAGGACGAGAAGAAGCAAGAGCTCCTGAAGGAGCTCGGCGGCTTCGACAACAGCTCGCTGGAGTTCCTGAGCAAGGGTCTCGACTACGGCGAGCTCTACCTCAAGGCGCCCGCCGCCCGCTGCACCGAGATCATCGCGCAGCTGAAGGCGCTCGGCGTCGGCCCGACCGAGGAGGTCTTCGCGCGCGAGACCTTCATGTTCCGCAAGGCGCCCGAGAGGTGCGCGCGCTACGCCGGCCTGCAGGCGCTCGGCGAGGCGTTCCCCGCGATCAAGGAGGCGCGCTCCGCCGCCAACATCGTGAACGGCAAGAACCCGGGCGATGCCGGGGCCACCATGTGGTCGAAAGAGGGTGTGACGGCCGGCAAGGCGTGCGTCGACGCGCTGAACGCCGTGGAGGCCAAGGGCGCCGTCATGGACGCCGTGATCGCGAGCGTCGATCCGAAGATGACGGGCGCGCAGACGCGCACGTGGTGCGAGGAGCTCATCAAGTCGTCGGCCGCGCTCGCCGGCGCGAGCGCCGACGCCGACGCCGCGAAGAAGAAGAAGGCCCACGACCGCTACGCCAAGGCGGGCGCCAAGGGCGACAAGCTCGAGTGGCTCGTCTACTACGACCCCGACGGCGACGGCTTCACCTGGTACCTCTCGCCGACCTGCAAGGCGACCGACGATCCGAAGACGCTCGCCAAGGCCAAGGTCCTCATCCAGCTCTGGGAGAACGCGAACGGGACGTGGCGGGTCCGCAAGCTCACGTTCAAGGGCCCCAAGAAGGTGAAGGACGTCGAGCGCGAGTTCGAGAAGAAGTCCGACGCCTACAGGTTCTGCAAGTGAGGAGACGGACCATGCACACCATCAAGACCATCAGCATCGTCTCCGTCGCCGCGGCCCTCGTCTCGTGCGGCGTGAAGGTCAACGGCAAGTCGTACGGCCTCGGCAGCAACGGCAGCTCGAGCAGCGGCACCGGCGGCGCGAGCGCGCCGAGTGGCTCGAGCGGCTCGAACGGCTCGAACGACGGCAGCGACTCGAGCGGCACGGGTGGATCGACCGCCGGCGCGAGCGACGAGGCGGAGGAGGCCGCGCCCCGCTACGCCGCCCCGGGCAACCAGTGCTACGTGATGGGCGCCGACGGCGACCATCCACCGGTGCTCTCATCGCCCGCCGACCCATGGCTCGCGGTCTCCGGCGATCAGCCGGTCGTGCAAGCCCGCGCGTACAACCTCTGGCAGCCCGCGGAGAACTGCACGGCTCAGCACGATCACTGCTTGCGCGACTGCGTGTGGTTCGCCGGCACGCCGGAGATCGCCTCCGAGCCGCAGCTCTCCGGCACCGCCGTGTACAAGGGCGAGAACGGTGTCCATGGCGTGAACAACTTCGCGCGGGAGGACTCGCTCTACCGGACGGTGCCAGCGACCAAGCGCATGCTCACGCGGGGCGCGATCGTCGTGGCGCTCGGTGACATGCTCGCGACGCCGCGCACGAAGTCCGACGCCTGGTACATCGGGCAGCTCGATCGCGTCGACTGGAAGGCAGGCACCATCTACATGGTCGGTTCGCCCAACCCGTACCTACTCGCGAGCACGCGCGTCGCCGTGCTCGCCTGGCGGGAGGGCGGCAAGGTCGAGATCCTCGGCGGGCGCAAGCGCGGCGAGCTCGCGGTCAAGAGCGAGGAGCTCTTCCTACCCAAGTCCGTGGTCATCAACAGCGACCCGTGGTCGCAGGTGAAGGACGGCCAGCCGATCGTCTCCGACGACCGCCAGCCGTTCGCGAACCTCGGCCCCACGTGCACGTCGGCTAACGATCACTGCCTGCGTCCGTGGGCGTGGCTGGTCGACAACCGCAGCGGCTACGCGTTCGCCGCCCGGTGGGACGGCAAGGCGTTCAACGGGGTCGCGGCGATCGACAAGGCCGACCGCATCGACGGCATCGTCGCCGCCTACCGCACGGTGCCGGCGACGCGCGCCAACGTGAAGGTCGGGGCCAAGGTGTTCCTCGCCTCGGCCGACAACGAGCAGGCTGCCCACACCCAGCAGTGGAACATGGGCAAGGTGACCAAGATCCGCAACGATGGAAAGCTCGACGTGAGCCTCAGCTCGAGCAACAGCACGTGGCCGATGGAGCTGGCGCGGGTCCCGGTCGTGGTCTGGTACCCGGGAGAGCGAGCCGAGGCGCTCGAGTAGATGGCGCCGTTCACCCTGAGCACGCGAAGCGAGTCGAAGGGCAGAGAACGGCCCGACGTCAGTCGGTCCAGGCCGGCACCGAGTAGTGCTGGTGGACGACGCGCCAGCCGGCCGGCTCCTTCGCGAGCACGAAGAAGCTGCGGTACGACGTGCACATCGAGGTGACCATGGTCGCCGCCGTCATCCAGAGCAGCTCGCCGTCGGGGGCGAGGCCGGCCCGCGCAGGCAGGCCGGCCAGGTCCTTGTCCCAGTAGAGGAGCTTCACGCCCCACTTCTTGAAGAGCGCCTTGATCTTCGCGCCGCCCTTGAACGTCTCGCGCGGCGCGCTGCCGAAGACGAAGGCGCGGGGGTCGTCGGAGAGGAGCCCGACCAGGGGCTTGGGCTCGTCGTAGCTCTCGAGCGCCGCGAGCACGGCCTTCACCGGCGCCTCGGTCTTCGCCGGGACGCCGCGCTCGACCTCCCACTCGAAGGTGAGCGCGCCGCAGGCCTCGATGCGCTCGTTCTTCACGCCGGCCGACCAGTGGGTCGCGCGCACGGTCCAGGCGCCGCCGTCCTTCACCAGGAAGGCGCTCGCGCGCAGCGACTCCTTCTTCGGCTTCCCGTCGCGCGGGACCTTGGCCGTGATCTCGGCCGCGACCCACGCCGACGACTTGCCTGGCGACGCCGCGACCGCGAGCACCTTCACCCGGGGCCTGTCGAGGAGCTTCCGGATCGGCGCGAGGTCCTCGGGGCGCGGCTCGCCGCCGTCGTAGGCCGGCGGCGTGAAGAGCTCGACGGTCGCGGGCAGCGGCTTGCCGGCGGCGACGCCGTCGACGAACGCGGTGAACGCCGCCTTGATCTCGGGATCGGGCGCGGCCTGGGCACGCGCGGCGTGGAGGTCACCCGCGATCACCACGAGGACCGCGAGCGAGGCCAGCCGCAGCGACACGTCAGCCGACCTTGTCCCGCTCGACCCGCGGCAGGGGACCGGTGTCGTCGGTGGCGGCGCCGTCCGGCTCCTTGGCGTCCTTGCCACGGCCCCGCTGCTCGACGGTCTTGTCGTCGTCGGCGGCGGCGGCGCCCATCGGCGGCGGCTCGGTGACGGCGCGCGGGTTGACGGCCGGCCTCGGCGGCAGCGTCGGATCTTCGCCGCCCACGCCGCGATCGCCGACGACACCGCTGCGCTTGCCGCCTCCCTCGCCGCTGCCCTCGCCGCCGATCACGCCGCCGTGCAGCGCGCGCGCCCGCGCGAGCGCGGCCTTGACCAGCGTCGCGTCGAGCGCGGGTTCGGTCTGGTCATCCTTGGCGACGCGCGCGGCGATCGCCTTGTCGATGACGGCGACGTCGAGGCTCGGGTCGGTGTTCTCCGTCCCCGTCGGCTTGTCGGACTTGGCGCCGGACTCCACCTCCGCGGTCTCCTCGTCCTTGATCTCCGGCGGCGGCTGCACCGCGGTCATCGGCGCGGTCGGGCGCGTCGCCTCGTCGCGCTTGGCGCCGGCGGGCACCGCCGGGGCGTCACCGAGCTTCTCGATGTCCCTGGGCGAGATGTTCTCGGTGCGCTCGTCGTCGTTCCAGCCGGTCGACCCGGCCGCGAGCGGCACCTCGACCGGTTGCGTCTGATCGGTCTCGACCAGGGCCGGGACGCCCTCGCCGAGGTCGACGACCGTGATGCAGACGCCGGTGATGTTGTCGTGACCGCCGCGGTCCTTGGCGAGCTCCACCATGTTGCCGAGCCCGGCGCGTCCCTCGCCGGCGGTGATCATGTCGGCGATCTCCTGCTCGGCCAGGAAGTAGTCGTGGAGGCCATCCGAGCACAGGAGCAGCCGGTCACCCTTCTTGAGCTGCAGGTGCGCCATCTCGACGCCGACGTCGGCCGCCACGCCGATCGCGTTCACCAGCACCGTGCGATACGGCGAGACCAGCGCCTCCTCGATCGTGAGCTTGCCCTCGATCACCAGCACCTCGGCGACGGTGTGGTCGGTCGTCAGCTGCGCCGCCTTGCCGTCGCGGATGAGGTACGTCCGGCTGTCGCCGACGTGGGCGACGAACGCCTCCTGCCCGGCGATGAGGAGGACGTCGAGGGTCGTTCCCATGCCCGCCTTGTCGCTCTCCTTGGTCCCCCGCTGGTAGACGGCCTGGTGGGCGGCGAGGACAGCGCTCTGGAGCAGCTGGACCAGGGCGCGCCGGGCGTTGTCGGTGGGGCGAGCGGCGAAGCCGTCGATGATGTTGTTCGCGCTCTCCAGCGTGGTCTTGACGGTCTCCACCGCCATGGCGCTCGCGACCTCGCCGGCGGCGTGTCCGCCCATGCCATCGGCGACGATGAAGAATCGCTGCAAGGGGTCGACGTGAGCCGAGTCCTCGTTGTGGTCGCGGACGACCCCAACGTCGGTCACCATCACCGCCTCGAGCTTCACGTTTGCCTCATGGAATTGGAGGCCGTAGGCCTCGAAACGTCTGACGATTTTCGACCGAAGCCGGCTCTTCTGCAAGCGATCCGGCGAATATGCCGCGCGCTGCCACGTCGAACGACGGAAGAGGTAAGCCGGTTGACGGATCTCACCCCCTGGTTCTACGGTCCCGGCCTGTTCCACGCACCGCCCTAGGAATCCGAGGAGACGCCATGATTCAGACCCTGACTCGCCGCTCGCTCCTGGCGATCGCGGCTCTCGCCCTCCTGGGCCTTCTGACCGCGCGCCCCGCGGCCGCCCAGACCTACGAGCTGAAGATCGCGACGGTCGCGCCCGACAAGACGCCGTGGGCGACCCTGCTCAAGGACTACAAGAAGGCGGTCGAGAAGGCCTCCAAGGGCAAGATCAAGGTCCGCGTCTTCCTGGGCGGCACGATGGGCGACGAGAACGAGACCGTGCGCATGACGGCGCGCGGAGAGATCTCCGGCGTCGGCGCCTCGACGGGCGCGGTGGCGACCCTGGTCGAGGAGCTGATGGCGATCGAGATCCCGTTCCTCTTCAGGAACGCCAACGAGGCCGACTACGTCCTCGACCTGCACCTCCTCAAGCCGATGGAGGAGGCGTTCAAGAAGAAAGGCCTCGTCCTCGTGATGTGGAGCGAGAACGGCTTCCGCCACTTCGGCGCCAACTTCCCGATCAAGTCGCCGGCCGACCTCAAGAACAAGAAGATGCGCTCGCAGGAGAGCTTCCCGCACATCGAGATGTGGAAGGCCCTCGAGGCGTCGGCCTCGGCGATCCCGACCACCGAGGTGACCACCGCGCTCAAGACCGGGTCGGTGGAGGGCTTCGACCAGGCGCTGCTCTACACGGTGGCCGGCTCGTGGCAGTCGTCGATCAAGCACATGACGCTGTCGGCCCACATCTACCAGCCGGCGGTCATCGCCTTCAACAAGGACTGGTTCGACAAGCTGCCGCCGGAGCTGCAGACCATCGTCATCGACGAGGGCCGCAAGATCGTCCGCAGCGGTCGTGCCGCGATCCGCAAGATGAACCCGAAGCTCGTCGACATCATCAAGAAGGGCGGGGTCACGATCGCGACGCTGTCGGAGGCCGAGCGCCAGGCGTTTGTCAAGAAGACCGCCGGGGTCGCCGCCAAGGTCAAGGCCTCGTCGGCCGCGGTGAGGGCCACCGTGGAGCTGATCGAGAAGGGCCTCGCCGAGTACCGCGCCAAGGCCAAGAAGTAGCCGGATTCGGTTACCATCGGGCCGGTGACAGAGCCCGAGCCGTCAGCCGGGGCGTGGACGCCGACCTTCCCGGCGATCCGCCGCCTCGATCATTACTGGTACCTG
>ERZ761607.4194-NODE-4194-length-12983-cov-5.392946_pt1 | contig 12983 bp, 15 predicted proteins | sample MGYA00511164_ERZ761607 | MGnify/ENA primary metagenome ERZ761607 (study PRJEB28899, sample SAMN02445080) | bioreactor sludge metagenome | biome: EBPR sludge | place: Australia: Brisbane, Thorneside Wastewater Treatment Plant | collected 2011-06-22 ...
CTGCTGTAGAGGTCGGAGATGCGGGTATGGACGTCCAGAATGGTGCTGACGGCGTTCAGGAAGAATTCACGCGGCTTTTCGTCGTAGTTGACGAAGGTGCGCGGGAGCTGGTTTTCAGACTGGCGGGCGGTGCAGGTGACCTTGATCGATTCCGGGTCCTTGACCGTGTTCAGGCGGAAGATGCCCGCCTCCACCGGCACCCACTGCAGCAGGTGCGTCAGCCAGCGGGGCGAAATGGTGGACAGCTGCGCGGTGGTCTTGGTGGCGTTGGCCAGCTGGCGCGCGGCGTTGTCGCCCAGCGTGGTGTGAACGTGGTGATTGGTCATGATGGACTCCGAGGCAGGTTACAAAACAATAGAGGCAGTATCTGGAGGCTGGAGCCATCGTTCAACATGCTATAGCCGTCAATTCGAGGCCCCGCACCAGGCGGGTCTGGGCAATGCGCTCCGCGTGGGTGAGCAGGCTGGTGGTGCTGATTCCGAGCGCGCCGGCGATCTTTTCCAGCGTCAGCAAGGACGGAATGGCCTTGCCGCGCTCCAGTTCGCCGACATAGGAGCGGTTCAGGTCGGCCCGCTCGGCCAGGTCTTCCTGCGACCAGCCCTGCCGGTCCCGCAGCTGGCGCACGGCGGTGCCGAAACTGTTCACCAGTTCACTCATGGCCAAAGTGCTGCGGTGATCGGTTTCACGCCGCATCCGCGTCCTGGCGCGACCGTGCCTGGGTGACGTTGGCACCAGGTGCCACGTCGTGGGTCACCCAGACATTACCGCCGATGGTCGCGCCGCGACCGATGGTGACGCGGCCCAGAACCGTCGCGCCGGCATAGATCACGACCTCGTCTTCGACTACCGGATGCCTCGGAAGCCCCTTCAGGGGATGGCCGGCATCGTCGGTCGGAAAGCTGCGGGCCCCCAAGGTCACCGCCTGGTACACGCACACGCGTTCGCCGATGACGGTCGTCTCTCCGATCACGACGCCGGTGCCGTGGTCGATGAAGAATCCGGCGCCGATGGTGGCGCCGGGGTGAATGTCGATACCGGTCTGGCCGTGGGCCAGCTCCGCCACCATGCGGGCCAGCAGGGGCACACCGAGTTTGTACAGGCGGTGCGCCACGCGGTGGTGGATCATGGCCTGGATGCCGGGGTAGCACAGCAGCACCTCGTCCACGCTGCGCGCGGCCGGGTCGCCTTCAAACGCGGCGGTCACGTCGCTGTCGAGCAGCGCGCGAATGCCGGGCAGGGACAGCGACAGATCCCGAACGATCTGCACGGCCCGCTCTTCCAGCGCCGATTCATCCGGATGATCGAGCCGCGCCTCGTAGCCCAGCTCCAGCCGAACCTGGGCCAGCAAAGCGTGCAACACCGTGTCCAGCGTGTGGCCGACGTAGAAATCCTCGCTTTCCTGCCGCAGGTCGGCCGGCCCCAGGCGCATCGGAAACAGCACGCCACGCAGGCCGTCCAGAACCTGGGCCATGGCATCGCGAGAGGGCAACTCCCGCCCGCCCGGCTCGGTGGAGCGTTGCTGCGATTCCCGCCAGAGCTGGCGCACATCGGACAATTCCCGCACGACCCGCTGCAGGTCGAACAGGGGCGGGCGCGCCTCAGGCGCCTTCAACGCGTACAGGCTCATGCCGCCTGTCCCGTCGCATCGAACACGCCATCGAACAGCACCGAGCTGAGGTAGCGCTCGCCGGAGTCGGGCAGGATTACCACGATGGTCTTGCCGGCGTTTTCCGGTCGGTGCGCCAGACGGGCCGCCACGGCGCCAGCGGCACCACAGGATATGCCCGAGAGAATGCCCTCCTCCCGCGCCAGACGGCGCGCAAAGGCCACGGCCTCCTCGTTGCTGACCTGCTCGATGGCATCCACCAGCGACAGGTCCAGCACGTCGGGCACAAAGCCGGCGCCGATGCCCTGGATCTTGTGCGGACCGGGCTTGATCTCCTCGCCCGCACGCTGCTGCGTCAGGACCGGGCTGGCGGTGGGTTCCACCGCCACCGAGGTGATGGCCTTGCCCTGCGTCTTCTTGATGTAGCGCGACACGCCGGTGATCGTGCCGCCAGTGCCGACGCCCGAGACCAGAATGTCGATGGCGCCGTCCGTGTCCTGCCAGATTTCCGGGCCGGTCGTGGACGCGTGAATGGCCGGATTGGCGGGGTTCTTGAACTGCTGCAGCAGCACGTACTTTGGATCGCTGGCCGCAATGTCCTCGGCCTTGGCGATGGCGCCCTTCATGCCTTTGGCGCCTTCCGTCAGCACCAGCCTGGCGCCATAGGCCAGCAACAGCTTGCGCCGCTCGATGCTCATCGTGTCGGGCATGGTCAGCGTGATCGGAATGCCGCGGGCGGCGGCCACGAAGGCCAACGCAATGCCGGTGTTGCCACTGGTCGGCTCCACCAGTTCCTTGCCCGGGCCCAGCAGGCCGCGCTTTTCCGCGTCCCAGATCAGGGCTGCGCCGATGCGGCACTTCACCGAGTAGGCGGGGTTGCGCCCTTCGATCTTGGCCAGGACGGTGGCCGCGGCGCCGTCGGTCACCCGGTTCAGGCGAACCAGCGGCGTGCGCCCGATGGACAACGAGTTGTCGGCATAGACGATTGACATGTGGACTCCTTGATCAATCCTGAACCCAGGGCAGGTGGTGAAAGCGCCAGCCATCGGCCCCGCCGCGATGCCGGTGTTCGTCGATTTCGCCCTCGAAACCTTCGAGCACGTTGAAGACGCGCGTGAAACCCGCCTTGGCGGCTGCCTCTGCTGCCAACACCGAGCGTTTGCCGCTGCGGCACAGCAACAGCACATTGGCCTCCTTGCCGACCTTGGCCTCCAGTTCACGCACGAAGCGCGGGTTGCGTGTCAGGCTGGTGCCGGTGGCCCAGGCCACGTGCAGGCTGCCGGGCACGTGGCCCACAAACTTGCGCTCTTCGGTGGTGCGCACGTCGACGAGCTCGGCTTCGCCCGTCGAGAAGAGCTCCCAGGCCAATTGCGGTGAAACACCCCCGGCATAGGTCAGTCCCGCAGCCCGTGCATCGCCCTTGATGTGATCCAGGTCGGATAGTGTTTCGCTTGTGACAGACGTCATGACAGTTTCCTTTTCGGCTCGCTCGCCGTGGCAAGTTTCTGGTGGTTATAGACAACAGGTGGCACTTTAGAAAGCTGTCATAAAAACTCAAACGAATAAGAAATAATTTGTTCAATACGAAAAGATCTGAATAGGACTTCGGGTAGTGCCTCTGCTTGCGGTGCTGGGGGCAATTCCAAACCATTTACAGCAGGGCATCGGCCCAGATGTTGCGTGCCCATGATTTGGCGTATTGCCCTTCAATGGCGTTGGCCTGTGCCGACAGCCCTCCCGAGCCTGGTACGGGCACCAGTGTCTTTTGGGCTGCGTCCCACTTGTGAACGGACGCCACATGCACCACGTCGGTGTCCGACACGAAGCTGTAGCAGGTGTTGGCAATGATCGGTTCAGGGTTGACCGTTCGGCCTGTCAGCAGCGCAATGACCGCATCGGCTGCCACCTTGGCGTGGTTGTTGGCCATGAAGCCTGACTTGGGCATGCCCGGTGCGGACGCGGTGGCGTCGCCCAGAACATGGATGCCAGGAACCGCCAGCGATTCGAAAGTCTGGAAGTTCACACCCACCCATTTGTTGCTACCGCTCAGCAAGCCGGCGGCTTGCGCGATGCGGCCTGCCTGCTGGGCTGGCACCACGTTCAGCACATCGGCCTTCACTTTGTCGAATGACAACTCGATGGTGTTGCTGGCCGCGTCCACCCGCACCAGTTCGCTGTTGGGGCGGTACTCGACGATGCCGGGGTATTGCTCGCTCCAGGCTTTCAGGAACAACGCCTTCTTGGATACCAGATCCGGGTTGGAGTCCAGCACCAGCACCTTGCTGCGGGGTTTGTGTTGTTTGAAGTACCAGGCCACCTGTGCCGCGCGCTCATAGGGGCCGGGCGGGCAACGGTAGGGAACCTTGGGAATGTGCAGCGCGTACACCCCGCCATTGGGCAGGGTTTCCAGTTGGCGGCGCAAAGCCAGCGTTTGGGGTCCCGCTTTCCAGGCATGCAACACCTTGGCTTGCACATCTGCTGATTCCAGGCCGGGCACGAGGTTGTACTGAAAATCGATGCCCGGCGACATGATCAGCCGGTCGTAGGGCAGCACGTCGCCGCTGGCCAACCGAACCAGGCGCTTGTCGGCATCCACCGCGACCGCCTCGCCGCGCACCAGACGTACACCGTATCTTTTTTGCAGGGTGCCGTAGCCAGTGGTGAGGTTCTCGATCTTTTCGCTGCCGCCCAGCACCAGGTTGCTCAAGGGGCACGAGACGAAGGCCGCTTCGCGCTCCACCAGCACCACGTCGATCTCGGGTGCCCACAGGCGTATGTATTTGGCCGCGGTGGCTCCGCCGAAGCCGCCACCGATCACCACCACCCGCGCAGCGGGCTTGGCTGGTGCGGTGGCACATCCGGCCAGAGACACCACTGCCGTCCCCCCCAAGGCTGCCAACAACCTGCGTCTGTTCAATGTGACCATGTGAATCTCCTGTGGTCTATTTGGGTTGGCGGGCAAAGTGCTCGGCCAGGTGGGCCAATTCCTCGTCGGTGTAGCCCTTCGCGTGCTGGTGCATCACCGTGGCCGGCAGGGTGCCGGCCTTGTAGGCCAGCAACTTCTGCTGCAGCACGGCTTTGTCCTGCCCCGCGATGGGTGGAATGCCCGTTTGCGCACTGCCCCCGGTACCGTGGCAGGCGGCACACGACGCAGCCCAGACGCGCACGCGGGGGTCATCGGCGCGGGTCGCGGAAGACGCACTGAGCGCGAATACCGCGGCGACGGCTGGCAGCGCAATCCTTGGACATCGTCGGCCTCGCTCGGCGCCTGACCGACACTTCTGGGATTCGGGGAGGTCCGCCCACGCTGCCTATTCGTTCGTGACGGACGTCGGAAGCATTCGGTTGATATGGTTTCAATAGCAAAGATCGACCTTTTCCCGCTGGGTAAGCGGACAAAACGCGTCATTCTCGGTCGGGCTGGCGCGTTTGACCGTCGACCGATGGGCCGGCCGGGCCAGACCTAGGTGCTCGCGCAGCGTGCGGCCGGTGTATTCGGTGCGAAACAGGCCGCGGCGCTGCAGCTCGGGGATCACCAGCGTGGCGAAGTCGGTCAGCCCGTGCGGCAGCGTCGGCGACAGGACGTTGAAACCGTCGGCGGCCCCGGTGGTGAACCAGTGCTCCAGCTGGTCGGCGATCTGCGTCGGCGTGCCCACCAGCGTCCAGTGACCACGCCCCGGCGCCACCTTTTCGTAAAGCTGGCGAAAGGTGAGATTGCCGCGCTGGGCCAGGGTGTTGAACAGCGCCTGGCGGCTCTTCCAGCCCTCGGTCACGGGCAGGTCCAGCGGGTAGCGGTCGTCCGGCCCGTAGGCCGAAAGGTCGGCGTTGCCCAGGAAGGTGGACAACAGACCGAAACCCAGCACCGGGTCGATCAGGCTTTGCAGCTGCTCGAACTTCTCACGCGCCTCCGATTCACTGCGTCCGACAAAGGGCGAGACCCCCGGCAGGATCTTCAGTGACGATGGGTCGCGCCCCCAGGATGGCAGGCGCTCTTTCAGGCCGGTGCAGAAGGCGCGCGCGTCCTCCACCGTCTGCTGCGCGGTGAACACCAGCTCGGCGCTGGCGGCAGCCAGATCCTGTCCGTCGTCGCTCGAGCCGGCCTGCACCAGCACCGGGTAGCCCTGTGGCGCACGCGGCGCCTGCAGCGAGCCGCTGACCCGGTAGTGCCGGCTTTCGAAGGCGACGCGGTGTAACTTGTCGGTGTCAAAGAAGCGGTTGGCCGCCTGGTCATGGATGAAGGCGTCGTCCTCCCAGCTGTCCCACAGGCCTTTGACGACCTCCACATATTCATGGGCCTTTTCGTACCGTTGCGCATGGGCCACCTGCTGCGCCAGCCCGAAGGATCGAGCCTCGAAGTCGCTGCCCGAGGTGACCAGATTCCAGCCGCTGCGCCCGCCGCTGAGGTGGTCCAGCGTGGCGAACTTGCGCGCCAGGTGGTACGGCGGCAGGTAGGTGGTGGACACCGTGGCCACCAGGCCGATGCGCTCAGTCACGCCGGCCAGTGCGGTCTGCAGCAGGATGGGGTCGAACGGGTACGGCAGCGCGTTGCGGGCCACGATGTCGGCCGGCCCGTCGCTCATGCCCACGTTGTCGGCGAAGAAGATGGCGTCGAACTTCGCCGCTTCGGCCTGGCGCGCCCAGGACTTCAGGGTGGCCGGCGTCACGGAGGCGGCAGGGTCTACGTCCGGATGCCGCCAGGCGGCGAGGTGGTGTCCAACGCCAAAGAAGAAGGCGCCCAGGTGCATCTGCCTTTTTGCTTGGGGCATGAAATCCGCCTCACAGCTTGGCGACCGAGACTTCGGTCGACTTGACCAGGGCGACCACTTCCGATCCAACGACGAGGCCAAGATCGTCCACGGAACGGGTCGTGATGACCGAGGTGACGATTCCCCAGGGCGTTTCGACGTCGACTTCCGAGACCACGTCGCCGCGGATGATTTCGCGGACTTTTCCTTTGAACTGGTTGCGCACGTTGATGGCTTGAATGGACATGAAAGGCTCCTTGGTAGTCCGTTGAAAAAAAACAGAACAGATCAGATAGCCCAGCGCAGGCCATAGGCAGGCTGCCCCGGCCAGCCGGGATCTGCCAGTTCCGGCTCGGGCTTCTGCAACACCCGGTCGAGAATGCGTTTTTCGATCGCCGCAAACGCGGCATCGCCCTGCGAACGCGGTCGCGCCAGCGATATGGCCTGGTCCAGCGCGATGCGGCCGTCCTCGATCAGGATGACGCGGTCGGCCAGCGCGACGGCTTCCTGCACGTCGTGCGTGACCAGCAGCGCGGTGAAACCGCTGGTCTTCCACAGTCCTTCGATCAGGCGGTGCATCTCGATGCGCGTGAGCGCGTCCAGCGCTCCCAGCGGTTCGTCCAGCAGCAGCAGGCGCGGGTTGTGCACCAGGGCGCGCGCCAGTGACACCCGCTGGCGCTGCCCGCCCGAGAGCTTGGCCGGCCAGTCATTGCGACGGTCGCCCAGGCCGACGCGGGCCAGCACATCGGCGGCAGCCGAACGCCGTTGTGGCGGCAGACCGAGCGCGACGTTGTCGATGACACGCTTCCAGGGCAGCAAGCGAGAATCCTGGAACATGATGCGGGTGTCTTCCGAGAGGCCATCGAGCGCTCGCGCATCGACCGTGATGGTTCCGCCGGAAACCGGTTCAAGCCCTGCCACCAGGCGCAACAGCGTGCTCTTGCCGCAGCCGCTGCGCCCGACAATCGCCACGAACTGGCCGGGTTCGATCGTCAGTTCGGTGTTGTGCAGGACTTCCCGTGTGCCGTAGCGTTTGCTCAGGCCCCGGATTTCGAGGCGCACGCCGCTCGATGAAGAGGTGTGTGTCATGGGGGTGTCTTTCTCAACGGTTCGTGCCCTGGTAACCCGGGTGCCATCGCAGCCAGTAGCCTTCGAGCCCCTTGGCAAACAAGTCGGCCAGCTTGCCCAGCAGCGCGTACAGCAGGATGCCCACCAGCACGATGTCGGTCTGAAGAAACTCGCGGGCATTCATGGTCAAGTAGCCGATCCCGGCCTGCGCCGAGATGGTTTCGGCCACGATCAGGATCACCCACATCAGGCCCAGCGAGAAGCGCAGCCCTACCAGGATTGATGACAAAGCGCCCGGCAGGATGATTTCGCGGTAGACCCCCCAGCGGCTGAGGCCGTAGGTGCGCCCCATTTCCACCAGGCCCGGATCGACGTTGCGGATGCCGTGATAGGTGTTGAGGTAGATCGGGAAGAAAACCGACACCGAGATGAGAAACAGCTTGGCGGTCTCGTCGATGCCAAACCACAGGATGACCAGCGGAATCAGCGCCAGTGCCGGAATGTTGCGCACCATCTGGATGGTGGAGTCGAGCAGGGTCTCGAACAGGCGAACCGAACCGGTGAGCAGGCCCAGCAGCAGGCCCAGCCCGCCACCGATGGCCAGCCCGGCCAGGGCGCGCCCGGCACTCACCTTGACGTGCGTCCACAGCTCGCCGGACACCGTCAGCGTCCAGGCGGCCGTCACCACGTCCAGGGGCGCCGGCAGCACGCGGGTGGACAGCCAGCCGAACGTCGAGGCAAGTTGCCAGCCGACGACCAGCGTGAGCGGAACAATCCACGGGATGAGGCGCCGCAGGGTACGTGCCAGCGCACGGCCGACCGCTGCCCAGTGCAAGGGCACGCCCTCGTGCAGTAGCACCCAGGGTTGGTCGGGCTGAACGGTCGCGGCGGCGCCGGTCTGGATTTCGCGGGGGGTTGGCTGGCTCATACGGACCATACTCCGTTGGGTTCAGGTTCAATGAATTCGAGACGGTTGCCGGCCGGGTCGTGCACGTAAAAGCGGCGGTGACCGTGCAGGGGGCGGGATTCATCCAGCGGTAGCCCGGCTTTGAGCAGTGCGCCGCGCAGTTCGGGCAGGTTCAGCACCTCGAACGCCAGATGCGCCTGCGCCGCGACCGGCTGCGGCGGATCGAACGGGACCAGGTCAATGTGCTGCGAGCCCGCCACGTAGCGGCGTATGGCGGAGGCAGCCGGGCTGATGTCGGTCAGCCCCAGCAACACCCCGTAGAAATGGCGGATGGCCGTGGCTTGCGCCGGGCGGAAAGGCAGTTGGGCGTGGTGAACGGACAGCACAGGCATGGCAATCCCTCAATCAGCTTTGCGCCGCGCGCAGGCTGGCCGGCACGTGGTGGGTGCCCACCACCTCACCGAACGGGCTGACCAGGTGGGCACTCTCGGCCTTGGCGGGGGCCTGCACGCCGATGTGCGGAAACACGAGCTCGGCAAAGCGGTAGGCCTCCTCCAGATGCGGATAGCCAGACAGCACGAAGGTCTCGGCGCCCAATTCCTGATATTCCTTCAGGCGACGCGCGATGGTTTCGCCATCGCCCACGAGCGCCGTGCCGGCTCCGCCGCGCGTAAGGCCCACGCCGGCCCACAGGTTAGGGCTGATCTCCAGGTTGGCCCGGCTGCCGCCGTGCAGCGCACGCATGCGGCGCTGGCCCTCGGAGTCCATATTCGCGAAGGCCTTCTGCGCCTTGGCGATGGTTTCGTCGTCCAGGTACTTGATCAGGTCGTCGGCAGCGGCCCAGGCCTCGTCATTGGTCTCGCGGGCAATCACGTGCAGGCGCACGCCGAATTTCACCTTGCGACCCAGCTTGGCGGCACGCTTGCGCACGTCGGCGAATTTCTTCTCCACTTCCGCGGGTGGTTCGCCCCAGGTCAGGTACAGCTCGACCTTCTCGGCCGCCAGGTCGTGCGCGGCATCCGAGGAGCCGCCGAAATACAGCGGCGGGTGCGGGCGTTGCACCGGCGGAAACAGCTGCTTCGCACCTTTCACCTGCAGGTGTTTGCCGGAGTAGGTCACCTCGTCGCCCGCCAGCAGACGCGTCCAGATGTCGATGAATTCGCGGGCGTGTTCGTAGCGTTCGTCATGGCTCAAGAAGGTGCCGTCGGCCTCCAGGTCGCCGGCATCCCCCCCGGCCACGATGTTGACCAGCAGGCGCCCTTCGCTCAGGCGGTCCAGCGTCGCGGCCTGGCGGGCCGAGACCGTCGGCGAGATCGTGCTGGGGCGCAAGGCCACCAGGAATTTCAGCCGGCGCGTCACCGGGATCAGGCTGGAGGCGACGATCCACGAGTCCTCGCAGGAGCGCCCGGTGGGGATCAGCACCCCGCCGTAGCCCAGCTCATCCGCAGCCTGCGCGATCTGCTTCAGGTAGTGGTGGTCCACGGCGCGGGCGCCGTGCTGGGTGCCGAGGTAACGGCCGTCGCCGTGAATCGGAAGAAACCAGAAAACGTTCATGATGCAAGTCCTTATTTCGAGGGTTGGTGGGCGGTGGCCTGGGCCAGTTGGGCGGCCGCGGGACGCCAGACGATGTCGGCCACCTTGACCGGCTTGGGGATCAGCGCCAGCCGGGCAAACGCATCCGCGACGCGCTGCTGGTCCGCAACGGTTTCGGCGGTCAGCAAGCCCACCGGCGAGCGCGGCCGGCGCTGCAGAAAAAGGCTGACCACCCCCGCGTCCAGACCGCTGAAGCCTGCAATCAGCTTGATGGCGTCGGGCCGGCGTTCCTGCGCAAAACGATCGGCACGGGTCAACTCCTCGAACAGCACGCCAATGGTCTCTGGATGGCGGGTCGCCAGCGGCAGCGAGGCCAGGTAGAACGAGTTGTTGCCCGACAACCCGCGACCGGTGGCGATGATCCGCGGCTGGATGGCCAGTTCCGTCGATGCATAGAACGGATCCCAGATCACCCAGGCGTCCACGCTCTTGCGTTCGAACGCGGCACGGGCATCGGCCGGCGTCAGGTAGACCGGCTGGATGTCCGACCATTGCAGGCCCGCCTTGTCCACCGCGCGCACGAGCAGGTAGTGCGCGCTCGATCCCTTCTGCAGCGCGACCTTGCGGCCTTTCAGATCGGCCAGGGTGCGGATCGGCGAATCCTTCAGCACAAGGATGGCCGAGCTGTCGGGCTTGGACGGTTCGGCACCGGCATAGACCAACTCCTTGCCGGCGGCCTGTGCGAAGACCGGCGGTGAATCCCCGGTCAGGCCGAATTCGAGCGCACCGACTGACAGCGCCTCCAGCAACTGCGGGCCGGCCGGAAACTCGATCCAGCTGACCTTGGTCTGCGGAAAGCGCTTCTCCAGAACGCCCTGCTGTTTCAGGATGACCAGATTCACTGCCGACTTCTGGTAGCCGATGCGCAGCAGTTCCGGAGCGGTGCCGGCGGCGCCGCCCTGCGCCCAGGCCGTGCGGGAGGTGATCGGGCCGGACACGCCCCAGATCCCGGCCGTGACGGCCAGCAGACGCAGGAATTCGCGCCGGGGACCAGGTGCAGTGGGTGAACGTTGGTTCATCATTCGTCTCCTGCAGTGTTCGCGATCAGCCCAGATCCACTGGCGCTGCGTGCAGCAGGTTCAGCTTCCTGGGGATCAGCTTGAGATCGAAGAAGGTGTCGGCAATCGCCTGCTGCTCGGCCAGGATGGCCCCATTGACCGGCACCGTGCCAAACGCTGAGCGACTCAGGTACAGCTCGGTAATGCTCTTGTCCAGTCCCAGCACCGTGGAAAGTTCGGCCGCAGCGGCGGTCTTGTTCTTGGACGCCCAGGAGTCAATGGCGTTGATCTCGTTGATGGCGATCCGCAGCACGTCGGTGTTCTTCGCGGCGAAATCACGCGACGTGAAGTAGTAGCCACGGTTGTTCACCACGCCTTTGGCATCCACCAGCAGACGGGCATCCAGTGTCTTCTGCGCCGAGGCCAGGAACGGGTCCCAGATGATCCAGGCGTCGATCGCACCCTTCTGGAACGCGGCGCGGGCATCCGGCGGCGGCAGGAAGATGGATTGCACGTCGCCGTATTTCAGGCCGTTCTTCTCCAGCAGCTTGACCAGGAAATATTGGACGTTGGAGCCCTTGTTGTAGGCCACCTTCTTGCCCTTGAGGTCGGCCACCGACTTGATGGGCGAATCCTTGGGCACGATGATGGCTTCCAGGTGCGGGCGCGGCACCGTGGCGCCGGCATAGACCAGCGGCGCCCCGGCCGCCTGCGCAAAGATGGGGGGCGCCTCGCCCACGTCACCGAAATCGATGGCGCCCACGTTCAGCGCTTCAAGCTGTACCGGGCCGGCGTTGAACTCGGTCCAGGTCACGCTCACGCCCAAGGGCGTCAGGCGCTTTTCCAGCGTGCCGCGGCCTTTGAGGATGGACAGCCAGCCTTTCTGGTGCCCGACGCGAAGCAGCCGCGCCGGAGCCTGGGTTTGCGCCGAGGCCAACGCCGGGGCGCCGAGGGAAGCAACGGCCGCAGTGGAGGCGATGAAACGGCGGCGGCTTATGGTGTGTTGAACAGGCATATCAAAGTCCTTTGCGGAATAATCGAAAAAGGTCGCCCCAGACCGCAGTCGGCGGCCAACAAGGCTGAGTTTGGGAATAGCTGCGTTACCGCGATCGCGGTGCCGCAGCGCCGCAGGAGGTCAGACGCTACATCGCACCTGTGCGAAGGGCACTGGCGCAAACCGGCCGGCCACCTGTGGCACCTGCCGAAGGGTTTCCGACACCAGCGCATTGACGGCTTCATCCAGTCGTACGCCAATGTCTGCCTGCAGTTGGTGACCGCCCTCGGGCAAAACCGATACCTGGGCGTCGGTGGCATAGATGCCGGGCAGGATATGACGCGCACCCAGTGACTGCAGTACGGGCCGCAGTGCATAGTCCAGAGCCAACATGTGGTTTGGACTTCCGCCGGTCGCCAGGGGCAGCACAACCTTGTCTTTCAGAGCGGATTGCGGCAAAAGGTCCAGAAAGACTTTAAGAACGCCACTGTAGGCGGCCTTGTATACAGGCGTGGCAACCACCAATGCCTTGGCTCGTGCAACCCGCGCAATCGCTTGAGAGACGCTCGGGTGGCCAAAGTCCGCCAGCACAAGAGCCTGTGGCGAAATTTCCCTGATCGGCAGACGGTCAACGTGCACGCCACGAAGGCGCAGCCGCTGCTGAACAGCGTCGAGCAATGCGCCGGACCGCGAACTTTCGGACGGACTGCCCGCGACGAGCAAGATGGACATATTGATGGCTCTCCCTGAGGTCAGTTGTGTGACAGCAATCGCCTTGTGCGGCTTATTTTTTTGTGAAGATCTGGTCAAACACCGCGCCATCGACAAAGTGGACCTTGGTGGCCTGCTCCCATCCGCCAAAGGCGTCCTCGATGCGGAACAGGTTCAGTTTGGGCAGTTGTTTGGCGTATTTCGCCTGGGCCTTGGCCGAGATCGGGCGGTAGAAATGTTTGCCGATCAGGTCCTGCGCTTCCTCGGTGTAGAGGTATTTCAGGTACTCCTCGGCCACGGCGCGGGTGCCCTTCTTGTCCACGTTCTTGTCGACCACCGTCACGGCGGGCTCGGCCAGGAT
>ERZ761607.4201-NODE-4201-length-12967-cov-6.126471_pt1 | contig 12967 bp, 12 predicted proteins | sample MGYA00511164_ERZ761607 | MGnify/ENA primary metagenome ERZ761607 (study PRJEB28899, sample SAMN02445080) | bioreactor sludge metagenome | biome: EBPR sludge | place: Australia: Brisbane, Thorneside Wastewater Treatment Plant | collected 2011-06-22 ...
ACGGACCGTCCCGAGCGCACGGACCGTCCCGAGCGCACGGACCGTCCCGAGCGCACGGACCGTCCCGAGCGCAGCTTCGACCGCGACCGCGGCGAGCGTCCCGAGCGCACGGACCGTCCCGAGCGCACGGACCGTCCCGAGCGTACGGAGCGCAGCGAACGCGGCTTCGACCGTGACCGTGGCGGCCGTGATCGCGACCGTGGAGAGCGAAGCGACCGCGAGCGCGCACGCGACGAGCGCACCGAGCGCTTCGAGCGGGCTGCCGAGCGCGTCGAGCGCGAGGAGCGCGCCGCCCGTGAGGCGCGCGAGCGCACCGCGGAGCCTGCCGAGCCCGTCGTCGTCGAGGCGACCGACGATGTCGAGCGCGCGCGTGACGATCGCGGCGGCCGCGACCGCGACCGTGACCGTGGTGGCCGTGATCGCGACCGTGGCGACCGCGAGGCCCGCAGCGAGCGCTCGGAGCGCGGCGACCGCGACCGTGGCGACCGCAGCGCCGCGCCGGCGCCCGCGGCCAAGCCCAAGAACGGCACGTCCACCGAGGTCGGACGCGACTTCTGGGAGACCTGGGCCGACGAGAAGTCGAGCCGGGACGCCGACGCGCCTCGCGAGGTCAAGAGCGAGCCGCGCCGCGAGCGCAGCGAGGAGCGCACCGAGCCGCGCCGCGAGCGCGCCGCGGAGCGCACCGAGTCGCCCCGCGAGCGCGACGACGGAGGGCGCCGCGAGCGTGGCCGCGGCCGCGATCGCAAGCGCGACGACGACGACGGCGGCAGCCGCCGCGCGCGAACGCGCGACGCCGAGCCGGCGCCGGCGCCGGCCGCCGGCTCCTCGCCGGCGATCGCGATCGATCCGGCGACGCAGGTCCGCCTGCACGTCAACCTCGGCAAGAAGCACGGCGTCACCGCCGACGACGTCCGCCGCCTCCTCGGCGAGGATCTCGGCGGCGAGGCCAGCGCGATCGGTTCGGTCGCCATGCGCGACACCTACTGCCACGTCCGCGTGCCCTCGAACCTCGCCCAGCCGATCATCGACGCGGTGAGCGGCAAGGCGCACGGCGACGTGTCGGTCAAGGTCGAGCTCGCCCGCACCTGATCGCCCGAGCGCACTCGCCGTCGGAGTGGTAGAGATCGACCTCGGTGCCTGCCCCGAGGTCGATGTCCCGTCCCGCCGCCGTGACCGCACGGCCGGCGGCGTCGCGCGCGCAGCTCGCGGGCGCCGCCCGCTGGGCGCTGGTCGGCAGCGCGCTGGTCACGCTCGCGCTGTACGTGACGCCGGGGCTGCAGTTCGTCGCCCGGCCGCTCCTCTACCTCTCCACCCTGGTCCACGAGATGGGCCACGGCGTCGGCGCGCTCCTCGGCGGCGGCAAGTGGATCGACTTCCACCTCTTCGCCGACGGCTCGGGTTACGCCACCACCGCCACGGCGCGCGGCGACGACTTCGGGCGCGCGCTCACCTGCGCCGCAGGCCTCGTCGGGCCCGCCGTCGCGGCCGCGGCGTTCATGGCCATGGGCCTGCGCGCGCGCCTCGCCCGCTGGGCGCTCGGCGCGACCGGCGTGTTCTTCGCCCTCTCGCTCGTCTTCTGGGTGCGCGGCAGCTTCGGCCTCGCGTTCGTCGCGATCGTCGCGGCCACCTGCCTCGGCATCGCGTGGTTCGCGAGCGACGAGGTCGCGCGCGTGGCGCTCCTCTTCTTCGCCACCCAGCTCGCGCTGTCGGTCTACTCGCGCGGCGACTACCTCTTCGAGGACTACGTCGACGGTCAGATGAGCGACGGCCAGCGCGTCGCGTCGGACGCGCAGGCGATGGCCGACGCGCTCGGCATGACGTACTGGTTCTGGGGCCTGGTCTGCGCCGCCTTCTCCGCGGCGGTGCTCGCCTTCGCCGTCTGGCTCTACGTCCGCCCACCCCGGGCGGCTTGACACCTGAACGCTTGTTCCGTAGCTTTCAGGCCGCTCATGAGCCGTCTCCGACCCGCGCCCGAACCTGATGTGATCGTCGTCGAGGGAGCGCGGGAGCACAACCTCCAGGTCGACAAGCTCGAGATCCCCAAGCACCGCCTCGTCGTGATCACGGGGCCATCGGGATCGGGCAAGTCGAGCCTCGCGTTCGACACGCTCTACGCCGAAGGCCAGCGCCGCTACGTCGAATCGCTGTCGGCCTACGCGCGGCAGTTCCTGGGCCAGCTCGAGAAGCCCAAGTACGAGCGCATCCGCGGCCTGTCACCGACGATCGCGATCCAGCAGAAGAGCGCCGCGTCGAACCCGCGCTCGACGGTCGGCACCATCACCGAGATCTACGATTACCTGCGCGTGCTCTACGCGCGCGTCGGCGAGCAGCGCTGCCACCAGTGCGGCGGCTCGGTGGCGCGGCGATCGGCGGCCGAGATCGTCGAGGAGCTCGCCGCCCTGCCCGAGAAGACGCAGGTGACCTTGCTCGCGCCCAAGGCGGAGAACCGCAAGGGCGAGTTCCGCGACCTGCTCGCCGACGCCCGCAAGGCCGGCTTCGTGCGCGTGCGCATCGACGGCATGATCGTGCGGCTCGAGGACGTGGAGGCGCTCGACAAGCAGAAGCGCCACACGATCGAGCTCGTCGTCGATCGCGTCACCATCGGCGGCGACCGCGGCCGCCTCACCGACTCGGTCGAGACGTCCCTGCGTGAGGGCAAGGGCAAGCTCGTCGCCGAGGTCGCCGGCGAGAAGAACCCGCGCCGCTTCTCCGAGGACAACGCGTGCCCCACGTGTGGCATCGGCTTCCCCGAGCTGACGCCGCAGTCGTTCTCGTTCAACTCACCGCTCGGCATGTGCGTCGAGTGCAACGGCCTCGGCGAGCGCCTGCAGGCGGATCCCGACCTGGTCGTCCCCGATCCGACCCGGAGCATCAACCAGGGCGCGGTGGCGATCTGGGGCGACGCGGTCGGCAAGGACGCGGGCTGGACGGCGAACATCGTCAAGGCGCTGGCCAAGGCGTTCAAGATCGACCTCGACCGGCCGTGGGGCAAGCTCTCGGAGAAGCACCGCGAGGTGCTGATGAACGGCACCGGCGACAAGCGGGTCACCGTCGAGTGGCAGGGCCGCCACTCCGCCGGCGAGTGGGCGATGAAGTTCGAGGGCATCATCAACCAGCTCGAGCGCCGCCACCGCGAGTCGTCGAGCGAGCGCGCCCGCGGTCACTACGAGCAGTTCTTCCGGGCGATCGCGTGCGCCACCTGCCACGGCACGCGGCTCCGGCCCGAGTCGCGCGCGGTCTTCGTCGGCGGCAAGACGGTCGACGAGCAGACGCGCATGACCGTGCGCCAGGCGTACGACTTCGTGACCGGCCTGAAGCTGACCGGCGCGCGCGCCCAGATCGCCGGCGAGGTGCTGAAGGAGATCAAGGCGCGCCTCACCTTCCTGCTCGACGTCGGGCTCGACTACCTGACCCTCGATCGCGGCGCCGGCACGCTCTCCGGCGGCGAGGCCCAGCGCATCCGGCTCGCGTCGCAGCTCGGCAGCGAGCTGTCGGGCGTCCTCTACGTGCTCGACGAGCCGTCGATCGGCCTCCACCAGCGCGACAACGAGCGCCTGATCATGACGCTCCACCGGCTCCGCGATCTCGGCAACACCGTGCTCGTGGTCGAGCACGACGAGGCGACGATCGAGGCCGCCGACTGGGTCGTCGACTTCGGTCCGGGCGCCGGGCGCCACGGCGGCCACGTCGTCGCCGAGGGCACACCCGCCGACATCGCGCGGTCGCGGGCGTCGATCACCGGCCGCTTCCTCGCCGGCACCGAGTCCATCGGCGTGCCGGCGACGCGGCGCGAACCGCGCGGCTGGATCACGTTGCGCGGGGCGCGCGAGCACAACCTGAAGGACGTCGACGTCGACGTCCCGGTCGGCGTGATGGTCGCGGTCACCGGCGTCTCGGGCGCCGGCAAGTCGTCGCTCATCAACGCCACGCTCTACCCGGCCCTCAACCGGCTCCTGCACAAGAGCCTCGACCGCATCGGCCCGTACCGCTCGCTCGAGGGTCTCGACCAGATCGACAAGGTCATCGTCATCGACCAGAAGCCGATCGGGCGCACGCCGCGCTCCAACCCGGCGACGTACACCAAGGCGTTCGACCTGGTCCGCGAGCTCTACGCCGAGATGCCGCAGGCCAAGACCTACGGCTACGGGCCCGGCCGCTTCTCCTTCAACGTCACCGCCAAGCAAGGCGGCGGCCGCTGCGAGGCGTGTGAGGGCGCCGGCGTGCGCGAGGTCGAGATGCACTTCCTCGCCAACGTGTTCGTCACGTGCGAGGTGTGCCGGGGTAAGCGCTACAACGACGCGACCCTGCGCGTGACCTACAAGGACAAGTCGATCGCCGACCTGCTCGATACGCCCGTCGACGAGGCGCTCGAGCTGTTCAAGCACCACCGGCAGCTCGGCCGCATCATGCAGACCATGGTCGACGTCGGCCTCGGCTACCTGTCGCTGGGGCAGCCGGCGACGACCTTGTCCGGCGGCGAGGCCCAGCGCGTCAAGCTCGCGCGCGAGCTGGCGCGCGTGCAGACCGGCCGTACGCTCTACCTGCTCGACGAGCCGACCACCGGCCTCCACTTCGGCGACGTCAAGCGCCTGCTCGAGGTGCTGTCGCGCCTGGTCGAGGCCGGCAACACCGTGCTCGTCATCGAGCACAACCTCGACGTGGTGAAGACCGCCGACTGGGTCATCGACCTCGGCCCCGAGGGCGGCGCCGCCGGCGGCGAGATCATCGCGACCGGCACGCCCGAGGCCGTGGCGAAGATCGAGGCGAGCCACACCGGCCGCTTCCTCCGCCCCATGCTCCGCGCCCCCGCCGGCAGCGCCGCCTCCCCCGCCGCCAAGCGCGCCGCCGCCGGCCGCCGCTGACGCCGACCGACGACCCACGTGGGTCGGCGTCCGGTTTCCGGACACCGTCCGGCGGACCGGGCGCGCGCGTCCGGGATCCGGCCGCCGCCCACGCGAGTCCGCGCACTTGGCGCTGGGCCGATCCTTGCTGTGGGTCCGACGAACAATGCCGAGGTGCTACGATGATGCCCATGAGCTCACTCGAATCGTTGGCGATCGATCCGGACCTGATCCGGCGACTGAGCCGGCGCGAGTATCACCAGATGTATCGCGCCGGTCTCTTCGAGGACGAGCGAGTGGAGCTGCTCTACGGGCAACTGGTCGTCATGAGCCCGATTGACCCGTCGCACGAGGAGTCGATCTGGACGCTCGCCGAAGCCCTGCGATCGCAGCTCGGTGTGCGGGCAAAGGTCCGCACCAACCAGGGCTTCGCAGCTTCGGACGACTCGGAGCCGTTGCCCGACGTGCTCGTGGCCCCGCACGAGGCCTACTGGGACGAGCATCCGCAGCGCGCGTTCCTCGTCGTCGAGGTGTCGCGCACCTCGCTGCGCAAGGATCGGGACGTGAAGGCGCGGCTCTACGCCCAGGGGGCGGTGGCGGAGTACTGGATCGTGGACATCGACGGGCGCTGCGTGCACGTGTTCCGCGACGCGGACCCTCGCGGTAGCTGGCGTTCCCATCGGATCGCCCCGCGCGGCGAGACCGTCTCCCTCGCCGCCTTCCCCGACGTGACCATCGCCGTCGACGACATCCTCCCGCCGATCAGCTGACCACCCAGCTCGACATCAGCTCACCGGCCTGGCTGAGCGCGAAGGCCTGCGCGCGGCCGTCCTTGTTCGAGGCGATGTCGATCTCGCCGAAGATCGGGCCGCCCTCGGAGGTCCAGTCGCCCCAGGGGCCACCCAGCTTCTTGGGCCAGCGGTGCCAGAGGCAGTTGTCGACGCCGCGCGCGAAGACCTCGAGGCGTCCGTCCTTGAGCCGGTTGACGAACGGATCCGACGCGATCTGGCCCTGCAGCGACTCGAAGCTCGTCCAGCCGCCGCCCTTGTCCTTGTGCCAGATGTGCCAGAGGCAGCTGTCGCTGCCGCGCACGAAGACCTCCATGCGGCCGTCCTCGAGGCGGCCGGCGGCGGGCGCGCCGAGGATCTGGCCGCCCATGGTCTGCCAGCTGTTCCACCCGCCCTGCGGCTCCTGCTGCCACGCATGCCAGAGCGCGTGGTCGGCGCCGCGGCCGAACACCTCGACGCGGCCGTCCTCGTGGCGCACGGGCACGAGGTCGCTCACGATCGTCCCGCCGAGCGGCGTCCAGTCGTTCCAGTCGCCCATCGCCTTCTTGTGCCAGCGACGCCAGACGCTGTTGTCGGCGGCGCGGCAGTAGACCTCGAGCCGGCCGTCCTCGTGCTCGATCGCCGCCGGGTTGCCGTGGAACTGGCCGCCCATGTGCTGCCACGACGTCCAGTCGCCGTCCTCCTGCTCCTGCCACGCCGTGTGCAGCGCGTGATCGGCGCCGATGATGAACGCCTGCATGCGGCCGTCCTTGTTCTGGACGACCGTGATCTTGCTCGAGCCGGTGCCGTTCATCATCGACCACTGCGACCACTTGCCCATCGGCTCGTGCTGCCAGATGTGCCAGACCAGGCCGTCCGCGCCGCGCGCGAACACCTCCAGCCGGCCGTCGCGTTTGACCACACAGTTGGGCGCGCTCGTCAGCTTGCCCCCGAACGTCTTCCAGGCGCACCAAGGCATCGTGATGTTCCCCCTTGTCGAGGAGGATATCAGAGCGCGCGGAGCGGCGTCTCAGAGCTCGGCGGTCGTGAACGCGTTGACGTCGCCGATGGTGGCGGCGCCGAGGACGAGCATCGCCAGCCGGTCGACGCCGAGCGCGATGCCCGCGCACGGCGGCAGCCCCTCGACGAGCGCGGCCAGCAGCTTCTCGTCGAGCGGGTACTGCGCGAGCCCGCGATCGCGCCGCAGCGCCAGGTCGTCCTCGAAGCGCGCGCGCTGCTCGACCGGATCGGTCAGCTCGCCGAACGCGTTGGCGAGCTCGACGCCCCCGATGTAGGCCTCGAACCGCTCGACCACGCGCGGGTTGTCCGCCTTGCGCCGCGCCAGCGCGCCCAGCGGCGCCGGCCAGTCGCACAGGAACAGCGGCCGGTCGATCCGCACCAGCGCCGGCTCGACGCGCTCGACGAACGCGGTGAAGAAGACGTCGTCCCAGTGGCGCGCGCCGCCGGGATCGATGCCCGCCGCGCGCACCGCGTCGGCCAGCTCGGCGATCGACTCGTCGCCGCGCACGGCCACGCCGGCGAAGTCGCGCATCGCCTCGGCGACCGTGAGGCGCAGCCACGGCTCGTCGACGCGGATGGTGCGGACGCCGTCGCGCCCGGCCACCTTCACCTCGGGCTTGCCGTTCACCGCACGCGCGACGTGCTCGACCAGCGCCTCGGTGTCGCCGGCGATCGCGTCGAGCGTGTCCCACGCGCGGTACCACTCGAGCATCGTGAACTCGCGCTGGTGGTGGACACCGTCCTCGCCGGCGCGGAAGCAGCGGCACGTCTGGTAGATGCGCTCCATGCCGGCGGCCAGGAGCCGCTTCATCTGGTATTCGGGCGACGTGACGAGCCATCCGTCGCCGCCGGCCTCGACGGCGACGAGGTGCACCTCGAGGCCGGGGGCGCGCACCCATGCCGGGGTCTCGACCTCGATGAACTCGCGCGCCGCGAACAGCTCGCGCAGGGCCGCCATCATCCGGCTGCGCGCCGCCAGGTTCCCGCGCCGCGCCTGTCCCAGCCGCGCCACCTCGGAGCCGCGCGGCGGGTACTCGGCGCGGGGGTACGCGCGCACGCGACGGAGCGGCGCGCCCGGCCCGTCGAGCGAGACCAGGTCGCCGGGGACGACCCCGCCGGCGTGGCGGACGCGCACGTCGCCGCGCTCGGTGCGCACCAGGGCGTCGTCGCCGTCGCGCGCGATCACCCGACCGCGGATGCGGTGGGTGGGCGCGGTCACTTCTTGTTGACGCGCTCGACGTACTCGATCGTGCGCGTGTCGATGCGGACCGTGTCGCCGATGTTGATGAAGAGCGGCACCTGGATCGTGGCGCCGGTCTCGACCGTCGCCGCCTTGGTGACGTTGCCGCTCGTGTCGCCGCGCACGCCCGGCTCCGACGCCGTGATCTCGAGGTACACGAACGTCGGCAGCTGCACGTCGACCGGACGCTCGTTGAAGAAGAGCACCTGGCACGCCAGGTTGTCCTTCATGAGCCCCGACGCGTCGCCGATCATCTCGGCGCGCACCGAGACCTGCTCGTAGTTCTTCTCGTCCATGAAGACCAGGTCGTCGCCCTCCTTGTAGAGGAACTGCATCGACCTCTCCTCGACGTTCGCGGGCTCGAGCTTCTCGCCCGAGCGGATGTTCCGCTCGATGACGGCGCCGGTCAGCAGGTTCTTGAACTTGGTGCGCGTGAACGCGGCGCCCTTGCCCGGCTTGATGAACTGGAACTCGACGACCGTGAACGGGTTGCCGTCCAGGAGGACCTTGAGCCCCTTGCGAATATCCGAGGTGTCGTACATGGCCGGTTGCTCTTACCCGTTCGGCCCGGCCGAGTCAAACCCGAAGGACGCATGGTTTTCGCGGGGTTAGGGTGATCCGCCCGGTGACACGAGCGTGAGCCCGCGCTCGGCCAGGTCCGCGAACAGCGCGCGCACGTCGCCGGCGCGGATCTGGGCGCGCGGGCCGGCGACGCCGTCCCGGCCACGCGCGCCGACGCGCCCGGACTGGCCCGGACGACCGTCGTAGCCGCGGCGCTCGCCGCTGCCCCCGGTGCCGCCCGCGCCGCCGTCGCCGGCCCACCCGGCCTCGCCGCCGCGCCCGCCGCGGTTGTCGACGACGATCGTGTCGAGGAGCTCGGGGAAGGCCGCGTCGTAGACGAGCTCGATGGTCCCGCCGTCGCCGCCGTCGCCGCCGTTGCCTCCGTCACCGCCGCGACCGCCGTCACCGCCGTTGCCACCGCTGGTCCCCGGCTTGTCGTCGCCGTCGCCGGAGCCCGATCCCGAGCCGGAGCCCGACGAGCTGCTCGACGACTTGTAGGTGCCGTTGCCGCCGGCCCCGCCGGCGCCCCCTCGCCCGCCGCTGCCACCGCGCCCACCCTCGCCGCCCAGCGCGACCACGCCCCACGGCCGGCCCTTCGGATCGTAGACGGTGGTCGCGGCGGCGCCGTTCGACCACGTGCGCAGGACGGCGAGCCGCTGACCGGTGGCCGTGTCGACCAGCGCGACCGCGGCCTCGACGCGCGGGCCCGGACCGCCCGGGCCGCCGTCGCTGCCGTCGCCGGCGTCGCTGCCGTGCTCGCCGTCGCGTCCGTCGCTCGTGTCGTTCCCGGCCGCGCCGGCGCGGCCGTCGTGCCCGCCGTCACCGGTCCAGCCCGACTGGCCCTGCGCCCCGAGCCCGCCGAGCACACCGCCGCAGCCGAAGTCGGGCTCGAGCGCGACCGTGCCGACGAGGTCGGGGCGCTCGGCGACGCGCACCTCGACGGTGACGACCCGACCGATCGCCGCGATCGGGTCGTCCGGAAGCCGGACGAAGCCGTCGCCGTCGATCTGCCCCCACGTGGTCGTGTACTCGAAGATGTTGAACGGCAGCTTGCCGTCGCGCGTCTCGCCGCGGTTCCAGGTGTCGAGGCGCTTGCCGTCGGTGGTGGTGACCGCAACCGCGAGCTGGATCGACTCGCCGCCGGGACAGAACCGGCGGGCGTCGGCGACCGTGGTCACCTCGATCGCCGTCGCCTTGCTCGCGTCGAGTCGCGCGGGGCGTGGGCCGGCCGGCCCGCACGCTGTGAGGAATCCAGCTAGCAACAACGGGCGCAGGTTCACCCCCGACTGACGCGCGATCATGGCCCGTAATTCTTCCATGTCCCGGGCCGCTCCACGGGCGGTGGCGTGCTATCCGTAGATCGTGGACCAGGCCGAGCGGTACCTGCAGCTCGCATTGCTGGGCCGGAGCGCCTTCCTGGCCTCCGCGGCCCCCGCCGCGCTGGTCCGCCGTCGCGCCGACGGGACCGAGACCGACAGCGACTCCCGGCCGGCGCTCGACGAGGAGGTCGACACCCTGGTCGCGCCCGTCCTGGGGCGTCGCCGCGGTCCGCGCGGGGTCGAGGTCTACCCGCTGGCCAAGAAGCCGGGCGCGTCGTTCGCCGACATGATCACGGTCGGCCGGACGCCCAACAACGACATCGTGCTGCGCGACGTGACGGTCTCGCGCTTCCATGCGTACTTCCGCCAGCGCGGCGAGAAGTGGATCGTCGCCGACGCCGGCTCCAAGAACGGCAGCGAGCTCGAGGGTGTGCCCCTCGAGGCACGCAAGGAGAAGGAGCTCGCGTCGGGCGTCGCCGTGCGCATCGGCGACTTCGAGCTGACGTTCTATCTGTCGACCGAGCTGTACGGCGTGCTCGGAGGTAGGTGATCGTGTCGACCACGGCCTGGGAAGAGCGTCGCCTGTGCGACGACGGCGGCTGCACCGGCCTCATCGGCAGCGATGGCCTCTGTCGGACCTGCGGCCGCGCCTCGGCGTTCTGGGGCGACGAGCGGCGGCGCGGCATGAAGGACGATGACGACGTGCCCGCGCCGGCAGACGTGGGGCCCGGCGCGAGCGGCGACGACGAGGAGCGGTTCCTCTGCCCCGACGGTGCGTGCACCGGACTGCTCGACGGCGACGGGCGGTGCAAGGTCTGCGGCAAGGTCGACGAGAGCGTGCGCGGCCGCGTGCGTCCGAGCGTCGCGTCGAGCGCGGTCGGCGGCGGCGGCGGCGACGGCGACGGAGAGGGCGACGGAAGCGGCGAGGACGACCCGAGCGCCGGGGGCGACGATGACGAGCGCCGGCTGTGTCCCGACGGCGGCTGCACCGGCCTGATCGGCGACGACGGCGCATGCAAGGTGTGCGGCCGCCGCGCCGAGGCGTGATCCCGTGAGGGCGTGTGTCGTCGGCGCGGGCGGGCTCGGCGGCCCCATGGCGATCGCGCTCGCCGACGGTGGCGTCGAGGTCACCGTGCTCGACGGCGACGTCGTCGAGCTCTCCAACCTGCACCGGCAGGTGCACTTCACGATGGCCGACCTCGGGGCGCCCAAGGCGACCGCGCTCGCCGGCCGCGGTTCACCGCCGACCGCGCCGACGCGCTGGCCGGTGACGCCGACCTCCTCGTCGACGGCTCCGACGATCCGGCGACGAAGTTCCTCGTCGCCGACTGGGCGCGTGCGCGGGGCCGGCCGTACGCCATCGCGGCCGCGCTGCGCTACGGCGGCAACGTCTTCACCGGCGCCGGCGACGCCGCGTGTTACCGCTGCCTCTTCGAGGAGCCGCCCGACGACGCGCCGACGTGCGGCGACGCGGGTGTGCTCGGCCCGCTCGTCGGCTGGATCGGCGGCGTCGCGGCCGAGCGCGCGCTCCGGCTCGCCGCCGGTGACGCCACGGTCGCGGGGCGCATCTGGGTGCTCGACGATCTCCGTCGCGGTGGTCCGCGCGAGCTCGCGATCACGCGGCGCCCCGGCTGCAGGTGCGGATCGTGACGGCGTTCACGGGCGATCAGGTGCGGCGGTACTCGCGCCACGTCCTCCTGCCCGACGTCGGCGGGACGGGCCAGGCGCGCCTCCTGCGCGCGTCCGCCGTCGTGGACGGCAGCGGAACCACCGGTCGGATCGCCGCCTTGTTCCTCGTCGCCGCCGGCGTGGGGACGGTGTTCGTCGACGGCCCGCTCGAGGCGACGGTGCGCGCGGCCCGCTTCCCGCTCGGCCCCGGCGACACCGGCCGCGGGCTCGCCGAGGCGCTCGCCGGCGCCCTCGGCGGCCTCAACCCGGACGTGCGCGTGGTGATCGGCCCGGCGCCCGCCGGCACCCCGCGCGTGCGCGTCGACGCCGACGACGCCGACGACCTGCCGCTCGCGCAAGCCTTCGCGCGCGGCGGCGCGGCCACGTCGGCGTTCGTGCACCGGCTCGCCGTCGGAGAGGGCGCGTGATCGACGACGCGACGTGGCGCGAGCTCGCGACGGTGTGCGAGCGCGCGTATCCGCGCGAGGCCTGCGGCTGGCTCGTTGACACGGTCCGGACGGCGACCCCTGGCGGCCGCGACGCGTTCGCCTTCTCCGACGACGACCTGCTCGCGCTCGCCGCGGCCATGCGCTCGCCGTCACCGCCGCGGCTCCTGTTCCACTCCCACCCCGACGGCGACGCCACGTTCTCGGCGGCCGATCGCGACACGCTCGCGCTCCATCCCCTGCCCCACGTCGTCGTCGCCGTCGCCGCGGGTCGGGCCCGCGCCGCCACGCTCTACGCGTGGCGCGACGGCGCGCACGTCGCCATCGCGTGCTGGAGCCCGCCGTGAGCCCGCACCTCGCCTTCGTGCTCGCCACCGGCCCCGAGGCCGGCGACGTCGACCGGGTCGTCGAGCTCGCCCTCGCCGCGCGGCGCCGCAGGTTACCGGTCTCCATCTTCGCCATGCACCGCGGTGTCCTGGCGCTCGCGGCGAGCCCGGTCGCCGTCGCCACGCTCCTCGACGCCGACTGCGATGTCGTCGGCTGTGCGACCAGCGCCGATCTCCACCACGTCGATCTCGCCGCGCTCGGCGTCGTCGCCGGCAGCCAGGACGACCACGCGGCCTTCACCGGACCGCGCTTCCGGGTGATCGCGTTCACATGAGCCCGTCCGCCGCGCCCGACCCGCGTCAGGTCACCGTGCTCGTCGGCGCCGTCGACGGCGCGACCCTCGACGAGGCCTTCCGCGCCGCCGTCGGGCTCTCCCTCCGCGGCGCCCGGATCCACGTCATCGTCGCCGATCCGGGCGCGATCCTCGGGCCCGCGGCCCAGCGCGCGCGCGCCCTGCTCGAGCTGATGGGCCACACCGTCGACCATCCGGGCGCCCCCGCCGCCGCGCTCCGGCGGGCGCACGTGGTCGAGGTCTGGGGGGCGGTGGGGCTCGCGCCCGCGCTGCCGCCACCCGGGACGACCGCGCACGTCGTGCGGCCAGGCCGGCGCGCCGCCTGCCCCACGCCCGGCGAGGCGGTGCTACACCTCCCGCCGACCCTCGACCGTGACGACGCCGACCGCTTCCTCGACCAGCTCCTCGCCGCCGACCGCGTCGTCG
>ERZ761607.4203-NODE-4203-length-12963-cov-3.168655_pt1 | contig 12963 bp, 11 predicted proteins | sample MGYA00511164_ERZ761607 | MGnify/ENA primary metagenome ERZ761607 (study PRJEB28899, sample SAMN02445080) | bioreactor sludge metagenome | biome: EBPR sludge | place: Australia: Brisbane, Thorneside Wastewater Treatment Plant | collected 2011-06-22 ...
AATTGAGACAATCCCCCTGGCCAAACCAGGGCGCCACCCGAGCAATCAGGGCGCGGGACCAACGGCGCAGGAAAGTGCGGGGATTTCGCAGCCAGCGTAGCGAGGGCCAGGGCTCGTGAAGCTTGTCCTGGCGAACCTCTAACACCTGAAAGTTATGGGCTCTTAGGATTTGCACCAAGGTCGATGAATCAAAGTGCCAATGATGCTGCGAGGCCACCCATCCAGCCCAACACACACCGCGCAATCGGCCCATCCAAGAACGATAGTTGGGTTGACTTAGGAACAGGTAGCCACCTGGCTTGAGGCAGGCGTGGAAGCAGGCTAGGGCCGGGCCAAGCCGAAAAATGTGCTCAAGAGTGTGGCTGGCTACGATAGCGTCGAGTTTTTCTGGATGGTTTTCGTTGAGGGTCCCATATTCAATCGGATAACCTTTGGCTTGACCGTAGTCAATGCAAGCTCGGTCCAGGTCCATGCCCAAAACACTGTAGCCGGCCCGGCGAATTTCGTCTGCAAAGATACCCGGTCCGCAGCCTACGTCCACGACCTGAGCTGACAATGGGACATAGTCCTTCAGAACCTGCAGTAGCCCCTGAGCGAACTTTCGATAGAGATGCTCGTCTCGGTCATAGACAGGCACGCTGCTGATCTCGACCCCACCCAACTCAGAATCGAAAGGGAAAGGGAACGTGCGGACCAGTCCGCAACGCGAGCAGCGCACGATCTTGGTTGCTGAGTTCAGTTCGAGTTGCCAACTGGTTTCGGCGCAGCCGCAATAACAGTGGCCTCGTTTTCGGATTTCTTGACTATCCTCGGTTGTCATCCCAAAGTTCCTTGCCAAAGTGGTCATAGGGTAGGCGACCTTCGTTTGGATCCTGCCAGTTGAATTGATTATTGGTGGCATACATCAGGGTTGCGCCGGACTGGCTTGCGCGGTATCCGTGAGCGACACCGGTCGGGATGTAGAGCCAGGTGGGTTCTTCTCCGGATAGGAAGACTCGCTGGCGAATGCCCCGGCTTTCCGAGTCGGCGCGCAAATCGACAAGCCAGATCATGAGTCCACCCTGGACAACGCACCACAGTTCATCTTGCCGTTGCTTGGGATGGATATGAAAGGCGTTGATGCGATTGGGTTCGGCCCAGGACAGAGAAATTTGACGAGGCTCGAAAGAGGTCTCGATATCGCCCTCAAGCAGGCCACCCGTGAGGCGCATGCACTCCATGAAGCTGCCTTCCAAAGAACGAAACTTTGCCAACTTGCGAAGCCAAACTCCCGTTATTTTCGGTTTGGCCTCGTAGGACTCAAACTGAATGGATTCGTTGAAGTCGAGACTCAAGGTCCACCTCCTTGTCTGAACTGCTAAACTGCTTTTTCAGGGCAAGCCAACGGCTGACGTCCAGGGAAATATCGGCAGGCAGGGATACTTTGGCGTCCTTGCGCCAACCTGCCTTCACGTCGGGGCGTCGCCGAAGGGCTAATTCGTAGGCAGACTTTCGTTCCGTGGCGACCTGCAGAACGCGATCCGGAAACTCTCCCCAGTGCTCGATCAGAAGCGCAATGTCTGGGGCGATGACATCCAGGTAGTCTTGACTGGTGTAGAGGTCCTGAAATGCCACCGGATGAGGCCAGGTGCCTTCCCTGAAGCTGGTGCGAACAATCAGGCTGTCGGGAAGGGCTGCAGCGATCTGTTCGCCTACCAGCTTGGTCAATGCATAGTAGTTACAAGTGGGTCCAGGAGTGTCACTTTCGCGGTAACTGCCTCGCTGCCCGTCGAACACATAGTCGGTGGAGACGTGGAGCAAGCCTATCGAAGTCCCGAACAGTTGTTGGACCAGGTTGCTGACGCCAACCACATTACTTTCCCAACAAGCCGCCCGTTGAGTTTCGGCAGCCGCAACATCGGTGTAGCCAGCGGCATTGACGACCAGTCGAGGTCGATGGCGTTCTAGGGCGCGCCCGATGGCGGCAGGGTTTGCCAAATCCAACTCGCTTCGACTGGGTGCCGTGGCGGCCGGAAACCGTGTCATCAGGCGACTTCCCAGTCGACCTGTGCCCCCTATGATCATGATTTGAGAAAGGTCCATAGCTGTGTCCACATCCTAGATTGGGCCTTGCGTTCTTTTCCTGAACTACTTTTCCTGGCACTCAAAGGGGCTACCGCTTCGTGGCAGAACTCGCGTTCCTATGGATATTTCGGTCACCATAGCCACTGGCAGTTCGGCTTCAATGCTTCAAGAGTGTGTCAAAAGCCTTTGTGCAACAAAGGGAGACCTCGCATTAGAAATCATAGTCGTGGACAACTGTGCCTCTTTTGACGTCAAGGAGACCTTAGCAGGCCATCCCGTTACCATCCTCACAAACGACACTCAGTTGGGCCTGGCTGCTAATCAAAATCGCGCGATCGCAGTTGCTCAAGGCGACTTCATCTTCTGGCTGAATGACGATACTCTGGTTCAACCTGACTGTCTGCAGAGTATGCTCCAGGCGATGAGGGCCAAACCGAAGGTTGGCGCTATCGCCCCCAAGCTCTGGAATGAGCGAGAGTTGCTAACTCCCCAGGCCAATATCGCATCCAACTTTCCAACCCCGTGGCGCTGCTTTCTTCAAGACCTGCTTGAAGAAACACCCATGATTAATTGGCCCCTGGCTCGCAAGTTCTTAATGAGTAACTTTTTCCCCCTGACCAGGACCGGTCCAGTGCGGTCGCTGGGCGGGGCTGCCATCTTCTTTCGCCGCGAGGCTCTTGACGAGGTTGGCCCGATGGACGAGAGCTACGGAATGTACTATGAGGAAACCGATTGGTGCTACCGGCTCAAGCTGAGAGGCTGGCAGCTCTATGGGGTGGCTGAAGCTCAGGTCGTCCATTTTGGTGGCCAAACCACCCGCACACGGGCTGATTTTTATTCAGAGATGCAGCGAAAGAGTCGTCTACGATACCTGCAAAAATTCCACCCCCAGCTGACTCGCCTTTTGATGGAGCGCCTTTTGCCTGCACTGAAGAAGGTCAAGAAAAGTGTAGGTTTTCGGATTGCTAAAACTGAAAATAGATGAACTGCTCACCTCCGAAGTTGCCAAGAGCCAAGAGGAGCCAGCCTACTGAAACGTAAATTGAGGCTCTCAGCCATGGCGTTAACTGGAGAACAAAAAACAGGTCGTTCCGTTTTCTTTGAAACCACTCAAGTGTTAGCACTGGCGTAACGTATAGCAATAGGCTTGCCAATTCTAGATGAGTGAGGGCTGTCCAATGGTATGGACCAGTCATTGCAAAACTAAAGTCAAGAATTTGGCCCACATTTTCCGCTCGAAAAATAAGCCAGCCGTAGCAGGTGATTTGAAACATCAAAGTCACGAAGGCCCATCGCCATCGACGGATAATCAAGCTAGGTCCGTACTGGAGAATGAGCCGATGGATGACCAGGATTCCGCCCTGATATACTCCCCACAGAACAAACGTCCACGCTGCCCCGTGCCACAGGCCGCCGAGAACCATGGTGACGAAGAGGTTTCGACAAGTCGCGAGCAGTCCACCGCGATTGCCGCCGATGGACACGTAGAGATACTCACGGAGCCAGCTTGACAGGCTAATGTGCCAGTTTTTCCAAAAGTCGCTCGGATTTGTCACTGTATAGGGAAACAAAAAGTTGATACACAATTCGATGCCCATCAGCTTGGAAACACCCCTTGCGATGTCTGTATAGCCGGAAAAGTCCCCATAAATCTGGAAGGCGAAGCAGTAGAGGGCAAGTAGTGCTTCGCCTCCAGTCAAGGTTTCGCTACGAGAAAAAGCGTGGTTCACAATTTCCGCAAGATTGTCGGCGACATAGACTTTCTTGAATAAGCCCCAAAGGCACAACCAAAGGCCTTCTCGAATCTGAAGGCTTGTGGTAGTTCTTGGTTCGGATATTTGAGGCAGCAAGTCCCTCGCTCGGACGATCGGGCCTGCCACCAGGTGAGGGAAGTAGGCAACAAAGACTGCAAAACCCAAGAGGCTTGGCGCGGGCTTCAGTTTGCCTCGATAGATGTCGATTGTGTAGCTAAGGCTTTGAAAGGTATAGAATGAGATGCCGACCGGCAAGACAATGTTCAGAATCGGAAGTTCCAGGTTCAGACCCAGTCGTCCCCCGAGTTCCAGCAAGGATGATGCAAAGAATCCGTAGTATTTGAAAAATCCTAAGAAAGAAAGATTGAAGATGACACTTAAGGTCATCCAGGCTTTCTTGCGAGTGTCATCGGTTCTATAGATTCGCTCTCCAAGCCAAAAGTCGGTAAGTGTGGAAGTCCAGATGAGGAGTAGAAATCGATAGTCCCAGGATGCGTAAAAAGTATAACTGGCGCACAACAAAAATGCATTTTGGTGACCGATGTCTCTCTTTAGCAACCAATATAGCGGCAGTACAAGAGAGAAGAAGGCCAAGAACTCTAGCGAGTTAAAGAGCATTCTCTTTCACCTCAAGATTGCTTCGTTGAGCTTGAGAAGCCACTCTTTTGAACTTTCTTTCTTGCAGTGGGTGCCGTCGCGAAAATCCTTGGCTTGCAATCGGAGTCCAGGCAATGAAACGTATTTTACATTGGACTCAGTTTTCGCAAGTTCTTCGAGGAGCCCCGACACTCTGTGATGTAGGCGTTTGCTTGCGTTCGTCTCGATCAGGGGGTTAACTTGGCCCTCTAGGATCACAACCGAGGTCGAGTTTTTGCTGCAAAATCTGACAAAATGCTTCAATAGAGAAATGGAGGGCTCTATTGCGTCTGCGTCAAGGTTTCTCTGAAGGTTGTTCGCCTGCAGTCTTAACGCATCTGCATCCGAAACAGCCGAGTTTAACTTGATTCTGAACGCAACATCTCGTTTAGAGAACTTGTCCCATAGTCCACGGAAAATGTAGCTATACTTGAATTCCGGAACCAATTCGCCTCCGATGGCGCGAATGACCTGCAGGTTCAGGTCAGGCCATAGATTCTGATGAGGTTTCAGTAGCTTGAAGACTGTGAGCCAATGTGTGCCCTGTGCGGGGGCTATTAGGGCGACGTTCAGGTCCGGAAGTCGAGCGAGGTCGAACTCGGACAAATATAGAATCACGATCTTCGGTTTACGGTTTTTGATTTCGTTTTGGTAGAGTACGAGGTCGAGGGGTCCCATTCCAGCTATGCTTAAAGTGTCAATGTCAAGTTGTTTTGCGCTCTCGCTGTCAAACAGAGCTTGCACCTGACTTGAGCCAACCGCGAGTACAGTTTTCGGGGTGTGATAAAGCCCCAGGCTGAATTCATTTCGCTTCAATGCGAGGACGTCGTGGGGCCTGTAGTCGATGTCGTCGGGAGTCAAGTTAGAGTGATAGTATCTCCACGCCCAGGGATTTCCAAAGAGCACAAGACGCGTGCACCCTAAGATCAGGCACATCCGAAGTCCTATAGCCATCCAGGGGCGCCTGTTGCTTGCAAAACGAAGGAGAGCAGTGGCCGCGAGGAGGCATAAGACGGTAGCCAAGAGCCAAGAAAGTGACTCTTGATTCATCTGGAGACGGTATTGAAGCGATGTCCAGTGGCGCAAGAGGGGCCAGTTCGATGAGGTCCGTGGCATTCACCTTCTGTAAATCTGGACCCCACTTTTGTTGATTCATGGAGGCTGAGGGGCGGACGGTTCGAACAGTTCAGCCCATGAAAATCTTGGTTGTTTCTCCTCATCCACCAAATCCGAAAGGTGGTGGGTCGCCCACTCGACTTTATTATCTGTTGAGAGAGCTTGCTAAGGTCCACGAGGTAGATGCAATCATTGGCGAGTGCTGGGGAGGAGAGACTCCCAGGGAACTTTTAGAGCCCCTGTGCACTCACCTTCATGTCGCGAAGCCTTTGCCTCGTAATCCTTCTGGCGGGGTTTGGGAAAGGCGATTTCGGCGCTGGGTCCGGTGGTTCGTCGGGCCCGCGTCTGATGTTCGCGACGTGCTTAGAATTCGCGAGCCTGTCGCTGCCTCTTTGGCAGCCAGCATCTCAAGGTCACGGCCCGACCTGATTTACGTCCATCACTCGATGGGGGCCGTTGTGATTACAGGAGTTTCACCTCAGATTCCCGTGTTGATCGATCTGCACAATGTGATGTGTAGCTATTATTTCCGCAGTTTGAAACTGGCATGTAATTGGAGGCAGAGACTCGAGGCGTTGCGGGAGGCTCTGAAAATGTTTGCATTTGAAAGGCAGCTTTTTCAAAGCGCGGCAAAATTCGTGACATGCTCAGTTCAAGATGCATCGGTCGTCCAAAGGATGGCCGAGCTTAGCACTGTCAATGTCGTTCCCAACGGGGTCGACTATGAACACTTTGCTGGTCAACCAGGCGGCGACCCAACCAACTTGTTGTTTCTTGGGACGCTGTCCTATCTGCCAAATAGTGATGCGGTTAGTTACTGTGTTCACGAGATTTTACCGAAGATTAGGTCCACGTGTCCCGAAGTACGTTTGACCGTTATTGGCATGGAGCCCCCCCCAGAAATCTTAGATCTTGACAACGGGAGTAGCGTTCGTATTGTAGGGCAGGTTGATGATGTTAGGTGCTATTCGCGGAAGTCTGCGATACATCTTGTACCAATTCGCTTGGGCTCGGGAACACGTCTCAAGATCCTGGAGGCGCTTGCGATGGGACGGGCGGTTGTGTCGACCTCAATCGGCGCCGAAGGTCTAGACTTAGAAGACGGAATTCACCTTTTCATCGCGGATACCGCTGAGGAGTTCGCGAGAAAGGCCATTATGCTCATTAATAATCCTGATCTACGCGAAAGAGTTGCGTTGGCCGGCCAGAGCTTTGTGAGGCAGAACTATGACTGGCCCAGGGTTGGGGAGGCATTGCTTAGAGCGTGTCATAGCGCAGTTAACTACTCTATTTGAAGGTCTGTTTCGTTTGGGGTTGCACTTGGCGAGGGCTCGACCGTAGTGTTGAGGCCCGGGTTTTCCGGAGTTAAGTTTTGAACGTTAACGTTGGGAGTCGGTGCTGGAGGGGGAGCCGACAGGGTCATGCCCCCAGGTTCCCACGGCAAGGGGCTATCTTGGAATAAAGTCGTGGACGGCAGTCTTTTGCTGTCTGAAAGGTAAGGGGAGGTAATATTTGCCGTCGAGAGGAGCCTGAAAATCAATTCAGGCCGCCGGGAGTTAGCTTCAAGGTCCTCGATGCTCGAACGAAGGGAGTTGAGGTCTGATTGTATCGCTTTGACGTGCAACACCAGAATCTCTCCCTCTGCCTCCAGGGTGACACAACCTGTTCCAGGCTTCTGACTGAGTATTTGCTCCAAAACTGCTGGTCCCCAGCGTGCACTGATTTGAGAGCGAGTGAGATTACCGCGGTGCCCTTGTCGCATTCGGTCTGCCTTGTATTTGCTGTGAGTCGCGGCAAGTACTTCGAACGCCGTCCCTTTCTTTATTTCGTCGCTCACCATATCTGCTTCCGTGCGAGAAGGTGTAGTCATAGCATACAATTCGTATCGTGCAAGGTCCTCTGCGAAAAGGCTATGCAATTCCTTGACTCGTTCCTCTGTAAGGTCCTTAAGCAACAGTCGCCTGAGAGTCAGGCGAGCTCGAACCTCGTTTGCAAGGACCTTCGCGAGTGTCTCGTCGTTTGTATGCTTTTGGATGTCCTGAAGATGAGGTGTCATCTCCTCTTCTGAGATCGAAACCCCGCTCCGCTTCGCTTCTTGGAAGATTAGCTTCTGAATAATCAGCTTCTGTAGCATTTTATGCCCCTGAGCTAATTTCAGGGCGGCAATGAACTCCTCTTGGACGATGGCATCACCGTTGACGGTAGCCTCACTGGCACGATAGCAACCGACGCCGAGAAATGCTTGCATGACAACAATAACTGTGAATGCACGGCGAGCATCCGAGAGTCTCTTTGTAAAGCTCAACAGCTGGGACCTACGATTCGTAAATAGATAGTGATCTCGACTTCCCCTTAACCGGTCGACGTCCTGCTGGAAAGGAGTACTCTGGGTCAGCGGGAACAGGGGGCCCTAATGAGCCTCAACCTGGCAGAATATCTGGTGGTACTATCCAGTCCGCGGTCCGTTCCCTCGGAAGCCTTTCGGTCCATCCGCACCAACCTTCAAGCGTCGATGGGCGACGGGCTGAAGAGCATCGCCATGGTTAGTTCTTGGGGGAGCGAAGGCAAGTCTTTGGTTTGCGCCAACCTGGCGGCTGCTTTCGCTCAGCTTTTCTTTGAGGTCATTCTCATCGACGGTGACCTTCGCCGCCCCACCCTGTCGCGGCTCTTTAACTGCGAGACCAATCTCGGCCTGGCGGAGCATCTCCACCGCGACCCAGAGGCCCAATCACTGGAGGATCTTACAATCAAGACAGATGTTCGCAACCTGTCTTTTCTGCCAGCCGGCCAGGTCAGGGGTAACCCTGCCGATCTGCTAGCGGGGCCAAGCCTGGGCAAGGCCCTCCAGGCCTTTACCGACAAAGACCTGTTTGTTGTGATCGACACCCCGCCAGTTTCGGCCTGTAGTGACGCCCTCATGGTCGGGGCCAAGGTAAGCGGTGTGGTCATGGTGGTCAACCCCGCTCGCTGGCGCGGGGATGTTGAAGTTCGCCTCAAGGACTCGCTGCTCAACTCGAACGTCAATATTTTGGGGGTTGTCCTCAACGGCGTCGACCAAAAGGAGGCCGTCTACGGCTACGGGGACAAGAACGCCTACGCCTACGGCTACGGCTATGGGGAGAGTGTTCGTGAGGACAGCAATAAATCGATCTTGCCTTGGGCCAAGTGGTTTAGCTAGGGGCTGACATGGATTTTCTCACAGTTCTCCGTGCTGTTCGCGAGCACAAATGGCTCTTTCTCGGTGCCAGCCTCATGGCGCTGGTGTTCTTGCTCTTTGGTCCATCGGAGAAGGCCTTTGTCCCGGTTTATTCCTCGAAGGCCAAGATTTTGCTGACGCCTCCCACCGTGGTAGCTTACGGCAATGCAGGCAACGATGCTCCACTCATCCAGAGTTGGTTCTCAGACGAAATGACCTTGCGGGAGCTTGTCGGTAGCGAAGAACTCTTGGGGCGTGTGTCCAGTCGTCTCCAACTGCGAGAGCCTTGGACCGAATTCCGCAACCGAATTCAAGTTCAAATCGTATCGCGCCAATCGCGCCAGGTGACGCTCTTCCAAATCGAAGTCGTTGCCAGCAAGCCCGAGGCCAGTCAGCAGCAGACCATGGTGCTGGTCGAGGAGTTTATCAAGTATGTCCAAGAGTTGTCCGCTCGCGAGTATGCCAGCACTCGACGTTTCCTGGTGGAATTAGTAGGCGAAGCGAACAGTCAACTGCAAAAGGCTCAGCAGACCTTGCTGAAATCCAAAGCCATCACCTCGACCAAGGATGGAACGGACGTGCTGGCCCGACGACGACTCGACCTTCAGTCTCAGCGTTCGCAGGCAATGCAGTTGGCTGGCGACTTGCGTTCCAAGGTGGCCGAACTGCGCACGGCCGAAGGCTCTCAAGTGCCGCCCTGGGCGGTCTTAGAGCAGAAGAACTCGAGCCTTGAGAGCATGCGCGACATCGTCACCAAAGAACGAGCCAAGCTCAGCGAGCTGGAGCGAACTTTTCTTCCTAATACCGATGAGGTCATTGCTCAGCGAGCCCGCGTTCAATCTGCTGAAAACCTCTATCAGAAAGAAGTGTCCCGTTCGGTAGAGTCATTGCTGCGCCGAACGGAGGCCGATCTGGCCCAAGCCGAAGCCACAGTCCAGGTTGCGGACGCCGAACTGGAGAAACTGGCACTCCAGGAGCCGACGGCAGAGGATCGCCTACAGTTTTCTCAGCGGGAGCGCCAACTCGCAGTGTGGCAAGAGAACTATCTGGCCCTGACTCGTCGCCTCTACGAGGCGAAGGTCAACGAACAGATGAGCAAGCGGCAAGGAGCCTTTTCAATTCTTGAGCGCCCTCAGCCCGGCCATCCGATCATCAATCCCGGGGCCAACAAACGGCCAGCCTGGCAACGATACGCCATCGGAATTCCGTTTTGCTTCATCTTCGGCATTGGCGTCGTGATGGTGCAGGAGTATCTGCGTAGCAGCCTGCGGATGCAGCCAAAAATCGAAGAGGCTCTTGAGCTTCCGATTATCGGGACGATTCCCAAGTTGAGCAAAGATATGGCACAGCGTTGGGAAAAACTTCGTCGAAGTCAAATTGTCGATGACGTTAGCGAAGACGACGACGAGGATTCCGATTAGTTTTTTTGGCCAACATCTCCTGATACAGGGAGTCGAGGCCGTCGAACATCACCTGGTCGGAAAATTTGTTGGCGTGGATTTTTCCGTTTTCTGCCATGGTGTGGCGTAGCTCGGGTTGTTCTAAGAGCTTGACGATCGCTTCGGCCAACTCCGCTGGTGCCTTGGGGGGGACCAGTAGCCCGTTGTATCCGGGAACCACAACGTCGGGAACTCCCCCAACGCGTGTCGCAACCACCGCCAGTCCGGCGGACATGCCCTCGACCAGAACCCTTCCCATACCTTCGTTGTGGGATGGCAACACTAAGAGATCCAGGGCGCGATAAATGGGAGCGACGTCAATCACCTCGCCCAGGAGCTTCACTCGCCTTTGAAGATGGAGAGCTTCGATTCGTGATTCTACTTGGGCTCGCAGGGGGCCGTCGCCAGCCAGAATCAGAGTTGCCTCGGGCACCTTGCGGACTACTTCGGGCATAGCGTCGATCAGGTCAAGCACGCCTTTGATGTCCACCAACCGGGCAATCATGCCCAGGCGAGGTCCAGGAAGTGACAGTACGCCGGGATCGGCGAGCTGGCACTGTCGATAGGGAGTCAGATCAACCCCGCTCGGGATGATGCACATTTGACTGGCGGGGCAGATCCCGTAGTGGACGTGGTCGTCGAGGCAGCCTTGCGAAAGCGCTACCATTTTGTCGCACCAACCCGCTGCCATTCGCTCCAGGAACTTGATGACTGCTTCTTTGCGCGGGTTGAAGTAACTGTGAAAGACATGGCCGTGGGGGGTGTGGACAATGGCTGGGGTTCCTGCCCAGTGAGCTGCTGCACGCCCGAGTAGTCCGGCCTTTGATGTATGGGTATGGACTACATCGAACTGTGTCTTACGAATCAGTTGATAAAGAGACCATAGAGCGCGCAGGTCTTTCCAGGGCTGGATTTCCCTTTGCAGAGTTGGAAGGGCGACCAGTCGATAGCTGTCGCGGCTGGCCTCGTCCCACAGACTGCCTTCAGGGCCGGCTTCAACCCCAGAGACAACCCAGACTTCGTGGCCACGCAATACCTGGTCTTGGGCACACATAAGCGTATTTCTTTGGGCGCCACCGCGAACAAGGCGGGTGATAACATGAAGGATCTTCAATCGGACTCCTCTCTAACTCGGGCGCCGCCTGCCGCCAAGCCTACGAGCAACATCAGGGCCTCCATGGGTCGTATCAGGTAGAAAGACTCCGAGGATAGCCCCGCGACCGTTACAGCGCAGAGTCCTGCCAATACCCCTGTAGCGGACGCTTTGATTTCGGGTGAACTCGTTTCTCGGATCGATGTCCTGAGAACCGTCGCAAACTGCCAGACCAACATCATAAACAGGAACAGTCCGATGAACCCATGGTAGACCCACTCGGCCAGAAAGAAGTTGTCGATCAGGCCAAGGCGCTTGTAGCCGGTACCCAGGCCCACCAGCGGTGAAGCCAAGACCAAATTGTTAAAGACAAATTGAGCCCCCACGACTCGATTGGCCAGCGACGACGAACCGGTGCTGGGCATCACCGAAGGGTCCTCTGTAACCGCAGTCCACACCAGCTGGATTTCGGGGGTCACACCGGTGAGTCTCTCGCGCACACTCTCTGGGACCAAAAACCAGCCAAAGGCCACGGCAACAAGAATCAGTGGGATAGGAAGTTTGGTTCTTACGGGGCCCAGGCCCAGAACCAGGAGAGCGACACTTCCGGTAAACAAAGCCGTCTTCGTGCCGGTCGAAAAGATGGCTGCCATGCCCAGAAACATCGTTAGCGCTAACAACCACTTTTGACGAAACACCGGCCACAGGGCGACGCAAACTGACAAAACCAGCACGAGAAAGAGGCTGGTTTGGGCCTGTTGGCCTGCGATGATGCCCGAGGCCCGCATAGCGTCTACCGTCTCGACCGTCTCTCGCTTGAATCGACTCTCCAGGAGCACCGATAGGCAAAGCAGAGGACTGGACCAAAGAAATCCCCTGAGGCACTGCAGGTAGCCTTGGGTTGAGCTAACTGCACAATACCCCATGTAAGCGATCAGGAAAAATAGAGCGCGTTTAACGATGTAGAAGATGCCGGGGCTCATCGGTGCTTCACCCAGAACGAGCAAGCATACAAAGTCCCACACCAGGGTCCAAATCATCAAGGGAGCGAAGGGAAATGGGGGCGGACGACGTTGCTTGGGGAGGCGTGCAAGATTGCTCGACAAAGCCAGCAGAATAATAGGCAACATCAGGTCGGTGGCCCGGACCTTTGGGATCCCCAAAAAGTTGAACTCTGGAGTCACCGCGATCGCAAAGGCGAACAGGGAAATTAGCCAGGGAGAAGCGGCGGCCAGGGATTTCTTTTTCGTCTTTTTCTGTAAACCCCGCTTGCTCCCGGCCAATCGAGAAGTCGAAGCAGGAGGAGGCGCCTTCAACGGGTGCTCCGGTGTTGAGCGTAGACATCGACAGGTAGAGGCGCAGAATTGAGATACACAGCCAGTCGTAGCGCAACTGCCATTGAAAGCACGCCTACAAGGTGAATTCCGGGTACCCCCAAGGCCCACCATCCCAATACGGCGACCAACGCCACAGCGAACGCCCCCGCGTACATGCGAAGCACAGAAGCCTGACCTGAGTATCCAAAAGCGGAAAGGCGGTGGAAGGTGTGGTCTCGTGCACACATCGTGATGGGCTCACGCCAATGCCGATACTGCCCCTTTAGTCCGCGCAGGATCAAGATGAGCATGAAATCAAAGAGTGGCAGCGCCAAGATCAGCGCAGCGA
>ERZ761607.4211-NODE-4211-length-12947-cov-5.288086_pt1 | contig 12947 bp, 11 predicted proteins | sample MGYA00511164_ERZ761607 | MGnify/ENA primary metagenome ERZ761607 (study PRJEB28899, sample SAMN02445080) | bioreactor sludge metagenome | biome: EBPR sludge | place: Australia: Brisbane, Thorneside Wastewater Treatment Plant | collected 2011-06-22 ...
CAGATTTTCCCCAAGGCCAGCTTTTTGTTTCCCGCCAATATCATCAACGCTACCTTGTTTGGCGAAATCTTTGCCATTCCTATTCAACTTTTTCGCGCCGTGATGGCGGCGCTGGTGGCTATTTTTATTGTGCGGGCGCTGCGGGCCTTTGAGGTGGAGCGGCAGCAAAATCTGGCCCGGGCCAACGAGGCCCGGTTGGCGGCTCAGGAAGAAGCGCTGGCTATCCAGGCGCGCAGCCGCCGCGAGACGGAACAATTGAACCGGGAACTGCAAACGGCCGTTCACGAACTTACCCTCCTCTTCGACCTGTCCCGCAGCTTAAGCGCTACGCTCGACCGTGATGCCTTGTTGATTCAGGCGGCGCAGCAAATTTGCGACCGGTTGCCCTACATCCAAACGGCGCTGGTTATCCTGCGCACACAACCAGACCAAGCGCTGCGCTGTTTTACCCATGCGGGCTATGACCAGCTGCCCCAACCGGGCACGCCGCAATGTGATGTGGGGCAGCAGTTGGTGGCCTACACGCTGCAAACTGGCCGTCCCGCGCTGCTGGCCGATGGCCTGATCGAGCCGATTTTGCCGGGAGAAGGCATCGCCCTGCACACGCTAACGCCTGGCGGTGAATACTTTGTGGGGATTCCTCTGGGGGAAAGCGGCGGGCTGGCGGGTGGGCTGGTATTGGGCATTCAGCCAAACATGTCGGTGCTTAATCAGCGTGATGTGGCGCTGCTGGAAACGGTGGGCGGTCAGTTGAGTATGGCGATTGAAAACGCCACGCGCTACGGCGAAGCTCAGGCACGAGAGACGCTGCGCGGCGAACTGCTGCACCGGGTGGTCTCGGCGCAAGAGAGCGAGCGGCAGCGCATTGCCCGCGAGCTGCACGATGGCACCGGGCAGGCGCTGACGGCGTTGGGGCTGGGTTTTGCCGCCGCCAGCGAAAATATGCTGCATAATCCGGCCCTGGCCGCTGCCCAGCTCACCGAGCTCAAAGTGATGAGCACCCAGGCGCTGCAAGAACTGCGCGACCTGATTGTGGATTTACGGCCGTCGCTCCTCGACGACCTGGGGCTGGTACCGGCGCTGCAAAGCCAGGTGCACTCCTTTACCCAACGCACCGGGGTGCAGGCCGATTTTGTGCTCAACGGCCGTCGCCAGCGCGTCTTGCCCGAGATTGAAACGATTGTGTACCGCATTACCCAGGAAGCGCTGACCAACGTGACCAAACATGCCCAGGCCAGCCACGTCAAAGTGCAAATTGGCTTCGATGAACATGCGCTGCACCTGGAAGTTCGCGATGATGGCCGGGGGTTCGACAGCGCCAACAATCGCCGCCAGGTGTGGGGGTTGTTGGGTATGCAAGAACGTGTGGCCCTGGTTGGCGGTACCTGTGTGGTGCAGTCACAGCCAGGGCAGGGAACGGCCGTAAAGGTCACCATTCCCATTTGAGTTTTATGCTTAGACCTGACAGGTTTTAACAGCTTCTCTGCTTGCCAGATACACTGCGAAAACCTGTCAGGTCTTGATGAATGGAGGCAGTATGCCCAAAATTAAACTGGTATTGGCGGATGATCATGCCGTGGTGCGCTCCGGGCTGCGTATGCTGCTGCAAGCCCAGCCGGACATGGAAATTGTCGGCGAGGCCGATTCCGGCAGCCAGGCGCTGGCCCAGGTGCAGAAGCTGCACCCCGACATCATCCTCATGGACATTCAAATGCCGGGCATGAACGGCATTGAGGCCACGCGGCAAATCAAGGAAGTGTGTGGGGAAACGGCCGTACTCGCCCTCACCATGCACGAAGATGACCAATACTTTTTTGAGATGCTCCAGGCGGGCGCTTCCGGTTACCTGCCCAAACGCGCCGCGCCGGATGAGCTGGTGCACGCCATCCGCACCGTCAGCCGGGGCGAAGTGTTCCTTTACCCGTCGCTGGCCACCCGGCTGGTGCAAAGCTACCTGGGTGGCGAAGCGGGCAGCGAGTCCGAAGCCCTGGTGAGTGACCTGACGCCGCGTGAGCAGGAAGTGCTGGTGCACATCGCCGAGGGGCTGACCAATCCAGAAATCGCCGACAAGCTGGTCATCAGCGTCAAAACGGTGGACCGGCACCGGGAAAACATCATGCGCAAGCTCAACCTGCACAGCCGGATTGACCTGGTGAAGTATGCGTTGAAGCAAGGGTTGATTGAACTGGAGGAGTAGAGGAGGGGGGAAGTGATAAGTGAAAAGTAAAAAGTGAGAAGAAAACTTTCACTTTTTACTTTTCACTTTTTACTAAAATTTAGGCTAAAGCGGGTCTGCCTTCATACACCGGGCAGGTCGTACACTTTTCCGGCAGAGCGCCTTCCTCGCGGGTGCGGGCCAGCCAGCAGGGGAGGGCCTGCTGCTGAAAGCCGGGGCAGTTTTCCCGCTCTTCAGCGGAGCAGCCAACGATCGACCAGCAAGAGGGGGTATTGAGGATGGGAACGGCCGTTGCCACCCCATTCACCATCTTTTCTTTCTCCGCTTCAGCTTCCCATCTATTCACCATCCAGTTCATCGCATAGCCAATGGCAAACATCAGCGCCACGGGCACCAAACAGCGCAGGGCAAACAGTAGAGCCATCGTTAAGGTCGCTTGAGAACTGTTCATGATTCAAACCTCACTCTTGCTTACCGCAGAGAGCAAAGAGAACGCTGCTCCTGCTCTCTGTGGCAAAATTTAGTCCGTAGGAGACGGTAATGGAGTTGCTAAAACTGGCTCAACCGCCGCTTCGGGCAAGGTGCTGTGATCCACAATGCCCAGGTATCGTACGCCCAGTGTAAAGGCCAACAGCCCATAGGCAATGACGCCCAGCCCAACCAGCACTTCCACCAGGGAGGGGCTGTAGGTTGTATAAAGCGGCTCGATTTGCGTAGGCAGGTAGCTGAAAGCCACCATTTGCCCCACGATGTTGGTGTCCCAGCGGTAGGCTACCAGGCCACCCACCACCAGCAGCAGGGCCAGCAGGTGCAGCCGGGGCTGCCGCCGCAGCCTGGCGCTGACGAGGATCACCGCCGGGACTAAAATTCCCAGCAGCAGTTCACCCACCCAGAAGTTAAACGATAGGGCACCGCTGGTCAGCAGGTGCAGCCCTTCGGTACGGCCGGGTTCCAGCGTGTATTCCATGCCCAGCGTGTCCCAGAAGCGCAGGTAAAGGTAACCGAACAGCATCCAGCCAATGGCCTGCGACACTTTGTTCAGGACCTCTTCACGTACGTTGGCTTTTTCAGAAAGGAGCGCGGCCACTTTGGAAGCCAGCACCGTCAGCGCCAGGCCGCCAATCACGGCCGAAACGATGAACAGCACGGCCAGGCTGGGTTTGTACCAGATGGGGCGGGCTTTCAGCACGCCGTAGGTAGCGCCGAGCGACGACTGGTGCAGCAGCGAGAAGCACAGCCCGGCGATGGCCAGGGCTGGGGCAAATTTGTGAATGTTGTGCAGCCGGTGCGATAGTTTGGGCCAGCGGGCCTTGAACCAGCTCGCATCGCCGAAGATGGGGGCCACTTCCAGCACCAGCACGGTGAAGTAGAGCATGACGCACATCGTCACTTCCCACAGCGGCGAGTGAATGTTCCAGAAGGCGACAGCGTGCCAGAAGCGATCCGGTCGGCCAATGTCCATCAGCAGGCAAAGCATCGCCATGCTGTAACCGAGAAAGCCAATGAAAACGGCCGTCCGTGCCACCGGCTGTAACTGTTTCCACCCCAGCAGGTAAACGGCCGCTGAGAGGGAAAACGCTCCCGCGCTCAGGGCAATCGCCGACAGGTCGATGCCAATCCACAAGCCCCAAGGCACCAAATCGGTGAGATTGGTGACCACCAGGCCGTTGATAAACACGTGCACGGCGGCAGCCAGCGCGACCACCATGAGCAGGACCAGCAAGATCACCCAAACAGGAAAAACGGCGCGATGTAAATTGATTTTCTGGGTCATCAGGCACTCTCCTCAGTTTCTTCGCGGCGGGCGGGCAGGTAAAAGACACGCGGTGACGTGCCCAATTCCTGGCGCAGCTGCACGGATGGATATTTGGCCAGCGCCACGCTGACCGGCGAGTTCGGATCGTTCAGGTCGCCGAAGATGCGGGCGCCAACGGGGCAGGCGGCCACGCAAGCGGGTGTAGCCTGCCGGTCGATGCCGGGCATCAGCCCTTCGGCCAGGCCGCGGTCAATGCGGTGGAAGCAGAAGGTGCACTTTTCGGCGACACCACGCGGGCGGCGTTCCACTTCAGGTTCGCCCCATTCCGGTACGGCCGAATTAGCCCCAGTGTGTGTGTCCCAGTTAAAGGTGCGCGAACCATAAGGGCAGGCCAGCTGGCAGTAGCGGCAGCCGATGCACTTTTCGTAATCCATCATCACGATGCCGTCGGCCCGGTGGTAGGTGGCACCAACGGGGCAGATGTCGACACACGGTGCGTTTTCGCAGTGCATGCAGGGCACCGGGGCGTAAACCGGCTCACCGTTGAGCGGTTCCAGCTCGATCATGCGGTTCCACGGCGCGTCTTCGCGGGTGTCGTTGTGGGCCTGGCAGGCCAGGCTGCACTTGCCGCAGCCGACGCATTTGGCCTGGTCGATGACCATGGCCCAGCGGTACGGGCTGGTTGCTTCGCCTTCCGCCAGCGGATTGCCTTTGGCGGCGATGGTGACCGTGGTGACGGCCGTTCCTACCGCGGCCAACTTGATAAAATCTCGACGTCCAATTTTATTGTTCATGGCTGCCTCCATTTTTCTGGGCGCGCAGTTTGTCTTGCCATTTTTCCAACCAGGGCGAGCCAACCAGGCCAAAGGCCAGGCCAATGAGCGACGCCAGGATGGCAAAGTTGTAGGGGCTATTGGTGGATGGTTCCGGTACGGCCGTCCCGTCGCCGCTGCTGTTAATGGTGAGGAAACCGGCTTCCATAACGGCCGTCTCCTCCTCAAACAAACACGGGCTCTCGGCCGACACTTCCATCTGCCCGGCGGCCGTGCCAATGCTGCCGGTGGTCAGCACTCCGTTCACCGTCATGGCCACCTCGCCGCCGTTGGCTGCGGGGTCGCCCGGCATGTGCATGCCATCAGCGTGGCAGTCGCCGCAGGTGTTGGAACCCACGGAGAAGGTGTGGCTGATCTGGCTGTGGCCGTTGCCCAGCGGATCACTTTTGGTTTCCAGGTGGCAGTCGGTACAGAGCAGCCCTTCCTCGGCGTGGGTGGTAAAGGTGTAAAAATGGGTCTCTTCCTTGTGACAGGCGCGGCAGGTGTCTTGCATGCTGCCCGCTTTTAATTCGTTGGTGTGCGGGTTGTGGCAGCGGGCGCAGGAAAGTTCTTCCTGGCCGTGTTCGCTGGTTTCCCACTCTGCAAACGTATCAACGTGGCACTGTCCACACAGGCGGGAAGAGATATCGGTTTGCATGATTTTCTGGGGATGTTCGGCCGGGTCGGAGGGGTGGCAGGTGGCACAGGCCACCCCTTCTTTTTCGTAGGTGCCGTTGGCCGGATCAAAGCCGGTGGTGTGGCAGCTCAGGCATTCGGGTGCATTGCCTTCAGACGCCCAGGCGGCCAGAAAAGTTTGTGCGACGCTGGCGTGACCGTGGGCGCTGTTTTCCCACTGGGTATTCACCTCTTCGTGGCATTCACCGCAGTCGTCGGCACCGTAGACTTCCGGTTCGGTTTGGGCCTGGGTTACGGTGAAGGTGAAAAATCCCGTTAAAAGTGCGAATGTCACCCCGATGATGATTCTCTTTAACATTGGATGCTCCTTCGAAGCTTGGTCAATCAGGCGGCAGTCAGAGAAAAGAAAAAGACTGCCAATCTGTAGTGTTAGTTTAGAAAAAGATGAGAGGAGCGTAAATTGGGCAGGCGGCGTATCTTGGCGTGGGGTGTTTGCCCCATAGGGCGATGGGGTGTTTCTGGGTCTTTGGGGTTGAAAACGGAACGCTGCCAGTGCAGCGTGGGGCGGACATGGTATTTGGGGTAGGGAATGGGGTGTTTTCCCCACGATGAAATGGCGCGGTTGCCGAATAGACGGCCGTTCCCCCAGCCGCTATCCTGTTTGCATAAGGTATCAGCAGAATTGTCCCGCGATTTGTGGCGAGGACGATGCTGCAGGGAGGTCTGTCATGAACGTGCTAACGGCGATCGGTATTCTGCTCCTGCTCTTTGCAGCGAGGTTTTTGCTCCCCATGGCGGTAATCTGGCTCATTGGCCGGCTGACGCAGCGCTCGACCCAGCTGCGCTAGGGTTTGATTAGACAATCAGCGGACCCGCCGCCGACAGGGGTGGGTTATCAGGTAAAAGCGCCGCTGTCGGCAACTTGTTGGCAGCGGCGGCAGACCAACATAAACAGGCCGTCAAAGGCCAGGGTTCCCTCCCCGCAGCTTGGGCAAACATCGCCCGGTTTAGGCTGCGGTTTTTTGCAGTCGGGCTTGTCTGGATTGTGCCACCAGAAACGGCCGTTGCGCGCCTTCTCTTTTGTCTCCGTGTTGTCTGTCGTCATCTTTGGCTCCCTGAACCCGATATGAGCAGTTGCCGCCACAACTGGCAGGTGGGCATTCAGCTTGGTATAATGCCGCGCTCTATGGTAATGGCTGGCTCAGCAATTATGCCATAGTTGCCCAAAAACGATGAGCGATTTACCGGATTTGTCCCAGGTGCCCGACGAGCGGCGCTGTCCTTCTTGCGACACGGTGGTTGCGGCTGATGCCACGGTTTGTTTAATGTGTGGCACCCGGCTGGCCCCCGTTAACCCTCCGCCGCCCAAACCAACAAAAGCGCCAGCACCAACGCCTGCTGCCGCAGCTGAACCAGCGGTAGAACGACCTCTGCCTGAACCCGAAGCTGTGGCTGAACCAACGGCCGTTCCCCCCCAACCCACGCCTGAAATTGCCACCTTCAAACGCGTTGCCCCAGCGGCCACAACGGCCGTAACCGACGCGCCCGAAGTGGTAGAATCAGTCATGCGCGAGCGGCAGACCCCGCTGGTGTTGGCGTTAACGGCCGTCTTCTTCGCCGTTATTGTGGTGGTGGGCGGCTTGATTTTGCAGTACCAGGGCGACGAAGTGAGCATGATCATCGCCCCGTCCATCACGCCTATCCCGGCGACCATTACCTACACGCCTACCTGGACGCCGCTGCCCTCTGAAACCGCGCCGCCTACACCAACGCCCACGGTCACCTTCACCCCCGCACCTACCGACACGCCGCGCCCGCCGCGTTTCCACACCGTCAGCAGCGGCGATACGCTTATCGGCATTTCGCTGCTTTACCGCATTGCCCCCGAGGCCATTGCTGCGGCCAACGGCTTTGGCGCAAATGCCCAGGTTCAGCTCGATCAGCAGCTGGTTATCCCGTGGCCCACGCCGACGCCGCCGTTGGAAATTATGGCGGCGGATATCAACGGCGAGACGGTCATCGTCGATCCCACCGGCTGTGATTTGTACCAGGTTCAGGAAGGGGATTCCATCGTGGGCATCGCCAGCCGCTTTGGTGTGCCGTTTGATTTGCTCTCCCAGGTCAATCGCATTGTCGATCCGTCATTGTTGCAGCCGGGTGATCCCATCTGCATTCCGCAAATCATCTACGGCCAATCGCTGCCACCGACGGCAGGGCCATCACCCACGCCGTCGCCCACGCTGCCACCGCCCGGGCCGCAGCTGCTCTACCCCGTGGCGGGCACCGTCGTGGAGGCGCTGGACGAGTCGATAGTGTTGCAGTGGACGGCCGTAAAACCCCTGGCCGAAAATGAAATGTACATGGTGGAGCTGACCAACATGGACAATCTCGATGCGCTCCCTTACCGGGGCTTCACCCGCGATACCGCCTACCGCGTGCCTACTTCCTGGCGGCCAAACACCGTCGATCTCTTTCAGATGCGCTGGCGGGTGAGCATCATCCAGGTTACGGGCACCCGGTCCGATGGCCTGCCCATCTACACTTTCGGCGGCTCCAGCAGCGCCGATGCGTTTTTTAGCTGGCAAGGGGCGGTGCCCACCGCCACGCCCACCGCTACTCCCACACCAACAGCCACCGCCACACCGTAATGTGCCTCAAAAACTGAGTGCTAAGATTGGGCCAATCTCAGTGAGGGGGTACTGGGATGACGAAGAGCGCTTGGCCCAGGCTGTAGCGCGGCTCGTTGATGAAAATGGCCAGCCATTGGTCGTTGGGTGACAGGAGTGGGTTCAAGGTGTAGCCGCTTTCATAACCGGCAATCTGTAACCGTTCTACCAGTTCGTTTGTTGCCGTGTTGAACACGGCGATGGTGTCTGAGTTCGCCGAAGCAAAGAGCTGGTTCTGGGTAAGCTGCCAGGGGGTTGGCCCATACGGCCGTTGCTCAAACTGCCCATCTGCCGCAAATATGGGACGTGACCAATAGCTGTAGTCGCCATACCCCACCGTGCCATCGGGGAACAGGCGGTAAACATTTGGTCCTTCAAGCAGCTCCAACGCTTCACCTTCGGTTGTAAAGGTGTACAGTTTGGCCGCATCATCCCGCCCTTCATTGCTGCGCAAGATGGCGTAACGGCCGTTGGCCACATCAGCATACACGTCCAGCGGTGGCCAGTAATTTTCCGGGTTGAATGTCTCATCAAACAGCAGCGGCAGCAGCGGCTGCACCTCGCCGTTAAGGTTCATCAAAAACGGACCCTGATCCAGCGAAAGCGTGACGACAAATTCCTCGTTATTGATCCACACCGGGCCGCCAAAGGTGCCATCCAGGGCATTGGCCGGTTCCCAATCGTGTTGGGCGATGATGGTGCCGGTGGCCACGTCCACCACCCGCGTGCCGCCGATGGGTGAGCGATCCCCCGTGTAGTTGCCCGCCAGCGTGATGCTGATGTGCTGGCTGTCGGGTGACCAGACCAGATTATTGAAACTATCTGGCTGAACTTCGGCAATAGGCAGCGCCGTTTGTGTGGCCCAATCGTAAATCCAATACTGGCTGCTGCTTTGCAGAATGAGTTTTTGCCCGTTGGGGCTGGTGGCTTGAAAGGCGCTGATTGGTTCGGGGAAAATTTGGGTGAGATCCTCTTCTGCGGCACAAGGAGCGCTGGTTTGCACCAATCGGCCGTCGGGCAGGGCCAGCAGCAGCTGACCATCAGTTAGCCAACGCCACGGTGCGCCGCTGTCGCTGCCTTCGTAGGAGAAGAAGCCGCTGTACGGGTAATCGGTACATTTTTCGCCGGTCTGGGTATCGTAAAAGACAAACGTACCGGGGTAGGTACCGCGCAAGCCTTCAGCGGGTGATTCGGCCACCTGCTCCTCGGTGTACTCAAAGTAGGCCAGGTAACGGCCGTCTGGTGACCAGCCCACAAATTGCAAATCACCCCCGGTAAAGATGGGTTCAGCGGTGATAAGGCGGATTGCAGAAGTGGGCGCTGCGGTGGGACTGGTGGTTGGTTCTGCCGTTGGGGCTGCTGCGGTGGGGGACGGGGTGGTCGTGGGTAATGGGGCCGTTGCTTCAATGCCAGCCCCTGCCTCAACGACGGCCGTTTCTTCAACAAAGGGTTCTTCGCCTGAATGGGTCTGGGTACAGGCGCTGCCTAAAAGCAGACCAACAAGGAGCCAGGTTAGTGAGCGAAATTTGATCATTTTTTGCCTCCGGGAAATTACGGGTTTCACATGACTTCCATTGGCCAAGCATAGCGGAGGCAGTCTGGCTTCTGCCCAATGCGATCCCGGCGACTGTGCTGGAAATTTCCTACGTTTGCCAGGCGCGATATACGCCAGGAGGCGCAGCGGTTGGGCGGCGCAGCCAAATTTTGTTTGGGGTCAGCTTGGAGTTATTGCAAGAAGGGGTTCCACGCTTTTTCCTGGCCGATGGTGGTGGTGGGGCCATGGCCTGAGAGGACGGCCGTTTCATCCGGTAGCACCAGCAGCTTATCGCGGATGCTGCGCATGAGGGTGGGGTGGTCGCAGCCGGGGAAGTCGGTCCGGCCGATGCTGCGCTGGAACAACACATCGCCATCAAACACCACGTTATGCTCGCGCACGTAAAAGCTCACGTGCCCCGGCGCGTGGCCTGGCGTGAAGAGCACCTCAAACTTCAGCTGGCCCACGGCAATGACGTTGCCTTCGGCCAGCATGTTGGTGGCTGAGGGTGGGGCGGGCAGCGTCATGTTGAAGCTGGCGGCCGCTTCGGGGGCGCGGGCCAACATTTCCACCGCGTCGGGATGAATGTAAATCGGGGCGTTTGTCTCGGCCTTAAGTTCCGCCAGCCCGCCGACGTGGTCGAAGTGGGCATGGGTGAGCAGGATGTGGGTGATGACGTAGCCACGCTCGCTGGCCAGGGCGGCAATACCACGGCCGTTCCACGAGGGATCGATAACGGCCGTTTCCATCGTCTCGGTGCAGGTGGCCAGGTAGCAGTTGGTTTGCAAGGGGCCAAGGGGAAGCTGGAGGATTTCAATCATCACATTGATTATCCACAGATTACGCAGATTTCACAGATTTAGCGACAGGTAAGCCCTGTGGGACGATTTTGCAAATCGTCCAGGCGATTTACAAAATCGCCCTACAGCAGTTACCCGACTTAATATTTAATCTTCAAACCAATCTCAGCCGGTAAATGTTCCTGGCGTTTTTTGCGGTGACAATCCTGGACTCTACAAACTTCGCGTAGCCATTTTGGTGGCGAAGATGGGTATAAACCGCTGGGTGCGCCAGCCCAGGTAGAGAATTTCGGCCAGCAGTGCCAGGCTGAGGGCGACAGCGGCGGTAGGTAGGCCGGGCCACTGAGCGGCCAGACCGAGCGCCAAAACAACCACGGTAACCACCATGTTGATCACCATGGCCACGTTAACGGCCGTTGTTTTACGGCCGTTAATCAACAGCCCGCGCAGCCACATGTCGATCACCGTGAGCACGGGGAAAGGCAGGAAGTAGATCAGACTGCTCTGCGCCAGGGCACCGACTTCGGCGGTCATGTCCTGCACACCAAAGAGGTAAACGTGGGCCAGCGGGCTAACGGTAAACAGGACAACAGCCAGGGCCACCAGCCCGGCCAGCGTCAGGCTGAAGCGGCGGATGGGTTGGTAGGTGCCCGGTCCCTTGGTGAGCGCGATGACCGCTTCAGGCAAGGCCAGGGCAGCGGCGCGGGCCATGAGCATAATCTGGAAGACGACCGGCCAGGCGGCCAACGACTCGGTGGGGCGGTCCAGCCGGGCCAGGCTAAAGGTGACCAGCGGCTGGACCAGCAGCACCATGACGGCCGTTCCCGCCAGCGGCAGGTGGAACCAGAACAGCTCGCGGTAGGTGAGCGGCGCTTCGTCGCCGGGGGCGGTGGGGGGCAGTTTGTGGCGGAGCAGCGGGCGGATGGCTACCGTGGCGTACACTGCCTCGGCAATGACCCCGGCCATCAGCGCGGTGGCCCCGTTGACGACGCCGGGCCAGCTGGTAAAAGCCGCCAGAACCACCACCGTGCCACCCGATGCCACCAGACGAACGGCCGTGCCCCAGGCAATCTTGCGCGTCTGGTTAAAGTGAATCATCACCCCCTGCAAAAAGCGCCGCCAGGCAATGGCCGCCGTCCAGAAGATCATAATTTGCAGGCCCGGCCGGACCCATGCGGCAATCTCGTCTGGCGTGCCCAGCCAGCGGCGCACCACCAGGTCAAACAAGGGGGTGAAGGCGATGAGGATGGAAACGGCCGTCAGCAGCACCATCCAGTGCAGCGTAAAACGACGCACCAGCAGGTACGAAGCGCGGTCTTTGACCAGGGCCGTGGAGGTGGCCAGAATGTTGATGACGGGGCTTTCGATGGTAACCGCCAGGCTCACCACAATGCCCTGGGCGGCCAGCATGATCACCTCGTTGGGCAGGCGGTTGATCGATGCGCTGACGATGGGGCCTTCGGCGGTCATCAGCAGCCAGCTGGCAAACAAAGGCAGCCAAAACCAGAAGATGTCACGTTGTTTCATAAAATTACCAGTTAATCAGTGGGGGGATAGGCCACAACTTCTTGGGCGGCCAGGGCTTCAATTTGGGCTGGTGTGTAGCCCAGGGTGGACAAAATTTCTTGGGTGTGTGCCCCCAGCGCCGTGCCGGTGAATGGGTAAGCTGGGGTATGGTCGCTCAGTTTGATCGGGCTGGCGATTTGGGGCTGGAAACGGCCGTCGCCCACCGACACCACCACCACCATCTCACGCGCTGCGGTCTGGGGATGGGTCAGCGCTTCCTCGGTGGTCAGCACTGGCTCTACGCACACATCCAGTTTGGCAAAAATGGCCTGCCATTCAGCCAGGGTTTTGGCCTGTATCGCGGCCCGAATGTGGGCTTTGAACGCTTGCTGGTTGCTCACCGTAAAGTCCAGGCCAGGCGTAAACAGCTCTTCGTGGCCGATGGCCTGGCAGAAACCCTGCCAAAACTTGGGCTCCAGCGCACCGACGGAGAGGAAACGGCCGTCCTTCGTCTGGTACAAATCGTAAAAGCTGCCGCCGTTGAGCACCTCGTTTTCTGGGGCGGGATTTTCGCCGCTGACCAGCCATTTGGCGGCACCGAGGGCATTCCAGGCCAGCGCGCCGTCGTGCATGGCAATGTCTAAGCGGCCGCCTTCGCCGGTGGCCTGGCGGCGAATGACGGCCGCCAGCAGGCCAATCACCAGGTGCAGCGAGCCGCCGCCGATGTCGGCGACCTGCACGGGCAGGGGCGGTGGCGGTTGGCTGGGGGTGGAACGGCCGTAAAAACTCAGCAGCCCAGACAGGGCCAGGTAGTTCAAATCATGCCCGGCACGATCTTTGTACGGGCCGCTCTGGCCATAGCCGGTGAGTGAGCCAAAAATGAGCGCGGGGCAGTTGGCCCGCAGCGCCTCGTAGCCCACGCCCAGCCGGTCCATCACCCCCGGGCGGAACTGCTCCAGCACGATGTCGTAGCCGCTGGCCACCAGCTGCTGCACAATCTGCACCGCTTCGGGCGTTTTGAGGTTCAACCCCAGGCTGCGTTTGGATCGGTTGAGCAGGGC
>ERZ761607.4216-NODE-4216-length-12938-cov-6.390825_pt1 | contig 12938 bp, 13 predicted proteins | sample MGYA00511164_ERZ761607 | MGnify/ENA primary metagenome ERZ761607 (study PRJEB28899, sample SAMN02445080) | bioreactor sludge metagenome | biome: EBPR sludge | place: Australia: Brisbane, Thorneside Wastewater Treatment Plant | collected 2011-06-22 ...
AACATTAATGAAATCAAGGACTTAGAATCATGAGACTCCTGATGATCGACAACTATGACAGCTTCACCTACAACCTCGTCCAGTACTTCGGCGAGCTGGGGCAGGAAGTGCGGGTCTTTCGCAACGATGCCATCAGCGTTGCCGAAATTGGCCGCCTAAAACCAGGCTATCTGGTGATTTCCCCCGGCCCGTGCGCCCCGGCGCAGGCCGGCATCTCGCTGGCGGCGATCCGCGAGTATTCCGGAAAGATACCGTTGCTCGGCGTCTGCCTCGGTCATCAGGCGATCGGCGAAGCCTTTGGCGGCAGGATCGTTCATGCCAGGCACCTCATGCATGGCAAGGTTTCCGCGGTCCACCATGAAGACCGGGGTGTTTTCAAGGGACTGCCCAATCCGTTGACGTGCACCCGTTACCACTCGCTGGCCATCGAGCGCGCAAGCCTGCCCGATTGCCTGGAAATCACCGCGTGGACCGACGACGGCGAGATCATGGGGGTGCGCCACCGGACGCTGGCGGTCGAGGGCGTGCAGTTTCACCCCGAATCGATCCTGACCGAGCGCGGTCACGACCTCCTCAAGAACTTCCTGGACGAACACAAGCAATGACCCCGCAAGCCGCCCTCCAGCGCGTTATCGAACACCGCGAGATCTTCCACGACGAAATGGTTTCCCTGATGCGGCAGATCATGGGCGGCGAAGTCACGCCGGTCATGATCGCCGCCATCATCATCGGCCTGCGCGTCAAGAAGGAAACCATCGGCGAGATCGCCGCTGCCGCCAGCGTCATGCGCGAGCTGTCGACCAAGGTGCACGTCGCCGACACTAGCCGCTTGGTCGACACCTGCGGCACCGGCGGCGACGGCGCCCACACCTTCAACATCTCCACCGCCGCGATGTTCGTTGCCGCCGCCGCCGGCGCGCAGATTGCCAAGCATGGCGGACGTTCGGTCTCCAGCCAGTCGGGGAGCGCCGACGTGCTCGAGGCGCTGGGTGCCAATATCAACCTGGCGCCGGAGCAAGTCGGCGAATGCATCAGTGAGACCGGCATCGGGTTCATGTTCGCACCCAACCACCACGCCGCCATGAAGCATGCCGCGCCGGTACGCCGCGAACTCGGCGTGCGCACCATATTCAACATTCTGGGTCCGCTGACCAACCCGGCCAACGCGCCGCAGCAGGTGATGGGGGTTTTCCACGCCGATCTGGTCGGCATCCAGGTGCGCGTGCTGCAGCGGCTCGGCAGCCAGCGGGCGCTGACCGTATTCGGCCGCGAAAGCCTGGACGAAATCTCGATATCCGGCCAGACGCTGGTCGGCGAACTGAAGGACGGCCGGGTCAGCGAATACGAAATCCACCCGGAGCAGTTCAACCTGCCGGTGCATGACCCGAAGGTGCTGCAAGTCGCCAATGTAGAGGAATCGAAGGGGATGCTGCTCGGCGCGCTCGACAACCGCCTCGGCGCGCCACGCGACATCGTGGCGCTCAATGCCGGTGCCAGCATCTACGTCTGCGGCCAGGCGGCAACGCTGGCGGATGGCGTCGAGAAGGCCTTCGAGATGATCGTCTCGGGCGCGGCGCGGGCCAAGGTCGACGAATTCGTCGGCTGCACCCAGCGGCTTGCATGAAAACGGGCGCTAGCGGGGTTTCGGCGCAGGCCAGCATGCACGAAGGGCATGTCAAGGCTGTGAAGCCGGCCGAAGCCAACGACATTCTCGACAGGATCATCGCGACCAAACGCGAGGAAGTAGCCGCCGCACTGGCGACGACGCCGCTGGCCGAGGTCGCGGCGGCCGCTGCCGCGCGGCCGGCGCCGCGTGATTTTGTCGGCGCCATCCGGAAAAGGATCGGTTGCGGTCAACCGGCGATAATTGCCGAAATCAAGAAGGCCAGTCCGTCGAAGGGGGTGATCCGCCCCGATTTCCACCCGGCCGAGATCGCGCAAAGCTATGAGCAACATGGCGCGGCCTGCCTTTCGGTGCTGACCGACCGCCAGTATTTCCAGGGCGCGCCGGAATATCTGGCGGCCGCCCGAGCCGCCTGCGGGCTGCCGGTGTTGCGCAAGGACTTCATCGTCGACCGCTATCAGGTCGCCGAAGCGCGCGCCATGGGCGCCGACTGCATCCTGCTCATCGCCGCCGCGCTGACCGTCCCGCAGATGCTCGAACTCGAAGCGCAGGCACATGGCTACGGCATGTCCGTGCTGGTCGAGGTCCACAGCGGCGAGGAACTCGATGCGGCGCTGCAACTCAAGACGCCGCTGCTTGGCATCAACAACCGCAATCTGCGCACTTTCGATGTCACGCTCGAGACGACGCTGGGCCTGCTCGACCGCATTCCGGCCGACCGCATCGTCGTCAGCGAAAGCGGCATTCTCGCTGCGGAAGATGTCGCACTGATGCGCGCCAACGGGGTTCACGCCTTCCTGGTCGGCGAGGCTTTCATGCGGGCGCCGTCGCCCGGGGTGGAACTGGCCCGTCTGTTCGCCTGAGGATCGCGCAGCGAACATGTTGCCGGATTATTGACGGGGCCGGCATCGCCTGACAAACTGGGCGATGACCGTCGCTTCGACGGCAGGGATCACATGAGCCAGCCCAAGTCCACTCTGTTCAACCTGAGTACCGCCGGATTCAATCCGGAGGATGATGCCGAGACGCGGCTCAAGAAGTCACTGCTGATATTTGCCACCGGCCTCGTCTCGCTGGGGTCGATGCTGTGGCTCCTGCTTTACTGGCAGATGGGCCCGAAATTCTCGTCGACGGCGCCGTTCGTCTTCCAGTTGCTGCTGGTTTCCAACCTGGTCTTCTTCCTCAAGACCGGGAATTTCAATTTTTTCCGTTACTCGCAACTGGCGCTGTTCCTGTTCATGCCCTTCGTCGTGCAGTGGAGCATCGGCAACTTCATCACGGCCAGCGGCATCAGCCTGTGGGGCTTGCTGGCCCCGATCGGCGCCGTGCTTTTCTTCGGGGTGCGCGAGTCGGCGGCATGGTTCTTCGCCTACATATTCCTGACGGCGCTCTCCGGATTCTTCGACTACTTCCTCGCCGACAGCGTCGTTGTCAGCGGGCCGAAGGTGCCGACCAGGGTCAGCGTGTTCTTCTTTGCGCTGAACTTTGCCGCGGTTTCGACCATCGTCTACCTGCTGTTGCGCTATTCGACGCAGGAAAAGGCCAAGGCACAGGCCAGCCTCGAGGAAACCCACCGGCTTCTGCAGGATGAACAGGACCGTTCCGAGCGCCTGCTGCTCAACATTCTGCCCGGACCCATCGCCGAACGGCTGAAATACGACAAGCAGACCATCGCCGACGGTTTTGCCGATGTCAGCGTGATGTTCGTCGACATCGTCAATTTCACGAGAATCGCCGAAGGGATGTCGCCGCAGCAGGTTTTCGCCATGCTGAACCGGATCTTCTCGTCGTTCGACGAACTGGCGGAAAAATTCGGTATCGAGAAGATCAAGACCATCGGCGATGCCTACATGGTCGCCGGCGGCCTCAACAACGAGCAGGGCAACTATTCGCAAGCGATCTGCGAACTTGCGCTGGCCATGCGTGACCTCCTGCGCACCGACTTCGAGGTCAACAGCCTGCATCTCGAGGTCCGGATCGGCATCGGCACCGGACCCGTCGTCGCCGGGGTGGTCGGCAAGAAGAAGTTTATCTACGACGTGTGGGGCGATACCGTCAATCTCGCCAGTCGCATCACCAGCGAGGGCGTGCCGGGGATGGTGCATGTGGACGAGACCACCTACCGGCGTCTGGCGGATCGCTTCGAGTTCCGCGAACCGCAGATCATTCACCTGAAGGGCAAGGGAAACACGCCGGTATACCGGCTGGTCGGTCCCTTGCCGGTTCAGCCTTCGCAGGCGCCGGCAGTCACGTCCGCGGCGCCAGCGTGAAGGCAACCGCGCCGCGCCGGTTTTCGGCAAGATCGAGGCGGTAGCCTGTTTCAGCGGCCTGTCTCGCCGCATGGTAGAGCCCGATGCCCAGTCCGGATGCCGACTGGACCGGCGCCCGGAACAGCGATTCGGCAATCGAAGGGGCAATCCCTTCCCCGGTGTCGCGCACGGTAAGAATCGTGCTGTCGCGGTCGACCGTCAGTTTGGCCGATATTTCGATGCCGCTTTCGTGTTGGCGCTTGGTCAAGGCGTTCTGCAGCAGATTCTCGGCAATGCTGTCGAACAGCGCGCTCGGTACCTCTGCCTCGCCGGTCGGGTCATTCCACTCAATGGCGTCGCCACTGTGACGATCCCTCAGACGCGCCCACCACTCCGAAGTCGAAATGTTGCGGCTGTCGTCGGTCTGCGGGCGCTGCAACTTGTCGAGTGTTGCCTTAAGGCGTTCCGCAATCTGCGGCAACTGGCGGGCCAGCAGTTGTGCCAGGGCTTCCGGGTCGCCGGGCTGGGCTGCGGCATAACAGAGGGTGTGCAATGACTGCAGCAGATTCTTGACGTCATGCGTCACGCGGGCGCCGGTTTCATAGACCGCCTGCAGATAACTCATGCGCTGCAATTCGTGGGTCTGGAACTTGACGAGGTAGAACTCGGTGGCGAGACGCAGTACCCATTCGACATGCCAACGCATCGCCGGCGACGGGGAATAGCGGAAATACACTGCCAGCAGGACGTTGTGCCGGCGATATTCCTGGGTGTGCGGCGAAGTTCCGCCAAATGCGCCGGACTCCGGGCCCGCTTGCCAGCGACAACCGACCACCCAGGGCATGCGCTCGAGTTGCCCGGCGATGGTGGCGAGAAAGCGCACCGGGTGGCTTTCGCGCTCGCTGGCTTCGGCGAGCTGGATCAGCCATTGCTCCAGCGGCAGACCGACCGAGAGCAGGTAGCGCGAGAGGGCCGAGCCAATTCCGGAAAAGCCGCCGCGTGGATTCCACGCCCAGGCCAGCACGAGCAGGGCGGCGGCAATAGCCAGCGAGGTCTGCGCCAGCGCCTCGACGTAGCTGACGCCGGAAACGAAAGTGACAGCCAGCGCGCCGAGCACGAAGACCGCAAGCGCCAGAAACACCAGCATCCCGTAGAAAAGGTCGAATGCGTCACCAGCCCGGCGGCGCAGCGGGTGGGCAGGAAAGGCGAGCAGTGCACCGAGCAGCAGCGGCATGTAGCGAGCGATCGTCTCCCTGGGCAAGGGATCGAGGACGACGGACGGCGAGATTTCCGGAACGATGCCGAAGATGGTCAGGCAAACGAGATAGCCGAAGGCAAAGAGATAGCCGGCGCGCTCAAGGCGGTCACCGGTCCACAGCACCCTTCCGCCGATCACCGCCGCCAGCGCACCGCTCCATATCAGCATCAGCCACGGGCTGAGCAACCACGTCGAAGCCAGCGCGGCGGCCAGCAGGATCGCCCCCTGGCGCCGGCTCATGCGCCGCTCGCCCGCGACGAAGGGCTGCCAGAGAAGGAACAGGCCGAATGCGACAAACCACAGGATGCGAACGGCCGGCAGTTTCAAGCCGCCGAAGGCCAGCGCGTGGAGCAGCAGGAGGTGACCGGCCAGCAGGAGGTGGGGACGGCGCAACCACCACGGAATGGTGCTTGAGGTTTCGCTGTTCATGTTTTCAACAACTGTCCAGTTTTCGACAGGGTAAGAGTAAATTTCAGGCGCTGAAACCTCATCCAACGCCTATTGCGGTCCGGCATGAAGTTTGCTTAGATCTGCGCACTGAGACTCAAGTGGAGAACAAAATGAAAAACAGCCAAGGCGGCTTCACGCTAGTCGAGATTGCCATCGTTCTGGTGATCATCGGCCTGTTGCTGGGCGGCGTGCTGAAAGGGCAGGAACTGATTACGCAGGCCAAGATCAGGAACGTCGCCAACGACCTCAACGGGATGTCCGCTGCAGTATACGGCTATCAGGATCGCTACAAGAAGTTCCCCGGCGACGACAACGATGCCGCGGCGCGGTGGACGAATCCGGCGACGGTATCGGGCGATGGCAACGGGGCAGTTGGCGCTGCCGGCCAGGCTACCGTGATCGATTGTGCTGGCGCGGGGGCAAACGGCGAGAATTGCCGCTTCTGGCAGCATCTCCGTTTGTCGGGCTTCGTCGGCGGCGACTCGGGCAGCTGGCTCGCGCCGCAGAATGCTGCGGGCGGCATACTGCAGGCGCAGAACGGGGCGCTCGGCCTGGCGGCGCTGACCATCTGCTCGACCAACCTGTCGGGCAAGATCGCCAACGCGATCGATGCGCAGTTCGACGACGGCAAGCCCAATACCGGCCAGGTTCGCGGAACGAGCAACGCCGCGGCGCTGGCGACGGCACCCACCGAGACAGCCTACGTTGACGACGGCAGCACCGTCTATGTGGTTTGCAAGACGCTGTAAGCGCCACTTACGGTCTCTCCGAAGCCCGCCCTGGCGGGCTTTCCTATTTGTGGAGCAGCCTCTCCTCGGCGGCGGTGACCGCTTCCGGGTCGCCGAGAACGACGACAACGTCGCCTTCCAGAAGGCGGGTTTCGGGGGCCGGCTCGACCGCACGGATGCCGCGGCGACGAATGGCGCTGACCTCGCAGCCCAGTTGCGCAAGACGCAATTGGCCTAGCGTCATGCCGATGGCTGCCGCGCCGCGGGTCAACCATACCGAGTGCAGGCGCGGCTGGGATTCGTCGTCGTCGTCACGGTCGGAACTGCCGTGGAAGAAGCCGCGCAGCAGCCGGTAGCGTTCCGACCGGGTTTGCCGGATTCGCCGCAGGACGCGGTTGAGCGGTATGCCCATCAGCACCAGCGCATGCGAGGCGAGCATCAGGCTGGCCTCCAGGGTTTCCGGCACCACCTCCGCAGCACCCGCACGCGCCAGTCGGCCCAGGTCGCGCTCGTCGGCGGTGCGGACGACCACGGGCAGGTCCGGACGCAACTCCTGAACGTGGTGCAGCACCTTTTCGGCGAGCGGGGTGTCGCTCATCGTGACGATGACCACGCTGGCCCGCATCAGGCCGGCGGCAACCAGCGATTCCTTGCGTCCGGCATCGCCGAAGACGACGCTTTCGCCGCCGGCGGCCGCCTCGCGGACGCGATCCGGATCGAGATCGAGCGCAATGTAGTTGATTCCCTCCTGGCCGAGAAAGCGTGCCAAGTACTGACCGTTGCGGCCGAAGCCGCAAAGGATTGCGTGCCTTTCGGTGCCCATCGACTCGGCGGCGATCTTCGTCAACTGCATCGAGCGTAGCATCCACTCGCTGGCGACGAAACGCATGACCAGCTTTTCGCTGTACTGGATGATGAAAGGCGCAATCAGCATGGACAGAACGAGAACGGTCAGCGCTATCTGCTCAATGGCCTTCGGCAGGTTGGCGACCTCGCCGAGCAGGACGAACCCGAATTCGCCGCCGGCGGAAAGCCAGAGCGCCGAGCGAATGGCATTACCGGGCGTCGATCCAAGGCGCCACGACAACAGTCCGACGATCGCGGCCTTGATCACGAGGAGGCCGATCAGCACCAGCAGGACCTGCCACCACAACCCGACGACGATCTGCAGATCGAGCTTGACGCCGATGGTCACGAAGAAAAGGCCCATCAGCACGTCGCGGAACGGCTTGATGTCCTCTTCCATTTGCAGGCGGTATTCGGTTTCCGAAATCAGCATGCCGGCGACGAAGGCGCCAAGGGCCAGCGACAGTCCGGCCAGCTCGGTCAGCGTGGCGAGGCCCAGGGTGATCAGCAGCACGTTGAGGACGAACACCTCGGAAGACTTGGCGCGGGCGACGAAATGGAACCAGCGGCGCATCAGCTTCTGGCCGAACACCAGGATCACGGCGAGGACGACGACCGCCTTGAGCAGCGCGATGCCGAGCAGCATCGCGAGCTTTTCCGGCGGCTGCGTCAGCGACGGAATGATCACCAGCAACGGCACCACCGCAAGATCCTGAAAGAGCAGCACGCCGAGTATTTCCCGGCCGTGCGTCGTGTCGAACTGCATGCGTTCGGCCAGCAGCTTGGTCAGGACGGCGGTCGAGGACATCGCAAAGACGCCGCCGAGGGCGATGCCGAGTTGCCAGTTGATGCCGGCAAGCATGATCAGGCCGGCGATCAGCAGCATGCTGACCATGACCTGAAGCAGGCCAAGACCGAAGACGATGCGCTTCATTGCGTAAAGCTTGGGCAGCGAGAACTCGAGACCGATCGAGAACATCAGGAAGACGACGCCGAATTCGGCGAGATACTCGACGCGATGCACGTCGTCCATCAGGTTGAGTGCGTGCGGGCCGATGATGCTGCCGACTAGCAGGTAGCCGAGAACCGGCGGCAGGTTGACGCGGCGACAGATCACCACCGCCAGTACCGAGGCACCGAGAAGCAGAAGGGCAAGGGAGAGTGCGCTCAAGTGCGTTTCGCCAAGTCAGGTATACTTGGACGATCATAACCGCAGCACGGCCATGAACCAAAGCCTGAAGCCAGATCATTTTTCGCCGGAGCGCGCCCTCGATCTCGGGCGCCAGACGCTGCTTATCGAGGCTGCCGCGGTCAACGCGCTGGCGGGCAGGATGGCCGGGGAGTTCGCGCGCGCAGTCGAGTTGATCCTCTGCTGTCACGGGCGGGTCATCGTCAGCGGCATGGGCAAGTCCGGGCATATCGCGCGCAAGATCGCGTCGACCATGGCCAGTACCGGGACGCCGGCGTATTTCGTGCATCCGGCGGAGGCAAGCCATGGCGACCTCGGAATGATCACCCGCGACGACGTCCTGCTGGCGCTGTCCAATTCCGGCGAGTCCGATGAACTGTTGCGTATTGTGCCGCTGGTCAAGCGCCAGGGCGCGCGCCTGATTTCCATGACCGGTGTGGCGAACTCGACACTTGCCCGCGAAGCCGACGTTCACCTCGATGCCGGCGTCGAGCAGGAGGCCTGTCCGCATAATCTGGCGCCGACGGCGAGCACTACGGCGGCGCTGGCGCTCGGCGATGCGCTGGCGGTGGCGCTGCTCGATGCGCGCGGTTTCGGGCCGGACGATTTTGCGCGTTCCCATCCCGGCGGTTCGCTCGGGCGCCGCTTACTGACCCATGTCCGCGACGTCATGCGGCGGGGCGACAGCGTGCCGACCGTGAGCCCGCAGACCGGTGTCACCGATGCCATCCTCGCCATGTCGCGGGGCGGTCTCGGACTGGTAGTCATCCTCGACGACGAAGGACGGATGCTCGGTATCTTCACCGACGGCGACCTGCGCCGCGCCTTCGAGAAGCGGATCGACCTGCGAACGGCGCGCATCGACAGCGTCATGCACACCGGTCCGCGTACCATCGGCGCCGACCGGCTCGCCGTCGAGGCGGTCGAGATGATGGAGCGCTACCGCATCAACGCCCTGCTCGTGGCAGATGGCGATGGCCACCTGCTGGGGGCGCTCAACACGCATGACCTGTTCACGGCCAAGGTGGTCTGATGGATGCCAGGTCAAGAGCCGGCCGCGTCAGGCTGATCGCCTTCGACATAGATGGCGTGATGACCGACGGTGGCCTCTGTTATACCGATGACGGCCATGAACTCAAGACCTTCGACGTCCAGGACGGTCTCGGCCTGAAGCTATTGCAACGCGGCGGCATCGAACTGGCGATCGTCACCGGCCGCAGCTCGGGCGTGGTGGCTGCGCGTGCCGCCAACCTCGGTATCGACCATGTCTTTCAGGGAGTCGCCGACAAGCGCGCGACGGTCGGCGACCTGCTCGCACGGCTCGGTCTCCACTGGCCGGAATGCGCATTCATGGGCGACGATCTGATCGACCTGCCGGTCATGATGCAGTGTGGCCTTGCCATCGCGCCCGCCAACGCGCGGCCGCTGGTTCGCCAGCGCGCGCATGCGGTGACCGACAGCGCCGGCGGCCATGGCGCGGTGCGCGAGGCCGCCGAATTCATACTTGCCGCCCAGGGCAAGCTCGAAAACCTGTTAGCCGCCTACCTCGACGCGCCATGAAGTTCGCCTCCAGCCAGATCTTCGCGCTCGTGCTGCTGGCGCTGCTGGCCGGTGTCACCTTCTGGCTGCAGAAGGCGACGGCGCCGGTGGAGACGGTCAGGGACGGTAAGTTCCGCCACGACCCGGATGCAATGGCCGAGAAAGTGACGGTCCGCACTTTCGACGAGGGAGGGCGGGTCAAATACCGGCTGATGGCGCCGTACCTGGAACATTTTCCCGATGACGACAGTTCGGAGCTGAAATCGCCGGTGCTGACCCAATACCGGCCGGATGGCGTGACGGTCACGATGTCCGGCAACAACGCGCGGGTGACGAGCCAGGGGGAGACCGTGTTTCTCTGGGATGACGTCAAGGCGGTTCGTTCGGAGACGAAAGACAGGCCGGCGATGGTCGCCCGCATGCCTGACCTGACCGTCCAGCCCGATGCCGGGACCGCATTCACCAACAGCCCGGTCGAGATTACCGAAGACCGGTCCTGGGTCAAGGGGGTGGGAATGCAAGTGGACAACAATGCCTCCACCTTCGTCCTGCAATCGCAGGTCACCGGAATGTCCTATCCACGTCGAGCAAAAAAATGAGCCTGAGAACCGTCACCCTCCTGACCCTTGCCTTGCTGTCGCAGCCGGCGTTCGCCGAGCGCGCCGATCGGGACCAGCCCATACAGGTCGAAGCCAGCCGGATCTCGATCGATGACGCCAAGAAGATCCAGATCCTCGAGGGCGACGTGGTGGTGATCAAGGGAACCATGGTGCTGCGCGCCGATCGCGTCGTGATCACCGAGGACCAGTATGGCTTCCAGAAGGCAACGGCGACCGGAGGCAAGGACGGGCTGGCGCGCATGCGGCAGAAGCGCGAGGGCGTGGATGAATACACCGATGGCGAAGCCGAGCGCATCGAGTACAACACCAATACCGAAGTCGCCGAATTCTTCCATCGTGCCTGGGTCAGGAGCGGCCAGGATCAGGTCCGGGGGGATTACATCTGGTATGACGCGATCAGTGAAAAGTACCTGGTGACGGCGGGCCAGAACCGCGACCCGAAAGCGCCGCCGGCACGGGTGCGCGCGGTCATCCAGCCGCGGAACAAGAGTGCGCCGGCAGAGCAGCCGGCCGCCCCGGGGCAGCGTCTGGAACTGAAGGGGTCCGGCGCGCTGGTGTCGCCGCCGCGGAACTGAGCGCCGTTCCGTTGCTGCGGCGCAAGATCCGGCATTGGTCGGCGCGCTCTTTCCGAAACGGCAAGTCCCTGTTTTGACTCACGCCAAAATAAATTGTTGCAGTGCACCACATTTGTTGACATTCGGCGAATCATCTCTATAATCGAGTTCATGGTGCAGTGCAGCAATCAGATTCCCGTGTGCTGTACTGCTTGTCCCAGACCTTTTGTCGATTCTTGATACAGGAGATCCCACAATGTTCACGACCCCCGAACAATTTGCCGCCGCCAACAAGGCTACCGTCGATTCCCTGCTGGCCGTGGCCAACACCGCGCTGGCTTCCGCCGAGCGCATCGCTGCCCTGAACCTCAATACCGCCCGCTCCGTGATGGAGGATTCGGTCTCCGGTGCCAAGGCGCTGATGGGCGCCAAGGATGTTCAGGAAGCCCTGTCGATCCAGGCTTCGCTGGCCCAGCCGAATGTCGAGAAGGCCGTCGCCTACTCGCGCAGCGTCTACGAAATCTCTGCGCAGACCCAGGAAGAACTGTCGAAGATGATCGAAGCCCAGTTCGCCGACTTCCAGAAAACCGTCGCCGGCCTGCTCGACAAGGCTGCCAAGTCCGCACCGGCCGGTTCCGACGTTGCCGTCGCTGCGGTCAAGAGCGCCATTGCCGCTGCGAATTCCGCTTTCGACAACATGAACAAGGCTGCCAAGCAGGTTGCCGAGATCGCCGAAGCCAATGTCGCCGCCGCGACCAACGCGACGGTCAAGGCTGTCGGCGCTGCCGCCCGCGGCAAGAAGTAACCTGCTGCGATTGACCCCCGGCGCCAGGCGCCGGGGTCTGTTTGGTCCACACCGATGACACAGAACTGGAGAAAATGATGAACAAACCGAACCTCGAACAAGTTGCCGCGGCCCAGAAGGCCAACGCCGAAGTGATGATGGCGCTCATGCGCACCGCTTTCAATGGTGTCGAGCGCCTGACTGCCCTCAACATGGCCGCCTCGCGCGAATTTTTCAACAACACCGTCAGCAACGCCCAGCAGCTTCTCGGCGCCAAGGACGCCAGCGAAGTCGCCAAGCTCAACAGCGAACTGGCCAGGCCGAATGTCGACAAGTGGGTGGACTACTCGCGCAGCATCTATGAACTGGTGAGCAGCATGCAGAAGGAAGTCACCGCGGTGATGGAAAGCCAGTACAGCAGCTTCGCCAAGAACGCCAGCAGCGCCGTCGAGAAGGCGACTGCCAGCGCACCGGTCGGCGGCGATGTCTTCGCGGCGACGATGAAGACGATGCTGAACGCCTCGACCAAGGCTTTCGACAACATGACGGCGATGGCCAAGCAGTTCTCCGACGTCGCCGAGGCCAACATGAAGGCCGCGTCGACGGCGACCACCAAGGCCGTCAGCGCAACCGCCGCTGCCCGCAGGACTGCCGCCAAGTAATACCGGCGCCCCGGTCATCCAAGAAAACCCGCGAATCCCGCGGGTTTTTTGCGTCGACCGCGACTTGCTTGGCGGCCGTGCCGTTCCGCTTAAGGGCGCCAGGTCCAGGAAACTCCGCGGCGCTCGACCTCGCCGCGGATCTCGTCCATTGCCATGTCGACCAGCGCCGGCTCGCCTTCGACCCCGAGTTCGAGATGGCGGCGCTCGTTGCCGACCAGCGACGGCAGCGAGAACAGGCGCAAGGTCGGATAGGCACTGACGATGCGTTCCATCAGGTCGAGTAGGGCACTCTCGTAAGCCGTCGGCCCGGTCAGCAGGAAGGCCTTTTCCACCGTGGCGGCGACCGGGCGGAACTCGTCGCGGTAGAAGGTGTCGAGTGCCCACTCGATCATCGGGCGCGCCATCTGCGGAAAGCCGGGCACGAAATAGTGCTCG
>ERZ761607.4235-NODE-4235-length-12886-cov-5.976074_pt1 | contig 12886 bp, 10 predicted proteins | sample MGYA00511164_ERZ761607 | MGnify/ENA primary metagenome ERZ761607 (study PRJEB28899, sample SAMN02445080) | bioreactor sludge metagenome | biome: EBPR sludge | place: Australia: Brisbane, Thorneside Wastewater Treatment Plant | collected 2011-06-22 ...
TCCGACTTCCACGTGGTCGGCGGCCTGACCGAGCTGAACTACAACATCCGCTCCGTCGGCATGGACGCGGCGGCTGGCGACACCGACTCGGATGGCCTGAAGGGCAGCTTCCGCCGGCGCGTGTTCGTGATGAACATCGCCATGGACCTGCGCCTGGTGAACAGCCGCACGCTCGAGGTGGTGGACGTCATCTCCTACCAGAAGCAGATCGTCGGCCGCGAGGTCGGCGTCGGTCTGTTCGACTTCCTGAACGGCAACGTCTTCGACATCTCGGCCGGTTCGGGCGCGCTGGAGCCGCTGCAGCTGGGCGTGCGCGCCCTGGTGGAGCGCGCGGTCGTCGAGATGAGCGCCAACCTCTACGGCATGCCCGGTCCGCAATCCTGCATGTCCAGCGATCCCCTCGGTGGCGGCACGTTCGGCGTCACCGGAGGCTTCACGCCCGCGTACAACAACCTGGGGACCAACAATGCCTCGACCCGCGAAGACCCGTCTCGCTGGAGCGATCGCCGCGATCCCGATGCTGGCGGTCTGCGCGGCCGCTACTAGCGCCCAGGCGCAGGACGCCTCGGTCATCAACAACCAGATCCAGCTGGGCGACCTGTTCTCGACCCAGACGCTGAACGTGGTCGAGGTCGACGAAGGCGTCGGCGCGGAGACCACCGCCACGGGCAACGGCGTGGTCGCCGGCGCCGACGGCGTCGACCTGTCGATCACCTCCAACCAGACGATGGCCGGCTCCGCCCAGGCGGTGACGACGGTGAACGCCACGACGTCGATGGGCGACTCCTCCCAGATCAACACGACGGCCTTGGGCAACACGGCCGATGTCTCGATCACTCAGGCGACGGTGACGGGCGTCCTGACGCAGATCGCCACGGCCTCGCCAAACGTCACGGCGCAGGGCTACGTCGAGGCGGAGACGGCGTCTGCCGGCGACCTCGGCGTCGCCACCACGGCGATCTCGAACAGCGCCTCGCTGACCCTGACCAACGGCTCCGCCGGCGTCCGCTTCAACCAGAGCAGCGCCGCCGACGTGCTCGCCGATGGCGGCGCGGTCGTCCAGTATGTTTCGGGCACGGCGGATGTCTCGGGCGTCGCGGCGGGCAACAGCGTCGCCCTGGTCGGAACCGAAACCTCGGCCGCGCGCATCGCGGTCAGCCAGACCAACAGCAGCGGCCTGGTGCAGGCCAGCCAGTTCACCGCCTACGGCAACGCCCAGACGGCCTACACGACGGCGACGGCCGCCGGGAATACCGTCGGCGCGGCCAACGAGGGGCCGCTGCTGGACGTGGCCTCCAACCAGTACAACGAAGCCTATGTCCGGGCCCAGGCCGAGAGCAGCGCCTGGCAATTCGGCGAAGGCGCCGCGACGGCCTATGCGGTCGGCAACGCGGTGCTGGCCGGCGACACGGGCGAAGCGGTCGTGCTCGACAACGTCCAGCTCAACACCGGCGGCGGGGTGGAAGCCATCGCCAGCTTCGCCGGAAACGAAGGATACGACGGCTACAGCCGCGCCACCGCGGTCGGCAACGACGCGACGGCCTACAGCTGCTCGGCCTGCACCGGCTCGATGACCGTCAGCAACGCCCAGACCAACGGCGCGGACGTCGGCGCGACCTCGACGACCTCAGTGACGGCCGGCCGGCTGATCAACAGCACCTCGACGGCGATCGGCAACAACGCCAGCTTCTACGTCACCCGCCCGGGCAGCTAGCCTAGCAGGCCGCGCGCCAGGCCGGTCAGCGCACAGGCGATCACCACCGGCACGACGTTGATCTTGAACCGTATGAGGGCGACCGCCGCGGCGACCGCCAGCAGAGCCGTCGCTGGGTCAAACGAGACCGGATCGGGCGTCGCTACTCTCGCGCCCCAGGGCGTCGCCGCCTCCCCGACCCGCGTGAACAGCACATGCACCGCGAACCACAGCGCCAGGCTGGCGATGACGCCGAGCACCGCGGCCATCACGGCGGCCAGCACGCCTCGGGCCTGTCGGTTGCGCCGCAGCGCCTCGGCATAGGGCGCGCCCGCGAAGATGTAGAGAAAGCTCGGCGCGAAGGTCTGCCACAGGGCCATCCCCGCCCCGGCCAGGGCCCAGCCGACGCCGCCGCCCTGCCGCCAGCCGGTCATGAAGCCGACAAACTGGTTGACCAACACCAGCGGCCCCGGCGTCGTCTCGGCCAGGCCGAGCCCGTCGACCATCTGACCGGCTTCAAGCCAGCCATGGGTCTCGACCACCTGCTGCTGCAACCAGGCCAGCAGGGCGTAGGCGCCGCCGAAGCTGGTCGCCGCCAGGCTGGCGAACACCCCGCCGAGCAGGCTGAGCCAGTGGTCGCCGCCCAGTAGCGCGACAGAGGCGGCGAGCGGCGCCAGCCAGAGGGCGGCCCACAGCAGGATCGTGCCCAGCACGCGGCCTCCGCGAAGCCTGACCTCAGAAGGTCCGTCGATGGCCGCAGCCTCCTCGCGTCGGAACAGCCCGACGGCCGCCGCCGCCAGGATGACCAGCGGAAACGGCAGGCCGAACAGCGCCAGGGCCAGGAACGCGCCTCCCGCGATCGCAAGATCGCTCCGCCCCTTGAGGGCGCGCTTTCCGACACGCGTCAGGGCCTCGACCACCAAGGCCAACACCGCGCCCTTCACGCCGGTCAGGGCTGCGATGGCCAGCGGGGCCTCCCCGTGCAGGGCGTAGAGCCAGGACAGGGCCAGCACAACCACGGCGCCGGGCAGCACGAACAGCAGACCGACGATCAGGCCGCCGACCACGCCACGCAGGCTCCAGCCGACATAGGTCGCGAGCTGCTGCGCCTCGGGACCGGGCAGCAGTGTGCAGAAACTCAGGGCGTGCAGGTAGCGCGGCTCGTCGATCCAACGCTTCTCGTCGACGAAGACGCGGTGCATGAGCGCGATCTGACCGGCCGGCCCGCCAAAGCCCAGGCAACCGATGCGGAACGAAGTCCCCACCAGGTCGGACAGGCTCGGGGCCGGGCGGGTCGCTTCGCCGGTGTCGCCCATGATCGCCTCCGGCCCTGTGACTCGGACGGTGTTTGGGCGACGCGCCCCCCAGGGGGATCGTCACGCCCCGATGACGTAAGGCTAGGCGAGGACCGGACGCCGATCCAGCCGTCGCGGAGGCGATCGCCAGCCGCCGGACGATTTCCCGGCGCTCGAACGCCGCTCCCCACCCGCGCCCAGAAGCGGCCTTGCGTTCGCCGCACGGCCCGGCGAAGGTGCCCGCCAACGCTCGTGATGACCCTTCGAGACCAATCACCCAAATGATCCGTGTTGCCCGGCCGGCTCTCGCCGCCGTGATGGTGCTGTCCCTCGCCGCCTGCGCAGGCTTCAAGGACCGCCTTCCCAAGCTGCCTTCGCTCGGCGCCGACCGGCCCGCGGACGCGGCCTCGACGCCCGCCGCGCCAGTCGCCGCACCCGCGCCAAAACTGGCCGCGGGGCAATGGCCGCAAGCCCTTTCGGACTTGACGCCCGACCCGGACGTCCGCTTCGGGACACTACCCAACGGCATGCGCTACGCCCTGCTGAAGAACGCCACGCCGCCGGGGCAGGCGTCCCTTCGCCTGCGTTTCGACGCCGGCTCGCTGATGGAGACGAACCAGCAGCTGGGTCTCGCCCACTTCCTCGAACACATGGCGTTCAACGGATCGAAGGGCATCCCCGAGGGGGAGATGGTGAAGATGCTCGAACGCCAGGGCCTGGCCTTCGGCGCGGACACCAACGCCTCCACGGACTTCGAGGAGACGGTCTACAAGCTCGACCTTCCCCGCACCGACGACGCCACCGTCGACCTGTCGCTCAAGGTCATGCGCGAGACGGCCAGCGAGCTGCTGATCGACCCCGCCGCCGTCGACCGCGAGCGAGGCGTTGTCCTCTCGGAGGAACGCACGCGGGACAGTCCGGGCTGGCGCGTGTTTAAGGCGCGCTTGCGGTTCATCCTCAAGGGCCAGCGGCCGCCCGAGCGCTGGCCGATCGGCACGGTCGACATCCTGAAGAACGCCCCGGCGTCGGAGATCTCCGCCTATTACAGGACCTGGTACCGTCCCGAACGGGCGACGCTGATCGCGGTCGGCGACTTCGATGTCGACGCCATGGAAGCCAAGATCAAGGCGGCCTTCGGCGACTGGCGCAATGCGCACCGGGACGGCCAGGACCCCGCCATGGGTCCGGTCGCCCGCCGCGGCCTGGAGACCATGGTCGTGGTCGAGCCCGGCTCGTCGACGACGCTGCAGATCGGCTGGGTCGCGCCGGTTGACCTGACGCGCGACACCCAGGCCAAGCGCCGTCGCCAATGGACCGAGCAGCTCGGCTTCTCCGTGCTCAACCGTCGCCTGGAAGCGCTCGCGCGCGGCGGCGACGCGCCCTTCCTGAGCGCCGGCGCCTTTTCCAGCAATCAGGTCCAGGCCGCCAGGGTGACGACCGTCGCGGTCACCGCCCGTCCGGGCGCCTGGCAGTCCGCCCTCGCCGCCGTCGAACAGGAGCAGCGACGCGCCGTGACCTTCGGCGTTCGCCAGGACGAGCTGGACCGCGAGATCGAGGAATACCGCCAGGCGCTCAAGACCCGCGCCGCGGCGGCCGCCACGCGCCGGACGCCGGGCTTGGCCAACGAGCTCGTTGGCTCGCTGGGCGAGGACGACATCATCACCAGTCCGGCGCAGGATCTGGCGCTTTTCGAGGCCGTGGTGAAGGACTTGAAGGCCGCGACCGTTTCGGACGCGCTGAAAGGCGCCTTCGCCGGCGCCGGACCACTCGTATTCGTCGCCACCCCCACGCCGATCGAAGGGGCCGAGGCCGCCGTCGCCCAGGCCTTCGAGGCCTCGCGCAAGCTGGCCGTGACCGCGCCCGAGGCCCCGCGCCAGATCGCCTGGCCATACGGTTCATTCGGTCCGGCCGGCAAAGTCGCCGAACAGACCGAGGTCACCGACCTGGACACGGTCTTCGTGCGCTTCGAGAACGGCGTCCGCCTGACCGTGAAGCCGACCCGTTTCCGGGACGATCAGGTGCTGGTGAAGGTGCGGATCGGCGACGGGCTGATGGCCCTGCCGGCCGACCGCCAGTCAATGTTCTGGGCCCATTCGGCGGTGGTCGAGGGCGGCCTGGCGAAGATCAGCGCCGAGGACATGGAGCGGGTCCTGGCCTCGCGCGTCTATTCCGCCCGGTTTGGGGTCGATGACGACGCCTTTGTCCTGACAGGCGGCACGCGGCCCGAGGACCTGGACGTGCAGCTTCAGGTGCTGGCCGCCTACGCCAGTGAGCCCGGCTGGCGCCCAGAGGCCTTCCAGCGCGCCCGCACCTACGCCGGCACGCTGTCCGAGCAGTGGCAGGCTACGGATGGGGGGGTCTTCAACCGCGACCTCGCCGGCCTGTTGCACAACGGCGACCGCCGCTGGACCTGGCCCTCGGCCCAGGACATCGCCTCCGCCCGTCCGGAGGATCTGAAGGCCAGCCTCGACGCCGCGCTGACCACCGGCGGCATCGAGGTGGTCATTGTCGGCGACATCACCGTCGACAAGGCCATCGAAGCGATCGCCGCAACCTTCGGCGCGCTCGGCAAGCGTCCGGAGGTCCGCCTGGCTCCGCCCGCGAGCGTGGGCTTCCCCGCCCCGGTGGCCGCACCGGTCGTGCTGACCCATGGCGGTCGTGACGACCAGTCGGTGGCCTACATCGCCTGGCGGACGGACGATTTCTACGCGGACGTCCAGAAGGCGCGGAACGTGGCCCTGCTGGGCGACGTCATCGACCTGCGGCTGACCCAGGAACTGCGCGAGAACCAAGGCGCGACCTATTCGCCCTCGGTGGGCTGGAACGCCAGCGACGTCTGGACCGACTGGGGCTACCTGTCGGCCCGCGTCGAGATCCCGCCGCCGCTGGTCGAGGGCTTCTATCGCGACGTCAAGCGGATCGCCGCCGACCTGCGCGCCGCGCCGCCGACCGCCGACGAGATGGACCGAGCGCGCAAGCCCCGCCTGGAGCGCCTGACCAAGGCCCGCGAGACCAACGAGTACTGGCTTGAGGAACTGGCCGGAGCCCAGGTCGATCCGCGCCGGCTCGCGGCCACGCGATCGGTGCTGGCCGGCTACGAGCGGATCACCGCCCAGGATGTCCAGGCCGCGGCCCGGAAGTACCTGACCGAGGACGGCGCCTGGATGCTGGTCGTGCGGCCGCAGACCAGTTCTTCGCGGGGGGCGACGCAATGAGCCCCGTGCGCGTCATCGCCGCCGCCAGTTTGGCCCTGCTGGCCGCGTCCGGCGCCGCCCGGGCCGCCGAGACGCCGGAACGCGAGCTGCAGATGCTGGGCCGCTGCGCCCTGGCCAGCAGCGTCTATCGTTCGCTGATGCCGCCCGCGATCGCGCCGGTGCAGCCCACCGACGCCGACAAGGCGCTCCATGCGCGGATGCAGCTGGCCGATCCGATCCTGCGGGCCCGGGCGGACGCCCTGGCCGGCGAGGTGGACGCGGCGAAGCGGGACGCGATCTCCACCGAGCTGAAGGCCCAGTTCCAGGCTCAATTGGCCCCCAAGGACGGGCCGAGGAAGACCCCGCGCGAGGCGCTGGACCTCTACGCGCCGATCCTGGAGGCCTGCATCGTGCGGGCGCAGATCCTGCCCAAGCCCTAGTAGACGACCCCGCCCACGCCGCCGTCGAGGCTCATGGTCACGCTCGACGCCGAGGTCTCCGTGTAGGTCTCCTCGCGATAGGCCGTGTAGGTCTCGACCGTCACGATGGTCAGCACCTTGAGCCCCGCTCCGAAACGGCGAAGCAGGCTGCGCTCGTTGCAGTCACGCGCGGGAGCCTGCGGCCGGCAAGCCAGCGAGCCGCCGTCAGCGCCGTTGCCGCGCGTGCGATAGAGGGCCTCGCCCTTGCCGCACATCATGGTCTGGCCGCCGCCCCAGGACACCTGCTCGGCCCAGTCGGCGATGGTGATCTGCATGCGCGTGCCGGCGATGCAGCGATAGAGCTCGCCGTCGTAGCCCTCCTCCACGTCGCGGTCCGGAAAGACCTGCGAGGCGGGATGGGGGATGTCGCGATCGTCGAGGCAGAAGGCGCGGATCACGACCCGCCGGGTCCGGGTGCGCGTCGCCTCATAGGCCACCTGGCGGGTCTTGCGCAGCCCCTCCACGTCCAGGCCCTGAATGACGCCGGTCGCCGAGGGCGGGGCGTAGTAGCCGCCGCCGCCTCCGCCGCCGTAGACCACAGCCCCGGCGCCCGCTCCGGCGCCGCTCACCGCGATGGCCACGGCGTTGCTGTTGACGATGACGTTGGTGCGACCGCCGCTGGTGCAGCAGGTCGGCGGGCTCGGCGGCCGGGGGGGCGGCGCCGGCGGCGTGCAGCACGGCGGCGGGGTCGGCGGCGAGCAGCAGGGCGGCGGCGGGGGCGGCGTGCAGCACTGGGCGGCGGCGTCCTGTCCCGGCATCGCCGACGAGCCCAGCCACAGCAGCATGCCGCCGGCCAGTCCGAGCAACCAGTTCCGAGGCGTCATGGACGGCCCCCTCCACAAAATCCTTCCGGATCCGCATGCAAGAACCGCGCCTGGGCGCCCCTGCGCGTCCCGAAAGGGGACACTGCGGACCTGGCCCGGAACTTCCCTGCAACCCCCGTGCGGCCGAGCAAGGCCGCGCGGCCGAGGGTCCGGACCATGGTCCATCCCAACACGGAACGATTGACGGAGTATTGGCGCGCCCGACGGGGCGACCGGCCCCTGCCCCGCCGGGCCGACATCGACCCGATGGCGTTCCACCAGTTGCTGCCCCAGACCTTCGTCGTCGGGCGTGGGGAGCAGGGCCTGTATCCGTTCCGCCTGGTCGGCGGGATGATCGCGGACCTCTGCCAGAGCGACCTGCGGGGGCGCTGCCTGCTGGAGCTTTGGCGGCCGAGTGACCGCTGGCAGCTGAAGTCGGCGCTGGAGTTCGCGCGGCGCCGGCCCGAACCGGTCGTGGTCAACGCCGACGTGATGGTGGACGGGGCCCCGTGCCTGGGCCTGGAGATTCTGCTGGCTCCGATGACCGGCCCCACCGACGAGGCCGACCGCTTCCTGGGCCACATGCAGCCGGCGGCGCCGCTGGCGCGTCTGCGCGGCCGTCCGGCCCAGGCGCTGGCCATCGCCGGCATCGCCCGCTCGGACAACGGCGAGACCGCGCCATCGCTGAAACTGGCCGCCGTCGACGGGCGCCGGATCGCCTGATCAGGCGCTCGCCGCGTCCAGCCGGCTCATCTGCCCGGCGTCCAGGGTCAGCCGCGCCGCGCCCATCAACTCCTTGAGCTGCGTCAGGCTGGTGGCGCTGGCGATCGGGGCGGCGACGGCCGGACGGGCCATGACCCAGGCCAGGGCGACCTGGGCCGGCGTCGCGCCCAGCTCGGCGGAGACGGCGTCCAGCGCCGCCAGGACCTTCGGACCGCGCTCGCTTTCCAGATGGGCCTTCGCGCCGCGTCCGCGCGGGCTCTTTCCGAGGTCGGCGGCCGAGCGGTACTTGCCGGTCAGGAAGCCGCTGGCCAGGCCGTAGTAGCTGATGATCGCCACGGTCTGATCGACGCAGAGCTGCTGCAGCGGCCCTTCGATGGAACGGTCCATCAGATTGTAGGGCGGTTGCAGGGTGTCGTAGCGCGGCAGGCCCTGGTCCGCCGAGACCTTCAGCGCCGAGGCCAGGCGGGCGGCGTCGAAGTTGCTGGCCCCGATCGCCCGCACCTTGCCCGCCTTGACCAGCCGGCCGAAGGCCTCGGCGGTCTCCTCCTGCGGCGTGTCGGCGTCGTCGCGATGCGATTGGTAGAGGTCGATGTAGTCGGTCCGCAGGCGCTTGAGGCTGCCTTCGCAGGCAGCGATGATGTTGGCCGCCGACAGGCCCGGTTGCGCCGGCCACATGCCCACCTTGGTGGCGATGATGACGTCGTCCCGCCGGCCCCGCGCCTTCAGCCAGGTTCCGAGCACGGTCTCCGACTCGCCGCCGGCGTGGCCCGGAACCCAGCCCGAATAGACGTCCGCCGTGTCGATGGCGTTGAAGCCGCCGTCCACGAAGGCGTCGAGAATGGCGTGCGAAGTCGCCTCGTCCGCCGTCCAGCCGAACACGTTGCCGCCCAGCATGAGCGGAGCGATCGAGAGGCCGCTGCGGCCGAGGGGGCGGTGCTGCATCACCTAACTCCGTTCACCCCCGCGAAGGCGGGGGCCCAAGCTGAGTCCACGGCAAGCCGGAAGCCGGCTTGGATCCCCGCCGTCGCGGGGACACTCGGAAATGCGGGCCCCTACGCCGCCCGCACCGCCTCGCCGTCGAACACCGGCGCGTCCTGCGGGGCGAGGAAAGGCTTCCCGCGCAGGAGGTCGCTGACCTTCTCGGCGATCATCATGGTCGGGGCGTTGGTGTTGCCGCCGATGAGGGTGGGCATGACCGAGGCGTCGACGACGCGCAGGCCTTCCAGCCCCTGGACCTTCAGGTCGCCGTCGACAACCGCCATCGCGTCGCCGGCCACGCCCATGCGACAGGTGCCGACCGGATGGTAGATCGTCTCGGCGTTGGCGCGGATCCAGGCATCGATCTCGGCGTCCGTCTTCACGTCCTTGCCCGGCGAGTACTCGCTGGTGCGGTAAGGGTCGAGCGCCGCCTGGCTGGCCACCTCGCGGGCGATCTTGACGCCCTCGCGCACAGCGCGGCGATCTTCCTCGGTCGCCAGGTAGTTGGCGAAGATGGTCGGATCATCGGTCGGGTCGGCCGAGCGGAGACCCGTGCGGCCGCGGCTCTCGGGCCGCAGCTGACAGGCGTGGAAGGTGAAGCCGTCCTTGCCGATCGCGGTCTTGCCGTGGTTCTGCATGATCGCCAGCACGGTATGGAACTGCAGGTCCGGCCGGTCGAGGTCCGGACGCGAGCGCAGGAAGGCCCCCGATTCGAGCATCTGCTGGCGTCCGGCGCCCTTCTTGAACAGCATGTAGTTGAGGCCGGTCAGAAGCTGGCGCGGACCCTTGGTCAGCGAATAGGCCGTGATCGGTTGCGGGCACTCCCACGACAGGCAGACGTCGAGGTGGTCCTGCAGGTTGGCGCCGACGCCCTTCAGCTCGTGCTGAACCTTGATGCCGTGAGGCGTCAGGTCGTCCGACGCGCCGATACCCGACAGCTGCAGGATCTGCGGCGACTGCACGGCGCCGGCGCAGAGCAGCACCTCGCCATCGGCGTGGACCGTCTTCACCTCGGTTCCGACGATGTACTCGACGCCGATCGCCTTGCCGCCCTGCAGCAGGATGCGGCTGGTCCGGGCGTCTGTGACGCAGGTCAGGTTCGGACGGTTCAGGGCCGGATAGAGGTAGGCCTTGGCCGAGCTCCAGCGCTCGCCGTCCTTGATGGTCATCTGGTACGGACCCCAACCTTCCTGCTGGAAGCCGTTGAAATCCTTGGTCGTCAGATAGCCCGCCTGGGCGCCCGCATCGATGGCGGCCTTGTAGATCGGGTTGGGCGTGGGCGCCTTCTGCACATGCAGCGGGCCGGCGCCGCCGTGCCAGGCGTCCTCGCCGCCCTCGAAGCCTTCCGAGCGTTTGAAATAGGGCAGCACGTCGGCATAGCCCCAGCCGGTCAGGCCCATCTGGCGCCACTGGTCGTAGTCGCGGGCGTGGCCGCGGATGTAGATCATGCCGTTGATCGAGGACGAGCCGCCCCAGCCCTTGCCGCGCGGCCACCACAGACGCCGGTTGTCGAGGTGGGGCTCCTCCTCGGTCCAGAAGCCCCAGTTGTAGGCGCCCTTGGCCTTGATCAGGTTGCCGACCCCGGCCGGCATCTTCACCAGGATCGACTTGTCCTTGCCGCCGGCCTCCAGCAGCAGGACCTTCGTCGTCCCGTCCTCGGTCAGACGGTTGGCCAGAACGCAGCCGGCCGAACCGGCGCCGATGATGATGTAGTCGAACCGATCGGCCACGGCCGTCTCTCCCGGTAGATTATCGTTGTTCAGGGATTAGTGACGCGGGCGTCAGGTTTGGGCAATGGAAAAGGCAGGGCGTCGCCGGCCCTCCCTCTCGTTTCGACGGCCCCGCCCGCACTCACGGGCGGAAGGTCTGCCAGCGCGCGCCTCCGGTCATGAAGGCGAGAGGTCCAGAGTTCGGTGACAGTTTGCGAATTGCAGCGGGGCCCCGATCTCCGGACAATTCGCAAACTGTCACCGAACTCACCGAACTCACCGAACTAATCCCCTTCCCCACCCTGGCGGACCGGCGATAGCCTCTCCCCATGTTCGACCGACGCCAGATCGTCGTCGGCGGCGCGCTGGCCGCCGCCATCCCAGGAGCCGCCATGGCCGAGACGCAAGACAAGTACGGCCTGTTCGGCAAGCTGATCGCCGCGCCCGGCAAGCGGGACGAGCTGATCGGCTATCTGGGCGAGGGCACGGGCCAGATGCCCGGCAACCTCCTCTACGTCCTGTCGACCTCGGCGACGGAGCCGGACACGGTGTGGATCTACGAGGTCTGGGAGAGCAGGCAGCACCACGCCGACTCGCTGAAGCTGCCGGCGGTGCAGGCCGCCATCGCCAAAGCCCGGCCGATCATCGCCGGCTTCGGGCCGGAACGTTTCGAGATGACGCCGGTGGGCGGCGTGGGGGTCTAGACTCCTTCCCCCTCCGCGCCCCGCCGTCATGGCCCGACTTGTTCGGGCCACCCATGCGTGGTGAGCTTGCGGGGATGATCCGCCCTGTCCCTGCGCGCCTTCGAAGGCGCGGTGTTCATGGGTGGCCCGAACAAGTCGGGCCATGACGAAAAGCGAGCAAGGAAACCACCATGGCCTTCGGCGCGACCACCACCACCGACGAGGTCCTCGCGGGCGTCGATCTCTCCGGCAAGCGGGTGCTGGTCACCGGGGCCTCGGCCGGGCTGGGCGTGGAGACCTGCCGGTCGCTGGCCGCGCACGGAGCGCAGGTGGTCGGCGCGGCGCGGGACCTGGACAAGGCGCGGGCGGCGACCGCCGGCATTCCGGGCCTGGAGCTGATCCAGCTCGACCTCGCTGACCTCGCCAGCTGCCGCGCCGCCGCCGACGCGCTGGTCAGGGACGGCCGCAGGTTCGACATCGTCATCGCCAACGCCGGCGTCATGGCCTGTCCGCGCGGACAGACGAAGGACGGCTTCGAGACCCAGTTCGGCACCAACCATCTGGGCCACTTCGTGTTCGTCAACCGCATCGCCCCGCTCATCAAGGACGGCGGGCGGTTCGTCAGCCTGTCCTCGGCCGGGCACCGGTTCTCGGACGTCGATCTGGACGACCCGAACTTCGAGCGCACGCCCTACACCGAGTTCGGCGCCTATGGCCGGTCCAAGACCGCCAACGCCCTGTTCGCGGTCGGCTTCGACAAGCGCCACAAGCATCGCGGCGTGCGCGGCGTGGCCATCCACCCGGGCGGCATCCAGACCGAGCTCGGCCGGCACATGACGCCGGAGCTGGTGCAGCAGATGATGAGCAGCATCACCGCCGCCAACGCCGCCGCCGGCAAGCCGGCCTTCGAGTTCAAGACCATCCCGCAGGGCGCGGCGACCTCCGTCTGGGCCGCCACGGCGCCGGGCGACCTGGTCGGTGGAACGTACTGCGAGGACTGCCACGTCGCCGAACGGCAGGAAGAAGGCCGCGGCGGCGTCCGCGGCTACGCCATCGACCCGGCCCGCGCCGACGCGCTGTGGGCGCTGAGCGAGGAGATGGTCGGAGAGCGGTTCTGATGCTCCGTCGCGCTATCGGGTTCGGACTGGCAGCGGCTCTTGGGGGCGCCTCGACCGGATTAGCCGCTGAGCCGATCACAAAGCCGGAGTCGCGGAGCCTGCCGGAAAAGTCGGTGCAGAGCCGCGTCCTGTCGCAATTGCGCGACATCCTCGTGCCGACTGCGCGGTTCAAGCCCCACAAACCGGCAGAGCGGCCGCTGAGCGACATCTG
>ERZ761607.4237-NODE-4237-length-12884-cov-6.806220_pt1 | contig 12884 bp, 8 predicted proteins | sample MGYA00511164_ERZ761607 | MGnify/ENA primary metagenome ERZ761607 (study PRJEB28899, sample SAMN02445080) | bioreactor sludge metagenome | biome: EBPR sludge | place: Australia: Brisbane, Thorneside Wastewater Treatment Plant | collected 2011-06-22 ...
ATGCAAAAATCTCTTGAATTCAGAGATGCCTCTGAAAAATCTGTTGGAAATAAAATATTTTTCATAATTTTACAATTAAATTAAAATAATTATATATATTTAAACTTAAAATCTAATTATATTTTACAACTCTCACAGTATGAAAAACGAAACTTCGGAATTTTCGGAAAAATTAAGCTGGTATAAAAACAATTCCGGCAAAAGAATTTATGAATTAAAAGACGATAAAAAAGTTTTTTCAACTATCATTTGGCTTAAAGATACCGGAACATTGGCTGAAGCAAGTTGTCAATATGGTAAATGGACTTTTAAACGTGCAGGTTTTTTCAAACCTGTTATCACAATCAGAAAGTTTAATGAACCTTTTGATATTGGACATTTAAATTTCAGTTGGACAAATGATTCGGAATTAATTCTTAAAAACGGTCACAAATATTATTTCTCAAACACAAACCTCTGGAGACAGGAATACGGTTTTAAAGATATAAATAAAAAATTGATTTTAAGAACAATTCCAAATTTTAATAAAAGGGGATCGGATGGATTTGCTTATTTTAATGAAAAAGAAATTCCTTCCGATGAACTTTATTTGCTACTGAACTTAAGTTGGTATATAATCTCTTCGTATTCTGATGATGAAAGTATAACCTTATTAATCTAATTACGGATGAAAATATCCGCACCTTTACGAATTTCTCTTATCTATGCAATATTCGGAGTCCTCTGGATATTCTTTTCTGATACAATATTACACTCAGTTATAGAAGACAAAACAAGAATTCTTGAATTTGAAATTTTCAAAGGATGGTTTTTTATTTTTATTACGGCTCTCATTTTATTCTTTTTAATTAGAGATTATTCTAATAAAAGAGATAAACTTGAGGAAGAGTTAAAATATGCTGAGTCAATTTGGAAATCTATTTTTAACAGTGCTCAGGAGTGTATCTTTATTGGTAATGACGAAATTAAAATAATTGATTGTAATAAAAAGGCTATTGAAGTATATGGTTACACCAAAGAAGAATTTATAAATACCCCATTAATTAATCTAAGAGCGAAGATTGATGAAAATATAAAAAATAATTATGAGCATATCAGAAATATTGATTTTAAAACTTATGAAACTATTCATCTCAAAAAAGATAAATCTGAATTTCCTGTGGAAGTTAACGCAAGTTTGTTTGAATTCAAAGGAAAAGAGTTTGCAGTCTTCTCTATTAAAGATATCAGCGAAAGGGAAAAACAAAGAAACAAAATTAAATTTTTGCTTGACCGTTTTAGACTCGTAGTAGAATCCTCTCCGATAGGTAAATATATAGTTAATGAAGGTTTGATTGAATATATGAATAAGTCAGGAATGGAAATCCTGAAAATCGAAAACCTTGAAGATGTTAAAGGAAAAGAAATCTGGAGTTTTTTCCATAAAGATTTTCATAATATAATTAAAGAACGAATTAAAATTTTAAATGAAAATAAATCAGTTCCGGTTATTCTTGAAAAAATGATACGTGCGGATGGCAAAGTAATTTTAGCAGAAGTTATGGCAGTGCCATATAATGAAGAAAATATAAAAGGTGCTTTGGTTTATTTTAATGATGTAACCAAACAAAAAGAAGCGGAAGTTGAGATCAGAGAAATTAATAAAAAACTCACAACACTTACTCAGAACCTAATGCAAATAAGGGAAGAAGAGAGACTTAATATTTCACGTGAAATTCATGATGAACTCGGTCAGCAGCTAACTGCTCTCAAAATGGATATAACGTTTTTTGAAAAAATGATTGAAAACAGAAAAAGTGAAATCAGTGATAGTTTATACAATGAAAGCAAATCTGAAATAAAAGATATGCTGCGTATAAGTGAAGAAACAATTAAAACTATAAGAAGAATTGCAACTGAACTCAGACCGGGTATATTAGAAAAATTAGGTTTGATTGATTCAATTAAATGGTATGCGGAAGATTTTGAGAAAATTTTTAAAATTAAAGTAATTCAGAAATATCAAATTGAAAATAATTCAAAAAGATATAATGAAAAAATTGAAATCGCAATTTTCAGAATTTTGCAAGAATCACTCACAAATGTTGCCAGACACTCAAACGCATCTGAGGTTGAAATTAACCTGCTTGATGAAAATGAATTTTTGATTTTAACAGTTAAAGATAATGGAATTGGTATGGGGCAAGATGGAAGCACCGGAGGAAAGGGAATTGGGCTCACAGGAATTAAAGAACGGGCAAAATTAGTTAACGGTGAACTTGAAATGAAAACAGAAAATGGAAAAGGTACAGAGATAAGAGTTAAGATTCCAAAAGTTTACTTTAGCACATCCAATTTTGATGAAATGTCTGATTGATAATTTCTAAATATTTTTCTCTCCAAAATATAAATCCACAAATTTTATTTTTTTAAATATTACATCCGCTAAAACATTTATTAATTTAAGTAAAATCTTTTTTTTATATTAAACCCGTTTTAATCTCTGTATTCAAACTATTTAAATTATTGTATTGCATTTTATGTAATATTTTTTATGACACTATTATCACATTAAGTATTATATGTAATAAATTCTATTTTAGTTAAATTAGATTAACAAATTAGTATTAAGTGAGGACAATATACTTGACAGACAAAAATAAAAAATTAGAGACAAGATTCAATGAGCTTGCACGTTCAAAATCTCTTCCCAAAAAAATATTAGATTCAACCGATTCATTAATTTATATTTATGATTTTGTAAATCAAAAAAATGCTTTCGTGAACAACAAAATCTTTGATTTAACAGGATACACTCCCGAAGAAATCAGAGAATTTGGCTATAAATTTTTCACGGAATTAATACATCAGGATGATTTTCCAAACATTGCGGAAAGCATTGAAAAATTATATAATGCCAGAGACGGAGAATCAGTCAGATCAATTTACAGAATCAGAAAAAAAGACGGAGAATACATCTGGCTTAAAAGCAGAGATGTAGTTTTTGAAAGAGATGAATATGGAGACCCTACATATATATTAGGTATTGCAGTTGAAATTACAAAATTAAAAGAAGCAGTTGATAAACTGGATATTCTCGAGCAGGCGGTTAGAAATATAGATGAATCTATAATCATAACAGATGCTGAGAATAACGGAAAATTTCCAAAAGTGTTATATGTAAATGCAGGGTTTGAAAATCTAATCGGAATTAAACATGAAGAAGTAATAAATGAACATCTTGATGATTTAAGCATCAGATACGGATTTAAAGATAAATCAAAATGTTTGTTTAATATTATTTCAGAAAATATTTTAAAAAATAATACAAATAAAATTGAAGCGATTTTAAAAAGAAAATGCGGAAATGAATTTTTCTCCGAGATTTCAATCAGTCCTGTTATCAGAAATGATTCAAACGGAAAAGTTGTAAATTACATTATGATTCAGCGGGACATTTCATTGAGAAAACAGGCTGAAGCGGATATGATGAAAGCAAAAAGACAAGCCGAAGAATTAAACAAACTGAAATCTAATTTCATTTCGATGATGAGTCACGAAATTAGAACTCCTCTTACAGGTATAATGGGTTTTGCAGAATTATTAAATAACGATTTAAAAAATACGGATTACAAAGATATGACAGAAAACATTTTAAACAGCAGTAACAGACTTATGGAAACTCTTAATCTTATGTTTTATATGAACAATCTGGATTCCGGAAATATTGAAGTTAGTTTTGAATCTGTAAACGTTTCCTCATATATTCATAAAATTTTTGAAGAGTTATATTTTGTTCACAGAAATTCTCATCTAAACTTTGATTTAAAAGTTACGGAAGAAAATCTGTTCAGTAATATTGATAAAAAAATCTTTGAAGTGATTATCACTAACCTTGTTTCTAATGCTTTTAAATTTACAAATGAAGGTTCAGTGAATATCAAAGTAACTTCTGAAGAAAAATTTGATAAAAAGTATTGTGTTGTAAAAGTCATTGATACGGGTATCGGTATGGATGAAGTTCAGCAAAAACTAATCTTTGATGAATTCAGACAGTTAAGTGAAGGTTATAACAGATTTTTTGAAGGTACAGGTTTAGGTCTCACTATCGCAAAAAGACTTGTTGAACTTTTACACGGCGAAATTAAAGTTGAAAGTAAATTAGGTGTGGGTTCAATTTTCTCCATTTCAATTCCTGTGATAGAAAATAATTCACATTTATTTGCAACTACTGAAATGTTGCACTGGGATTTTTAATCTCGATTAAGATTGTTTTTTAATTTAGTTGTAATTTAGTTTTAGTTTTCTCACTCCCTCCTTTATTGGCTAACGGTTGATTTAAAATATCAACCGGCACTTTAGTAGTACGGCGGTAGTATCAGCCGCCGTAACAAAGTGCGTTAACATTCTCTTTAAATTTTTCAAAAATTTTCACTGACGGTACACCGTCTATCAAATTATGATCGAACGTCAGGGAGATATTAATTTTCTTTGAAGTTTCATCACCTGTCACAGAACCAACGGTTAATGTGCATGTATATGGGCTTGCAGGTATAGCAAATATCTCAGAATTCCCTGCATTGTGAAGTGTTGTCATTGCTGTCGTTCCGAGATATTGTCTGAACCTTTCGGGATTTTTCAAAATATTATTCCACCCAAGTTTTCTTATCCATTCCGGCTTTTTATAAAAGGACATTGACTCATAATTTATTAAATCATTCACTCCTGATTCTTTCGCCCTTTTCAATTCCTCATTTATTTCTTTAAGTGATTTTTTTCCGGCATCTCTTATTATGTAAATCAAAGGAATTTTTTCATCCTGAAATTCTTTTTCAACTGATATTGCCAAATCAATTTCATCAAAAATTATTTTTTCTTCTTTTGAATTTATATATGCGTTAATATATTCTTTATACTCTTCAACTGTTTTTATATAACAGAATAATAAATAAGCATATAACGAAGAATCTTTTTTTATATCCTGATAATTCAATATTTCAAATGTTCCCCATATAAATACATTATCTTTCTTCTTGCTGATATACATTAAATCTTTTACAGCCCTTCGCAGAATATTTAATTTATCTTTTTTCATTTATTTGAAATTTCTAAAATAATATCTCTCTTAGGTTTTAAAGTAATAGTCGAAGATAAACCCGGATCATTTTTAGTAATTAAATTAAGATTAAAATTTCTGAATATATAAACAAGTGCGGTAAATAATTCCATCCATGCAAAGTTATCTCCAAGGCAAACTCTCGGTCCTGCTCCGAACGGCAAATATGCATATTTTGGAATTTTATAACTATCCTTGTTCTGCCACCTTTCAGGGATACAATCATTCGCATTCTTGAAATATTTTTCCATTCTGTGTATGAAATACGGAAAGATAAGTATTGTTGAGTCTTTTTTAAATTCAAGATTATTTAAAATTATATTTTCTACCGGAGAGCGGGAAATAGCCCATACAGGCGGATATAACCTTAATGCTTCCGCTATCAGACATTTTGTATATAGCAATTTATCAAACTCTTCATAATCCACTTCCGGAGAAATCGTTTTTAATTCTTCAACAACTTTTTCAAATAAATTTTTATCTTTTGATAAAAGATAAATCACCCAACTTAAAGTTTTTGAAGTTGTGTCTGCCGCCGCAAGAAAAAATGTAATCACTTCATTGAACATCGCATCTTCACTCATCATATATCCTGATTTTGATTTTGAATACATTAATGTATCCAGTAAATCTTTTTTTCTTAATCCGGATTTTTTTCTTTCACTTATTTTTTGTTTAATTAATTTATCAAACTTTGATTTTGTATTTTTAAATCTTATTGATTCAGGAATTGGAAGTTTTAGGGATAAACTCGGAGCAACAAGTAATAAAGGGGAAGCATTATAAAATAATCTGTTCAGGGTTTTTCCGGTGTCTGTAATCTCATCAGTTAAATCTTCTGAAAATACAGACCTCATAATAACATCCACATATAAATCTCCCGACTCCGAATGTATTTCAATTTTATCTTTCCCGTTTTTTATATTTTCTTGCCAAATTGAAATCATCTTTTCAACAGAATCTTTTACAAAACCAAAATATTTTACAACATTATTTTTTTTGAAATCTGAAGCCATCATCATCCTGTGTGTGTCGTGTATCTCACCCTCACTTGAAATTAAACCTGTTCCAATTATAAGTTTTAATCTTTGAACTGAAGTTCCTTTTAAAAATTTATTTGGATTTTTAACTAATATTTGTTCAACTAAATCAACATCACTTATTAGATACATACTGTGTTTCATCGCATTGAAATGGACTGCTTCTCCATATTTACTCTGAAGGTCATATAAATATTCCAGAATATTGAAATAAAAATCTTTTGAAGCATTCGCTCCAAAAAATGTCCTATCAGGTCCCGGAAATTTTTTCACATTCATAATTTCAGTTTTCTTAATTTTTTTGAAACTGATGCGATTATTGTCACAACTCCTAAAGTCATACAGGAATTAAAAATAACACTTGTCACCGTCCCCATTAATTTCGCCATCACTCCGGACTCAAACGCACCAATCTCATTTGATGACCCGATAAAAATATGATCAACCGATGAAACGCGACCTTTCATATTATCAGGTGTGAATAATTGAATTACAGATCCACGAATGACTACGCTAATCTGATCAAACACACCGCTGAAAAGTAATGCCACTATACTCAAATAAAAACTTTTTGATAATCCAAAAATAAGCATACAAACTCCAAACATAAATACCGTAATGAAAAGATTTCTGCCCGCATTATGAACAAGCGATACACGAGTCATTATCAAACCCATAATCACCGCCCCAACAGCAGGAGCAGCACGTAATATTCCAAGACCTTGAGCACCTACATTCAGAATCTCACCCGCGAAAATAGGAAGAATAGCAGTTGCTCCTCCAAATAAAACCGCAAGCATATCAAGAGATATTGCAGGTAAAATTAATTTATTCTTGAAAACAAATTTTAGACCTTCTTTTATGCTGGAAACTATACCTTCTTCTTTTTTAAAATCGGGAACGGGTTTTTTTGGAATAACAGCGAAAAAAATCAATCCGATTATCATAAAAGCAACATCAATAGTATAAGCAGCAATAACTCCAAAGAAACCGTATATTAGCCCACCGATTGCAGGTCCAGCCACCGCTCCAAACTGCCAATTAGATGAACTCCATGAAACCGCATTTGGCAATGCTTCTTTTGGAACTAACTGTGAGAGAAATGCGAAATTTGCAGGACTGATAAATCCTCTTGCTATTCCGCTCAAAAAAATCACTGCATAAATCAAAAATAATTTATTACCGAGTATAAAACTGTTTATATCTGCCGCGATGATTAATAATAAAATTGAACAGATAAGTAAAACAGTCACCGATGACATAATAATTTTTTTTCGTGAATTTCTGTCAACTATAAATCCTGCATAAAGTGAAACACTTATGGAAGGAATTGCCTCGGCAAGCCCTATTAATCCTAATGAGAGAGGGTCTTTCGTAATTTCATAAATTTGCCAGCCAACAATCACCGCTTGCATTTGTGTACCTAAAACAAGGCACAATCTTGCAATAAGGAATTGTTTGAACTCTTTAAATTTTATCGCTGAAATTTTTTCTTCCAATGGATAATAGAAGTACAATATTAGTTTATATTATCTTCATTTTTTAGTTAAAATTTGATAACAATTTAAAATTCTTGACGTAAATATTTTAAATAATATATTTATATTGACAAATGAAAATTACTACCTGTTTTCTTTTATTTCTGTTATTTATTACAAATAATCTCTTTTCGTCGGTTACCGGAGATAATTCAAAATTATTTTTTTCACACTATAATAGTGGGAATCCGGATTCATCAAGTCTCTTTGCAAATAATAATGAAACTGATACGGAAAAAAATTCTGAAGAAAATATTCAAGAATTATCTGTATCTCCAGTTTCAGACTCAACAAATTTTTCTGACACATCAAAAAAATCTGAGAGTGAATTTAAACCTAATGTAAGACCTGAACTAAATATTCCGAGAGTTCCAAATGGAAGTATAATAATAGACGGAAATTTAACTGATGAAAAATGGAAAGATGCGGTCATCGCAGAAAACTTCACTGAGATTAGCCCTAAAGATAATGTTAAGCCCGAAGTTGAAACAAAAGTTTATGTTGCGTATGATGATGATGCGATATATTTCGGTTATATTTGTTATGAAGATATGTCAACTCTCAGGGCATCAATGACTACAAGAGACAGAATGTATCAGGATGATTGGGTAGGACCTTTCATAGATACATATAATGATCAAAAACAAGGTTACGAATTTTATGTTAATCCATATGGTATTCAGGGAGATTTATTCTGGACAGCAAACAATGAAGATTCAAGCCCTGATTATATTTGGCAGGCGGAAACAAAAATTTATGATGACAGATGGACTGCGGAAATACGAATTCCTTTTAAAATTTTAAAGTTCAAAGAGAAAGATGAACAGATCTGGCGTGTACATTTATTAAGAAACAGATACCGCGGAGCAAGACAGGAAATTTACTGGGCTTCTGTTTCCCGTGATAACCCAAATTTTCTTGAGCAGGCGGGTATCCTAAAAGGAATTAAAAAAATTAAATCCGGTAATCATTTAGAAATTCTTCCATATGTTTCAGGAAAAAAACAATATACAGTAAATGATTATTCAAATCCTGTCCTCGGAAGCAATTCTGAAAAATTTGATTTTGGTGGTTCTATTAAATACGGCTTGTCTTCAGCAATGACTCTTGATTTCACATTCAATCCTGATTTCAGTCAGATAGAAGCCGATGCCCAGATTATTGATGCCAATAATCCTTTCGCATTATTCCTTCAGGAAAAAAGACCATTCTTTTTGGAAGGATTTAATTCATTCAGAAGTCCGGGTAATTTAGTTTATACAAGAGCAATTAATAATCCTTTGTTTGCAGGTAAAATTACAGGCAAAACTGAAAAATTTGATTACGGATTTATGACTGCATATGATCAGAATACAACTTATATTATTCCTATGAGTGACAGATCTTTTATTATACCGAGTAAACAAAAATCATTGTCAAATATTTTCAGAATAAAATATGATTTAGGAAGTGAAAATTTTATTGCCCTAACAGCAAGCGACAGAGAATTTACACGAGATACCACAAAGACATTTGATTTTTCAGGACATAATAGAGTTTTAGGTCTGGATTGGAGATACAGGTTTGAACAGAATTATTTATTTATCGGGCAGATACTCGGTTATAACACAAAAGAAATAAACGACACAAATTTATTTAATAGTGATGTCAGATTTGGAAAAAACGGTGAATACACCGCACGCTTTGATGGAGAAGAGTTTTCAGGTGTAGGAGGATTTGCCGCTATCAGCAGAAGTTCAAGAAACTGGTTTTTCTATAAAGAGTTTTCGTATCAACCCTCAACGGCAAGAAAAGACAACGGGTTTATGTCAAGAAATGATTATTATGAATTATTTTTTGAAAATGGATATTCGTTTTATCCTGAAGGTAAAACGATAAGAAAATATACACCAAGCATTATCGGGGGAGTTATGCATGATACGGAAGGGAAGATGAAAGAACTTTGGATGGAATGGGTTAATACAATTGAATTCACAAACGGAATTTATCTTTACCCGAATTTTTTATTTGTCAACAATGAATTTTACAGAAATGAAAATTTACGTGAAGTTAGAAGATTTAGCATTGGCACTGATATCAACTCACTGAAAATTATTAGAGGTGGCGGTAGATATTCAGTTGGAAAATATATTGTGAGAAACACAGTTCCATATGTCGGCACAGGTCAGAACTTTAATTTTTATTTTACATTCTTACCAATTGACAGAATCAGGAATGATTTTTCATATTCATATTCAGATGTATCAAATGAAAACGGTGTCGGAAAATTATTTGCAGGATATGTTATTAACAATACATTTTCATATCAGTTCAACAGGGAATTTTCTTGCCGTTTGTTATTCCAGTATAATAGTTTTGATAATTCATTCAACATTGATCCGTTAATCAGTTACAAATGGAATCCATTCACAGTTTTATATATCGGCTCTACCCATTACTTTGAAGAGTTCAGCGGAGCAGGAAACACAAATTTTCATAAAGAATCTTACCGTCAGATTTTTATGAAGTTTCAGTATTTGTTGAGTATGTAATTTTTATAACCCCGCCAAAAAAAATTTTCAATCTTTATATTTCTATTGAAATATAAAATAATTTCATACATTTTAGAATTAATCAGTAAATTCAATGAGCAACTCCTTTCTTTTTTCATTCGTATTAATCGTGTATCATTCCGTTTAATTTTGATATTAAATTTTTTGTTTATTATAAATATATAAGTAATAAAATTTTAGAAATATTTCACACGAATCAAAAAATCAAAAATGAAAAATCTAATCTACCTTTTTTTAGCAGTGTTATTGATTTCCTGTGGCGGCTCTAACTTAGCCACTGACGGACACCCGGAAGATGATTACAAAAATACAAAAAATCCGAGAGGTTACGTCAGACCACAGCCGAATGATGGCAGTAATAACTCAGGTAATAATACGGGAGATAATACAGGAGATGGAATGTTAACCGGAACTAACTGTGCTCCTCCTGATTTAAGAAAAAATGTTCCTTTAAACAGAAAAATTTGTAAAACTGATGATTGTTTAATTCAGTTTGCAGGATACTGGTGGTGGACAAACTATCAATATTCTGATACAGTTCACTGGTTCTGGAATAATGGTTCTTCATGGAATCCTCGTGGAGCATGGGTTGATGGAGAGGGACTTCACTTAACTGTAAAGAAAGATGATCTTGGTGGTGGAACTGCATGGTTTAGCTCTGAGGTTGTTGCAGTTTTTGAAAATGATAAAAAGACACTTGCAAAAACCGGGTATGGAACATATCTTGTATCCGCAAGAATAAAAAGTGATGCATCTTTTGATAAACTTGATAAAAATGTTGCATTCGGATTATTCACTTTTGATAAAACCGGTACTTATAATTCAAATAATCCTTACCGTGAAATTGATCTTGCTGAAATTTCAAGATGGGGTGTCCCACCTGCATCAAATGTGTTAGATCCAAGACTTGCTGTTGGAAATGCACAGTTTGCTATTCAGTTATGGAATAGTTATCCACAGAACGTTAAACGATATACAATTAATCCTGTAAAAGAAATTACTCTTGTAATGAAGTGGACAGGCGAAGGACAACCGGTTACATTTTATCAATATGATGGAATTTACACACTTGATAACCTTCCGGGGTCAGCAGCACAGACATGGACAACAGCGAAAGAACAGAATAAATTTATTCCAAATGACGGATGTCAGTTATTCCATATGAATCTTTGGATGGGAAATTTTGGTGAAGGTAATGCACATCCGGGACCAAGCAATGGTCAAACTTCAGAAGTAGTCGTAACTAACTTCCAGTATAGAAGATAAAAATTTATTTTAATGAATCAGTGTTGTTTTTTTTAACAACACTGATTCTATATTTTTTATCTTATCCAAAATCCAACTTCTGTTTACTAAACTTTTATCTGCTTCCACAACTTTCCTCAATTGCCCAAGTTTATATTCATCGGGATTTAATTTCAATCTTGTAAGTTTATAAAAACAAATTACCATTTTTTTGAAAATTTCTCTGTAGCGTTTAGAAATTACAGTTTCGTTATTATTTATCCAGTGTTTAAATGAATCAATTTTTGATAACAATGATTCAAATTCATTTAATTCATAAAATGTCCTCATCATAAGTGTATCCGTTTCATATTTATATGATGAATCCAAGTATTCAACTTTGGATAAAAATTCTAATGCTTCATTAAATTTTCCTTCGTCAAATTTCAGTCTGCCCATACAAAGATTAAAATTACTTTCTCTTTGACTTAAAGGTTGCAAGTTCTTAAATTTTTTTAAAAACTCTTCTCCCCATCTGTAATTTTTGCATAATCCGGCAACGCTTGCCGCTCCTCTATATACGGTCGGTCTTAAAAGATTTTCCTCACTCCATATTTCGCTTTCACTCATCATTTTATAAATATCAAGTGCTTTAAAATAATATTCCATCTCTCCCGCTAATGCTCTGCTTCTGCAATAATTGATTAATCCAATTAGTGTGTCAGTAACATCACCTCTGTTAAAATTTTTTAAATTTTTGAAAATAGTTTTTTTTAGTTTTAAATAACTTTCTTCATCATAGTTCAGATATAATTGCACACAATAATAATACATAAGTAAATAACTTTCGTTTTTAAAACTACTGAAATTTCCTTCTATGATTTTTTTTACAATTTCAAAAAATTCAGGTGTATAACTGTAATTGAAAAAAGTCCTTTGTTTATTCAGAATTCGCTGGCAGTTTTTCAGATAAATTGTCAAAAAATGTTTTATCGCGGTATCATTTATCTCTGAAATATTTTTTTCCGTTTCTTTAAAATCACTGTCGGTTGCATTGAGATAAGTGAAATTATAATTCAAAAGATTCAATAAATTATTATAATAAAATTCATCTCTGATGGAATTATTATCTGTTAGTTCTATTGCTTTGGTATATTTTTTATTAAATATATCATACTCCCTGTATTTCAAAAGTGATTCGAGTAAAAATAAATCCGATTGAATATGATTGTTTTGTAATACACGGATTGATAAAAATTTATCCAGAATCAGATTTAAATCAGAGAATAAATTTCTGATTCTGCTTTCGGTAAATTTTGTGTTTGAATAGAGTTTACTGAATATCATTTCATAGTTTATCTTATCAAACTCCGGATAATATTTTTTTAATATGCCCCAAAATTCAATTAACTTGTTTTCTTTGTTAAAATAAGGT
>ERZ761607.4240-NODE-4240-length-12880-cov-4.895984_pt1 | contig 12880 bp, 8 predicted proteins | sample MGYA00511164_ERZ761607 | MGnify/ENA primary metagenome ERZ761607 (study PRJEB28899, sample SAMN02445080) | bioreactor sludge metagenome | biome: EBPR sludge | place: Australia: Brisbane, Thorneside Wastewater Treatment Plant | collected 2011-06-22 ...
AGACGGCTCCCGACGACGCCTCGAGGTTTCAAGCGCGCTTGCAGACCGCGATCGTCGCCTCGTACGGAGGCGAGGGCGAGCGCGCTCGACACGTCGTCGACGAAGCGCTCGCGGCGCTGCCGGCACCCACGCCCGCACAACGCGCGCGCGGACGCTGGGCGCGCACGCTCTCGTGGCTCTTCGACGAGCGCTTCGAACGCGCCGCGGAGGAGACGGCGCGCGCACGCGACGAGCTCTCGTCGACCGGCCTCGCCGATCTCGTGAACCAGCTCGCCATGCTGGAGACGCTCGCGGCGGTGGGCATGGACGACATGGTGCTCGCGCGCGCGGCGGTGCGTCGGATCGACGTCGCGGGCCTTCGTCGTCGCGTGGCCTCGCTCTACCGCGCGATCGTCCGACACGCGGACGGGGAGCCGCGCGAGGCGAGCGCCGAGCTGCTGGAAGCGCACGCCGAGCTCGCGGCGTCGGGTGACGGAACCAACGCCTACCTCGCGGCGCACTTCGGGGCGGCGGCGCTCGCGGAGAGCGGGCGGCTCGGGGAGGCGCTCGTGCTCTCGGAGCGGTCGATCGAGCTCGCGCGCGCGGCGGGGCTTCGGAGCTTCGTGTGGCGCTCGCTCGCCCAGCGTGCGCTGCTCGCCGCCGAGTCGATGCAGACCGTGCTCGCGCACCGCCTCGCGGACGAGGTGCTCGGGAGCCCGGAGGCGCGCCCTCGCTCGCGCGCGAACGCGCACTGCGCGCACGCCCACGCGTACACGATCGAAGGTGACGTCGCGACCGCGCTGGAGCACATCGCGCAGGCGCGGCGGGAGATCCCGGGGCTCGATCGCGCACGCGCGGCGCTCGACGTCGAGCACGCGGCGGTGGAGCTCGTGGGCGGCAACCTCGACGTGGCGATCGCGTGCGCGGAGCGCGTGACCGGAGCGCTCTCGGAGAGAGGCAGCTCGCGGGCGGACGCGACCTCGGTCGCGCGTCCGTACGACGCCGCACGAGCGCATCTGGTGCTCGCGGCGTCCTACGTCGCGCGCGCGCGCAAGACGGATCTCGTGCTCGCAGAAGGAACCTTGGCGGCGGCGCGCGGGCTGGCGGATCGCGGCGGCATGCGCGCGGTCGGCGTCGGCGTCGCGATCGTGGCGGCCGCGCTCGCGCGACGAACGCACCGTGGCCGCGCGCCGGAGGAGGTGCTCGACGCCGCGTTGCGCGAGCTCGATCCAGAGCACGCGACGGTGTACGCGAGCATCCTGCGCGCCGCGATCGACGGCGCCGCCGCGGCGATCGCGCCGGGAGCGGTCGCGCTGCTCGCGCACCTCGGGCTCGCGGACTCGGTGGAGTGTTACCTGGTCGATCGCGCGGGGCGCCGGGCCGCGACGCGCCACGACGTCGCGCGCGAACGGACGCGGCGCGAGCTGCTCGTCGACGAGCTCGATGGAACGATCGTCGCGCGCCGCGGCGAGGTCGAGATCCCGGGGCGTGCGTTGCAGTGCGCGCTTCTGTCGGTGCTCATCCGAGCGCGCGGCGCACCCGTCGAGCCGGGCGCCCTCTACACGCAGGTGTGGGGCGCGAGCGAGTACCACCCGCTTCAGCACCGCAACACGCTCTACGTCGCGATCAACCGACTGCGGAAGAGCCTGCAGGAGGCGCTGCCGGGCCGTGAGATCGTCGAGCGCGCGGGCGGCGGCTGGCGCATCGCGGACGGCATCGACGCGTGCGTGGCGGTGTCCACGCGGCCGAACGCCGCGCGCGAGTGACGGTGACGCACGCGACCCCGTCACGGGAACGATGCGCGCATCGTCCACCGCGCTCGTGCGAGCACCGACGTTCGACAGACGATGTAAGAACCACGCGTCGAGGGCGCGGTAGAGCGTCGGCACACTCGCACGGCCCGCTCGACGGGACGCCCTCGCTGGCACCCGGTTCGTCCCTCCCACGACCCAGCACCCCAGCACGGCCGTCCCCCGAGCGGGCCGCACGGGTGCTCACGCAGCTCGCGCTCGGGCGGTGTGCGCGTTCAGGCTTTCGCGTCCGCCCAGCTGGCGCCGTGGCCGACGTCGACCACGAGCGGCACGTCGAGCGCGAGCGCGTTCTCCATGCAGCGCCGCACGATCGCCTCCACGCGATCGACTTCTTCGGGGGGGCACTCGAAGAGCAGCTCGTCGTGGATCTGCAAGAGCATCTCGGCCTGCACGCCTTCGTCGACGAAAGCCTTCGCGACGTCGAGCATCGCCAGCTTGCAGAGGTCGGCCGCGGAGCCTTGGATCGGCGTGTTGGTCGCGATGCGCTCGCCGTACGAGCGTTCGGTCGGGTCGCGGCTCGAGAGCTCCGGCACGTAGCGGCGCCGGTTCATCAGCGTCTCGACGTACCCCTTCGCGTGGGCCTCCGCGACCGTCGCGTCGAGCCAGCGTCGCACGCCCGCGTAGGCCTCGAAGTAGCGGTCGATGAGCAGCTTCGCTTCCTTGCGCGGCAGATCGAGCGACTGCGCGAGCGCGGTCGCGCCTTGGCCGTAGATGGTCGCGAAGTTCACGGTCTTGCCGACGTTCCGCTGCGTCGGGGTCACGTCCTTCGCGGCCACGCCGTAGATCTGGCTCGCGGTGCGCCGGTGCACGTCGATGCCTTCGCGGAACGCTTCGAGCAGGAGCGTGTCCTGTGTGACGTGCGCGAGGATGCGCAGCTCGATTTGGCTCCAGTCCGCGCTGATGAGCACCCAACCTTCGCGCGGCACGAAGGCTTCGCGGATGCGCTTGCCGTCGTCGGTGCGGATGGGCGTGCGCTGGAGATCCGGATCGGTGGTGATCAGGCGACCGGACGCGCCCACCGTCTGCTGGATGCGGCAGTGGATGCGGCCGTCGTCCGCGATCGCCTCGCGGAGCACGCGTGTGTAGGTGTTCACGAGCTTCGCGAGCGCGCGCCACCGGAGGATCTGCGCGACGATCGCGTGTTTCGGGGCGAGCCGCTCGAGCACGTCGGCCGCGGTCGAGTAGCCGGTCTTCGTGCGCTTGAGCACCGGCAGCTTCAGCTCGTCGAAGAGCACCTCTCCGAGCTGCTTCGCGCTCCCGAGGTTGAAGGTGCGCCCCGCGAGCTGGTGCACGTCCTTCTCGACCTCGTCACGGCGCGCCTCGAACTCGCGGCCGAGCGCTTCGAGCACCGCGCCGTCTGCGCCGATGCCGACCCGCTGCATGCGCGCGAGCACACGTGAGAGCGGCAGCTCGATCTCGTCGAGGTAGCGGCGCTGGCCCTCTTGCTCGACGAGATGCTCGAGCACCGGCCAGAGCTCGGCCACCGCGGCCGCGAGGTGCGCGGCGTAGGGCGCGAGCTTTTCGAGCGACACCTCCGCGAGTGGAATCTTCGCGCTGCCTTTGCCACGCACGGAGTCCTCGCCGACCAAGGTTCGCTGCAGGTGGCGGCGGACGAGTTGGTCGAGGCGATGTGGGATGTCGCGGGTCGGATCGATCAGAAACGACGCGAGCCGCGTGTCGCCGACCACACCTTCGAGCGAGAGGCCGTGACGCTCCAGGATCGTCAGCGTGTCCCGCAGATCGTGGGTGATCTTGCGTTTGTCGGGATCGGCGAGCCAACGCTTGGCGGCGTCGTTCAAGCGACCCGCGGGCACGTAGCGCGCGCTCTCGCCGCCGTCCGAGAGCGGCGCGAAGGCGACACCGACGAGGGCGCCGTGCACGGGCGAGGGCTCTCCCGATACGCTGGACCCTTCTTCGGCGTCGGCGTCACTCGCGTCGGAGCTCGCGCCGGCGGAGAAGAGCGGCACGAGCGCCGCCGCGTCGAGCGCCAGGAAGTACGCGTCGACGTCGTCCGCTTCCAGCGCGCCGAGATCCGCGTCCGCGACCTGCGCCTTCGCGTCGTCGCCGCTCAGGAGCGAGAAGAACTCGAGCTCGCGGTAGAGCGCGTCGACCGCCGTCGGGTCCGGATCGGGCACCCGCAGGTCGTCGAGCCCGACCGAGAGCGGCACGTGGGTGTCGATGGTCACGAGGTCGAGCGAGAGGCGCGCGTCGTCCGCGTGCTCGATCAGGCGCTCCTTGGTCTTGCCTTTGAGCTCGTGCGCGTGCGCGAGGATGCCCTCGAGATCTCCGAATTGATCGAGGAGCTGGATCGCGGTCTTCGGCCCGATTCCGGGCACGCCGGGGACGTTGTCGATCTTGTCCCCGGTGAGCGCGAGCAGGTCGCGAAAACGTTCGGGTCGCACGCCCCACTTCTTTCGCACGAGCTCGGGGTCGTACGAGACGTCTTTCATGGTGTCGACCATGCGGACGGTGTCGCTGACGAGCTGCGCGAAGTCCTTGTCGCTGCTGACGACGTGCACCTCGTGGCCCGCCTCCGTGGCGAGGCGCGTGAGCGTGCCGATCACGTCGTCCGCTTCGAAGCCCGGCACCTCCAGCATCGGGAAACGTTGTGTCTCGACCAAGCGCCGGATCCACGGGATCTGTTGGCGCAGCTCGCTCGGCATCGAGGGGCGCTGCGCCTTGTACTTGGGGTACTTCTCGTCGCGAAAGGTCCGTCCGGGCGCGTCGAAGATCACCGCGCCGAACGCGGGCTTCTTTCCGGCGAAGATCTTCCGGAACATCAGCGCGAAGCCGTACGTCGCGTTGGTCGGCACGCCGCCGCTGGTCGCGAAGGTGCTCGGGATCGCGAAGAAGGCGCGGAAGACGAGGGCGCTTCCGTCGACCAGGATCACGCGTTCTTTGGCCACGCCGGGACGGTACACCGAGCTTGGAGTCAGGGGTGACCGCCGAGCGTGTGGGCGTGCTGCTCACGGTGTCGGCGGCTGCTACTGTCGCGCCGCCATGACGACGCTCCCCCGCACCCTAGTCCAACGCATCGAGCACTGGGCGACCACCAAGCCGAACGTGCCCGCGATCCACGGCAAGAAGAGCGGGCGTTGGGTCTCGCTCACGTGGGCCGAGTACTGGCGGAACGTGCGTGACGTCGCGAAGGCGCTCATCGCGCTCGGGCATCAGCCGGGCGAGTGCGTCGCGATCTGCGGCGCAAACCAGCCGGAGTGGGTGCAGTACCAGTTCGGCATCCAAGCCGCGCGTGGTGTGCCGGCGCCGATCTACGGCAACGCGACGACGGCGCAGATGGGCTACATCGTGAAGGACTCCGCGGCGAAGCTCGCGGTGGTCGACGGCGTCGAGCCGCTCCGCAAGCTGCTCGACGGAGAGCGCGACGGGCTCTTCGCGCCGGTGTCGAAGGTCCTCTTCTTCGATCGGTTCGAGATTCCGGCCGAGCTCGCGGCGCGCCTGGGGGATCGCGGGATGAGCTTCGACGAGGTGCTCGCCCTCGGCCGCGCGCAGGACGACGGAGCGGTGAAGGCGCGGCTCGAGGCGCTCGATCCGAACGAGACCTGCATCCTCATCTACACCTCCGGCACCACCGGACAGCCGAAGGGCGTCGAGATCAGCGCGGCGGGGCAGCTGGTGATCGGCGAAGGCACGCGCGACTTCGCGCCGCAGTTCTACGACGGAAGCGCGGAGTACCACGCGATCAGCTACCTGCCGCTCTCGCACCAAGCCGAGCAGCTCCTGACCAACGTCGTGAGCTTGCAGGTCGGCGGGCAGGTCTACTTCTGCCCCGAGATCACGCAGGTGCGCGACTACCTCGCGGAGGTTCGCCCGACGGTGTTCCTCGGCGTGCCGCGCGTGTGGGAGAAGTTCGAGGCGGCCCTGCGCGGTCGGCTCGGGCAGGCCACCGGCTTCAAGGCGAAGCTCGCGAAGTGGGCGATGGACACCGAGATGTCCTGCTTCGAGCAGCAGGTGGAGCGTGGGGTTCCCGCGCGGAGCTACCAGCCGCTGCGTCGGCGCGTGGCGGCCAAGCTCGTGACCAACAAGGTCAAGACGGCCCTCGGGCTCGACCGGCTGGAGATCGCGATCACCGGCTCGGCGCCCATGAGCCCGGAGACGCAGCGTTTCTTCGCGTCGCTCGGCATCACCGTCTTCGAGGTCTACGGGATGACGGAGAACAGCGGCGCGGTGACGATCAGCGATCCGCTCAAACCACGTTTCGGCACCGTGGGTAAGCCATTCCGTGGGGTTCAGGTGCGCATCGGGCCGGACGACGAGATTCAAGTCAAAGGCCCGAACAACGTCAAGGGCTATCGCGGTCTGCCGGAGGAGTCGGCCGCGCTCTACACCGAGGACGGCTGGCTCCGCACGGGCGACGCAGGCGCGCTCGACGCCGAAGGCAACGTGAAGATCACCGGACGCCTCAAGGAGATCCTCATCACCGGAGGCGGCAAGAACGTCGCCCCCATCGAGCTCGAGTTCTACCTGACGAGCATCGTGGGGGTCGGGCAGGCCGTGGTGGTCGGCGATGGAAAACCGTATTTGAGCGCGCTGCTCGCGCTCGATCCGGAGAACCTCGGTCCGCTCGCGGAAGCGGCGGGGGTGCCGAAGGCGACGATGGCGGAGCTCGCCGCGAACCCGAAGGTGAATGCGCACCTCGAGCGTGAGGTGCAGGCGAAGTGCAACGCGAAGGTCGCGCGGTACCAGAGCATCAAGAAGATCACCGTGCTCCCCAAGGAGCTCACGGTCGAAGGCGGCGAGCTCACGCCCTCGATGAAGATTCGGCGCAAGCCGATCGATCAGAAGTACGCGGCCGAGATCGAGGCGATGTACGAGGGCGGTACGCTCAACACGCCCGACGCCCACGCGTGAGCGTCGCCCCGTAGCCCGTCACTCTTCGTGGCGTTCGAGCCACTCGACGTCCGCGAGGTCCTTCAAGCGTCCCGAGGCGCGCTTGTTCTTCAGCAACGCGGCTCGGCCGATCACGCGAACCCGCCGTCCTTCGACGTCGATCGTTCGTGCGTCCCGCGCGGCTTCCTCGAACGTCACGCCATCGATCGTGGTCAGGACCTCGATGAGGTTCGGCTTCTCGCCCATCCGATAGCCGAGTCCGGGACTCGCGAACCAGGACGACTCGACGCCGTGCGCTCCGAGCGGCGCGCCAAACTCGAGGAGCGCGTTCATCACGCGCGGCGCGTTCTCGGGCGTTGCGTGTACGAAGACGTCGAGATCGTCCGTGCCGCGAACGTGCCCGTGTGCGGCAAGCGCCCAACCACCGATGAGCAGGAACTCGACTTCGTGGTCGCTCAGCGCGACCAAGAAGTCCGTGAAGTCGGGACCGAAGGACGTCATGGCTTTCGCTCGATGCGAAAGACCTCGCCCGGCCACTGCGCGCGTGGCAGGCGAACGACGGGCCCATGCGCGAGCTCCCACTGCGCGATCACGAGTGCTCGGAGGCGAGCCACGCGTATCTCGGGCGTCGCGTCGTCGTGTAGGGCCGGCTTCGGCGTCCCGAGTGAGACCACTTCGCCGGTCCAAGTTGCCCGTCGTCGCGCCGCCCGTTCTTCTCGGTCGCGCTCTTCGCTCATCTCGCGATGGATTCTACCACGCGGCCGCGGGCCTCACTCGGGTCGCGCCGCCGTGCGCACCTGGAAGAAGAGCTCCGGTGTCTTGCGGCGGTCGATCGCGCCCGCGACCTCCGACCGGAGGAAGCCGTGCATCTCTCCGAGCATCTGATGCGCCGCGTCGACGTCGGTGCCGGACGGCACCTCGATCACCACGAGCAGCCGCGACGCGTCGGGCGCCGGCGTCACCTCGGCGACGTAGGCGCCCGTGAGACGACCGTCCGTGCTCTCCGCGAGCACCATGTCGATCGTGCGGCGGACCTCGCCCGCCACCTGCATGTCCTTGCGCGACGAGCCGCCGCGTCTTCCACCGCTTTTACGAGATTTCAATCCCAAATCCTTGCTTCGTGCTCGTGCTCTTCAACGGGCCGAGAGCCCCAAGTTCTCGCGCATCCGCGCCTGCGGCTCTTCGAGGTTCGGCTCGAAGGGCACCCCGCGGATCACGTCGCACGCCTCGATGTAGCGGCGCGAGGCTTCGATGCGGATCTCGTCCGGGATCGCGGGGGAGGGTCCGTCGCCGGAGTAGCCGACCTGCTTGAGCCAGCGGCGCACGTACTCCTTGTCGAAGGACTCCGGGTCCTCGCCCGCCTCGAAGCGCTCCGCGTACGACTTCGCGTACCAGTAGCGGCTCGAGTCCGGCGTGTGGATCTCGTCGATGAGGACGATGCGCCCGTCCTTCGTCTTTCCCATCTCGTACTTGGTGTCGACGAGCAGGAGCCCGCGCTCCGCGCACACCTTCTGGCCGTGCGCGAACACCGCCTGCGCGAGCTCGGCCGCCGCGTCGAAGTCGCGCGCGGTGATCTTCCCGCTCGCGAGCAGCTCCTCACGCGAGACGCTCACGTCGTGGTCACCCTTGTCCGCCTTGGTGCTCGGCGTGAGGATCGCCGCCGGCAGCTTCTCGTGCTTGCGCAGCCCGTCGGGCAGTCGGTGTCCGCAGAAGACGCGATCGCCACGCTCGTAGTGCGTCCAGATGCTCGTGGAGGTCACGCCGGTGACGTACGCGCGCATCACGAGCTCGACCGGAAGCGGCTCGCACTCCACCGCGACCATCACGTTCGGATCCGGCACGTCGACGACGTGGTTGTCCGCGAGGTGCTTCGTCTCCTCGAACCACCACGCTGCGAGCTGGTTCAGCACCTGACCCTTGAAGGGTAGGGTGCCGAGCACACGATCGAAGGCGCTGATGCGGTCGGTGACGACGAGCACGCGCCGCCCGTCCTTGCTGTAGTTGTCGCGGACCTTGCCTTCGTACTTCGTGCCGAGCTCGGGCAGGTCGCTGCCCTCGACCACGAGCGAGAGACCACGACGGAGGGTTTCTTCGGAGACGGTCATGCGTTGTCGGTGCTCATCGGAGGGCGGTGAGTGGGTCGGCGCAGCGGCGGTGTCAACGGTGCGGGACGAACGAAAACGAGTGCGATCGATCGCGACGTGTGCGCATCACGCGCCCGCGAGGGCGCGCTCCACGATGGCGTCCACGTGCGCGAGCGCGTGATCGAGATCGAATTGCGCGTCGATGATCTCGCCCGAGAGCCGTGCCGCGACGTCCGGATCGCGCTTCAAGAAGTCGCGGAAGGCGCCCTCGCCGGCGAACGCGCGCATCGCGTTGCGCTGCACGAGCACGTAGGCCTCTTGGCGTCCGAGGCCGGTGCCGACGAGCGCGAGCAGGACACCCTCGCTCGCCCAGAGGCCGCCGGTGCGCTCGAGGTTCGCGAGTAGCTTCTCCGGGTAGACCACGAGGTCGCGGATCACGCTGGTGCAGCGGTCGATCATGAACGCGAGCGTCGCGGTCGCGTCCGGTACGAACATGCGCTCCACGCTGGAGTGGCTGATGTCGCGCTCGTGCCAGAGCGAGACGTTCTCGAGCGCGGGCGCGGCGGCCGCACGCACGATGCGCGCGAGCCCGCAGAGGTTCTCGGTGAGCACCGGGTTGCGCTTGTGAGGCATCGCGGACGAGCCCTTCTGCCCGACCTTGAAGTGCTCCTCCGCCTCGCCGACCTCGGTGCGCTGCCAGTGGCGCACGTTCGTCGCGAAGCGCTCGATGCCGGCCGCGATCACCGCGAGCACCGAGTGGAACATCGCGTGCCGATCGCGCGCCACGATCTGCGTCGACACCGTCTCCGGTCGAAGCCCGAGCTTCGCGAGCGCCTCCTTCTCGATGTCGAGCGTGAGGTGCGCGTAGCTGCCGACCGCGCCCGCGATCTTGCCGACCGCGATCTCGTCACGAACCGCGAGGAGGCGATCGCGCCCGCGACGCAGCTCCGCGTAGTGTCCGGCGAGGATGAGCCCGAAGCTCACCGGCTCGGCGTGGATGCCGTGGCTGCGACCCATCGCCGGCGTGCGTCGGTGCTCCTCGATGCGCGCGCGAAACGCGGCGAGCAGACCGTCCATGCGCGTCAGCAACGAGTCGGTCGCTTCGACCATCAAGAGCGCGAGCGAGGTGTCGAGCACGTCGCTCGAGGTCATGCCGCGGTGCAGCCAGCGCGCCGGCTCACCCGCGAGCTCTTCCACGTGCGTGAGGAACGCGATCACGTCGTGGCGCGTGACGCGTTCGATCTCGTCGATGCGGTCGGGATCGAGCGCGACGCGGAAGGGACGCACCTTGGCGGCGGTCCCTTCGGGCACGAGGCCCGCGCGCTCCATCGCCTCGCACGCGGCGAGCTCCACGTCGAACCACGCCTCGAAGCGCCGCTTCGGGCTCCAGAGGGCGTCGAGATCCTTCGGCGTATAGCGGGGAATCATGGCGCCGCCTTCCTAGGCCGCGCGTGGTGGGGGGGCAACGCGGCGCCGTGTCGTTTCCCTCGCTCGGGCACCGTGATGGTCTTTCGCGCGCGGATGTCTCGACGGCCCCGCGCCCGCCCCGCGCCACCGGCCCGCGTGCGAGAGCCCAGCCGACACGGAGCGCGCGAGCTGTGGCATCCTACGTCCGTGCTCCAGGCCACCGTCCGGCAAGAAGTCCACATCGTCCGCGAGGTCTTGGAGGGGGCGTTCTCGCCCGAGCTCGCGACGCAGTTGATGTTCGAGGCGCTGCAGGCGGTCGGCGACGTGCCGACCTCGGCGGAGTCGGTGCTGAAGTTCTGCCGCGGGCCGCTCGCGCAGATCGTGGAGGACGTGGTCGGTCAGGACGCGCGCGCGGCGGTGCTCGTGCGGCTCGAGCAGGTGCTCGTGAAGGGCGACATGACCGGCACCGACATCCCGATCGACGTCGACCTCGACGCCGAGCCGTCGCTGACGATGGTGATGCCGACGGTGTGGCGCGAGCCGGTGTCGGTGCTCGTGGTGTCGAGCACGGGCGACTTCGGGCAGCGGCTCCACGCCGCGCTCGGCGCGTCGCGCGTGACGGTGGCGACGGTCGACGGCGAGATGGACGTGCGCAAGGGCGTGTTCCAGATGAGCCCGCTGCTCGTGGTGGTGGACGCGACGGCGGCCCCGCAGATGGAGCGCGGCGCGATCGCGGCGGCGTTCCGGGGGCTCCCGGACAACGTGCTGCCGGTCGTCTGGGGCGCGGAGACCGAGTACGGCGACGGGCTCGCCAACGCGATGCGCGCCGCGGGAGTGCACGCGGCGATCAGCCTGCGCTACGGCGAGGGCATCCCCGCGTTCCTCGATCTGGTGCTGGCGCGCTATCAGCCGTGACCGCTCGTGGCGGTTCGCCCGTGGCTTCGTCGGCCGCAGCAACGTCGTCGTGGGCTCGTCGTTCGCCGAGGTGGGCGCTATAGAACCCGTCCGTGGCGCGAACGAAGCAGCGTACCGACCGCAGCGGACGGTCCTCCGAGCGGCATCCGGCCCCGTCGGAGCATCGGCGCGCGCCGCGTGGGGATCTGCTCGGCGCGCAGCGCGACCGGCTCCGCGACGAGGTCGGAACGATCGTCCGCGAGGCGCCCGATGCGGTGTGTCTGCTCTACCCGAGCCCCTACGCGGCCGGGATGTCGTCGCTCGGCTTCCAGACGATCTACCGCACGGTGAACGAGACGCCGGGGCGCGCTGCCCATCGCGCGTTCCTTCCCGACGACGTCGACGCGTGGCGTGGCTCACGCCTGCCGCTGCTCACGTACGAGACGGAGCAACCGGTCGGCAGCTACCGCGTGATCGGCGTCTCCGTCGCGTACGAGCTCGAGCTCGCAGGGCTGGTTCAGGCGCTGGAGCTCGCGAGCATCCCGGTGCTCGCCGAGGAGCGCGACGAGCGTCACCCCTTCGTGCTCGCCGGCGGTCCGCTGACCTTCAGCAACCCGCTCCCGCTCGCGCCCTTCGCCGATGCGATCTTGATGGGCGAGGCCGACGAGACGGTGCACCGCGCGCTCGACGTGATCTTCGCGTGCCGCTCGAAGGCGGACGCCCTCGTCGCGCTCGCGCGTGAGATCCCGAGCTGTTTCGTGCCGGCGATCCACGGCGACGAGATGCCGGCCATCGCGCGCGCGGACGACACGATCCTCCCCGCGCGCTCACAGATCGTCACGCCGCACACCGAGCTGCGCGACATGTTCCTCATCGAGCCGGAGCGCGGCTGTCATCGCGGCTGCACCTACTGCGTGATGCGTCGCTCGACGAACGGCGGCATGCGCACGGTGAGCATGGAGCGGCTGCTCGAGCTGGTGCCGAGCCACGTCAAGCGGGTCGGCCTCGTGGGGGCTGCGACCACGGATCACCCGGACATCGCGGAGATCGTGGAGAGCCTCGCGGATCGTGGGCTCGAGGTCGGGCTCTCGTCGCTGCGCGCGGACCGTTTGAACGATCGGCTCATGGGGGCGCTCGCGCGAGCCGGTCATCGCATCCTCACGACCGCGTCCGACGGCGCGAGCCAACGACTGCGCGACAAGATCCAGCGACGTTCTCGGTCCGACGTGCTCGTGCGTGCGGCGGAGCTCGCCCGCAAGCACGGCATGAAGCGGATGAAGCTCTACATGATGGTCGGGCTGCCGGACGAGAACGACGACGACATCGACGAGCTGATCGGGTTCTCGCTCGAGCTCTCGCGCATCATCCCGCTCTCGCTCGGCATCGCGCCGTTCTGCGCGAAGCGGAACACCCCGCTCGACGGTGAGCCCTACGCGGGGATCGAGGTCGTGGAGCATCGGCTGGATCGGCTGCGTCGCGGCGTGAAGGGCAAGGTCGACCTGCGAGCGACGAGCGCGCGGTGGGCCTGGATCGAGTACGTGCTCGCGCAGGGCGGGGTCGCCGAGGGGCGCGCGGTGATCGACGCGGTCCACGCGGGCGGGCGGTTCCGCGACTGGAAGGACGCGTTCGAGGCGATGCCCGTGGATCGCCCGAGACGGACGATCGTACGGCCGGGTGAGCGCATCGATCGTGCGCAGATGCAGCGTCGCACGCTCCCACTCGCGACCTGAATGGCGGGCGAAAAGCTCCGGTTCTCCTGACGTCGCGCCGACGAACGCGCCACTTACTTGGTTCGAGGCCACGCGTCCCGTTAGGATCGTCGAGCCCCATCGGGGTGGAGGATCGAATGCGTACTGC
>ERZ761607.4243-NODE-4243-length-12873-cov-5.197613_pt1 | contig 12873 bp, 12 predicted proteins | sample MGYA00511164_ERZ761607 | MGnify/ENA primary metagenome ERZ761607 (study PRJEB28899, sample SAMN02445080) | bioreactor sludge metagenome | biome: EBPR sludge | place: Australia: Brisbane, Thorneside Wastewater Treatment Plant | collected 2011-06-22 ...
GGCCGGCGAGGCGGCGCCAGCCGGTCGCACGCCGCGGCGGCACGACGACCTGGGCGACGCTGGGCCCGAAGGCGCTGACCAGCACCGGCACGTCGTCCGGCACGCGAAAGCGCTGGTCCGGCAGCAGCAGCACGTCGTCCCAGCTGCCGTCGCGCGTCACCCACAGCAGCCCGGTGACGCCGGTCACCGTGGTGCCGGCGGCGCCGCGCAGGCGCAGGAAACGACCATGGTCCAGCGCCACGCAGCCGCTGCCGCCGGGTGGCGGCGGCGCCGCGTGCCCGGACGGCATGCCAGCGGCGCGCGCGCTCACTGCGGGCCCTCCAGGTGGCGGGCCACGGCCAGCGTGCCGATCTGCCGGCCCATCGCGTCGCTGGCCTCGATCGCGCTGCGGAAGTGGATGCCGGCGAGGATGCGCGACTCGCCGACCTCGCGCACGAAGTCCTCGACGTCGTTCCACTGCCGCGTCGCGCCGTTGGCGGTCGGGCTGCGCGTGACGAGCACCGGCGCGGGGCCGGCACCGATCTCGGCCTTCAGCACCGTGCCCACTGCGGCGGCCAGGATGCCGTGACCGCTCGGATACTCCGGGTGCATCGGGTTGTCGATCAGCGGCGCCCAGCTCGCGTCGCGCGGCGTCGCGTCGTTGCCGTCGCGGTCGCCGTTGCGGATCGCCGTCACCGGACGCCACAGCGCGTAGCGGTACTTGGCGTCGAAGACCGCGATCATCGCGTCGTCCATCGCCTGCGCGGCGGCGGCGAACAGGCGCGCGTTGCGCACCAGGTCGCGCTCGGGCCGCTGGGCCACCGAGTGCACGACGCCGTAGTAGATCGGCGGCAGCGAGTAGTCCCAGAAGCGCGCGACGGCGGTCTGCTCCGCGCTGCGCAGCGCGCTGTCGCGGCGGCCCAGCACGCGCACCTCGTTGAAGTCGCGCGCCCAGGTCTCGCTCGTCAGCGCCGGCGGCGCGTCGGGCCGCACCTGCGCGCCGTGGCTCATCAGCCAGGGCTTGCGCTGGCCCCAGGTCGTCGTGCCCGGGACGACCGTCGGCACGTAGGCGCCGGCGGCGGCATGCGGGCGGTAGCTCTCCGGCGTCGCGGCGCCGTCGTCGAGCCGCGCCTGCAGCAGCTTGGCCGCGGCGCGCTCGCCGAGCGCGATGCCGCGCTGGCGCGCCGGCCCGTCGGCGATGCGTGCGATCGCCTGCTCGTACGCCGCATCGATCGCCGCCTGCTGGGCCGGCAGCAGCGCCACCAGTACGGTGCGGTTGGCGGCGGCCACGGCGGCATCGGCGCTCGCCGCCGGCCGGCCGCGCTGCGGCAGGGCGGCCTGCAGCGCCTCCAGCACGGCGGTCTGCACGAAGGCGAGCACGCGGATCGCCGGCGGCGTGCCGAGCTTGGCTTCGACGACGAAGTGGTTGGCGTGCAGGTTCCAGCCGGTGACCGCGTCGGCGCGGGCCGGACCGGCGAGGGCCAGCGACAGCGCGACGGCGCCGGCGGCCAGCAGGGGGTGGATTCGGTGTTGCATGGGGATGTCCTGTGAGGTCGGTGGAGGGTCGGGCCTGGCGCTCAGTGCCCGTACAGCACGTACTCGGCCGTGTAGGGCACGCGCACGGTGCTGCCCGCAGTGGCGGTGTCGCAGCCCGCGGCAGGCGCGGCGCCGCCGCGCGTGTGGATGCGCTGGATGCTGGTCAGCCTGCCGTGGGTGCCGGTGCGGCCTTCGCCCGGCCACTGCGTGCGGGTCTCGAGCAGCAGCCACGGGATGTCGTCCGGCCGCGGCGCATCGGCGCGGGCCTTCAGCCGCGCGGTGACGCGGCGCCCGTCGACGAAGCGCCAGCTCGGGCCGGCGCCGTGACTGCCGACCAGGCGGCCGTCACTGTCGAACAGGTCGGCCTCGGGCGCGACCAGGGTCCAGGCGTGGCCGCCGGGCCGGGCCCGGCACTGGTAGACCTGCACGCCGCGGGCGCCGACATGCAGGCGGGGCGACTCGTGCGCGGCCGGCGACAGCGTGCTCGGGATCGGCACGGCCCGTGCCGCAGGCGCGGCGGCGGCCGCACACAGCGCGACCGCGGTCGCGGCCAGGATCGGGGAGAAGCGGTGGATCGGTTTCATGACAGGTCCTCAGCGTTTGGTGACGACGATCTCGAGGTACTCGGCGGGCACGACCAGCGACGGCACGCCCCCGGTGTTGGCCTGCTCCAGCAGCACCGTGATGTCGTGCTGCAGGGCCTGCTGGCCGCCGGCGTCGAGCGCCGCGAAGGCCTTGTGCGTGGGGCCGTAGTAGTCGCGGAACACCTGCAGCCAGTGCGCGATGCCGCGGTAGCGGAAGTTGAAGACGCGGCGCTCGCAGCGGATCTGCGCGGCCTGGCCGCCGAACAGCGCGGCCAGGTGCGACTCGGTGCCCCACAGCGCCGGCGAGGCGACGCCCGCGGGCGGCGGCACATGGGCGCCGACGATCTTGAACAGGCGGCCGATGAAGCCCTCGGGCGTCCAGTTGGCCAGCCCGAGCCGGCCGCCGGGGCGCAGCACGCGCAGCATCTCGCCGGCGCTGCGGCGGTGGTCGGGCGTGAACATCGCGCCGAAGGTCGACAGCACGACGTCGAAGCGGGCGTCGGGGAACGGCAGCGCCTCCGCGTCGGCGACCTGGAACTGCACCGCCAGGCCCTCCGCCGCGGCGCGTGCGCGGCCCTTGTCCAGCAGCGCCGGCACGTAGTCGGTGGAGGTGACGTCGGCGAAGCGGCGCGCCGCGGCCAGCGTCGCGTTGCCGTTGCCGGCGGCGACGTCGAGCACGCGCTCGCCGGCGCGCAGGTCGACGGCCTCGGCGAGCGACTCGCCGACGATCTGCAGCGTGGTGCCGATGACGGCGAAGTCGCCGCTGGCCCAGGTGGCCTGCTGTCGCCGCTTGACGGCTTCGAGGTCGGGCATGGCGGGGGGATGGTCGAGCACAGCGTTCATGGGAGGGCTCCAGAGGGACGAACGGGGTCCGCCGGCGGCTGCCGGCAGCACGGGGTGTCGCAGACCCTGCGACGGGGGAAGAAGCGGTGGGGCGGGCGCGCTAGCCCGCGGCGGCGACCCGCGGCGGCGCCGCCGCGGCCGCGGCCGCGGCCTGCCGGGCTAGGAAGCGCAGCACGCGGCGCTCGAAGGCCTCGGGCCGGGTCACCGGGCCCATGTGGTCCAGCCCGGGCAGCACCTCGTGCTGCGCCTGCGGCAGGCCCTCGCGCAGCAGCGCGGCCACGCGCCGCGTGAGGCGCACGGTGCGCTCGCCGCTGAGCAGCAGCGTCGGCAGGCGCAGCCTCGACAACTGCGGCAGCGGCGCCGGCTCGCGCACCAGCGCGTCGTACTGGCGCAGCACGCTGGGCATGCGCATCACGACGGCGGCGCGGCGCGCGAGCGGCATCAGCTCCCAGGCCCCGGGGCCGGACCAGTACTCGACGAACAGGCGCGCCGCACGCTCGTCCTGGTCGTGGTGCAGCAGCGCGCGCAGGCCCTGGGCGATGGCGGCGGCGTCGCGCACGATGTCGCGGCTGCCGGCATCGTCCATCAGCAGGCGCAGCAGCACCGGCTCGTAGGCGACCAGCCCGTGCACCAGCGACGGCCAGCGGCTGGCCAGCGTCAGCGCCACGGCGCCGCCGTACGAGTGGCCGACGACGAAGCCGCCGCCGGCCTCGGCGAGCAGCGCGGCGCCCAGCGCGGCCTCGTCGGCCAGCGACATCGGCGCGTCGCTGCGCCAGGCGTCGCGCTCGCCGTGACCGTGGAAGTCCGGCGCCAGCACGCGCCAGTGCGGCTGCAGCGCCTGGGCCAGGCCCTGCCACTGGCGCGCCGAACTGGCGCTCGCATGCAGCAGCAGCACGGCGGGCGGGCCGTCGGGCGCCGCGGCGGCGCGGCGGCGGTCGAGCAGGAAGGGCAAGGCGGCGGGCTTCATCGCAGGGGTCCTGGGCAGCGGTGTCGTGATGGCCGTGAACGGTAGACTTCGCGCCCCGGCGGGTCTTGAGCAAACATTGAAATCGCGATGAACAATCGCCTCGCCCTCGGCAGCCGCACGCTGGACCTGGCGGCCGGCGAACTGCTGGACGCCGAGGGGCGGCCGGTGCCGCTGCGCCGCCAGGCGCTGGAGCTGCTGTGCGTGCTGGGCCGGCGTGCCGGCGAGGTCGTCAGCAAGGACGAGCTGATGACCGCCGTGTGGCGCGACGTCGTCGTCGGCGAGACCTCGCTCGCGCAGGCGGTGGCCGACATCCGGCGCGCGCTGGGCGACAGCGGCCACCGGCTGCTGCGCAACGTGGCGCGCCGCGGCTACCGGCTGGTGCCCGACGACGAGGCCACGGCCGGCGACGAGATCCCGGCGCTGTCCATCGCCGTGCTGCCGCTGCGCGTGGAGGGCGAAGGCGGCGAGCTCGGCTGGTTCGCCGAGGCGCTGCACGGCGACCTGGTGACCGAGGTCGCGCAGCTGCGCGGCGCGCTGGTCATTGCGCGCGACACGGTGGCGACCTACGGCACGCAGCCGGTGGACCCGCGCCAGGTGGCGCGCGAACTGCGCGTGCACCACGTCGTGCGCGGCAGCCTGCGCGTGGACGGCCCCGCGATCCGGCTCAACCTGGCGCTGATCGACGGCGCCAGCGGCATGCAGCGCTGGGCCGAGGCCTTCAACGTGGAGCGCGCGCGGCTCGCGCAGGGCCTGGCGGACCTCGCCGTCCAGCTCGGGCGCGTGCTGCACACCGCGGTGCTGCGCTCGGCGGTGGCCCGGCGCGCGGCGCTGTCACCGCTGGAGGTCAGCGCCGACGACCTGGCGATGCAGGCCGTGGCCCTCTGGAGCCGTGGCCTCAATGCCGACAACCTGCAGCAGGCGCTCCGGCTGCTGGAGCGCGCGGTCGCGCTGGACCCGGACTCGGTGCGCGGCTGGGGGGGCCTGACCGTGCTGTCGCTGCATGCGATGCTCAACGGCTGGCTGGCCGGCGAGGACGCGGTGCGCGATCGCATCGCCGAGGCCTTCGAGCGCCTGCAGCGGCTGGACAGCGAGTGCTACCACACCGACCAGGCGCGCGCGATCCACGCCTTCATGCGCCGCGACTGGACCGGGCTGCTGCGCATCAGCAGCGCGGGCGCGGAGCGCAGCCCGCGCCCGGTGCCCTTCGCGACGCACGGCTATGCGCTGATCCTCAACGGCCGGGCCGACGAGGCGGTGGCCGCGCTGGAGCAGGCGCTGCGCCTGAGCCCGCGCGACCCGCTGCTCGCCGAATGGCAGTACCGGCTGGCCTTCGCGCACTACATGGCCGGGCGGCTGGAGCTGGCCGACGACTGGAGCCGCACCGCGGCGCTGAGCAACCCGCTGCTGTCGTGGCCGCCGGTCCACGCGGCGGCGATGTGGGAGCTGCAGCAGCCCGAGGCGGCACGCGAGGCCTGGCGCGAGCATGCCGAACGGCACCCGCAGTTCGACGCCGGCCAGGTCGAGCGCCGGCTGCCGGCCGGCGATGCGCGCCTGCTCGAGGCGCGCGCGCGGCTGATCGCCAGCCTGCGCGCGCTGGGCATGGCCTGAGCCACACCGTGGCGACACCGCGGCGCGCCGGCCGCGCCGCGTCGTTCGCGACGGTGTCACGCCGTGGCCGGACCGGCGTCAGCGCCGCGCGCCGGCCGGTACCGGCCGCTCCGCCCAGGCCCCGCTGGCCAGCAGCACGCCGGCCACGGCCGCGGCGATCGCCAGCAGGTCGCTGCTGCCCAGCCGGTCGCCCAGCCACCACCAGCCGCCGAGCGCGGAGACCACCGGCGCCAGGGCGCCGAAGGCCGCGGCCTGCGCCGCGCCGAGCAGTGCGATCGCTCGCGAGTAGGTCCACAGCCCCAGCAGCCCGGCGAGCAGGCCCTGCCACAGCAGTTGCCAGCCCAGGTCCGCGGCCGGGGCCCGCGCCAGCGCGCTGCCGCCCTGCCAGGCCAGCGCCGGCAGCACCAGCAGGAGCGACCAGGCGTTGACCAGCGCCGCCGCCTGCCAGGCACCGAGGCCGCTGCGCCGGAAGCCCAGCGTGTAGCCGGCCCACAGCAGGGCGGCGAGCAGGAACAGCAGGTCGCCGCGTGCATGCGCGGGCGACCAGCCGGCCAGCGACGAGCCGGCGAGCAACGCCACGCCCAGCGCCATCAACGCCAGGCCGGCCAGGCGCTGCGGCGACGGCCGCTGACGCCACAGCGCCCAGGCCAGCGCGGCGGCGATCAGCGGCGACCCGGCGGCCATCAGCACGCCCATGTGCGCCGCCGGCGCGTGGCGCGACCCGGTCATCGCCAGCAGCCCGAACGGCAGGCCGGCGCCGAGCACCAGCAGCGCGAGCAGCAGCCTTGGCACGCCTGGCGGCAGCAGGCCGCCGCGCGCCAGCACCGGCAGCAGCACCAGCGCCGGCACGCCATAACGGATCAGCGCCAGGTCCGTCGGCTCGAAGGCACCCGTCGTGGCCTGGCGCGTCGCGACCTGCCAGCCGCCGCCGATCAGGGCCGCGGCCAGCCCCATGGCCAGGCCCTGCCCGCGTGCATGCGCGCCGCCTGCCGCCATCGCCACCTCCTCGTGCCGCGGCACCGTCGCCGCCGACGCAGCTTGCGCTCAGCGCGCGGGCAGCGCTGTCGGATTCGTGCGCAGTTGCTGCCGCAGGCCTGCCGGCGTCAGGCCATGCCAGCGCCTGAACGTGGCGCTGAAGTGGCTGTGGCTGGCATAGCCGAGTTCGGCGGCCAGCAGTGCCAGGCGGTCCTCGCCTTCGCCCAGGCGCCGCAGCGCCAGCGCCATGCGCAGGCGGGTGCGGTAGCCGTGCAGGCTGAGGCCGGTCGCGTGCCGGAAGGCACGGGCCAGGTGGAACGGCGAGCAGGCAGCGGCCGCAGCGATGTCGGACAGCGTCGCGTCACGTCCGGGATCGGCAGCGAGAAACGCGCGCGCCCGCTCGACGCCGCGGTGCGGCGGCCGTGCCGGGTCCTGGCCCAGGCTGTCGTCGACGATCGCCAGCACCGCCTCCTCCAGCGCCAGCGCCTCGACGCCGCCCCTGCGCAGGCGGGCCGACCAGCGCGCCAGCGCCAGCTGGGCCCGGGGCGCCAGCAGCGGCCGCGCCTCGGTGGGCGCCGGCAGCGGCCGGTGCAGCACCAGCACGGTGCTGCGCTGCCCGGCCAGCGGCTGGCGCAGGCGGTACGGCGCAGCCGGCGTCAGCCACAGCGGGCTGATGCGATCGCAGGCGAAGCGCCGGCCGCCCCGCTCGCATTCGACCCAGCCGTCGCCGGGCACCATCAGGCGGGCCGTCTCGGCGCGGTATTCGTCGCTCCAGCGCGCCGCATCGGCGAGCAGCCGCAGCTCGTGCCAGGCGACGAGCGGGCCGTCGAAGCGGATGCGGCGGTCGTAGGGCATGGTCGGGCGGGCCGCGACGATCGTGGCGACCACGCCGCACTCTACGCCTGCGCTGTACGCCCGGCCTGCGCGCGGCGGCGCCGGCAAGGGACGAACGCTCAGAACCGCGGCAGTCCGCCGGACCATGGCGGTCCCCGCGCCGCAAGGGTTGTCAGTCCAGGTCGCGCGCCAGCCGCAGCCCGCTGAACTGCCAGCGCGCCTCGGGCGGGAAGAAGTTGCGGTAGCTCGCGCGCAGGTGCGAGCGCGGCGTCGCGCAGGAACCGCCGCGCAGCACGAGCTGGTTGACCATGAACTTGGCGTTGTACTGGCCGATGGCCCCCTCGGCCGGGCGGAAGCCGGGGTAGGCCTGGTAGGCGCTGGCGGTCCACTGCCACACCTCGCCGAAGAGCTGGCGCGGCCCGGCCGGCAGCGTCGCAGACGGTGGCAGCGGCAGCAGCGCGCCGTCGTCCACGCCGCGCGCACGGTCGATCGCGGCCGTGCCGGCCCGCTGCGCGGCCTGCTCCCACTCGGCCTCGGTCGGCAGGCGGTGGGGTGCGCCGTGCTGCGCGCCATGCCAGCGGGCATAGGCATCGGCCTCGTAGGCGCTGACATGCACGACCGGCGCGCGCTCGTCCAGCGGCTGCAGGCCGCGCAGCGTGAAGCGGCACCAGCCGCCTTCGCCGTCGCGGCGCCAGTACAGCGGCGCCGCGATGCCCTGCGCCTGCCGCCAGTCCCAGCCGGCGGCCAGCCACCAGCGCGCGTCGTCGTAGCCGCCGTCGGCCATGAAGGCCCGCCAGTCGCCTTGCGTGACCAGGTCGTCGGCCAGCGCGCAGGGTCGCAGGTAGACGCGATGGCGTGGCGTCTCGTTGTCGAACGCGAAGCCGGCGCCGGCATGGCCGATCTCCACCACGCCGCCGTCGACCCTCGTCCAGCCGCCGGGTGGCGCCGCGTCGTGCACGGCCGGCGGCGGCGCGTCGGCATAGGCCGGCGCGAGCGGGTTGCACGACAGCAGGTGCAGCAGGTCGGTGAGGATCAGCTCCTGGTGCTGCTGCTCGTGCTGCAGCCCGAGTTCCACCAGCGCGGCGATCGCGTCGCCCTGCCCTGGCGGCGGCGCTGCCAGCAGCGCCTGCAGCCGTTCGTCGACCGAGGCGCGCCAGGCCTTCACCTCGGCCAGAGCGGGCCGCGTGACGAGCCCGCGCTGCGGCCGCGGGTGCTGATCGCCCACGCCTTGGTAGTAGCTGTTGAACAGCACGCGGAAGGCCGGGTGCCAGGGCCGGAAGCCGGGCTCGAAACGTTCGAGCACGAAGGTCTCGAAGAACCAGGTCGTGTGGGCCAGATGCCACTTGACCGGGCTCGCGTCCGGCATGGACTGCACCTGGCAGTCGGCCTCGGACAGCGGCGCGGCCAGCGCCAGCGTCTGCGCGCGCACGGCGGCCAGGCGCTGCGCCAGCAGCGTCGTGCGGTCGCTCACCTGAGGTGCTTGCCGAAGAAGTCCAGCGTGCGACGCCAGGCGAGCGCCGCCGCCTGTGGCTCGTATTCGATCACGGGCAGCAGCTTGCCCGCGCCGACCTGCGTCTCGTTGAAGAAGGCGTGCTGCGCCTCGTAGCGGTGGAACTCGAAGGCCACGCCGGCGGCGCGCAGCCTGGCCTCCAGCGCGTCGACGCCGGCGATCGGGAACGGCACGTCCTGCGTCGCCCAGTGCCCCATCAGCGGCGCCTTGATCCTGGCCGCATCCACGTAGTCCAGCGGCGGGTAGCCGTAGAAGATCACGCCGGCGTCCATCTCGGGCACGAAGACGCTGGACAGCACCGTCAGCGCGCCGCCCATGCAGAAGCCGGTGACGCCGACCTTCGCGCTGCCGCTGCCCTTCAGGTACTGCACGGCGCCGCGCACGTCCTGGCCGGCGGCGTCGCCGAAATTCAGGTTCGTCATCAGGTGCTCGGCCTCGGCCGCCTCGAGCGTGCTATTGCCGCGGTAGAGGTCGGGCACCAGTGCGCGGTAGCCCTGCTCGGCATAGCGGTCGGCGACGCCGCGGATCTGGTCGTTGAGGCCCCACCACTCCTGGATCACGACGACGCCCGGCGCTCCCTTCGGATTTGCGGGCTCGGCGAGGTAGCCGTTGACGCTGCCCCCGTCGGGGCGCTGGAAGCTGACGGTCTGGCCCATGCTGTGGTCTCCTGCTGCAGGCTGTCGGGGAGCCCGGAGATTACGCGAGCCGGCGCGTGCGTCCAAGGGCCGAGGGGCCGTCACGGCCCGCAAGGGCCGACCGCTCTTGCGGTCTTCGCGAAGCGGCGCATCATCGGCGGCTGGCAACAGGTCCCGGAGGCGGCACGATGGCCCGACTGAACGTCAACGGCAGCGAACGCGAGTTCGACGCCGAACCCGACACCCCGCTGCTGTGGGTCTTGCGCGAGCAGCTCGGGCTGACCGGCACCAAATACGGCTGCGGCATCGCGCAGTGCGGCGCCTGCACGGTGCATGTCGACGGTGCGCCGGTGCGCAGCTGCGTGCTGCCGGTCTCGGCGCTGCAGCCCACGCAGAAGATCACCACCATCGAGGGCCTGTCGCCCGACACCAGCCACCCGCTGCAGAAGGCCTGGGTGCAGCTGGACGTGCCGCAGTGCGGCTACTGCCAGAGCGGCATGCTGATGGCCGCTGCCGCGCTGCTGAAGGACAAACCGCGGCCGACCGACACCGACATCGACGCCGCGATCACCAACATCTGCCGCTGCGGCACCTACAACCGCGTGCGCGCGGCGATCAAGGTCGCGGCCGGCGAGACACGCGCCGCGGCCGACGCCGGCATCGACGTGGTCCACGTGGTGAGGAGCGCCCGGGCATGAACCACCCCGTCATCGACACCCCGGGCGCCACTGCCGTCACGCGCCGCGGCTTCCTGGGCAGCACCGCGGCGCTCGGCGCGCTGGCCGCCGGCGGCGGCTTCGTGCTGGGCTTCCCGACCCGCGCCGCGGCGCAGGGCGCGGCGCCGGAGATCACGGCCTGGGTCGTGGTGCATCCGGACGAGCGCGTGGTCATCCGCATCGCGCGCAGCGAGATGGGCCAGGGCACGCTTACCGGCCTGGCGCAGCTGGTCGCCGAGGAACTGGAGTGCGACTGGACGCGCGTGACGACCGAATACCCGACGCCGGGCCAGAACCTGGCGCGCCAGCGCGTGTGGGGCAATTTCTCCACCGGCGGCAGCCGCGGCATCCGCGAGAGCCACGACTACGTGCGCAAGGGCGGCGCCGCGGCGCGCACGATGCTCGTGCAGGCGGCGGCCCAGGGCTGGGGCGTGCCGGCCGCCGAGTGCCGCGCCGACCAGGGCGTCATCACGCATGCCGGCAGCGGCCGCCGCACGACCTACGGCGCGGTCGCCGCCGCCGCGGCGAAGCTGACGCCGCCCGCCGACGTGGCGCTGAAGGACCCGAAGGACTGGAAGCTGGTCGGCCAGCGCATCGCGCGGCTGGACACGGTGGAGAAGACGAACGGCCGGCAGGTCTACGGCTCCGACCTCAGGCTGCCCGGCATGCTGAATGCCGCCATCCGCGACTGCCCGGTCTTCGGCGGCAAGCTGCGCGGCTTCGACGCCGCGGCGGTGGAGAAGATGCCCGGCGTGAGGAAGGTGGTGCGCGTCGGCGACAGCGCGGTGGCGGTGGTCGCCGACACCTGGTGGCGGGCGAAGAACGCGCTGGACGCACTGCCGGTGGACTGGGACTACGGGCCGAACCTGCAGCAGCAGCAGGCCGCCATCGACGCGACGATCCGCGCCGGGCTCGACGCCGAGCAGGCCGCGGTGGGCAACCGCCAGGGCGACGCGAAGGCCGCGCTGGCCTCGGCCGCGCGGCGCATCGAGGCGGTCTACAGCTACCCGCACCAGAACCACGCGACGATGGAGACCATGAACGCGACGGCGCGCTGGACGCCCGAGCGCTGCGAGGTCTGGACGCCGACGCAGAACGGCGAGGCCGCGCTCGCCGCCACCGCCGCCGCGGCCGGGCTGCCGCCGGCGCAGTGCGAGGTCTACAAGATCCACCTCGGCGGCGGCTTCGGTCGCCGCGGCGCGGTGCACGACTGGGTGCGCCAGGCGGTGACCATCGCGAAGGAGTTGCCCGGCACGCCGGTCAAGCTGCTGTGGAGCCGCGAGGAGGACATGGCGCATGGCCTGTTCCACCCGGTCACGCAGTGCAAGCTGACGGCGGGGCTGGACGCGCGGGGCCAGCTGCAGGCGCTGCACATGCGCATCAGCGGGCAGAGCATCCTGGCCGGCATCTTCCCGCAGAACGTGCGCGACGGCCGCGACCCGGTGGTCTTCCAGGGCCTCAACCCGGGTGGCGCCGAATCGGCCATCGGCTACACGGTGCCGAACCTGCTGGTCGACCACGCGATGCGCAACCCGCATGTGCCGCCGGGCTTCTGGCGCGGCGTCAACCTGAACCAGAATGCGATCTACCTCGAATGCTTCGTCGACGAGATCGCGCACGCGACGAACCAGGACCCGCTGGCGCTGCGCCGCGAGCTGATGAAGAACCACCCCAAGCATCTCGCGGTGCTCGACGCGGTGGCCGAGCGCGCCGGCTGGGGCCGCCCGGCGCCCGACGTGGGCGGGCAGAAGGTCTTCCGCGGCCTGGCGCAGACGCACGGCTTCGGCAGCTACGTCGCCGCCTGCGCCGAGGTCTCGGTGTCGCGCGAGGGCGAGCTGCAGATCCACCGCATCGTCGCGGCCAACGACTGCGGCCACGCCGTCAACCCGCAGCAGATCGAGGCCCAGGTCGAGGGCAGCTTCGTCTACGGCCTGACGGCCATGCTGTACGGCGCCTGCACGGTGAAGGACGGCCGCATCGAGCAGCTGAACTTCGACACCTACCCGATGATGCGCATCAAGGACATGCCGAAGGTCGAGACCATCGTGATGCCCTCCGGCGGCTTCTGGGGCGGCGTCGGCGAACCGACGATCGCGGTCGCTGCACCGGCGGTGCTGAATGCGATCTTCGCCGCGACCGGCAAGCGCATCCGCGAGCTGCCGCTGTCGCGCCACAGCCTGAAGGCATGATCGCCGCGCTGGCGCTGAGCGGCCTGGTCGGCGGCCTGGCGATCGTCGGCGACGGCATCCCGCAGCCGCTGACCGCCACGCCCGGCGACGCGGCGCGCGGCCGTGCGATCGTCGCCGACCGCCAGCTCGGGCTGTGCCTGCTGTGCCACCAGGCGCCGATTGCCGAAGTGCGCCAGCAGGGCAACCTGGCGACCGACCTCGCCGGCGCCGGCACGCGGTGGACCGCGGCGCAGCTGCGCCTGCGCGTGGCCGATGCGCGCTCGCTGAACCCCGACAGCCTGATGCCCGCCTTCCACCGCGCCGACGGCGGAGCGGGCCTGAACCGCGTCGGCCGCGCCTGGCAGGGCCGGCCCATCCTGGACGCCCAGCAGGTCGAAGACGTGGTGGCCTGGCTGGCGACGCCGAAGTGAGCCTGGTGACTCGGTCGGCTGCTTGCGGCGCGTTGCCGACACTCGCGGCGGTGCGCCGCGCGTGCCTGCCGACACTGGCGCAGCGAA
>ERZ761607.4244-NODE-4244-length-12872-cov-4.860498_pt1 | contig 12872 bp, 16 predicted proteins | sample MGYA00511164_ERZ761607 | MGnify/ENA primary metagenome ERZ761607 (study PRJEB28899, sample SAMN02445080) | bioreactor sludge metagenome | biome: EBPR sludge | place: Australia: Brisbane, Thorneside Wastewater Treatment Plant | collected 2011-06-22 ...
CATCCGCGCGTAAGGGGAGTCCCCCCTGGCATTGAACTTGCGACGGCGACTTGGTGATTTTAACCAAATCGACCCCCGACCCACGCTGCCATTGCGGCTCGACGAGCTTCGCCCGGCGAGGATTCTCGGCCCCGGTGCGCAACCTCTCGGGCGCGACCCGACGACGCTTTCGTTGCCTCATTTGCCGGCGCAGTTTTAGCGAAAACACCGGCCGCATGAACTATCGCTACAAGCACCCGGACCCCGCCCTCAGCGCGAAGATTCTCTCCCTTAGTTTTCACGGAACTTCCAACCGCGCGATCGCACGTTCTCTCGCCTTGAGCGAGCATGCCGTTCGCATCCGGCTCTGGCATCTCGCCCGACGCGCGCTCGAGTTCCAGCACCGCTTCACCAGGGACTTCGTCATTCGCGAGCCCCTTTGCTACGACGGGCTCGAAAACTTCGCCGGTTCCCAGTACGACCCCAACCACATCAACCAGCTCATCGGACGTGATTCCCTTTTCATCTACGACTTCAACTTCGCTAGTCTCAATCGGAAAGGGCGCATTTCCCCGTGGCAGCGAAATCGTCTCGACCAAATCGAAGCCCTCGAGGGCCGCTACGATCCGAAGTCCGTCCGCATCGCCACCACGCGTCTGCTCGGAAGAACCGTTCCACGCTGCGAAGGGGGAAGACTGCGCCTCCTAAGCGACCGACATCTCCACTACCGAGCTTCCGTCCGCGAAGACCTCGCCGAAAAGCGTATCGAGCACGTCACCATATCCTCGAAGGCCTGCCGAAATTTTCAGAATATTCTCTTCTCGGTGAACCACGCCGACCTTCTCATCCGGCAACGCGTTGGCGCCTTCGCCCGCGAGACCATCTGTTTCAGCAAAACCCCTGGCCACATGTGCCAGCGCTACGCTCTCTTCATGGTGCACAAGAACTTTATGCTGCCGCAGTTCACCAAACGGCACGTCCGAAGGCCACATGCCCACAAGCAGAGCCCCGCCCAAGCGGCCGGGCTCTGCCCGCGCAGGCTCGATTTCACCGATATTTTCGCCGTAAGGGCAAATCTAATCCCCGAAGGCATGAGTAAGGAATGGCGGTGCTTCTTTCGCGCGCACATTCCCGTCGAGCACAGGCGACAACTCGGTTTCGCCCGAAAATCCATTACCTAGGTCTCGCCTGGGCCGCCGGTCCACGCCACGCTAGTCCTCGCTACCACGCTTCACGCCACCGATGCGGTTCCGCGCCCGGTCGGTCGCCTCGCGAAGACCTTTTCCGGGCGCACAGTTACGGCTTGAGCTGGACGGGCTTCGCGCCGGCCTTTTTCATCTTCAGGTTCAGGAACTCCGTCACGACGCTGAACGCCATCGCGAAGTATACGTAGCCCTTCGGGATGTGGAAGCCCAGGCCTTCCGCGCTCAGCACGAGGCCGATCATCATGAGAAAGCTCAGGGCGAGCATCTTGAAGGTCGGGTGCTCGTCAATGAAGGCCGAGATCGCGCGCGCGCCGGCCAGCATCACGACGAGCGCAACGACGTTCGCCGCGATCATGATCGAAACGGCCTGCGCCATGCCGACCGCCGTGATGACGCTATCGAGCGAGAAAACGAGGTCGAGGAGCAAGATCTGCATCACGACGCCCGAGAGCGTCGCCGTGGCCGTCGTTTGAAGCGAAGGATTCTGGTCGGGCCCTTCGAGCTTGTGGTGGATTTCCCTCGTCGCCTTGAAGAGCAAGAAGAGGCCGCCGCCGAAGAGAATGAGCGACTTGCCCGAGAAGTCCCGCCCGAGCACGCTGAAGAGCGGTTCGGTGAGCTGCGCGATCCAGCTCACGAGGAAGAGCAGGCCCAGACGCATGACGAAGGCGCCGGCCAAGCCGTAGCGACGCGCCTTCTCCCGATCCTCCCCGCGCAAACGACCGGCCAGGATCGAGATGAAGATGACGTTGTCGATCCCCAGCACGATCTCCAGGGCCGTGAGCGTCCCGAAACTGATGAGGCCGGCGGCGCTTAGGAACGGGGCAAGGATTTCCATCCCCGCGAAAATATCACGACTCCGCTCAGAAGAGGGAGAGCTGGGGGCGGACTTCGTCGCGACCGGCCTCGCGGCGATCCCGCGGCCAAGTCTCGAGCCCCGTCGACTCGCCAAAGAGTTCGAGGGCCTTCTCGAGGGTCGGGGGAGCCTTCACGTTGTTCGGCTGGTGGACGTAGAAGTAGAGCTCTTCCAAACCCTGCTCGAACCAACCCGCCACCTTGGCCGCCCAATCCCGGAGCCGCGCGAGATCCGTGGCTTCGTCCTCGTTACCGCGGAAGCGCACGAAGGCCCGCTTGGCGCACAGATCGGCGTGCAAGACGTCGCGGCGGCCCGCGGTGTCGGTCATCACGACCGCGACGCCGCGATCCTCGAAGAAACGCCGCACGGGATCGACGAGGGCCCCCGCCCGAAAGAAGCTCTCGTGGCGGAACTCGACGGCGAGCGGCAGCCGCCCGTCGACCGCGTCGAAGAAATCGCGCAGCTCGGACTCGCGACGACGCGAAAAATCCGGGGGCAGCTGCAGAAACACCGTGCCCAAGCGAGAACCGAAACCCCGCATCGACGTGACGAATTCCTCGATGAGCCGCGCGTCGCCGCCGAGGGGCTTCACGTGCGAAAGCGTCTGGGTGACCTTGGGGCCAAAACGAAAGTCCTCGGGCGTGGCCGCGGCCCAAGCCTCGGCCTGCTCGATCTGCGGAATCCGGTAGAAAGTCGCGTTCAACTCGACGCTGCGGTAGCGACGGGCGTAGGTGCGCAGGTAGTCTTTGACCGGGGTTTTGGGCGGGTAAACTTCGCCGACCCATTCCCGATAACCCCAACCCACGGTTCCCACGTAAAGCCGAGGAGCTTCGGCGCGCCGCTCGCCCAAGACGAAGGCGTTGCGAGCGGGATCGGCGGGGAGCCGCCAGTCGATCCCCATCAAACTTGAAACCTGGCCGAACTCCATGCCCACGGGATTAGCAAAGCTCGCCCGGCGACCGCAAGAAAGACTCGCGCCCTTGCCTCCGCGCCTACGCCTTGGCTAGCGTTCCCTCGCATGGCCAAGGAAAGTCGCGAAAGCGCCCGTAATCTCGCCGAGAACCTGCTCGAGCTCCGGCGCGCCCGCAAACTCACGCAGGGCGCGCTGGCCCGCCTCTCCGAGCTTCCCCGCTCCACGATCACCCTCCTCGAATCGGGGTCGGCCAACCCTTCGCTTTCCACCCTGCTCCAAGTCGCCCGCGTTTTTCAGGTCGGACTCGAGGAGCTCCTGCAACGGCCCCGCCCCCGGGTCGTCCATATCCCGGCGGCCGAACTTCCCGTTGGCCGACGCTCGAAGAGCGGAGCTCTCCTAAAAAAGCTGCTGCCGGACTCGATCCCCGCCATGGAAATCGACGGCATCGAGCTGGGTCCGCGCGCCCAACTCATCGGAGTTCCCCACGTCGCCGGCACGAAGGAATATCTCGTGTGCACGGAGGGCTCGATCCGGATCCGGGTCGAGGGCAAGGAGTACGCGGTCGAAGCGGGTGACGTGCTGGCCTTTCCGGGCGACATCTCGCACGCGTACTTCAATCCCGCCCGCACGCCCGCGCGAGCAGTCAGCGTCGTCGTCCTGGCCCGGCATCTTTAGGCGACGAATCCCTCGTCCGGCGCCAGGCCAGGATTAGGCCCGCACCATGAGGACGTGCGGAATGCCGGCCTCTTCGTAAATCCCACCCTCGGGCCGAAAACCGAGCCGCTCGTAAAACGGCGCCGCTTGGGTCTGCGACGAAAGGTAGATCCGTCGCGCGTCGATCGCGGCCAAGTCCTCGAGGATCCGTTCCATGAGGATCTTACCGACCGAAGCGCCGCGGACATCTCCCAGCACGGCGACCCGCTCGACCTTATGTCCCTTGTCGGTGGCGCGCCAACGACCGCAGCCGACCGCGCGACCGTCGAGCTCGGCGAGGTAATGGGTGGCCGCTTCCTCGAACTCGATCTCGATCTCGGGCGCCACGCCCTGCTCGACGATGAAGACCCGGTGGCGGATTCCGTAAATGAGCTTCCAGACGGGATCGCTTTGTACGGCGGGACTCGGATCAACGCGGCGAACAAAGACTCGGCTCATGAGTTCCTTGTAACAGGGCCCACGCGAAACGAACACTTCCGTTCCGCCCGATCCGCCGACAGCGCAGGGCAGCGTCAAGAAACCGACGCACGGAGTGTGAATTTTTTGTCACAATGAACGGGTGATCGCCTTTCGAAGCTCCTTCTCTGCGCTCGGACTCGCGGCCCTGATGGGCCCCGCCGCATGGGCGGGCCCCTCGCCGGCCGAGGCCGAGCTTTGGGCCCGGGGTCGGCCCGTCGAAAGCCCCTTCGAAAACCCCTACGCGCTGAGCGAAGCTGACTTGGCCGCGGCCCAAAACCGGGGCGCCCGCCACGCTTGGCAGTGGCCCGTGAACGAGACCGGGCTCCTCATCCCCTACGAGGCCATGGACCGCTACCTCGAGGCCGCCGAAGACAATCCCTTCAAGCGCTTCCTCGTGAACTTGGCCGGGCCGATTTTCCCCTTCCGAAACTTCAAGGGTCTCTTCGAATGGCTGGGTCTCGCGCCCGAACGCCGCGAGGCCGCCGCGAGTCCTTACCATTGGCCGCGTCCCGAGGGCGCGACCGAGCACGCCTTCATCGGAGCGGCGCTCATCCGCACGCCGTACGGCGAAGGGCTCACCTTCAGCTGCGGCAGTTGCCACGCCTCGGACTTCTTCGGACGCAGCGTTCCGGGGCTCACGAACAAGCGCCCGCGCTCGAACGAGTTCTTCTGGCGAGTGAAACGCACGCTTCCCTTCGCCTCGCCTGCCCTCTTCAAGCAGGGCCTCGCCGCGAGCGACGAGGAAGTCGCGCTCTTCCGCCGCAGCCAACGGCAAATCGGCGCCGTGCGGCCCATCCGGCCGTTGTCGCTCGGACTCGACACCTCGCTCGCCCACGTGGGGCGCAGCCTCGCCGCGCGGGCCGACGACGGCTGGGCGAGCTTCCAACCCCTGCGCGAAAAATTCCCGCGACGCCACGAGCTCGACGAGCACCGCGCCGATTCCAAGCCCATGCCGTGGTGGACGCTCAAGTACAAGAACCGCTGGCTCTCGGACGGCTCCGTCGTGAGCGGCAACCCGATCCTGACGAACCTGCTCTGGAACGAGATCGGGCGCGGCACCGACCTCCGTAAACTGGAAGCCTGGCTCGCCCAGAACGAGGACGTCGTGAAGGACCTGACGACGCGGGTCTTCTCGACCCCCGCCCCGCGCTTCACGGATTTCTTTCCGGCGAGCCGCGTTTCGCTCGAACGCGCCCGACGCGGCGAAAAGCTCTTCCGCGCCAACTGCGCGAGCTGCCACGGCCACTACGAGAAGGCTTGGAACGAGCCGGACGCGTCGCTCCTTTCGGAAGTCGAGATCCTCGAGACGACGCGGGTGCGCTACCACCGCACGACGCCCGTCATCGACGTGGGCACGGAACCCGATCGCTCTTCCGGGATGGGCGAGCTTTCGCGTCAGCTCAACGGACTGGAGCTCTCGCGTCGTTGGGGCGTGCTCATCGAGCCGCAGAAAGGCTACGTGCCGCCGCCGCTCGAAGGGATCTTCGCGCGTTACCCCTACTTGCACAACGCGTCGGTGCCGAACCTCTGCGCCTTGCTCGAACCGGTCCGACGTCGCCCCACGTCCTTCGTGGCGGGACCGGCCCGCGATCCGGCCACGGACTATGACTTCGACTGCGTCGGCTATCCCGTCGGATCCAAGATGCCCGAGGCCTGGTTCTACGACCGTGATGCCTACGTGGACCTTGGCGTAAGCGGACGGCGCGCCATGGGCCACGAGCGCATGCTCTTCGCCGCCGACGGAAAAGAGAAGTTTTCCGCCGACGACAAACGGGACCTGATCGAGTTCCTCAAGACCCTCTAGCGGAGACAGGGGCCCGAAGACGTTTCGACGAAACGGGCGCTCGTCGCGGTCGTTCCGGTGAACTTCGCGAAGACCGAAGAAGAATTCGGGTTCTTGAAGTTCAGCACGAGGTTCTCGCGCGAGTAGCGGTTGTAACCCCGGAAGTTTCGCGTGCCGTAGACGTAGCGGGTTTCGTAGTTGCAGTAGTCTTGGCAGCGCGTGCGTCCGTTGCCGTCGGGGTAGCACTCCGTCCGGCAGACGGGGACTTGGTACGAGTCGTAAACGCAGGACTCCGAGCGCGATTCCGGCTCGCCGTTCCACGCGACGGTCTCGTTACGGCCCGCGACGTCGAAGTTCTGTTTGATCTGCGCGGCCACGAACGAGAAGCTTCCGTTCGCCTGCTGCGGCTGCACCTTGGGCAGCGAAAAGGAGGCCGTGCCGCCGCCCGCGAAACTCAGTTTGATGTCGGTCTTGTTGCCGACGGTGAGCTTCATCCCGTGCGCGCCGCGCGGGATCTGCGTCGTCTTTTCGCCGAAAAGCTGCTTTTCGCGAACGACGAACGTGGAATAGGCGTCCAAACGCCCTTCGTAGGACTGACAAGCCGCGAGCGTCGAAACAAGAACCGAAAGACCGATTTGAGCAAAACGTTTCATGGAATCCTCCCAGTTGGTTGACCGGGAGGAGTTCAGCAAAGCGGCTTGCGTTTGTCAGCCCGTTCCGAGACAGATCGGAACGGGCGCGCCTTGGCCCTCAAAGCCCTCGTTTAAAGTCCGCAGGCTTGGATCGAGGCCGCGTACTTCTCGAGGCTCTTCTGAACGCTGCGGTAGCCCTTATGGTGACGGGCTTCCAACTTCCGACCCTCGGGAACGCGATCGATCGCGGACTGAAGCCAACCGCGCAACTCGTTCGGGTTCGGACAGTTTTCGGCCGGGACCGGGACGGGCTGCGGCGCGGGTTCCGGCCGACGGATGACCGCGAGCTCCAGGCACTTGATGCCTTCGACCGCCGAAGTGTACTTCGCCGTGCGCTCGCACTGGGGCAAGAAATCCTTGTTGAGGTCCTGGCTGGCGATCTTGCTCAGGCACTCGACCCCTTGTTTCGCGCTCGAGTACCGCGCGATATGGTCGCAGATCGCCGTGGCCGTCGGCACGCCGAAGGTATGGTTGCCGATCGTCTTGAGGCAGTCGATCCCCGTGTCCGACCCGGAGTACTTCGAGATGTACTCGCAAGTCTTAAACGCACTGGGATCGACGCTCTGAACGAAGCCCGTCTCCTGCAAACAACGAAGGCCCGCCGAAGAGGAACTGTAGCGGCTGATATAGTCGCATATTTCCGTGATCTCGCGTGGCGCCGCTTCGGCCCCCACCATTTTCGTAGCCGCCATCAACACGAGCGCCGTTAATCCGATCTTTTTCATGACTCCCCCTTTGAGCAGAGAGGGAAAGCAATTCACGTGCCCACTCCGTCACGTCAAAATGGAGCTTTCACGGAACGCGGCCTAGCGACGGCGAAGCTCGTCGCCTAACTCGTTGGGATTCGAGGCGTCGGGAGGGAAAGCCCGCACGAGCAACGCTTCCGCGGCGTCGAGCGCCGACAGAACCGAGCCGCCGGATCCCTGGCGGGCCAGATCGCTCGCGAGCCCGCTCCCGAGACGCCCAAACTCTTCTTCGGGCACGCGTTCCGTCAATCCGCGGTCGGCCAGGATGAGAACCGAGCGCTCGAGCCAAGCCACGTATATGAGCAATCCCGTACGCGCCCGCGTCGCGAAGACCTGATGACGAACGAAGGCTTCGCGCGCGGCGGCTTCGACGGAAGCTCGACGCCAGGACGCTGGCACGAAGAGCCTCAGGCCGAACGAAAAGCGCGAGACAAAGAAGACCGCGAGGCCCGCGCCGATCGAAAGCCCGACCGGAACCCAAGAGGACCCCGTCCAAAAGGCGTGCTGCGCGATGGCCAGCGCAACGAAGGCCACGACGAGGGCGACGAGAAAACGTTCGCGATCGAAGTCGGAGGATCGCTCGACGACCATGGGCACGAACTCGACGGAAGTCTTCGTCTCGAGCTCGCGCACGCGCGCCTCGATACGGCGCGCGGTTTCCCCGCAAAGCCCGGGAAGATCCCGATTCGCGTTACCAGCGTCCACTCGAACCTCCTCCGCTGAAGCCACCGCCGCCGCCGCTCCAACCACCACCGCCACCACCCCAGCCCCCGCGGCCGCCCAAGCCGCCGCCGAAGCCTCCGTAGCGGGAGCGCCCAAAGCGCGGGCCGCCCACGAAGAAACGCAACGCGACCGCGCCGAGGATCAACAACATCAACCAGGGCGGCATCGGCGCGGAACCGCGGCGGGAGCGCGTCCCGCGCGAGATCCCGAGCGCGTTCAGGTCGCCGCCCGCGCGCTCGAACATCGAGCGGGACGTCGCGCGGATCGCCGCGAAGGGCCCGTTCCCGCGCATGGCGGGCACGAAGGTCTCGCGGATTAAGCGACCGGCGAGGACGTCGGGTATCTCTCCCTCGAGCCCCTGCCCGACTTCGATGCGCACGGCGCGGTCCTGGAGCGCGACGAGCAGCAGAGCCCCGCGATCCTCACGCTCCGTGCCGAGCTTCCACCGCTCCACGGCGCGGATCGAGAGCGACTCGATCGCCTCGCCCGCCAAGTCGGGCACGATCCAAACCTGCAACTGGAGCTTGGGCGGATAGCCGCGCAGTTCGCGCTCGAGCGCCGCGCGCTCTTCGAAACTCAAAGCGCCGGCCTCGTCCATGACGGGGCCGGTGAGCGCCGGGATTTCTCGCTGCGCCCACGCGCCCGACGCGAAAGCCGCGAGCGCGAGCGTCGCCAGATAGCGTCGGATCACTAGAACTTCACCGTCGGCGCCTTTTCGCTACCCGCGTCGGCCGCGAACTGCGCCTTCTTCTCGTGCTTGAAGAAAAGCGAGTTCGTGAGGCTCGTCGGGAAGACGGTCACGAGGTTGTTGAAGACCTTGACCTGCTCGATGTAGCGGTTGCGCGCGACCGTGATGCGGTTCTCCGTGCCTTCCAGCTGGACTTGGAGGTCGCGGAAGTTCTCGTTCGCCTTGAGCTGCGGGTACTGTTCGGCCACGACCATAAGACGCGAAAGCGTGGAACCGAGCTGGCTCTGGGCATCCTGGAAGCGCTTGAGATTCGCTTCGTTCAGGTTCGAAGCATCCAGCTTGACCTGCGTCGCCTGCGCACGGGCCGCGATGACGGCCTCGAGGGTCTCGCTTTCGTGCTTGGCGTAGCCCTTCACGACCTCGACGAGGTTCGGCACGAGGTCCGCGCGGCGTTGGTACTGGTTCTGGACTTCGGCCCACGAACCTTCGACCTCGTTGAGCTGCGTCGGAATCGACTGGACGCCGCAAGCGGTCAGCAAGAGGGAGGAGGCAAGGAAGATCTTTTTCATGCCCCGAGTCTCGAAAGACGGAGCCCTTCTTTCAAGTCTAATCGGAAAGGGCGACGCTACGCTCCAAGTCCGCGAATCACGCCGTCGAAGTCCAGTCGACCGTGGGCTGCCCGAGCTTCTCGAGCAAAGCGTTCGTCTTCGAAAAGGGCCGCGACCCGAAAAAACCGCGCGACGCCGAAAGCGGCGAAGGATGGGGGCTTTCCACCACCAAATGCCGCCCGCTCGTGAGCAAAGCCTTCTTCTTTTGCGCGGCCGCTCCCCAAAGGATGAAGACGAGCGGCTTCTCGCGCGCGTCGAGCGCCGAGATGACGTGGTCCGTGAAGGTCTCCCACCCCTTGTCGCGGTGGGAAAACGCCTGCGATGCGCGCACCGTCAGCACGGTGTTGAGCAGCAACACGCCCTGGCGTTCCCAACCCGTCAGCTCCGAGGAGGCGCCCTTGATCTCGACCTTCAGGTCGCTCGCGAGCTCCTTGAAGATGTTCACGAGGCTCGGCGGCTTGACCCGCAGCTCCTTCGGCACGGCGAAAGACAATCCGATCGCCTGCCCGGGACCGTGGTAAGGATCCTGCCCCAGGATGACGACGCGCACGTCGTCGTAGTCGAGCTGCTGCAGGGCCCGCAGGATATGGGCGCGGTCGGGATAGATCGTCTGACCCGAGGCGTACTCCTGATTCAAGAACTTGGTCAGCTCGCGGAAATAGGATTTGTCCTTCTCGTCGGCCAATCGCGCCCGCCAGCCGGGGGGCAAATTATCCGGAAATCGCGCCGTCGAAGCTCCCATCGTCATGGGCCCGAAATACCAAAGCGACTTCGACTTGTCTTTGTGACCCGCCATCCTAAATTAAGGGCATGAGCCAAACCCTTGCCGTTTGTCCGCGGTGCCAGGTTCTGAATCGCGTTCGTCTCGAGGGCGGCGGCAAGCGTCCCGTCTGCGGAAAATGCGCGACCGAACTCGCCGTGCACGGGGCCGTCAGCGAAGCTTCGGCCGCGGGACTCGCCAAGATCCTCGAAAAATCCGACCGGCCCGTCGTCGTGGATTTTTGGGCGCCCTGGTGCGGCCCCTGCCGGACCTTCGCGCCGACCTACTCGGGCGTCGCCGCCGAAATGGCCGACCGCTTCGTCTTCCTGAAAGTCGACACCGAAGCCCACCCACTCGCCGGCGAGCGGCACCGCATCCGCAGCATTCCCACCCTCGCCGTCTTCCGCGGCGGCGTCGAAGTCACGCGGCTCTCGGGCGCGCTGCCCGCGCCCCAGTTCCGACAGTGGCTCGCGGAAGCCACTCGCTAGAGGTCACTCGGCCATTTTCTGGAGGAAACGATCCTCGGTGTTCGTGCTCGAAACCGACGTCGAATTCAAGCCACCCGTCTTCTTGTTCGCGGTGTAGATCCCGTAGACCCTCGCGCGCAAACCCGACGGCAAGATCGGGCTCTCGCTTTGGACCGAAACGCGACGACCGTCTTCCAGGGTCAACTCGATCCGATGCCCCTTCGCCTCGCCCAAGGCTTTGGCGCCCTTGAACGGCGAGAAACTCATCGCGAGGCGCCCCCGGTGCGTCGTCACGGCCACGAACCGAGAAACGTTGCTAAAGCGATCCGCCCAGAGCTGCGCTTTGCTGTCCGAAATCGACGCCTCGCTCAGCGCGATCGGCAGGGTGCCGAGTTCCAACGGGTCGCCGTCGCTCGCGTCGAAGCTCGGGGTGAAGCGCACGACGACCGCCTTGGTCGTATCGAGCGACGACTTCCAGAGGACGCTCGCCATGTCGCGCACCCGGAACGTCTCGCGTTTCAAGAGTCCCTCGTGCCTAGGACGTCCACCCGCGACGACCTTCTGTTCCTTGAACTGGGCGACGACGCCCTCGATCGAACCGTCGTCGAGGACCCGCCAAGTGCCTTCGAGATAAATCGGCGCGTGCTGATCGCTGCCGATCCCCGACCCAAAATCGATTATTCCCGTTTTATCGGAGGCGCGGTAGACGCGTTCTTCTCCCGCGGGTACGAGCAGCCGCTTGCCCTCGACGTCGAGCACGAACACCTCGGAACGAACGGCGAAGCGCTCACGGAGCTGCCCCACGCTGAGCTCATTACGGGGCGCCGCCGAAGCGACGGAAGCGGCGAAGATCAAAGTGGCCACGGGGCCGAAAGAAACGAGTTTCATGATGTCTCCTTTGTCAGTCCGCACGAAGACGCGGATCGGGGGCGCGTCCATCGCGCCTTCAATCAGCCTTGGCGTAGACGTGTACGATGGTTGCCGAATCCGCGAAATTTTCCGCGGGCGCGGAGCCCAGGTTGAGAGCGATCCAAGTCGAAACAATCCCGACCACGAGGCCGGCGACCGCTCCCCAAGCCAGCGAGCGGGGATTCCACGCGGACCGCTCCCGCGCCGCGAGCGCGCGACGCCAACGCGCCCGCTCGAGCGGGGTCGCCTCGACATCGGCCAAGGGAGCGAGCAGCGCTTCGAGTTCGTCGTCACGGTCTTTCATAGAGGATTCTCCTTCGCGTTTTCCCCGACGAGGGCCTCGCGCAAGCGCGCCTTCGCCCGGTAAATATGGCTTTTCACGGTGTTGAGATTGAGCTCCAAGATCCCCGCGATCTCGGTTAAGCCGAGCTCGCGATCCAAATGCAATCGCAGGATTTCGCCTTCGGGGTCGGGGAGTCGAGCGAGCGCGCGGCGCAGGGCGCGACTCCTCTCGTGCTCGGCCAAGCGCGCCTCCGCCCCCGGCTGCGGATCGGGCAAGCTTTCCCAGTCGGACTCGCCGAGCGTTTCGTTTCCACTTCGAAAGTGCCGCTTGGCGGCTTCAAGCCGGACCCGGCGCGCGATTCCGTACGCATACATCCGAAGGTGTCCACGCGCGGGATCGAAGGCACCCGCCTGGAGCTTGTCGAGGAGCCGCACGAGACATTCCTGCGTGAGGTCGGCCGCGACTTCACGAGGCCCGGCGGCCGAAAAATATCGGAGCAAAGCCGGCCCCAGTTCCGCCACGGACTCGAGTTCACGCGATGACATCCCCACCCTTGGCGCCACCCTAGGAAAGGTTGCGACGAGCCGCAATGATCCCCAAAATCGGATGCCAAGGGGGCCCAAAGGCCCCGCTCAAGCCAGCTAAACAACTCATTTAATTAACAAATGCATCTCCCAAGCCCCGATCGCCGCATCTCCAAAGCCGGCGCAAAAGGCCTCGATTGCCTCGTCATATTCAGTGGACGCCCCTACAACGCCCCTGCTAAGAGCAGTGGGGTTTCTGTTAGTCGTTTTGGAGTCTTTAGCCATTCCGGCCTGAGTCGTCCTTACGGCCCCGTCCTTAAGGAGGAACTATGGGCAAAAGAATCTACGTCGGCAATCTCCCGTTCAGCACGAGCGAAACGGCTCTCCAAGCGGTCTTCGCCGAACACGGCACCGTTGAGTCCGTCAAAGTCATCACGGACCGTGACACGGGCCGCAGCAAAGGTTTCGGTTTCGTCGAAATGGCGACCGACTCCGACGCACAATCCGCAATCTCCAGCCTCAACGGCGCCGACTTCGAAGGTCGCCCGTTGACGGTTTCCGAAGCC
>ERZ761607.4246-NODE-4246-length-12866-cov-6.540785_pt1 | contig 12866 bp, 8 predicted proteins | sample MGYA00511164_ERZ761607 | MGnify/ENA primary metagenome ERZ761607 (study PRJEB28899, sample SAMN02445080) | bioreactor sludge metagenome | biome: EBPR sludge | place: Australia: Brisbane, Thorneside Wastewater Treatment Plant | collected 2011-06-22 ...
CTCAACAACTACGCGGCCGGCCGCGCGGGCGATCCGCCCGCCGTGTCGCTCTCGGCCCGGCTCAAGGAACTGAAGCTGCCGCAGGGGCGCCTCAAGACCGGCACCCCGCCGCGCATCGACGGGCGCAGCATCGATTTCAGCCAGTGCACCGAGCAGCCCGGCGACGGCATGCCCGGTGGCGTGAACGAGGGCGCGGTGCCGGTGTTCAGCTTCATGGGCCGTGTGGCCATGCACCCGCAGCAGGTGCCGTGCTGGATCACGCACACCAATGCGCGTACGCACGAGATCATCCGCAGTGGTTTTGACCGCAGCCCGATGTTCACCGGCAAGATCGAAGGGGTGGGGCCGCGCTACTGCCCGAGTGTGGAAGACAAGATCAACCGCTTTGCCGACAAGGACAGCCACCAGATCTTTCTGGAGCCCGAGGGCCTGACGACCAACGAGTTCTACCCCAACGGCATCTCCACCAGCCTGCCGTTCGACATCCAGTACGACCTGGTGCGCAGCATGAAGGGGCTGGAAAATGCCCACATCCTGCGGCCGGGCTATGCCATCGAGTACGACTATTTCGACCCGCGCTCGCTGAAATCCAGCTTCGAGACGAAACAGATCGGCGGCCTGTTCTTTGCGGGCCAGATCAACGGCACCACCGGGTATGAAGAGGCGGCGGCGCAGGGCCTGTTTGCCGGCATCAACGCGGCGCTGCAGTGCCGCGGTGAGGGGCCGTGGCTGCCCGCGCGGGACGAGGCCTATCTGGGCGTGCTGGTGGACGACCTGGTTACCCAGGGGGTCACGGAGCCCTATCGCATGTTCACCAGCCGGGCCGAGTTCCGGCTGCAGCTGCGCGAAGACAACGCCGACATGCGCCTGACCGAGACCGGCCGGCGCCTGGGCTTGGTCGACGATGCGCGCTGGGACGCCTTCAGCCGCAAGCGCGACGCGGTTTCACGTGAAACCGAACGGCTGAAATCCACCTGGGTGAACCCGCGAAGCCTTCCGGCCGCCGAGTCCGAGCGGGTGCTGGGCAAGGCCATCGAACACGAATACAACCTGTTTGACCTGCTGCGCCGCCCGGACGTGAGTTACCCGGGTCTGATGAGCCTGGACGAAGGCCGCTACCGCGGCGCGGTGGTTTCACGTGAAACACTGGGCGATCTGGTGGCGCCGGTGGTGGAACAGGTGGAGATTGCCGCCAAGTACGCCGGCTATATTGATCGCCAGCGCGACGAGGTGCAGCGCGCCGCCAACTACGAAGGCCTGAAGCTGCCAGCCGACATGGACTACCTGCAGGTGACGGCGCTGTCGATCGAGGCGCGCCAGAAGCTGCAGAAACACCGGCCGGAAACGCTGGGCCAGGCCTCGCGGATCTCGGGCATCACGCCGGCCAGTATTTCCTTGCTCCTGATTCACCTGAAAAAAGGAGGTTTCAGAGGATTTTCCGCAACCCGGGGTGACGAGCGGGGTGGTGTGGCATGACAGCGGCGTTGCGACCCGAGCTGGAAGCCGGCGCGGCGGCGCTGGGCGTGCAACTGACCAGCCGCCAGGTCGACCAGTTGCTGGACTATCTGGAACTGATGCGCAAATGGAACCAGGTCTACAACCTCACCGCGGTCCGCGAGCCGCACGCTATGCTGACCCATCATCTGCTCGACAGCCTGGCGGTAGTGCAGCCTTTGCGTCGACACACCGGAACACGGGCAGCCCGTTTGCTTGACGTGGGTGCCGGGGCTGGTCTGCCAGGGGTGGTCATCGCAATCGGTTGTCCGGAAGTCGCGGTCACCTGTGTCGACGCGGTCGCAAAGAAAGCGGCGTTCGTACAGCAGGTTGCGGCCAGCCTGACTCTGCCGAATTTGCGGGGTCTGCATGCGCGGGTCGAAACCTTGGGTGCGCGCGGCATCGCACCGTTTGATGTCATCTCCTCACGGGCCTTTGCCACACTCGCCGATTTTGTGAGCGGCTCCGAGGCGGCACTCGCCGAAGGGGGTTGCTGGTTGGCCATGAAGGGGCGACACCCCGGAGAAGAAATCGCGGCACTGCCCGCGGGTATTGAGGTGTTTCACGTGGAACCGCTACAGGTGCCAGACCTTCATGCCGAGCGCTGTGTGATCTGGATGCGCAAAGCGCCAGTGTCCGGTTAGCCGGTAACGTAAACTCCTCGCTCCCACCAATCCAGGATTTGTGATGTTCGGCATCTCGGACTACGGCGCATTCGTTGCCGCCATGATTGTGTTTCTGCTGATCCCCGGCCCGGGCAATCTGGCGCTCATCACCTCCACCAGCAAAGGCGGTGTGGCCGGTGGCATGGGCGCCACCCTGGGGGTGATCGCCGGTGACCAGGTCCTGATGTGGATGGCGGTGGCGGGCGTCGCAGCCTTGCTGGCCGCCTATCCCGCGGCCTTTGCCGCAGTGCAGTGGCTGGGCGCAGCCTACCTGGCCTGGCTGGGGTTCAAGATGCTGGTTGCCAAACCCGGCAGTGCACCCGTGCTGCATATCAGGCCCAGCCACTATTTCCAGCAGGCCTTTGCCATCACCTTGCTGAACCCCAAGGCCATCGTCTTTTACATGGCGTTCTTTCCGCTGTTCATCGATCCGGCGCGTCACCAGGGTCTGCTGACCTTCGGTGTCCTGGCCGCCACCATTGCGGTCCTGGCCTTCCTCTACGGGCTGGTCGTCGTGTTGCTCACGCATTTCCTGGCCGAGCGACTGCGCGCCAGTCCGGTCATCGGCCGAGTGCTCGAAAAAATCGCCGGCGTGTTCCTGATCGGCTTTGGCATCAGGCTGGTCTGGTCCAAATAGCCGGCACAAGCCCTTTTTCTCTTTCACCCGAGAGGACCCATGGCCAAGATATTCTGCGTTGCCAACCAGAAGGGCGGTGTCGGCAAGACCACCACCACCGTCAACCTTGCCGCCGGACTGGCCACGGTGGGGCAGCGCGTGCTGATGATCGACCTCGACCCGCAGGGCAATGCCACCATGGGCTCGGGGGTGGACAAGCGCAAGATGCCGCTGAGCGTGTATGACGTGCTGCTGGAGTCGGCCTCGATCCGCGAAGCTGCAGTGCTGTCGGAGAAATGTGGCTATCACGTGCTCGGCGCCAATCGCGAGCTGGCGGGCGCCGAGGTCGAGCTGGTGGCGCTGGACCATCGCGAAAAACGCCTGAAGACCGCCTTGTCCGAGGTGGCGGACGACTACGACTTCGTGCTCATCGACTGCCCGCCGTCCCTGAGCCTGCTGACCCTGAACGGGCTGTGCTCGGCCCATGGGGTCGTCGTGCCGATGCAGTGCGAGTACTTCGCCCTCGAAGGCTTGACCGATCTGGTCAACACCATCAAGCAGGTCCATGCCAACCTCAACCGCCAATTGCAGATCATCGGCCTGTTGCGGGTGATGTTTGATCCGCGCATTACCTTGCAGCAGCAGGTCAGTGACCAGCTCAAGGCCCACTTTGGCGACAAGGTGTTCGATACCGTGATCCCGCGCAACGTCCGCCTGGCCGAAGCGCCCAGCTACGGCTTGCCCGGCGTGGTGTTCGATCCGGCCGCCAAAGGCAGCCAGGCCTTTGTGGAATTCGCCCGCGAAATGGTCGAACGGGTCCGGCGGGGGTGACTTTGACCCATTATTTGCCAGTACCCAGCGCAAAACAGTCTTGCTTTGCTATGATTTTCAAACCCCCAGGAGCCGCCGATGGTCGCGGTTGATCCCGGCGCGGCCACGGTGTTGCTGCTGCCCGGCTGGCAGGACAGTGGCCCTGGTCACTGGCAGACCCGGTGGGAGCAGTCGTTCGGCTACACGCGGGTGCAACAGCACGACTGGATGCGGCCGCTGCGCGGCGACTGGACGGTGCGGCTGGAGGACGTCGTGCTGCAGACGCCGGGCCCGCTGGTGCTGGTCGCGCACAGCCTGGGCTGTCTGCTGACGGCCTGGTGGGCGGCGCACAGCCGCAACCACCACCGGGTGCGCGGAGCCTTGCTGGTCGCGCCACCGGAAATCGGCCGCGCCGATCTCGCCGCATTGATTCCGGGCTGGAGCCCGATTGCCCGCCAGCGCCTGCCGTTTGCCAGCGTGCTGGTCGCCAGCAGTGACGACCCCTACGGTTCCCTGGCCCATGCCGGCGGACTGGCGGCCGACTGGGGCAGCACCTTCTACCATCTTGGCCCCTGCGGCCATATCAACGCCGATTCCGGGTTGGGCGACTGGCCGGATGGCCAGGCCCTGCTGGCCGATCTGCTGACGAACTGGGGAGACACCATGGTCACCAAGAAACCCAAAGGCCTCGGCCGCGGCCTCGACGCCCTGTTGGGCCCGCGCGTCGAGCCGAACACCGACCCGCAAGGAGGCGACGTCCCGGCGGAGCGTACCAGTGAACTGTCGCTGGACGATCTGGTGCCGGGTGCCTACCAGCCGCGCACCCGCATGGACGAAGGGGCCTTGTACGAACTGGCCGAGTCGATTCGTGCCCAGGGCATCATGCAGCCCATTCTTGTTCGCCGTCTGGCCGGCGGCGACAACGCCGGGCGCTACGAAATCATTGCCGGCGAGCGGCGTTTCCGTGCCGCCCGCCTGGCCGGGCTGGAGCGGGTGCCGGTACTGGTGCGCGACGTGCCCGACGAAGCCGCCGCCGCGATGGCGCTGATCGAGAACATCCAGCGGGAAGACCTCAACCCCCTGGAGGAAGCGCAGGGCCTGCAGCGCCTGGTCAAGGAATTCGGACTGACCCATGAACAGGCAGCGCAGGCGGTGGGCCGCTCGCGCAGCGCGGCCAGCAACCTGCTTCGCCTGCTCAATCTGGCCGAGCCGGTGCAGACCATGCTGATGGCCGGCGATATCGACATGGGCCACGCCCGGGCCCTGCTGGCGCTGGACAAAGCGGCACAGATCACGGCAGCCAACCAGATCGCAGCACGCAAGCTCTCCGTGCGCGAAGCCGAAAGCCTGGTGAAAAAGCTGGGTGCCGAATTCAACCTGATGCCGCAAAAACCCAAGAAAGAAAAGTCCCGGGACCTGCGCCGTCTGGAGGAAGAACTCTCGGACCTGCTGACCGCCGAAGTCGAAATCCGGGTCAAGAAGCGGGTCAAGCGCCACGGCCGGATCGAAGAAATGGGCGAACTGGCGGTGCAGTTCGGTTCCCTGGAGGCCCTGAACGGCCTGATCGACCAGTTGCGCGCCGGGCGGGGCTGATCGGGCGGGCCCCCCAATCCGGGGAGTGACGCCCGGCGGTCGAACCGCTAGGCTCGTCCGGGTTCCATCTTCAGAAAGTCCGACCGTGAAACATGTCTCCCTCCTTCTCTTGCTCCTGTCCGCCAGTGCCGCGGTGTCCGCCCAGACCCCGATCGAGCGGGTCAAGCTGACCGACAACGACCTCAGCTGCCAGCAGGTCTACGGTGAAATCACCCAGATGGATGCCGTGATCGGCCGCGCGAACCAGCCTGTGGCGGCCGCGCCGGTGGCCGACCCCAGCGCCGGCCAGGGTGCTGCCGTTGCCGGTGCCGTCGCCGGGGCGGTGGCCCAGCAGGCCATGGTCAACGCGGCAGCACGCAGTGGCTTCGGCTTCGGCGGTTTCGGCAGCGGCGCCGGTGCCATCGGCGGCCTCTTCGGCGGTCTGGCACAACAGGCCGTTGCGCAGCAGGCCGCCGGCCAGCAGGCGGCGGCCGCCGCCGGGGCGCAGCTGGCCGCTCAGCAGGCGCAGCAGGCCCAGGGCCGCAAGGACCACCTGACCGGGCTGTTCCTGTCCAAAGGTTGCAAGATGAGCGACATCCAGAAACAGGGATGAACCCGCGCTGCGCTGCACTGTGGCGCGGCAGCCCATCGGTCAGCAAAAAGCCCGGCAGTGCCGGGCTTTTTTTCGGGATGACGTGCCGCCGGCGGCGCTCAGAGGCTGAAGATCTTGCCGGGGTTGAGAATGTTCTTCGGGTCCAGCGCCTGCTTGATGGCCCGCATCAGGTCAATGGTGCCGACACCGGCCTCATCGCGCAGAAACCCCATCTTGTGCAGGCCCACCCCGTGCTCGCCGGTGCAGGTGCCACCCAGCGCCAGTGCGTGGTTGACCAGCCGGTGGTTGAGGTCTTCGGCCAACTGCCGTTCGGCGGCGCTGTCGGGGTCAATCAGGTAGCCCATATGGAAGTTGCCGTCGCCGACATGGCCGACAAGAAAGTAGGGCAGGCCGCTGGCTTCGGCCTCGTGCACGCTGGTGACCACGGCCTCGGCCAGCTGCGAAATGGGCACACAGGCGTCGGTGGTGATGGCCTTGCAGCCGGGCTTGCTCTGCAGCGCGGCAAAAAAAGCGTTGTGCCGGGCGGTCCACAGCCGGGTGCGCTCTTCCGGCGTGCTGGCCCATTCGAAGGATTCCCCGCCGTGACTGGCGGCAATTTCCTGCACCGTCTCGGCCTGTTCGCGCACACCGGCGGGGGAGCCGTGAAACTCCATCAGCAGCAGCGGCTCCTCGCGCAGTCCCAGGCGGGAATGGGCGTTGACCGCACGCACCGTGTTGGCGTCGATCAGTTCCACCCGCGCGATCGGCACACCCATCTGTATCGTCTCGATGGTGGTGTTGACGGCGTCGGCGACCGACGGGAAGGAACAGATCGCTGCCGACACCGCCTCGGGCAGCGGATACAGGCGCAGCGTCACCTCGGTGATGATGCCCAGCGTGCCCTCGCTGCCCACGAACAGCCGCGTCAGGTCGTATCCGGCCGATGACTTGCGCGCCCGGGTGCCGGTGCGCACCACGTCGCCACCGGCGGTGACCACCTCCAGCGACAGCACGTTTTCGCGCATCGTGCCGTAGCGCACGGCGTTGGTACCGCTGGCCCGGGTGGCCGACATGCCACCCAGCGTGGCGTCCGCGCCCGGATCGATCGGGAAAAAGAGGCCGGTGGATTTGATTTCGTCATTGAGCTGCTTGCGGGTCACGCCCGCCTGCACGGTCACGGTCAGGTCCTGCGGGTGAACGGCCAGCACCCGGTTCATGCGCCCCAGGTCGATGCTGATGCCCCCTTGCACCGCCAGCAGGTGCCCTTCGAGGGACGAGCCCACACCGAAAGGAATCACCGGCACCTCATGGGCGGCGGCCAGGCGCACCGCGTCGGCCACATCCTGCGTCGACTCGGCAAACACCACGGCGGCCGGCGGCGGCACCGTGGTGAAGGCCGATTCGTCCCGCCCGTGCTGCTCGCGCACCGCCAGGGCGGTCGAGCACCGGGCGCCAAACCGTTGCGCCAGGGCGTCGAGCAGGGCCGGCGGAATCGGGCGGGTTGCAATCTGGGGGCTCAGCGCGGACAGGTCGGCAGGGGCGTTCACGGGCAGGTCTCCGGTCGGTACGGGTCAGGTCGCAGTGTACGTCGGTTGGGCGGACAAGTCGACGCTATTGAAATAATAGCTATGAACGACTGAAATACGCTGGGTATGGGCAGAAATCGTTCCGAAAACCTGCCGAAAACCCCGATCCGGCCCCCGCGCGCCGCCCCGGCGGACAATAGAGGCATTGCAAGGAGCGCAGCCATGGCCAATCGCCTGACCCAGATCGCAACCCGCACCGGTGACGACGGCACCACCGGGCTGGGTGACAACACCCGTGTTTCCAAGAACAGCCTTCGTGTCCACGCCATGGGCGATGTCGACGAACTCAACTCCCATATTGGCGTGCTGTTGTGTGAGCCCCTGCCGGAGCCGGTGCGCGAGCTGCTGGTCGAGATCCAGCACCAGTTGTTCAATCTGGGCGGCGAGCTGTCCATTCCAGGCTTCGAGCTGCTCCAGCCGCAGGCGCTGGCCACGCTGGACGACGCCCTGGCGCACTACAACGCGCAGCTGCCGCGCCTGCAGGAATTCATCCTGCCCGCCGGCACCCGCGCCGCCGCGCAAGCCCATGTCTGCCGCACGGTGGCCCGCCGGGCCGAGCGGGCCGTGGTCGCGCTGGGCGCGCAGGACGCGCTCAAAGACACCCCGCGCCAGTACCTCAACCGCCTGAGCGACCTGATGTTCGTGCTCGCCCGGGTGCTCAATCGCCACCGCAGCGACGGTCTGCCGGGTGACGACGTCTACTGGCGCAGCGCCCGCCTGGCGCGTGCGGCGCAGGAGCCCGACGCCGGCTGAGCGCCACCCGCCCGCCCGGCGAATTCACTCGCCGGTGGCGGTGACGGTGCAGCCCAGCGAGAAACTGACCGAACTGGATGCCGGCAGTGTCGGCACCAGGTAACCGGCGCCTTGCAACGTCGGCACATCCAGCGGGCCCGCCGGACAGACGGCGCCGCCGCTGGCGCTGCAACTCAGGGTCGTGCAGTCCAGACCGCTGGCCGCCGGGTCCACCACGGTGGTGCCGGCCCCGGACGCCGGCCCCAGGTTGGTGACGGTGATGACGTAGGTGGTGGACTGGCCGGCGGTCAGCGTGGTTTCGCTGTTGGTTTTGGTCACTTCCAGGTGCGCCGACGGCGTCACGGTCAGCGAGGCAGTCGCCGCGGGCGCCGAACCGGCGTTGACGGTGTCCAGCACCGAGGTGGTGTTGAGGTACAGGCCGGGCGTGGGGGCCAGCACCACCACGCTGAACGCACAGGTACCGGAGGCCGCAAGGCTGCCGCCGGTAAGCCGGATGCCGACATCCGCTGCCGCCAGCGCGCCGCCGCCGCTGTCCTGCAAGGTCCCGCCACAGGTATTGCTGGTGGTCAGCGGGCTGGCCACCGTCATGGTGCCGGGGCTGCCGGGAAAGGCATCGGTCACCGCGGGCGACGCCAGGTTGACCACGGTGGTGTTGGGGTTGCTGAGGGTGATCGTCAGCACGGCCGTTCCCGTGCCACCACTGAGAATCGTGGCGGGACTGATGGATTTGCTCTGGCTCGGCGCCGCCAGCACGGTCAGCGTGGCGGTGTTGGACGGCGCGCTCGCGGTGGGCAGCAGTGTGGTGATGACCCCGGAGCTCTGGTTCGGATAGACCCCGACGGCACCGGCATTGACCAGCAGTGCCACCGTGCACGAGCCGGCCGCCGGAATGGTCAACCCGGTGATCGCCAGGCTGGTCGCGCCCGCGGTGAGCAGATTGCCCGATGCGCCGACACAACTGCCCGCGGCCGGGCCGCTGAGCGTGACGGTCAGGCCGGCGGGCAGGCTGTCGGTGAACTGCGCGCCGGTCAGGCCGCCGGGCAGCAGCGCCGCCGAATTCGGGTTGCCCAGGGTGAAGGTCAATGTGGACGGCTGCGCCGAGGCCAGCGAGGTCGGGTTGAAGGACTTCGCAATCGTCGGTGGTGCCAGCACGCGCAACCGGGCGGTGGCCGGATCGGGGTTGGTGCTGCCCTCCAGGGTGGTCACCGAGCCGGGCGGGATGACGTTGTCCACCGTGCCGGCGGTGACACTGGTCACCACCACCGACAGGGTACAGACACTGCCTGCGGGAAAGTTGCCGCCGTTCAGGCGCACGCTGGTGTCCCCGGCGTTCAGCGCGCCGCCGGCGCCGTCGGTCAGGCTGCTGGCCGCGCAGCTGTTGGTCGACACGCCGGAGGCCAGCGTCACACCGGCGGGCAGGTTGTCGGTGAAGGTATTGGTCGGGGTGCCGGTACGCGCCACGTCGTTGGTGTTGAGCACCGCAATCACCAGCGTCGCCGTGCCGCCCTGCACGATGGTGTCCGGCTGGAAGTATTTGCTGATGCCGACGTTGCGCAGCACCGTCAGGGTTGCCGAGGGCGCGTTGTCATTGGTGACACCCTGGGCGCTGGTCAGCTGACTGACGGGGATGTTGTTGGTCAGGTTGCCATCCTGCAGGCCGGTGACCACCACGGTGACATTGCAGACCGAGTTCGCCGCGATGCTGGCCCCGGAAAAACTCACCGAGCCGGCCAGCGGCACCGCGACAAAGGTGGCGCTGGTGCACCCGGCGCCGGTGAAACTCGGGTTGGGGGTGGCGGCCAGCGCCATGCCGGTCGGCATCACGTCGGTCAGTGCCACACCGCTGAGGGCCAGCGCGCCCGGATTGTTGTTGGCGATGGTGATCTGCAAGGTCGATGTGGCTCCCCCGTTGATGCTGGTCGGCAGGAAGGATTTGTTGAGCGTGACCGGTGCGCCGCTGGAAACGCGCGTCAGCGTCGCCGACGCCGCGGCCCGGCTGCGCACCCCTTCGGCCGTTGTGACACTGCCGGAAATGATGGTGTTGGTGGCGGCACCGGTGCCCGCCGGCGCCTGAATCGTCACGGCCACCACACAGCTGCTGGTGCCGGCCGGCAGGAAACCCCCGCCCAGGTTGAAGGTGGCCGAGCCGGCGTTGGCGGTCACCGTGCCGCCGCAGGTGCTGAAGACATCGGGCGGCGCCGCGACCGTGTGCCCGGCGGGCAGGTTGTCGATGAACGACAGGTTGGTAAAAGGCGGCGCGCCGTTGGCGTGGTTGATGGTGACCGTCAGCCGCGACGTGCCCGACGGCGTGATCGTTGCCGGCGAAAACGCCTTGGCCGCCGTCAGGGCCGCGTTGATGGTCAGCGCCGCGGTCGCGGTGTTTTCATTGTTGCCCACCGAGGTCACCAGGCTGTCCGGAGGCAGCGTATTGGTGCGGTTGCCGCCCAGGCCGTTCGGTTCGGCCTGGACGGGCACGGTGATCTGGCAGTTGCCGGAGGCCGGAATGGTGCCACCGGTCAGACTGATGGTGGTGGTACCCGCCGTCGCCGTGAGCGTACCGCCGCAGTTGGTGGTGGGGGTCGGTGTGGCGGCGATCCGCACCGCCAGGTTGCCCATGGTCAGCAGGTTGTCGGTGAAACTGGTGATGGCCGCTGGCACCCCGCCGGCATTGTTGAGGGTGATGGTCAGCAGGCTGGTGCCGGTGTGCACCACCGTGCCCGGTGCGAAAGCCTTGCTCACCGACACCGGCGAGGGCGGTATGACCCGCAGCGTGGCCGATGTGGCCGCATAGCTGAGCGGAATGGCGCCAAAGCTGCCCGCCGCGATGGCGTTGGCATAGTCCCCCGCCGTGGGCGCGGTCACCTGCACCACAATGGCGCAACTGGCCGAGCCGCTGGAATTGGGGTCGGTGACGGCGGGAATCGTTCCCCCGGTCAAGGTCACGGTACCGGACGGAAAGCTGTTGAGGCTGCCGCCGCAACTGTTGCTCAGCAGGCTTTGCACCGTCACACCGGCCGGCATGGCGTCGGTGAAGTCCACGGCGGTCGCGGTAAAGAGGTTGCGGTTGGTCAGGGTCAGCGTCAGGGTCGAAAAGCCGCCCTCGGTGATGGTGGAGGGCGAAAACCCCTTGCCCACCGCACCGCCGGTGCGCAGGTTGACGGTGCCGCTGATGGCGGCGCTGTTGGTCACGCCTTCGGCGGTGCTCACCCCGCCGGCCGTGATGCTGTTGGTGACGCCACCGTTGCTGATGCCCCCGTCCGTGGTCGGCCGAAAGACGAAACTGATCGAGCAGCTGCCACTGACCGGAATGGTGCCGCCGGTCAGCCGCAGGCCGGTGTCACCATCGTCGAGCGCGCCGCCGCCGAGGTCCAGCACCGAACCGCCGCAGCTGTTGGTCACCAGACCGCCAGTGCCGATGCGCAGCGACGCCGGCAAGGTGTCGGTGAACCCCACGTTGGTCAGTGGGATCGCGTTGCTGTTGGACAGGGTGATGACAAAAGCCCGGGTGCCGCCGCCGTGCAGGTCGGTGTCCACCGCCACCGCCTTCGTGCCGGTCGGCCGCGCCAGCGGGTTGACCGTCATGGTGGCGAGCGCGTCCGCTTCGGCGATGATCGGCCCGGGCGCGTTGGCCGTCACGTCGGTGCGCACCAGGGTGTTGACATGGGTTCCCGGTGACAGCGCGGTCACCACCGCCGCCACCGAACAGGCGCCACTGACCGAGCCGCTGGCATTGGGCACGGTGCCGCCGGTCAGCGTCAGCTGGGTTCCGGTGGCGGTGGCCGTGCCGCCGCAGGAGTTGGACAACACGGCGCTCACGGACATGCCTGCCGGCATGGTGTCGGTGAAGCTGGCGGCGGTGGCCGAGTTGACCGGGTCGCTGTTGAAAATCGAAATGATCAGCGTGGCGGTCTGGCCGACATTGCGGTTGATCGGGTTGTAGGACTTGTTGGTATCGATCACCGCGTGGGCCGACCACGAAGCCATCAGCAGCCAGGCCAGAGCCAGCCAGCGCAGCAGTCGGGCAAAAGCGTTCATGATGTCCTTGTCGGATGGGCGGGCAAGTGGCCGCACAGGCCCAGGCGGCGGCGGTTTGTGCTCGCGCGATGCTATCGGGATTGCACCGCGCCTGTTGCGGTGAACGAACGCGAAGTGCAACCAAACGTGAACTTTTCCCGTTCTGGCCGATGGTGAGGTTCCGGTGTTCACGCGGGGCAGGGGGTCGGCGTGCCCTGCCCCGCCGGAAAAGCGCCTTTTTTCAGCGGGCCGACGGTGTCATGAGCCGCTCGCTCATCCAGCGCAGCAAGTCCACCCACATCTGGCGCATTTCGGCGTCCAGCGGCGTGCGCTGGGCGTGCGGCAGTTCCACGGTGACCACCGGGATGCCCTTGTGCACCCCGCCGAAGTTGCCCAGACTGCCCGGGTAGATGCCCACCTGGTCCAGATACAGCCGGCCCAGGCGCTGCGGTGGCGCCATCGGGCCGTCAAAGTCCAGCACCCCGAACGGCGCGTGAATGCTGACGATCAGGTGCGGCGCAAACCGGGTCATTTCCTCGTGCAGGTAGCGGCTTTCCGGTTCCGACAAGGGTTTCGGGCCGGGCCAGCGGCGCGGGTCCTTGCCGGTACGGCGCTCCCAGTACTGCGGCGCCTCGCGTTCCCAGCGGGGGGTAGGGAAGTTGCGGTTCAGGTCCACGCCGTTGGCATTGACCCGGCGCGGCGGCTGGCGGATCAGTCCATCGGGGTTCAGCGCCGGAATGAAGCGCCAGTGCACCGCCTGCGGC
>ERZ761607.4251-NODE-4251-length-12859-cov-5.085989_pt1 | contig 12859 bp, 10 predicted proteins | sample MGYA00511164_ERZ761607 | MGnify/ENA primary metagenome ERZ761607 (study PRJEB28899, sample SAMN02445080) | bioreactor sludge metagenome | biome: EBPR sludge | place: Australia: Brisbane, Thorneside Wastewater Treatment Plant | collected 2011-06-22 ...
CACGGTCTCGGCCTGCGTCACGGTCTCGGCCTGCGTCACGGTCTCGGCCTGCGTCGCGGTCTCGGCCTGCGTCACGGTCTCGGCCTGCGTCACGGCCTCCGACGTCTCCCCGAAAGAGCACGCCATCACCCCGAGCACCGCTACCATCGCGGCATGTCGAGCCCCTCTTCGTACCCGACCTCCGCGACGACCGTGCGCACGCTGCTGGCGGACGCCGCGGTCGCCGATCTCGTGCGCCTCGTCGCGGGTGAGGCCTCGCTCGACCGCCCGCTGCGTCATCCGCGCATCCAGAAGAGCGGGCTCGTGCTCGTCGGACACACCCGCGGCGTGGTTCGCCATCGCGTGCAGATCCTCGGCGAGACCGAGCTGAGCTTCCTCGAATCGCTCGCGCCCGACGAGCGACGCGCGCGTTGTGAGTTCCTCTTCTCGCTCGACCTCTCGCTCGTGGTGCTCACGCGGGGCGTCGAGCCGCTCCCGGAGCTCGTGCAGGCCGCGCGCGCGAGCGAGACGCCCTTCGCGGTGATGGAGCCGCGATCGAGCCGAGCCATCGCCGCGATCCACGCGGTGCTCGATCGTCTGCTCGCGCCCAGCGAGACCCTTCACGGCGTGCTCATCGACGTCCACGGGATCGGCACGTTGTTGCTCGGACCGAGCGGCATCGGCAAGAGCGAGTGCGCGCTCTTCCTCGTCGAGCGCGGGCATCGGCTCGTGGCCGACGATCAGGTGATCCTCACGCGGACGCCGCTGGGCGACGTGATCGGGCGGCCTCCCGCGCTGCTGCGTCACCACCTCGAGCTGCGCGGCATCGGGATCGTGAACGTGCGCGAGCTCTTCGGCGCGACCGCGGTGCGCGAGGACAAGGCGGTGCAGCTCGTGATCGAGCTCTGCCCGTGGGATCCCGAGCGCGAGTTCGATCGCCTCGGCCTCGACGATCTGCGGCACGACCTCCTCGGCGTCTCGCTCCCGATGCTGCGCATCCCCGTGCAGCCGGGCCGAAACATGGCGGTCATCCTCGAGGTCGCGGCGCGCAATCAGCTCCTCAAGAGCGCGGGCAAAGACGCCGCCCGCGAGTTCGTGCGCGCGCTGCACGCGCGGCTCGGGGTGACGCCGGACGATTGAACGGGGTGGAGCGACGCGAGCACGTGCGACGTCGCCGCGGAGGGTGCTGACGAAGCCGCGGTCGGCCGCGTATCCTTCCGCTCGATGTCCTTTCACGTCGTCGTGGTCACGGGGCTCAGCGGGGCAGGGCGCTCCACCGCGCTGCACGTGCTCGAGGACCTCGGGTTCTACTGCGTCGACAACCTGCCGCCCTCGCTCGTCGAGCCGGTCGTCGCGCTCGCGTCCGCCGATCGCAAGGTGCGCCGGCTCGGCTTCGGCATCGACGTGAGGACGGCCGCGTTCCTCGACGGAACGGAGGCGATGCTCGCGGCCATGAGCGCGGCAGGGCACCAGCTGGAGGTGCTCTTCCTCGACTGCGCGGACGACATCCTCATGCGTCGGTACAGCGAGTCGCGGCGCCCCCATCCGCTCGCGTCCCGCGGCGACGTCCCTTCCGGGATCGCGGAAGAACGTGAGCGCCTCGCGCCGCTACGCGCGGCGGCCTCGCACGTGGTGGACACGAGCGAGATGAGCGTGCACGACCTCAAGCGCGCGTTGCTCGATTGGATCGCGCGCGACGAGTCGGCGTGGCGCATGCGCGTCCGGGTCGTGTCGTTCGGCTTCAAGTACGGGCTCCCGAACGACGCCGACTTGGTCTTCGATCTGCGGCACCTTCCGAACCCGCACCACGATCCGGTGCTTCGCCCGCAGACCGGGCTCGACGCGCCGGTGTCGGACTTCGTGTTGGATCAACCCGCCACGCAGGAGCTGCTCGAAGACGTCACGCGTTTCCTCGGACACGCGCTCCCCCGCTACGAAGAGGAGGGCAAGGCGTACCTGACGATCGCGATCGGATGCACCGGCGGGCGCCATCGGAGCGTCGCCATCGCGGAGGAGCTCGCGCGACGCTTCGCGGATCGCGACGTCCGCGTGCATCACCGCGACGTCGGGAGAGGAGGTCCCCGGGCGTGAGCGGCTCGGCCGAGGATCCCGAACGCGCGCGCGACGCGGCCGATCGCGCGCCCGCTCGGGCCGAGGCGACGCTCGAGGTCGTCAACACGCTCGGGCTGCACGCGCGGGCTGCGGCGAAGCTGGTGCGCGTCGCATCGTCGCATCGCGCGGCCATCGAGCTCGAGAAGGGCGGTCAGCGCGCGGACGCCAAGAGCATCATGGGAGTGCTCTTGCTCTGCGGAGAGCGCGGGTCTCACATCGTCGTGCGCGCGATCGGAGACGACGCGGAGGCGGCGATCGAGGCGTTGCGCGCGCTCTTCGCAGACGGCTTCGGCGAGGGGGTGGCGTGAGCGCACCGAGCGAGCTGCCGCCCGCGAGCACCGAGCGCCTCGAGGTCGCGGGCATCGCGGCGTCGCTCGGCATCGCGGTCGGGACGGTGCACGTCGTCCCCCGCACCGGTCGTGCGCCGCGGCGACGTGCGCAGGATCGTGCGCGCGAGGTGGAGCGTCTGAAGACGGCGCTGGAAGCGACGCGCGCCGAGCTGCAGATCGCGCGCGACGGGCTCGACGAAGAGATGGGGCTCGTGCTCGACGCGCTGCTGCTGATGCACAGCGATCGGCTCTTCGTCGACGCCACGGTCGAGCGCATCGAGCGCGACGGGCTCGTCGCGGAGTGGGCGCTCGAGCGCACCGTCGCCTCGCTGAAGGCGCCGCTGCTCGCGTCGACGAACCGTTACTTCCGTGAGCGCGCGGAGGATCTCGAGCACGTCGGCGCGCACGTGCTGCGACACCTCCGCGGCGACGCGGATCGGTGGACGCTGCCTGAGCGCGAGCTCGTGCTCGTCGCGGCGGATCTCTCGCCCGCGGATGCGGCGCGGTTGCTCGGGGATCCGCGCGTGCTCGCGGTGGTGACCGAGACGGGGAGCGCGACGAGCCACACCGCGTTGCTCGCGCGCGCGCTCGAGGTGCCGGCGGTGGTCGGCGCGCGCGGTCTGCTCGATCGGATCGAAGGCACCCCGGAGGCGGTGGTCGACGCGCTGCGCGGCCGCGTGATCGTCGCGCCCGACGAGCTGGAACGCGACGCGGCCGTCGATCGCGGCGCGCGCTTCCTCCGCTTCGCGAGCTCGTTGCGCGATCGCGCGCTCAAGACGCTGCGCACGGCGGACGGAGACGCGGTCGAGCTGCTCGCGAACATCGAGCTCCCGGCGGAGACGGGCGCGGCCTGCGCCCACGGCGCAAGCGGGATCGGGCTCTACCGCACGGAGTACCTCTACCTCGAGCGTGGCGCGCTGCCGGACGAAGAGACCCAGCTCGAGGTGTACCGCAGCGTGGTGGAGGCGGCGGGCGCGGGGCCCGTGGTGTTGCGCACCTTCGATCTCGGAGGCGACAAGCTGCCTCACGGCGCGCGCACCACGCGAGGCCAGAATCCCGCGCTCGGGCTCCGCGCCCTCCGGCTCTCGCTACGTCGTCCCGCGCTCTTCCGAACGCAGGTGCGCGCGGTGCTGCGGGCGGCGGTGAGCGGCGACGTGCGTTTGTTGCTCCCGCTCGTGACGACGATCGACGAGCTGCGGCGCGGGCGTGCGATGGTGGACGAGTGCGCGCGTGAGCTCGAAGGGGAGGGCGTCGCGCACGCGCGCGTCCCGATCGGGGCGATGGTCGAGGTGCCGGCGGCCGCGCTGCGGGCGGAGCGGCTCGCGCGCGAAGCAGACTTCTTGAGCGTCGGGACCAACGATCTCGCGCAGTACACCTTCGCGGCCGATCGTGGCGATCCCGAGGTGGCCGAGCTCGCGGATCCGCTCGACCCGGCGTTGCTCGTGCTGCTTCGCTCCGTCGTCGACGGAGCGACTCGCCACGACCGACCGCTCACCATGTGTGGCGACATGGCCGCGGATCCGCTCGCGCTACCGATCGTGCTCGGCCTCGGCTTTCGACGCCTCTCGACGCCGCTCGCCGCGCTGCCCTTCGTGCAGGAGACGGTACGCCGCGTCGACACCCGGACGCTCCGCGCGCTCGCGGCGGAGGCGCTCGAGCTCGACTCCGCCCTCGAGGTGCGGGCGCTCGTGCGCTCGCGGCTCGACGATTCCCTCGGCGACCTCTGGACCGAGCAGGGCCTCGGCTGAGCCCCGTCCGCGTGCTCTGCGTCGCGCGCGTGTCGTCTCCTTCGACGATCACGCGGCTCCTTCGGGTGCGGTGATCGGGCGAAGCCGCGGTCGGGCGAAGGCAGGGCGAAGGCAGGGCGAAGCCGTGATGGCGGCGAAGCCGTGATCACGGCGCACGTGATCCGTGCGAACCAGATCAGGGCGAACAGCGCGTCGCGACGCGTACGTTGTCGAAGCGCGCTTCGAAGACGTCCTCGCACAGACAACAACACCCGGTCTGGAAGTAGGCGCCGCTTCGATCGAGCGGCACGTTGACCCAGGTGGCGTCGGTCGCGGTGCCCGTGAACGTGTAGCTCCCGCTCGTCGGATCGGAGAACGAGCTCGCGCTCCGCGCCTCGAGCCGCCAGAGATCCGTCGTCGCGTCGTAGGTCACCCGCACGCTCAGGTAGCCCGTGTTCGAGAGCGAGCTCGACTCGACCAGCGTGGTGAGCGCTCCATTGCGCAGCCCGTTCTGAAAACGCACGAGGCGCACCCGCCCGCCGCTCTGCGTGACCGCGTAGCCGTAGGCGGACGAGCCGGCGCTGCACGAGCTCGAGCTCGCGTTGAAGTCGCCCGAGCTCGCGGCGAGCACGTACGCCATGCCGATCATGCTGCCGTTCTGCGAGCTGCTGCTCGAGCACGAGAAGCCGCCGCTCTCCGTCGCGTCGCGGCGCATGTTGAAGGTCCAGACGATCTCTTGGCCGGCGTTCTCCTTCAAGGTCGCGCGGTAGTGCGTGGAATCGTAGTCGGAGGCGACGCTGACGAGCGCGTAGCCCTGGCCGTGCGCGGCGCTGCCGCTGCGCTCGTTGGTGATCGAGAGCACGCCGGAGCTGATGCGCACGCCGTGTTGGCCGCTCGTGGTCGCGCGCCAGCGGCTGCCGTTGACGCTGGTGTCCGTTCCGCTGGTCCACGAGGTCGACGAGGGCGTGGAGAAGTCGTCGCCGAAGACGGTGGTGAGGGTGGTCGGGCAGGTGCGACCCACGCACGTTCCGTCGGCGGCGCAGCGGTCGACGGGTGTGCTCGCGTTGCCGTCGTCGCAGACGCCGCCGACGTTGCGGGGCGTCGGCACGCAGGTCGCGCTCGCCGTGCACACGTGGGTGCGGCAGGTGGTGTCGGCCGGGCAGGTCACGGTGACCGTGCCCGCGCAGGTGCCGGCGTTGCACGCGTCGCTCGACGTGCACGCGTTGCCGTCGTCGCAGGTCGTCGCGGTGCGCCACGCGAAGCTCCCGCCCGCGTTCGTGCAGGTGTAGCTGGTGCCGCCGCAGGTCACGGTCCGACAGAGGCTCGCGGCGTCGCACAGGTGGGTCGCGCCACCCATGCACGCCCCCGCCGCGTTCGCCGCGCCGCACCCGAGGCAGCTCCGCGCGACGCGAAGCTCGGTGCCCCCGCAGACGTCGCTGCACGCGCCGGCGCTGGTCGCGCAGGCAGCGCCCGCGCAGGTCGCGAGGCAACACTCGTTGCCCGCTCCGGGTGCACACGTCGCGATCATGCACACACCGGAGTCGATCCCCGAGTCGACCCCTGCGTCGATGCCTGCGTCGATGCCCGAGTCGACCCCTGCGTCGAAGCTGGCATCGACGCCTGCATCCGCCGTGGGGTCGCCCGCGTCGAGCTCGGCTCCACCGTCCTCCCTCGACGCGTCGCCGACGTCGGCGTCCGTCGCACCATCCGACGTCGATCCGTCCGTCGATCCGTCCGTCGAGCCGTCGAACGACCCACCATCCGGCGCTCCGGGGCGATTCGCGCCCGACGCGCAACCCACGAGGAGCACCAGCAGCAGACGCTTCATGGGCAGAGCGTATCCGGTTCACGCCTTTCGTTCGGTGCGCGGACGGGCGGGTCTGTGGGCGCCGAACGCCGTCCAGCGAGCCGTCGTGGGCGATCGGTGGCGAGACGGCTACGGACGGTGGCGACGGGCCTCTCGTCGAGCGACTCGGCGTCGCCGTCGGGGGCCCGAACCCACGAATCTGCTGGTACAGCAGCACGCAAGTGCGTGCCGGGTTTCTGTGGATGATCGGCGCGCAGGTCGTTTGCCGCGCCGACGATGGACAGGCCAAAGCCTATTCGAGGAGGTCGGCGAGCGAGATCCGCGCCCTTGGCCGCTGAAACCCGGTACGCACTTGCGAGCTGTTGTACTAGGGTGCGCTCCGATGAGCGCGAGCGAGCGGAACCTGGCGGGCCGTTGCGGGACGTGCGGGTGGTTCATGGAGCTACGGCGCGACGAGCAAGACGTCGCGTGGGGCGAGTGTCGGCTCGGTTGGCTTCGGCCGCCGCTGAAAGACTCGAACAGTTGCTCCAGCTACAAAGCGATTGGTGCGTCGTTCGACGGCGCGCTCAAACGCAAGAAGGTCGCCGGCGCGCCCCGGAGCTATCAGAAAGACGCGGACGCGCCGGTCGTGAAGAAGGTCGCGATTCCGCAGGAGATCGACATCGACATGGACCAAGAAACGTTCCGTCAGGTGCTGCGCGAGGTCCTCTTCGAAGAGCTGGGGGTCGGCGAGGTCGCGATGGGCGACCGCTGGGCCGGCGGCGAGCTCGTCCTGAAGCCGGGCCGCGACGGCACGCAGGAGAAGAGCGTGCCGCTCGACGTCTTCTTCAAGAAGATCGTGATGTTGCGCGACAAGCTCCGGGTGCTCGAGCAGAAGGTGAACGGGAGCAACCTCGGCGACGACGAGAAGGTGCAGCTCCAGCAGTACATCACCGCCTGCTACGGCACCCTCACGACGTTCAACGTCCTCTTCAAGGAGAAGGACGACTACTTCGTGGGTCAGAAGACCGACCGCTGAGCGCGCGATGCCGCGACGGATCGCATCGCCGCGCGTCTCGCCTTCGGGCTCGTTCTCGAGCGGCTTCGCGATGCTGCGGATCGCGCCTCTCGTGCTCGGTCTCGCGTGCGGAGGGGGTTCCGCCTCCGCGCCTTCCTCCGCGATCGGCGAGAGCCGCCGCGCGCCCGATCCGCGCGCGGTCGAGCTCGCGCTGCGGCGTCCGAGCGGCGAGTGGCTGCACGTCGGGGACCTGCGTGGACGTCCCGTCCTGCTCTTCGTGTTCGCGACCTACGACGGGGTCAGCCAAGCCGCGCTCCAGCCGCTCGCGCGCTTCGTGCGCCACCACCGCGACGTCCACGTGATCGGCATCGCCGCGCAGCCCGACGCCGCGCAGCTCCTCGATCCGTACGAGCGCGCGCTCACGCCGCCCTTCGCGCTCACCTACGATCCGGAGGGCACGGTCGCGACGGGGACCAGCATGCTCGGTGGCCTCGACGCGGTGCCCACGTTCGTGATGCTCGACGCGTCGGGACACGAGGTCGAGCGTCACGTCGGCTTCCCGGGGACACGCACGCTCGATCGTCTGCGCGACCGGGCGCTCGCGCGGGGCGGGGTTCGCGACGACGCACCGCTCCCGCTCCTGGGCGAGGATCCGTGAGGACCGCGCCATCGCGAGCTTCGTCGAACACGGCGCGCACGGCGAAGACGGACGGCGTCGCGCGCCGGAAAACACGGCGCGAGCGGGAACCACGAGCCGTCTACGACGACGCGCTGCGCTCACGACTCGACGAGCTCGTCCGCACCGCCGACGTCGTGACGCGGCGCGCGAACGACCCCGTCGACTTCGTGCACCGCTACGACGATCCGAACGATCGCGAGGTCGTCGCGCTGCTCGCCGCCACCCTCGCGTTCGGCAACGTGGTCGCGGTGCGTCGCTCGATCGCGCGCGTGCTCGAGCACCTCGGTCCCACCCCACACCGCGCGATCGACGACGAGCGCCGCCTCGCGCGCGCGCTGAAGGGGTTCGTCCATCGTGTCTACCGAGGCGCGCACGTGGCGCGGATGCTCGCCTCGGCCGCGCAGGTGAGGGCCGCGCACGGCTCGCTCGGCGATGCGTTCGCGACCTTCCTCGCGCAAGAGGACGCCCACACGCCCGATCGCGAAGCCGCATTTCGCGAAGCTCTCGCTCGCCTCGCCGACGCGCTCCGGGGCCCGGCGCCGCACGAGCGCGGCCTCGAGCACCTCGTCCCCGATCCGCGCCGCGGCAGCGCGTGCAAGCGCCTCGTCCTCTACCTGCGTTGGATGATCCGTCCCGCCGACGGCGTCGATCTCGGGCTCTGGCCCGTCGACCCCGCGCGGCTCGTGATCCCGGTCGACACCCACATCCACCGCATCGCCACGAACCTCGGCCTCACCCGACGTGCGGACGCGAGCTGGAAGACCGCGCACGAGATCACGACGCGCCTGCGCGTACTCGATGCGCGCGATCCCGTGCGCTACGACTTCGCGCTCTGCCACCTCGGGGTCAGCCGCGACTGTCCGTCCCGCCGCGACCCGGTGCGCTGTGAGGGCTGCGTGCTCCGCACGGTGTGCCTGCGCTGGGCGAAGTGAACGCGCGCTCGATACCGGCGACGTGAACGCGCGCTCGATCGCGTGCGCTCACGGCCGCACGAGCACCTCGCCGCGCAACTCGTACACCACGGTCGGCACCCGCGGACCGCGACCTCCGTCGAAGCCCGCGATTGAGGTCGCCGTCGGGGCGGTGTCGCCCGCGATCCGCGCGAGCACCACGTCGCGCGCGGCTTCCGTCGGCGGCAGGCCCTCGCTCGCGCGCCGCACGAGGTTGAAGGTGTCGAACGCGAGCGCGGAGAGGAAGTCGGGCTCGCGGCGGTAGCGCGCGAAGAAGGCGTCGCGGAAGCGGCGCGATTCGCCATCCGCCTCGGGGTGAAACGGCCGAGAGACCCACGCTCCCTGGAGGTAGCGGGAGCTCGTGCGCGCGACCGCCGCGTCGAAGGCCACGCTCGGCAGGAGCACGCGCACCGGTCGCTCGGTTCCGATGCCTCCGGCCGCGAGCGCTGGCGCGGCGAGGGACACCGCGCGTGCGTGATCGGGGATCAGCAGCGCGTCGAACGAGAGCGCGCGCAAGGCCTCGACGCTCTCGCGAAAGCTCGTGGTGCCCGAGACGTAGCTCACCGTGCCGGCCCAGGTGAGCCCCTCCGCTTCGACGACGGCGCGGAACGCCTCCGTCGTCGCGACACCGAACGGGTGGTCGGGGGCCAGCGCCGCGACGGCGCGCGCGCCGTTGGCCTTCGCGTGCCGGACCAGCACGGTGGCTTCTTCGGATGGTGTGAGCGCGGCGCGGAAGACGTGAGGCCCGGCGTCGACGAGGCGCGCGTCCGGCGCGAGCGTGAAGAGCGGCACCCCGAGCTCTTCCGCGCGGCGCGCGGCGACGGTGGCGGCGCGGCTGTCGAACGGGCCCACGATGGCGACGACCTGGTGCAGCGTGACCAAGTCGTCGACCGCGCGCGCCGCGGTCTCGGGGTCCCCTGCGGTGTCGCGAAAGAAGAGCCGTGGCCCGCCGCGTCGCGGACCGTCGGCGGGTTGTCCGGTGGCGAGCATCAGGGCCTGCAGCGCGAGCTGCCCGACCTCGCGGCCCCGTCCGCTCAACGGGAGAATCGCGCCGATGGCGTCGGGATCCACGCGGCCGGTGCGCTCCGCTCGCAGCGCCATCGACTGCAGCTCCTGTTCGAGCGGGATGCGCTCCGCCCGGAGCTGCGCGGCGAGCTCACGAACGCGAGCGAGACGACCGGCGACGAACGCCTCACGCAGCGCGCGTCGCGCGACCACCGGCCACGCCTCGCCGTCGTGAGGCAGGCGCGCGGCGAGCGCGTCCGATTCGTCCGCAGTGAGCTGCTCGGTGTGCGCGAGGAGCTCGCGTCGGGCGTCGTCCCGGTCGGTGTCGTCGAGGCGCTCGCGCAACAACGCGTCGAGCGCTTCGATCGCCCCCGCGCGGTCGCCCGAGCTCGCGCGCGCCGCCGCGAGGGTGCGGAGCAGGAGCTGCGTCTCCTCGGGATCCACGGTGCGGCCGACCAGCGGGCTCAGGCGCTCGAGCGCCTCCGTGAAGCGACCGAGGACCTGCGCGGCCACACCTTCGTGAAGGCGCGCGCGCTCGGCGAGGCGTGGGTCGGGGTGAGCGCCGACCTCGCGAAACAGCACGTGCGCTTCGGCGGCGCGCTCGGTCGCGAGGAGCAGTCGCCCGAGACTCAGCTTCGCGACCGCGGCCAGCGGATCGTCGGCGTGATCGCGGAGGAACGCGCGGTAGAGCGCCTCGCCTTCCGCGAGGGATCCTTCGTTCACCGCGCGGTCGGCGTCGTGCAGCGCGCGCTCGGCCTCCGGATCGTCGGTGGTGACGACGGGCAACGTCACGGTGTCGGTGTCGCGTGGGCAGCCGGAGGCTCCAGACGTGAGCCCGAGCGCGAGCGCGAGGAGGACGGCGAGACGCATCGTGAGGAGGGTAGCGTGCCCGCTCCGGTCCGCAGCCCCTCGAAGGCCCGCACCTCGAAGGCCCGCGAGGGCGAACGGCGACGACGCGAGGACGGTCATGGTGTCGCGCGTGCCATCGCACACGAAATCGGGCAAGTTCGCGGCGAGCCGACCCGCGTCGTCGGGCGGTGACGCGAAAGGCGAGGGTGATGGACCGCAAAGAGGCGATGCGTCGCGCGCGAGAGCGCCGAGAGGCGGTGCTGGTGCGCGCGCGGATGCTCGCACCCGAGGTGCGCGAGCTGACGTTCGCGGTGCGTGAGGGCAGCCCGATCGAGTTCGTCGCGGGGCAGTACGCGAACTTTCACCTCGGTCCGAACGGCGATCTGCAGCGCTCGTATTCCATGGCGGCCGCGCCCTCGTCGGGGGAGCTCACGGTCGCCGTGACGCGAGTGGAGGGCGGACCCGGGTCGATCGCGATGCACGCGATGGAGCTCGGATCGAAGGTGCCGGTCGACGGCCCGTGGGGGCTCTTCACCCTCGAGCGCGTGCCGATGGATGCCCCGTTGCTCTTCGTGGCCACGGGCACCGGCCTCACGCCGATCCGCGCGATGATCGAGGCGGAGCTCGCGACTGCGGCGACGCGCCCCATGCGCTTGGTGTTCGGGTGCCGTCGTGAGGTCGATCGGCTCTACGCCGACGACCTCGACGCGTGGGCCGCGAAGCACGCGCGTTTCTCTTGGACGACGGCGGTGTCGCGACCGGTGGAGGGGACGCCGCCCGCACGGGTGCAGGATCGCCTGCCCGCGGTGCTCGAGGAGCTCTCACGTCACGGCGAGCCGCACGTGCTCGTGTGTGGGCTACGCGCGATGGTCGAGGACGTGCGCGCGCTCCTGAAGGAGGCGTACGCGGTCGGGCGCGAGCGGATCCACACCGAGCGCTTCGATTGACGTTTCCGGAGGTGGCCGCCAGGCCGAGCGACCCGACGTCACGTGAGCGTCGCCGTCAGGCGACCGAACCATCGATTGACGCTTCACGGCTTCGACCTGACGGCGTGGTCTGCTACGGTCCCGCCCGCCATGGCCGACGATCACCACCACGCGCCCGGTCTCCCCGAGATCCACGACGAAGCCGCGGACACGCCGATGTGGCTTCCGATGCTCGGGCTCGCGATCTTCGCGATCGTGGCGCTCTTCCTGATCACACGCGCGGCGATCGAGGACGCGAGCGCCGAGCTCGATGCGACCGCAGAGGAAGCTCCCGCCGAGGCGCCCGCGGAACCTCCTTCGGAAGCGCAGCCCGCGCTCTGAAGCACGCGCTGACGCCGAGCCGAGGGCGTCCTCTCGGATGCTCGGCTCTCGGATGCTCGGCCGCGCGGCCGTCGTCCGGAAGCGTCGACGTCAGGGCGTCACGACCCGATGGAGCACCACGGGATCCATCCCGTGTCGCACCACGACGTCCGCGCCATCGTCCGAGGTGAAGCTCACGCTCTCGTTTTCGGCGCGGTACTGGAACGGAAGCCCCGTCGCGACCGCGTCGGTGGGGCTCACCACGTCGAGCGTGACGTTGCCGATCGACGTGCGTCCCCCCGCGTCGAGCAGACCGGCCGCATCGAGGATCTGCCACGTGCCGCTGTGGCTCCCGCCTCCGTCGAGCACCACGACGACCCCACCGCCGGCGACGTAGGGCCGCAAGAACGGACCGAGCGCGGTGCCGAGCGCCAGCAGCTCCGCATCGCTCGCACCGACCTGCGCATGGACGAGCACGACCTCGAGCTCCCCGAGCGCGGCTACGATGGCGTCCGCGTCCGCGAGTGGCATTCGGTTCCAGACGCGCCCGGAGGCGCTCTCGTCGATCGCGCGGTTCACGGCGTTGCGCGCGACGGTGCGCGCGTCGCCTTCGTAGATGCCGACGTCGATCTCCGCTGCGTTCGCGAGCCATACGGAGTTGCCGACGACGCGACGGATCACGACGCGTGAGACGTCGTAGCTGTGACCGACGAGCACGACGTGCCCCGGACGCGCGTCGATGCACATGCCCGCGCTGCAGAGCCCGGTGGGGCAGCGGCGGCCACAGACCCCGCAGTTGTCGGGGTCGACGTCGAGCAGCACGCAGAGCCCGTCGCAGTAGGTGGTCGGGGGATCACAGATGAGCTCACAGACGGAGGCGACGCACTCTTCTTCGACCGTACAGGCCATCCCGCAGCCACCGCAGTGCCGCGGATCCGAGGTCGGATCGACGCAGCTCGTACCGCAGCAGAGCTGATCGACGGTGCAGGCGCCGCAGAGTCCCGCGTCGACGAGGCCGGAGTCGGGAAGCGCACCGTCGGGAAGCGCACCGTCCGGAAGCGCACCGTCCGGAAGCGCACCGTCGGGAAGCGCACCGTCGGGAAGCGCACCGTCGGGAAGCGCACCGTCGGGAAGCGCAC
>ERZ761607.4252-NODE-4252-length-12857-cov-4.272926_pt1 | contig 12857 bp, 18 predicted proteins | sample MGYA00511164_ERZ761607 | MGnify/ENA primary metagenome ERZ761607 (study PRJEB28899, sample SAMN02445080) | bioreactor sludge metagenome | biome: EBPR sludge | place: Australia: Brisbane, Thorneside Wastewater Treatment Plant | collected 2011-06-22 ...
TGCCCCGTGGGGAGGGTCTGGCGACAGACCCTCGAAAAAGCTGACTCGTCGTGTCGACAGCGCGCTCGGGCCGGGCCACCTCGGGTCGGTCACCGATCGTGCGTCACCCATCGATCCCACGCGACCGATGCCTGCTTCGTCCAAGGAGGGCCCCGTGACCGAGCCGAGTCAGCGAACGTTCGTCTCCATCGACGGTTCCATCGTGGACGGGATGGGCTTCGTCCCCATCACCGACCGCGCGTTCCTCTACGGCGACTCGATCTTCGAGGCGTTCCGGACCTACGGCGGTCGACCGCACGCGCTCGATCGTCACCTCGCACGCCTGCGTCGCTCGGCGGCGTCCCTGCAGATCGTGCTGCCCCTCGACGAGGCGGGCTTCCGAGCCGAGCTCGACGCGCTCCTCGCCGCCGCGAACGCACGCGAAGGGAACGAGCGCCGGGTCCGCCTCATCGTGACGCGTGGCGACGCGCCCGGCCTCGCGGACGACGGTGCGCGACGCGTGATCCTCGCCGCGCCCTTCGCGGGTCACCCTCCCGAGCTCTACGAGCGCGGCGCGACGGTCGTGTGCGTCGCGGGTGGACGCTCGAACGCCTCGACCAAGGCTGGTAGCTACCTCCCCAGCATCCTCGCGACGCGCGAAGCGAAGGCCCGCGGCGCGTACGAGCCCTTGCTGGTCGACGATCGGGGCTACGTGACCGAGGGCGGCACCAGCAACGTGTTCGCGGTGGTCGACGGCGCGTTGCGCACCCCCGACGCCGACATGCTGCCCGGGGTCACGCGCGGTCTGGTGCTGGAGCTCGCGCGTGAGCTCGGGATCGACGTGCGCGAAGGCCCGCTGCCCGCCGAAGAGCTCGCGCGCGCCTCGGAGATCTTCCTCACCAGCTCCACGCGCGAGGTCATGCCGGTGGGTGAGCTCGACGGGAACGCCGTTCCCCTCGGGCCGATCACGAAGCGTCTGGCGATGCGCTATCGCGAGACGGTTCCGTCGCGCCTCTCGTGACCGCGGCTCGGCTCCGTCGCGCTTCTCGTGACCGCGGCTCGGCTCCGTCGCACTTCGAGTGATCGAAGGCACGCGTGGGGGGCATGGGTGTGGCAGCACCGACGGCGACCTGCCTCACTCGGGTGGGCGCCGACCGCGAGCGCTCTCTCGCGTCGGCGTTGACCCCGAACGCGACGTGCCGTACCCCCGCCGCCGATGCTGCTCCTCCGTGGTGGTCTGGTGATCGATCCCGCGTCCGACGTCGAGCGCGTGGCGGACGTGCTCTTCGTGAACGGTCGCGTCACCGAGATCGGCGACGCGCTCGTCGCGCCCGACGCCGAAGTGCGCGACGTGGCGGGGTGCTGGGTCGTCCCGGGCTTGATCGATCTGCGCACGCACCTGCGCGAGCCCGGGCAGGAATACAAAGAAGATCTCGCGAGCGGCCTCGCGGCGGCGGCGGCGGGTGGCTTCACGACCGTGTGCGCGATGCCGGGCACCAAGCCCGTCAACGATCAGCGCGCGGTGACCGAGCTCGTGCTCGCGCGCGCGGAGGCGCTCGGTGGCACCCGCGTGCTCCCGTTCGGGTCGATCACCAAGGGCATGGAAGGTCGCGAGCTCACCGAGATGGCGGAGCTGCGCGACGCGGGCTGTGTCGGCGTGACGGACGACCGCAAGCCCGTGCACGACGCTGGGCTGCTCCGTCGCGCGCTCGAGTACGCACGCACGTTCGGGCTCGTCGTGATGCAGCATTGCGAAGAGCCGACGCTCGGGCGCACCGCGCTCGCGCACGAAGGCGCGATCTCGACGCGCCTCGGGCTGCGGGGGTCGCCGCGCCAAGCCGAGGAAGCCGCCGTCGCGCGCGACCTCGCGGTGGCGGAGCTCACGGGCGCGCCGCTCCACGTCGCGCACGTCTCGAGCCGAGGCGCGGTGGAGCGCCTGCGGGAAGCGAAGCGGCGCGGTGTGCCCGTCACGGCCGACGTCACGCCCCACCACCTCACGTGGACCGACGAAGCGCTGCTCGGCTTCGACACGCTCGCGAAGGTGATCCCGCCGCTGCGCGAGGTCGAGGATCGCGACGCGCTTCGGGCGGGGCTCGTGGACGGAACGATCGACTGCATCGCGACCGATCACGCGCCGCATTCGGATCTCGAGAAGGAGTGCGAGCTCGAAGAGGCGCTGCCGGGCATGATCGGCCTCGAGACCGCCCTCCCCCTCGTGCTGCAGCTCGTGCGCGACGGAGCGCTCCCGCGACGTCGCGCGATCGAGGCGCTCACCACGGGGCCCGCGCGCGTGCTGCGGCGCGACGCGAGCGTGGTGGGTGCGACGGACGTGACGGTGATCGATCCCGAGCACGGGTGGACCGTCACGCGCGCGAGCCTGCGCTCGAAGTCGACCAACACGCTGCTCCGCGGTCGCGAGGTGCGCGGCGCCGCGCGGCTCACGATCGCGCGCGGACGCGTGATCTTCGCGCGCACCTGATCGCAACGCCCAGCTCGGGGTCTGTCGCCTCCGCGCGAAGTGGCTCGAGCACCGTACGAAACGAGCGCGCTCACGCCCGCCGCTCACCGCACGCTCGAGGTCACGCGCGCCGCACGCTCACCGCGCGCTCACCGCACGCTCACCGCACGCTCAAGGTCACGCGCACCCCGTGCTCTGCGTCGACCACCACCTGCCCTGCGAAGAGCTCGCGCTCCGCGCAGTCGAGCACCCGCACGTTTCGCGGCTCGTCCGCGCCACCTTCGATCACGAAGTCGCGCTCCTCGCCCGGCAGCACCACCTCGTCGTGGTCGAGCCGGTCGAGCGCTCGCTCTCCCCTCCCCCCGACGAGCACGCGCGCGATCGTGACGTAGCAGACCGTCTCGTCGCTCTCGTTGCGCAGCCGCAACGTTCCCGGCGCATCCGGATCGACGCGCGCCGTCAGCGTCGAGATGCACGCACCCAACATCGAGCACGAGAGCGCGAGCACGATCGAGCTCGCGCGTGTCGAGAGCTCGCGTCCGCTCACGCGCGCGCGCGATCCATCGCGGCGACGAACCGATCGAAGAGATAGCGCGAGTCGTGCGGGCCCGCCGCCGCTTCGGGGTGGAACTGCACGCTGAACGCGTCGTGCTTCTTCGAGGCGATGCCCATGCAGGTGCCGTCGTTGAGGTGCACGTGCGTGAGCTCGGCGTCGTCGGGGAGCGTGCCGGGATCGACCGCGAAGCCGTGATTCTGGGTGGTGATCTCGATGCGACCCGTCGCGAGATCCTTCACCGGCTGGTTCAAGCCGCGGTGCCCGAACTTCAGCTTGTAGGTCGTCGCGCCGAGCGCGAGCGCGAGGATCTGATGACCGAGGCAGATGCCGAAGAGCGGGCGCTTGCCGAGGAGCGTGCGCGTGGTCTCGATCGCGTAGTGGACGGCGGCCGGGTCGCCGGGTCCGTTCGAGAGGAACACGCCGTCGGGCGCGAGCGCGAGGATCTCGTCCGCCGTCGTCCGCGCGGGCACGACCGTCACGCGGCAGCCGGCGTCGACGAGGCAACGCAAGATGTTGAGCTTCGCGCCGAGGTCGATCGCGACCACGTGGTGCTTCGCGTCGCGCGCGCCGTGGGTCGTCCAGACGCCGTTGCCCTCGCGCCACGTGTGCGGCTCGCGGCAGGTGACCTCGCCGGTCAGGTCGCGGCCCTCCATCGGCGGGGCTTCGCGCGCCATGTGGTGGAGCGTGTCGGGGTCGCTCGTGCCGATCGCGGCCATCTGCGCGCCGTGGTCGCGCACGTGCCGGGTGAGCGCGCGCGTGTCGACGCCCGCGATGCCGACGATGCCCTGGCGCACGAGATACGCGTCGAGGGTCTCGGTCGCGCGCCAACTGCTCGCGAGCGGGGAGAGCTCGTGCACCACGAAGCCCGCGAGATACGGCCGCGTCGCCTCCAGGTCTTCCGCGTTCACGCCGGTGTTGCCCATCTGCGGCGCGGTCATCGTGACGATCTGGCCGCAATACGACGGGTCCGTGAGGACCTCTTGGTAGCCCGTCATGCCAGTCGTGAAGACGGCCTCGCCGACCGTGTCGCCCACCTTGCCGAAAGCGACGCCGGAGAATCGGGTGCCGTCGGCGAGGACCAGGTGTGCTCGTGTCATCGAGGCGGGGAGATGGCGCGCCTGGGCCCGAGGATCAAGGCGAGCGCGCACGTTCGCTGCGCGCGGTGCGTCGTGTGCGTGTGATCCGCGGCCGTCAGTGTCCGAGGTACCGCGGCGCGCGTTTCTCGCGGAAGGCCGCGAGCGCTTCGAGCCGATCCTGGCTCTCCAGCGTCCGCTCGTAGCAGCGCCGCTCGTGCAGAAGGCCCGCGTCGAGCGGGAGATCCGAGGCGGCGTCGATGGCGTCGAGCGCCGCCGCGACCGCGATGGGCGCGGCGTTCTCGAAGGGAGCCGCGAGCTCGAGCGCGACGTCGAGCGCGCTGCGCCCCTCGGCGACGCGGTTGACGATCCCGAGCGCCAGCGCCTCCTGCGCGTCGATGCGCCGCGCGAGGAGGATGAGCTCCTTGGCCTTCGCGGGCCCGACCAGGCGCGTGATGCGCTGCGTTCCACCCGCGCCGGGGATGATCGCGAGCGAGACCTCGGTCAGCCCAATCTGGGTGGTCGACGACATCACGCGCAGATCGCACGCCAGCGCGAGCTCGAGCCCACCCCCGAACGCCACACCGTTCACCGCCGCGATCACCGGCTTGGGCAGCCGATCGATCGCGTCGAAGGCCGCGCGGTAGAGCCCGAGGAAGTCACGCACGTCCTCTTCGGACATGCTCTGGCGCTCCTTGAGGTCGGCTCCGGCGCAGAACGCGCGGTCACCGCGACCTGTGAGCACCACCGCGCGCAGGCTCGTGTCGTGGCGCGCCTCCCGCGCGAGCCGCCCGAGCTCCCGCACCGTGCTGCGGCCGAGCGCGTTCATGCGGTCGGGTCGGTCGAGGGTCCACACCGCGATCGCCCCGCGGCGCTCGACGGTCACTCCGTGCTCTTGGTCGCTCATGAGGTGGGCGTGGTGCCACACGTGGCCGAGCGCCGAAGCGAGGTTTCCCACGGTCTGCGAGCTCGTATGCCGGAGCAGGTTCGTGCGCGGCGCGCGCCGCCGACCGCGAAACCACCACCGCACCGCTCAGGAATGCGCCCAGAGCCTTTGCGACTCGAGACCCTCACAGGCCTGCCGCTCGCGGATGGCGCCCGAAGACGGCGCTCGGGAATCGATTGTTGACATTGCCGATGTACCAATTCACAACGTGCCCCGTGAAGCTCTCGAACAAGGGTCGCTACGGGGTGCGGGCGTTGTTCGACATCGCCTTCCACAACGAGGGCCGGCCCACCCAGATCCGCTCCATCGCGGAGCGTCAGGGCATCCCTCCGCGCTTCCTCGAGCAGATCTTCCAAGACCTCAAGCGCGCGGGCCTCGTGACGTCCAAGCGCGGTCCTCGCGGAGGCTACGCCCTCGCGCTCCCGCCCGCGGACGTGAAGCTCGGCGACGTCGTGCGTGCCCTCGAAGGACCCGTCGTGCTCACCTCCCCCGAGGACGACGACGGCGGCGACGAAGCGAGCCGCGCGGTCACCGAAGAGGCGTTCGCCGACCTCGCGAGCCGGATCGAGCGTTGCCTCGACGAGGTCTCGCTCGAAGATCTCTGCGCGCGCGGCGAGTCCCACGGCGCGCGCCGCAAGCCGCCTCGTCGTTACGTCTACGCGATTTGATCACCCATCGTCTCGTTCGTTTCTGCGTATGAGCAAGCTCCACCGCGTCCTGTTCGTCGGCATGGGTGGCCTCGGCTGCCCCGCGGCGCGTGCGTTGGTGCTCGCGATGGGAAGCGAGCTCGCGCTCACGATCCTCGACGACGACGTGGTGGACGAGACGAACCTCCACCGGCAGGTGCTCTTCGGCGACGAGGACGTCGGGCACGCCAAAGCCGACGCCGCCGCGGCGCGTCTGTCGGAGCTCGGCGCGCGCGAGGTGCACGCGAGACGCGCGCGCTTCGAGCCCTCGACGGCCCGCGCGCAGCTCGACGGCGTCGACCTCGTGATCGAAGGCGCGGACAACTTCGCCACCAAGTTCCTCGTCGCCGACGCGTGCGCGCTCGCGGGGGTGCCGGTCGTGCATGCGGGCGCGGTGGGCTGGAACGGCTGGGCTCTGTCGACCGATCCACGCGCCCTCCCCCACGCGCCGTGTCTGCGCTGCGTGTTCGAGGACGTCCCCGGCGGAGACGTCCCGACCTGCGCGGACGTCGGCGTGCTCGGCGCGGTGGTCGGCGTGCTCGGCGCGCTGCAAGCGAAGCTCGCGCGCGCGCTCCTGAGCGGCGACGACGCATGGATCGGTCGTGTGCTCCACTACCGCGCGCTCGAAGGTCGCCTGCGTGCCGCGAAGGTGCGGCCTCGCGCCGACTGCCCGCTCGAATCGCCCCGCGACCTCGATCTTCGCCCCGAACGCTACGCGCCCTCGTGCGCGGTCGTAGGCTGCTGAAAAGCTCACGTGCGCGCTTCGCGCGACCAGCACTCCGCTAGAGGAACCCCGATGACCAACACGCTCCGCATCCCGCCCGCCCTCCGCAGCCTCACCGCCGGCGAGACCGAGGTCGCCTTCGAAGCCGCCACGGTTCGCGCGCTCCTCGACGCCGCGGAGACCAAACATCCCGGTTTGAAGGCGCGCATCTGCGACGACTCCGGCAAGGTACTCCGCTTCGTGAACCTCTTCGTGAACGACGAGGACATCCGCATGCTCGACGGCCTCGACACCCCGCTGCGCGCCGGCGATTCCGTCAGCATCATCCCGGCCATCGCGGGCGGTCGTTGAGCCTCTCGCCCGCCCAGCGCCGCCGCTTCGTGCGGCACCTCTTGCTGCCCGAGATCGGGCCGCGCGGACAAGCGCGCCTGCTCGAAGCGGGCTTCGAGGTTCGATCCGCGCGCCGGGGCTCGGCGGGCGAGGTCGCGGCGCTCTACCTCGCGCGAGCCGGCCTGAAGGCGGCGCCCGAGGACGTCGGCGCCACCCCGATCGAGCTCGACGAGACGGACGATCCGATCGACGCCGCGCTGGCCGGAGCGTGGGCGGCGGTGGAGCACGTCAAACGCGTGCTCGAGCTCGGCACGAGCGCCCCCCTTCCACCGAACGTCGACGGCTCGACCCCAAAGACCGATCGCCGAAGCGAGTGAGCTCCTCCATCGGATCCAACGGGAAGATCACGCACGATGACTCACCCTCAATTCCCTGATCTTCCTTGGATCGACGCCGATCTCCGGATCGATCCGAGCGTGCTGGCGGACGTCGAGGCCCACGCGCTCGCGGAGTACCCGAGCGAGTGCTGCGGCTTCCTCTTCGGACCCGCCACGGAGCCCGAGCGGCTCGACGAAGCGCGGCGCGAGGTCAACGAGGCCGACAAATACCACCGCCTCGATCCCGAGACCTTCCCGCGCACCTCGCGCACCTACTTCAAGATCCACGAGCTTCGCGCCGCGCGAACGCTCGAAGAAGGCGCGGCCGCGGGCCGACCGCTCAAGGTCATCTACCACTCGCACTGCGACGCGGGCGCGTACTTCTCGGCGGAGGACGCGGCGACCTTCGCCCACGAAGGCCTGCTCACGTGGCCTTGCGCGTTCCTCGTGGTGTCGGTGCAAGACGGCGCGATCGCGGAGCGCCGTCTCTGGGTCCACGTGCCGGGCACGAACGAGTTCCGCGAGCGTCGGCTGATCGCCGAGTGATCGCGAACGACGCGGCGCGCGTACGACCGTCGACGCGAGCTCGTCGACGGAGCGCATTCCTGGCGGAGGCGGCCACGGCTCCGTAGGCTGGTCGCGTGTCGCGTTGGCTCGACGTCGTCCTCGGTCTCGCGCTCGGTGCCGCGCTCGTGCACGGGGGTGCGTTCGCGCTCGACGTGGCCTCGGCGCGCGCGGAGGCGCCCGAGCTCGCGCCGCCGCACCGCTCGCTTCCTCTCCCGCGCACGGCGGACGCACCGCCGATCCACGTGGAGCACGAGGCGCGCAAGGCGACCCCGACGAACGAAGCGCCGACCACGACGCGGTTCGCGGTCAGCTTCCACCACTTGCACACGCACGAGGTCTTGCCCGTCGCGTCCGCGGATCGGCTCCCCGACGACGCGGCGATCGCACGTTTCCTCCGCTGCCGCGCGACCTGGGACGCGCGCACCATGAGCCCCGAGCCCGTCGCGGTCGCGGTGCGGATGGCGACCGCGTACGGCCGCGATCGCATCGACGTGATCAGCGGCTTCCGCTCACCGAAGCTGAACGAGCTCCTCCGCAAGAAGGGTCGCGAGGTCGCGCGCGAGAGCCGCCACATCGCGGGCGAAGCGCTCGACTTCCGCATCCCCGGCGTGTCGGCGGTGGAGCTCGCGGCGTCCGTGACGCGCGACCACGTCGGCGGCGTCGGTACCTACCCCGTGAGCGGCTTCGTGCACGTCGACGTCGGCCCCGCGCGGCGCTGGCGCGGGCGCTGATCGGTTCGGCGCGCCAGCCGATCCGCACAGCAGAGCCGAAGGCGGCGTTCAGCGTTCGCTCGGGCGGGGCGGCGGGAGCTCGCCCGTCTCCTTCCACCGTCGATAGTCCGCGACGATCTGCGCGTGGTCGAAACAGAGCGGCGAGGGGAGCGCGTCGAGCGCGAAGACCTCCGCGCGGCTGGCGTCGTCCCCTCCCGTCGGCTCGCCCGCACACCGACCGACGTACACCACCGAGAGGTTGTGCTGACGCGGATCGCGCGCCGGATCGCTGTACACGCCGAGCAGGCTCACGAGCTCGACCGCGAGCCCCGTCTCCTCCGCGACCTCGCGGATCGCGGCGTCCTCCACACGCTCGCCCTCGTCGACGAACCCCCCGGGGAGCGCCCATCCGCGCGGCTCGTTCGTGCGTTCGATGAGCACGATCCCGCGCGGGTGCTCGACGACGACGTCGACGGTGGGCGTGGGGTTGCGGTACGGGCCTTGGCTCATGCGCCGACGGTACGCGATCGCACGCGTGGTGGGGTGCCCCGAGGAGCGCCCATCCTTTCGTTCGGAGGGCCGCGAGATCGTCACCCCAAAACGAAAATCGGGCGCCGCCGAAGCAGCGCCCGATCGATTCGGGTGAGTTGGAACGAGCTCAGCTCGCGCCGAACTCCTTGAGCACGTCGTCCGCGCCCGAGCGCTGGCTCGCGCGAAGACGCGCCTTCTTGCCCGCGAGGTCGCGGAGGTAGTAGAGGCGGCTGCGGCGGACGTGACCACGCGCCGTGATCTCCACCTTCTCGATGCGCGGCGAGTGCGACGGGAAGATGCGCTCCACGCCGACGCCGTACGACATCTTGCGGACCGTGAAGGTCGAGCGGAGGCCAGCGCGGTGCTGACGGATGACCACGCCCTGGAAGACCTGGACACGCTCCTTGTCCCCTTCGCGGATGCGGAAGTGGACCTTGATCGTGTCGCCGACTCGGAAGGGCGGGAGCTCGCGAAGCTGGGCCTGCTCGAGGGCCGCAATCTGCGGGACCGTGCTGCTCATGGTTGGCCTTTGGAAAAGAAGCCCCTCGGGGAGGCGGAAAAGGGAGCGGGTTGTTAGCACCCACCCTCGGAGCCGTCAACGGCGCCGGAGTGGAAACGGTGATCACCGAAGAGACGGTCGAGGATGATCGCGACCGCGGCGCGCACGCTGAGGTGGTTGTATCCCCCCGGTCGAACCGGCAAAAGCAGCGCATCCGCGCCTTCGAGCACCGCCTCGGTGAGCCCGTGCCCGGTGCCGAAGAGCAGCAGCGTCGGGGCGTCGCTGGAGGCGATCGCGTGGGCCTCGTCCGCGAACGATCGCAGCGTGATCCCGGTCGAGCGCGCCGCGGTCGCGACCACACGCGGTGCTCGGCCGTGGCGATCGCGAAGGGTCGCGACGACCTCCTCGAGCGAGCGCGCGGGCTCCACGATCGAGAGCGCCTCCGCGCGGGGCGGCACGCGCTTGGTGCCGGCGCCGTCTTTGCCCCAATGCGCGAGGATGCGGCCGAGCAGCACGTGCTGCGCCTCGATCGGCGTGATCACGAAGTAGCCCGCGAGGTCGTACGTGCGCGCGCTGCGCGCGATGTCGTGCACGTCGAAGTTCGTGATCGCCGTGGTGACGATCTCGCCCGTCTTGTCGCGCACCGGATGATGCACGAGCGCCACGTAGACCGCGCCCATCACGACTCCGAAGGTTCCGGCGTGTCGTCGACGGATTCGTTCGCCGTCGCGGCCTTCGCCGTGGCTTCGGCAACCTCTGCGGCGGCCTCCGCGTCGAGCTCCGCGATCAGCTTCCGGTCGAGCTTGTCGAGCTCCAGCTTCGCGAACAGATCCGGACGACGCGTGCGCGTACGGCGCAGGCTCTCTTTGCGACGCCAACGGGCGATCGCGGCGTGGTTGCCGCTCAACAGGATCTCGGGCACCGCGCGCCCGCGAAACACCGCCGGTCGCGTGTATTGCGGGTACTCGAGCCGACCCGCCGAGTGCGACTCCTCCACCGCCGAGCCCTCGTTTCCGAGCACGCCCGCCACGAGCCGCGCGGTCGCCTCGACGATCGTGAGCGCCGCGATCTCGCCGCCGAGCAGCACGAAGTCCCCGAGCGAGATCTCTTCGTGGACCTCTTCACGGATCCGTTCGTCGAAACCTTCGTAGCGGCCACACACGAGCGTCAGCGACGGCAAGGACGAGAAGCGTCGCGCGGTCGCCTGATCGAAACGCGAACCTTGCGGCGTGAGCAACACGCGGTGCGTCGGTCCTCCGCGCGCGGCGTCGAGCGCTTCGAGCGCTTCGATCACCGGCCCCGGCATCATCAACATCCCGTCACCCCCGCCGTAGGGCGCGTCGTCGACGCTGCGGTGGCGATCGGTCGCGTAGTCCCGCGGGTTGTGGGCGACGATCTGCACGAGCCCCGACTCGATCGCCTTGCCCAGGAGACCGATCTTCAAGGTCTCGAGAAACTCCGGGAAGAGCGTGACGATCTCGAAGCGCATCGGGCCCAATCGCCGCCCCTCAGCGGACGGGGATGTCGTCCCACGGACCGACGACGACGTGGCCTCGCTCGGGGCTCACCTCGAGCACCCACGGCTCGAGGATCGGCAGCTCGCGCACGCCGTCCGCGCAGCGCACCTCCAGGCACGCGATGCTCGGATACTCGAGCACGCCTTCGATGCGCCCGACCTCTTCGCCGTCGCGCAGCACGGGAAGGCCGACGAGATCGACGAAGTAGAACTCCCCCTCGTCGAGCTCGGGGAACACGGAGCGCGGCACCGCGACCTCGACGCCCCGCAGCGCCTCGGCACCTTCGCGCGTGCCCACGCCTTCGAGGGTCAGCACGACGTGTTTGTTGGGCGCGACGCGGAGCGACTCGATCGCGTGCTCGCGCGGGCCGTCGGGGAGACGCAGGAAGATCGTCTCGACCTCGTCCCACAGAGGCGAATCGAGATTGAAGGCGTGCAGACGAAGCTCCCCGCGGATGCCATGGGGCTTGGTCAACACGCCGACGTTCACCAGATCGTCGGGCACCGGAGGCACGACCGCCTCACTCGAGGATGTCGAGGACGGCGCGCTTGCGACCCCGCGTCGCCATCGTGGCGAGCAGAGTCCGCAGCGCGCGGGCGGTCCGGCCTTCTTTGCCGATCACCTTGCCGAGGTCGCCTTGCGCGACGCTCAGCTCGAAGACGTAGGCGCGGTCCTCTTCGACGACCTTCACCTCGACGGCGTCGGGATCGTCCACCAAGGCCTTCGCGAGGAAGACCACGAGCTCGCGCATCGCCTCCATGGGGCTCACGCGCTCGGCTGGGTCTTCGAGTGGTCGCGAATGACCTTGGCGACCGTCTCGCTGAGCTGGGCGCCGACGCCCTTCCAGTACGCGAGGCGGGCGTAGTCGACCTTGGCCTCGGCGATCGGACGCGAGGGATCGTAGTGACCGATCTCTTCGATGCAGCGGCTGTCGCGCGCCTTTTGATGGTCGGTGACGACCAGGTGGTAGAACGGGCGCTTCTTGGAGCCCGCGCGAGCGAGCCGAACCTTGACCATGATGAATTCCTCGAAAACTTCGGCGAAAACTTCGACGTAACTTCGGTGACGCGACTTCGGCGACTCGACTTCCGCGAGTGGGCCGGGGTCGGGTCGGAAGGCCTCGCGACGGAGGGCTGCGCGTTTTAGCGGTCGACCCCAATGCCGTCAAGGCTGCGAGGTGCCATGACGGGCGACACCTCGCTCCACACCGCCGCTCGCGCACGCGTCGGGCTGGAGGCCGCCGGACGCCGCCGGAGGGGTCGACGCTGGCCAAGGGGCGACGACGGAAGCTATGAGGCCGGGATGCGCACGTTCTCGTGGCTGCTGCTCGTCGCCGCGTGCGGGGGGACCGAGCCGTCTCCACCGGCCGAGCCTCGGCCGGACCTCCGGATCGTCGCGATCACGGATTTACAGGGATATCTGGAGCCTTGCGGCTGCACGAGCCGACCGCTCGGCGGCATCGATCGGTTGGCGCAGCGGTTCACCGCCCTCTCGTCCGAAGCACCGACGCTCTTCGTCGCGGCCGGCGATCTCTGGCTCGCCCCCCAGGCGCACGGCCCGGGCGCCGAGACCCAGGAGCGCTGGCGCGCGGAGACCCTGAGCGAGATCTTGAAGGAGCTCGGGCTCGACGCCTTGGCCCCCGGACCGGCCGATCTCCGCGAAGGCCCCGATCGTTTCTTCGCGCATCGCGATCGCCTCGGCGCCCCGGTGGTGGCCGCAGGGGCGCGGGTCGGCGACGAGGCCCTCCCCGCGATCGCCTCGGTGTCGGTGGGCGACCTGCGGATCGACGTGGTGGGACTGGCCCGGCTCGACGTCGATCCCTTGCCCGCCGCGCGCGAAGCCCTCGCCGCGCGTACCGATCGCCCCGCGCTCACGATCGCGCTCGTGGTGGGCGATCGTCGGCT
>ERZ761607.4254-NODE-4254-length-12852-cov-5.408846_pt1 | contig 12852 bp, 7 predicted proteins | sample MGYA00511164_ERZ761607 | MGnify/ENA primary metagenome ERZ761607 (study PRJEB28899, sample SAMN02445080) | bioreactor sludge metagenome | biome: EBPR sludge | place: Australia: Brisbane, Thorneside Wastewater Treatment Plant | collected 2011-06-22 ...
ACAGTCGTTCCCGGTGGCGTCAAGACTTGTTTCGTGAAACCTGCCAACACCACCAGCGACTTCCTGCTACGGCCCAAAAAGGGCCACCCCAAATCGCACTTCGACGACATAAGAACTTGATTTCTATAAGTTTTTTTGTCGTGTTCAGCAGCGAAGGGGCGAATTATACAGGCTGAAAAATGGGCGTCAAGCCTTGTTTCGCGAAAGTTGACTACAACAGCCCTCACTTCCGGCTGTGGCCCCGAAAAAACCACCCCGAATAGCACTCGACACTCCAACGACGTCGGAACCCGCTCTTTTCGTCCCTCACTACGACACGACACGCGGGGAGGGAGATCATTCTCCATCTGCCAGAAGCCCGCTCGCGCGCAACACCTGCCTCTGCGCCGCTTCCTCGAGGAGCCTCGCCGTTCCCGGCATGGCCACGGTCAGGAAAGAACGGGCGCGGGTAATGCCGGTATACAGCAGTTCGCGGGTCAGGATCGGGCTCAGCGTCTCGGGCAGGAACAGCGCGGCGTGGCTAAATTCCGAGCCCTGCGCCTTGTGCACGGTGAGCGCGTAAGCCGTTTCCACGGCCTGCAGTCGGCTCGGCAGCACCCACTTGATGCCCTGGCCGGCGTCGCCGGCGGGAAAGGCAACGCGCAGAATCCACTCCCGATCGCCCGCACCGGGCAGCGCCAGGGTGATGCCGATGTCGCCGTTCATCAAGCCCAGGCCGTAGTCGTTGCGGGTAATCAGCAGCGGGCGGCCCAGGTAGCAGCCGTCGCTGGCCGGGAGCAGATCGGCCTCGCGCAAGACACGCGCGATGCGCTGATTGAGCCCGGCGACGCCCCAGGGCCCACGCCGCAGCGCACACAACACCTGGAACTGGCCATGTGCACGCAGCACCGCGCGTGCCCAGTCGTCGAAAGCCTGCTGCTTGGCGGTGGCTGCCGGCTGCTGCTGGCGCAGGACTTCGAGGTAGTGGCCATAGCCCCGGCGCGGCGGCAACGACGCCGCCGCGCCAGGCTCGTCGTCGTGCTCGAACGCGCTGGCGGGCACTGCGGTCGCAAGGCCGCCATCAATGACCAAGGCTTTAAAAGCGGCTTCGTCGCCGCCGACAAGCGGCAGCATTGCCAGGTCGGCATGGGCCTGCTGCCAGACCCGGCCGAGCCTGCCTGCGTCACCGGCATTGACCGCTTCGGCCAGTTGCCCGATGCCGCTACCTGCCGCAAAGCGGTGGCTGTGACGCAGCATGACCACCGCCTGATCAAGCGCCGTGCCCGCGGCGTCGAGCAGCTCCGGCGCGACGGGTTCGCCGCTCGCCTGCTCCAGCCAGTCGCGAGTGGCCGGCGTGTAATGGCCGTCACGGGCGCGCTGGCACAGCTCGCCAAGCAGCGCCCCGGCCTCGACCGAGGCCAGTTGGTCCTTGTCGCCGAGCAGAATCAGGCGTGCCGAGGTCGGCAGGGCAGCGAGCACCGCGGCCATCATTTCCAGGTCGACCATCGACGCTTCATCGATCACCAGGACGTCGAGTGCCAGTGGATTGCCGGCATGGTGGCGAAAGCGGCGCGTGTCGGGACGACTACCGAGCAGGCGATGCAGCGTGCGCACCGTCACCGGGATCGCCGCGCGCACCGCTTCTCCGTGCGCCAGGTCGGCCAGCGGCAGGCGGGCAACGGCGTTGGCGATCGACTCGTTGAGCCGCGCGGCGGCCTTGCCCGTCGGCGCTGCGAGGCGGATGCGCAAGGCTCGCGCCGCGTGCCCGCAGGAATGCGCGTTCGCCGCCCGCTCCAGCGCCAGAGCCTGCAGCAGCGCCAGCAGGCTGACCACGGTCGTCGTCTTGCCGGTGCCGGGGCCGCCGGTGATGATACTGAAGCCGCTGCGCGCAGCAAGCGCGCAAGCGATCTTCTGCCAGTCGGTGGCTGCGGAGTCCGAGGACACCGCCGTCGCCGGCGGAAAGAGCGCATCGAGGGTCTGGCGTAGCGCGGCAATCGGCAGCGCTGCCTGCAGACTGCTCGACATCGCCAGGCGGCGCTCGATCGCGCCGCGCACGTCCTGCTCGTATTGCCAGTAGCGGCGCAGATAGAGGCGCGCGCCGATACATACCAGCGGCGTATTACCGGCACCGGATCCGACCAGCCGCGGCTGTGCCAGCGCCTGCTGCCACTGGCCGAGGCTCAGGCCGTCAAAGACTTCGGTCGGCAGCGCTGGCCGCTCGAGCGCGTCGGCCGGGCCGGTGCCTGCCGACGCCCCTTCGGGTGGCAGCGACAAGGCGAAAGCCGGTGCCTTCAGGGTCGCGGCCAGATCGAGGCAGGCGTGCCCCCTCCCGAGCTGATGGCTGGCCAGGGCGGCGGCGAGGATCAGGAAGGGCGGCGCCTCGGGAACTTCACGCCACAGAAATTCGGCAAACGCGGTATCGAGCGGGCGCAGCCATTGCCGCTCTGCCCAACTTGCCAGCAGGGCCTGCATCGGCTCGCGGGCGTCGAAGCGGCCGGCCCCGGTTCCCGCGCTCATTGCAGCGCTCCCGCAATTTCCCTGCCACCGCAGCGTGCAAACAGCGCATCGAGCGCTTCGATCAAGGCGCGTGGCGGCCGCTCGAAGTGCAGCCCCTGGCTGGGCGCGTAAGCCCCGCGCAGGAAGAGGTAGACGGCGCCGCCGACGTGGCGGTCGTAGTCGTAGTCGGGCAAACGCGACTTGAGCAGGCGATGCAAGGCGAGCAGATAGAGCACGTACTGCAAGTCGTAGCGCGCGTGCAGAATCGCGGCACGCATCGCCGCCGCAGTGTAGGCGGCATCGTCGGGGCCCAGCCAGTTCGACTTGTAGTCGGCGACGTAGTAGCGCCCCTGATGTTCGAAAAGCAGGTCCATGAAGCCCTTGAGCATGCCGTTCAACTGCGCCGGCTGCAGTGCCGGACGTGGCGCACCATCGAGCGTGTGCTGGCAGACCAGCGCGTCGATGCGGGTGGTGGCGACGCCGTGCACCGCCAGCCAGAACTCCATCTCGGCCATCGACGCGTCCAGTTCGCACAGGCGGATCGCCGTCGCCGGCGAACCGGGCACGGCGCCCAATTGCATCGGCGTACTCAGGAAGTGCTGCTGCCAGACCGTCAGTTGCTCTATCCAGCGCACCCAGCCGCGTGCCTGGCAGCGACGCGCGATCATGTCGCGCCGCAGCGCCTGATCACCGGCGCCAATGCCGAAGCCCTGCCTGGCCACCGCTTCGAGCAGATCGTGCAGGAAGGTGCCGGCCTCGGCACCGCGTGGGAAATCGTGCAGCGAGCCGACCTCGCTTGCCGCTGCCACCGCGGCCGGCCGCCGCCCGGACAGCGGCACTGGTTCCGCTTCCGGCACGGCATTCTGCGCGGCCAGCGCCCGCAAGGCCTCCTGGAAGACGGCTTCGTTCGGCGTCTCGGCGGCGGGGGCGGGAGCGAGGGCGGCGGCACCACTCCCGCCCTCGGTCTTCAGGGCCGAATAGCTGGCGATCCACCAATGCGCGCCGGCGACACGCTGCGAGCGCCTTGCCGCACCGACCGCCGGAGCCTCGCCGCACGGCGCGAAACGCTCGCTGCCGGCTGCCGGCGCCGCTGCGACGACGATATGCGGACAGCCGTCGCGCCAGGCCTGTAGTGCCTGCGCCAAAGCGCTGCTATCGCCGGCGGCGATCGCCTGCCCGCCGCCGAGCAAATAGGCCAGCGCACTACGTTCCAGAGCCGTGAGCGGCGCCACGCCAACCCAGGTCGCGTAACGGGCGCGGGTGAGCGCGACGTAGAGCTTGCGCAGGTCTTCAGCAAGGCGCTCGCCGTCCGCTTTCTCCACGACACCCGGATCGGCGGCGAGCGAGAGCTGCAGGCGGCCCTCCTCGTCGTGCCACTTCAACGGCAGATCGCTGCCCTTGGCCAGCCGGTAGTTGCACGCAAACGGCAGGAAGACCAGCGGGTATTCGAGCCCTTTCGACTTATGCACGGTCACCACCTGCACCCGATCGGCATCGCTTTCCAGGCGCAGTTGGCGTGCGTCGCCAGCATTGCTCGCCGCGTCCTGCCCTTGCTCGGCCAGATAGCGAATCAGCGCGTGCTCACCGTCGATCAGCGTGCTCGCCTGCTGCAGCAACTCGGCGAGGTGCAGCACATTGGTCAGGATGCGCTCGCCGTTGATCGCGTTGATCGCGTTGCTCTCATGGACCTGCAGGCTGCCGCTGTTCGCGTCGTGGGCAGCGATCGCCCCTCCCTGGCCGTCGTCACCCGCCCTGCCCTGGCCAAGCAGCCGCTCCGGCAGATGAAAATCGTTGAGCAGGCGACGCAGCATCGGAAGCACGCCCTGACGGCGCCAACAGTCGCGGTAAGCGCGAAACTGCAGGACGCGCGCCTCCCAGGCCAGCTCGTCATGGTTCAGGCGATCGAGTTCCTGCCAGCTCAGATCGAGCGTACTGGTCGCCAGCGCGGCACGCAGCAGGCGCGCGTCGTCAGGCTCGGCGCAGGCGGCGAGCCAGTACTGCAACTCCGCAGCCTGCGGACTCTGAAAGACCGAGTCCTTGTCGGACAGATAGACGCTGCGCAGACCACGTTGCGCCAGCGCCGCGCGGATGGCATCGGCCTCCTGGCGATTGTTGACCAGTACCGCCATGTCCGCCGGGCGCAGCCATTTCGCCCCCGCCGGGCCCACAAAGCCGGCCTGCCCCACCTGGCCGAGATTGAGCAAGCGCACCATCTCGCTGGCGCAGGCGGCCCCCATCTGCTCAAGATAAGCGTCCTTGCTCAGAGGCTTGCCGTCTGCGTTCGCTGGCAAGTGCCAGGTGGTAAGCGCCGGCAGCGGCTGGCCGTCGGCCTGCCATGCATCCGCGCGCCCCTTGGCTTCGGCGGCGATGAAAGGCACCGGATTGGCGTCTTCGCGGCGGAACAGGAAAGCACCGCTCCCGGCCGCGCTTGCTTCAGCGACGGCAAAGCAGTGATTGCTCGCGGCAACCATGGCGCCGGTCGAGCGGAAGTTCGTCTTCAGGGTATGCAGCCGGTCGGCACAGGCCCGCCTGGCGGCCAGATAGGTGTGGATGTCGGCACCGCGAAAAGCATAGATCGCCTGCTTGGGGTCGCCGATCAGGATCAGCGCGGTGTCCGGGACGTTATCGGCAATACGATAGACGGCGTCGAAAATCCGGTACTGCACCGGATCGGTATCCTGGAACTCGTCGATCAGCGCCGCCGGGAACTGGCGGCGGATGATCGCCGCGAGGCGGACAGCCTTGGCGCCATGCAAGGCGGCGTCGAGGCGGGTCAACAGGTCGTTGAAACCCATCTGCGCGCGGCGCGCCTGCTCGGAGGCAAAGCGTCCGGCCACCCAGCGCGCGGCGTGGCAGAGCAGTTCCTGGCGCGCATTCGGCAGTGCCGCCAGCTCTGCATCAAGCGCGGCGATGGCCTCGAGTGCGGGATGTGCTGGAGGATCACCGGCCTTCCAGACTTCGGCCAGGCCAAGCGGTGTCAGGCGCCGCTTTGCCGAGTCGGTGAGCCCCGGGCTCACGCTGTCGCGCTCGTCACGCCACCGCGCCAGCTTCTGCAGCCAGTCGTCGTAGTTATTCTTTTTCAACTTGGCGCCATTGAACTGCTTGTTATCGCGCGCCCCGTCGAGCAGCAACTGCAGCTCATCGAGCCAGTGCAGCCAGGGCGCCTTGAGCTCGGCCAGGCGCTGCCGCTTCGCGCCGAGCGCCTTCTCCAAGGCCTCCGCTGGCGGCAGCGCCAATTCGTCGAGCAGATGCACATAGTCGACCAGGTCGCGAATACTGCCCTGCAGAGCTTCCGGGCCCGACCACCATTGCCGCAGCTCGGCCACCGCCTCGGCAGCGAGCGCCACCATGAAGCTGCGCCAGTAGTCGCGCACGACTTCACCGAGCAGCTCGCGCTGGTCGGTCTCCAGGGTCTGGGTGAACAGACTGTCGCTGTCGAAAGCGTGTTCGCGCAGCATGCGGTTGCACCAGCCGTGGATGGTCGACACGGCCGCTTCGTCCATCGCTTCGGCCGCCAGTTGCAGCTTGCGGGCGCAGGCCGGCCATTGCTCCGGCGAATACTCTGCGCGCAGCTCGTGCAATAGATCCTGGCCCGCCGACGGGCTACTGACGCTCCCCGGATCGACACGGAAACAGGCAGCCGCTTCGGCGAGACGATGACGGATACGGTCGCGCAGCTCCTGCGTCGCCGCCTCGGTGAAAGTGACGACGAGAATTTCGCCCGGCGTCAGCGCCCGCCCGAAGGCATCCTCGCCACCGTGGCCGAGTACCAGGCGAACGTAGAGCGCGGCGATGGTGTAAGTCTTGCCGGTACCCGCGCTGGCCTCGATCAGGCGGCTGCCACGCAAGGGAAAGCGCAGCGCGTCCAGTGCTGCAGGCGCGGCGTTCGCAGTAAGGAGGGTGGCGGCCCCTGCCGCGAGCGGGACGCTGCTCATGCCGACGCTCCGGCGGCCTTGCCAGCCTGAGCACCGTTCGCGGTCTCGCCCCTGGCCTTGGCCGGAATCGCTTCGAGCAAGGGCCGCAAGAGACGCTCGGCGAGGGTCTTGAACTCGCCGCTGGCAGTGAGCGCAGCGAAGTCTCGAAAGGCACGCAATAGATAGGCGTCAGTCTGGCGCTCACCGCTCGGCTGCCAGGAGCTGCCTTCGTAGGTCTCGCGGGCCTTGTCGGGCCCCGCCTTCAGGAAGTCGAAAGCCGTCCGCGCGGCCAGCGGCAAGGGTTCGCGCATGCCCCGTTGCCATGCCGCCAGCAGCGCGTTCAGATGCGACTCGGCCTGAGCCGGATCGAGAGCGGGCAATTCGACGTCGCCGACCTTGCTGAGGACCAGCGTCGTCAGCGGCCCGCCGGCGACGTGTAGCGCCAGGTGCCGCACCCAGTGGCGGATCAAACGGTCGCCACGGTAATGGTTGTTGCTGACCAGATCGCTGCTCTCCAGCACCACCCGCCCGCGCTGCCCCGCGCCATCGAGGCGAATGCCGCCCAGCCAGTCGGCCAGCTCCAGCGCCTGCCCGTCGACAAGCGCCTGGAAGCGAATTTCCTCCTCGCCGTCCAACATCTGCGGCCAGCGCGCCAGCGCCGCCTGATAGCGGCTGAAGAGCGCATCCATCGGCGCCAGCAGTTCCTCGGCCAGCGCCTCGCCGAAGCCTCCGGCCGGCAGATCGCCGCGGCGCGCCATGCTCGCCAGCCGCGTCGCGCGCGCGGCGACCAGGTCCTGGCCCTGCTCGACAGCCACCGCCTGCGCCCGGATCAGCTCGTCCTGCAACAGCCAGCGACCCAGGCCGTCGAGATCGAAAGGCTCCTGATCCTCGCTGGCCGGATCGTCGCGCTCGAAGGAAACGTTCAGGCGCTGACGAAAGAAAGCCCGCACCGGCTGCTTGAGGAAGTCGCCGAGATCCTGCAGGCTCAGCGGCTCCTCGCGCAGCAGCGGCGGCAGCAGACCGGCGCTAGCGGACGCAAGCTCGCTGGTGCCGGCTCCGCCAGCGGCATCCGGCCGCCATTCCTGCGCGTAGGTGAACAGCCTTGACGCCTGCGGGTGCGCGGGGAAATAGTCGCTACTGAAAGGCTGCAGCCGGTGCTCGATGGTCAGCGCCGCGAGCAGGGCCTCGCCAGGGCTGGTGCTGGCGCGCGCAGCTTTCCCCTGAGCCGTGCTCTCGGCCAGCATCCAGCCGGCGGCGAGATGATCGCGCAGCTGTCCGACCAGTACCGAAGGCGGTCGCAGGCTGTTGTCCTTGATGCTGCGGCCGACCCACGAGACGTGCAGGGCTTCGCGCGCCGAGAGCAGCGCTTCGAGGAACAGATAACGATCATCCTCGCGCCGCGAACGGTCGCCCGGGCGGTAGTCGTGGACCATCAAGTCGAAATCCATCGGGATGCGGCTGCGCGGGTAGTCGCCATCGTTCATGCCCAGCAGACAGACACGGCGGAAGGGAATGGCGCGCATCGGCATCAGCGTGGCGAAGGTGACCACGCCACCGAAAAAGCGCTGCGACAGGCCGCCCTCGTCGAGCCGGCTCAGCCAATAGTCACCGACCACCGACAAGGGCAGCGCTTCGCCCAGCGCCGCCTCGTCGCAGGCCTCCTGCCAGCGCTCCAGCGCGGTATCGAGTTGCAGCAGCGTGTAGCCGTCGCCACTGTCGCCACTGCTGCCACTGCCACCCTCGTCGGTGGCGAAGAAATCCGCCATCAGCTGACGCAGGCGCAGGCACCAGTCCGCCACCGTCGCCGGCTCGCGCAGTGTCCGCCAGCTCGCATCCAGCGCGTCGAACAATTGCAGCAACGGCCCGAGCAAAGCGGCGTCTATGCCACCGATTTCGTCGTACGGCTCGATCTCCTGCCAGGCCGCCGCGTCGGCACCGACGGCATAGCCAAGCAGCATCCGCCGCAAGCCGAACAGCCAGCTGTTCGCCGCCGCGGCATCCGCCTGCGGCGGCAGATCGAGGCTGGCGCGTTGCTCGGCGTGCAGGCCCCAGCGGATATTTGCGCCGCGTATCCAGCGATGCAATTGCGGCAAGTCGTCTTCAGCGATAGCAAAGCGCTGGCGCAGCGCCGGTACGTCGAGCAGGTCGAGGATATCGCTGACTGCCAGCCTGGACTGTGGCAGATCGAGCAATTTCTCGAGTGCATTCACCAACGGGTCAAAATGGCGCTGCCCCTGGTCGGCAACACTGAACGGCAGGTAACGCGAATCGCTGGCCTCGAGCAGGCCAAACACCGCCTGGATGTGCGGCGCGTAGGTATCGATATCCGGGACCATGACGATGATGTCGCGCGGGCGCAGACTGGCGTCGGCGTTGCAGGCGGCCAGCAACTGATCGTGCAGGATCTCGACCTCGCGCTGCGCACTGTGCGCGATGTGGAAGCGAATCGACGCGTCGCGCCCCGGATCGACCGCCGGCCAGAGCTCGATCGTCTCCTGCAGCGGGCGCAATTCCAGGATATCGTCCTGCAGTTGCTGCAGCAGCGTCTTGCCGCCAAAGGCCTTGAACAGGTCGATGCGTTGCTCGATGGCCAGGAACTGCGACAGCGTATGCGCGCGCGCCCGTTCGTCGTCATGCTCGTCGAGCAGGCCAATGAAATCGCGCCCCTGCTTGCCCCAGGCAGCGAGCAGCGGTTGCGCGTGCAGGTGCAGCAGCTCCTCGGAGATTTCCACCGGCGCCCCCTGCCGCCGCTGCTGACGCGCCTGCACGCGACGCAGCAGCTCGCGATCGGCGACGATGTCGGCCCAGTAATGCTGGCAGGGGTTGTGCACGCACATCAGCACCTGCGTCCACCGCCCGAGCGCCGCCAGCACTTCCAGCGACTGCCGCGGCAGGCTGGAAATGCCGAAGACCATCACCCGCCGCGGCAGACCGGCGGGCGCCTCGCCCGGCGGCCAGTTTTCGGCGCGAGCGAGAAAAGCTTCATGCACTGCTGCGCGGCCGGCGCTCGAGCGCCCTTCCCGACCCTCACCCGGCCCGCCCACGCCGCCCTCTATGGCATCTGCAACGCCATCGTCTACGTCGGCCAGCAGCGCCCGCCACAGCGCCGCCTGCCAGCGCTGCTCGTCCGGGAGCGGTGTCTGCTGCCCGCGCGCGTCGATCAGCACGTCGTCGCCCGCGGCCCACGCCGCCAGCCAGTCGGCGCGGTACACCTGGTACTGGTCGAAGAGGTCGGCCAGGCGTTCGGCGAGCTGGAAACGCTTGCGGCGGTCGCTGTCAGCGGCCAGAAAACCCAGCAGCGGCGCGTATTCGGGAGCACCCATCACCTGTGGCAGCAGGCGCATCAGCCGCCACAGCAGCCGCCCCTTGTCGAACGGCGAATTCTCCGGCACCGCCTGCCGCCCGAGTACCGCGCGATAAACCTGCCACAGAAAACGCGCCGGCAGAGAAATCTCCAGCGCCGCGGCAATCCCGCAACCGCCATGCTCGCCCGGCGCATCGCCGTGCGCATCACTGTTGCCATCGCTGTCCGTCGCATCGGCCGCCAGCGCCAGCTTCAACCACTGCGCGATGCCATTGCTCTGCACCAGGATGATCTCGTTCTCCAGCGGCGCCAACGGATAGCGCTTCATCCATTCGACGAGCAAGTCCCGCAGCATCTCGGGTTGATTGCCATGGACAAGCATCAGGCCAGGGGTCAAAGCAGGCGAGGTCAAAGCAAACTCCGGGAACGGGGTATCAGGGAAGGTCAAGCAAGGCTCGAACGATAACTTGGAACGGCAGCGGAAGCTATGCTGATGGCCACTCTCCAGACAGTGACAAGGTCAGCAGGCCAGCTGCCGCAAGCGTCAGAAAAACCTACGCACGCGTTCGCCACCCGTCTGCCCGCTGCCACACCAGATCTAGACCCCCACTCACCGAGGTCGCGGCCAACACCGGCAACAGGAAGTCGCGAAGCTCGCGCACAACCGTCGGCAGCGGTATCGCGTCGAGGGTGTTCTTGCGAAGGAAAGCCAGCCACTGCTTTTGCTTCTGGACGTCGTCGAGAAATTCGTCACTCAAGCCGACCGGCATGCCTTCTGGCAACCTGGTCTGCCGCCGCAGGAAGGTCTCTGCCACCGCACGGGCCAGTATTTCACCATCGAATTCCGAGCGTTTCGCCAGCACCCAGAGATCGAAGAAGTCCTTCATGCGGCTGTTCAACATTCCGAGCGATACCAGTGCCTCCAGCTTTTCCGCAACAACCGTATAGCGGGAATAAGCGCGCAGTCGCGGTTCCGGCATCTCGGGCAGAATGACCGGATAGCACACCTCATCTGGAGCGGGGATGAGGGCGTCACCGAATCCGACATCAATCTGTAGCGGACAGCGGGCGCTGTCCAGCAAGCCCATCAGCGTGATCCGTACGCCCGCGTAGCTGGCCTCCTTGCGAATCTCGATGGCCCGCACCGAATCCGGCTGGAAGACGATGCCATCTTCGGCCTCAATGCGACAAATGCCTCGGAAAGCCTCTTCCAGGTGCGGGATTTCGGCTGAACCGAAACCAAGAAGGTCGGCGTCATGGGTAGGCCGATGTGGCACCTCGAACCATAGATCGAACAGCAACGCTCCCTTGAGCAGGAATTGGTCGCGCTGAGCGGATATGCTCAGACGGAAGAGGATGCGCTCCAAAGCATACCGGGTAAGTAGCAGACCGAAATCCTGGTTTTCGGCCCGTGCCTTGTTGAGCAAGCGGCCGCGGACTGAGGCGCCGAGGTTCCGTGCGCTCACCCCAAACTCTCCAGGTACGGACGCATCACGTTAGCCACGCGACAAATCTTGGCGTAACGCCAGATCTCGTCGCTACTCATACGTTTTCCTTGCCAAGCTTCACGTAGCGCTTCGAGGGCGACATCAAGACCGATCTTGTTGCGAAACTTGAAACAGTCGGCCACCGTTTTGGCGACGCCAGTGACCCTGACAGTCACGCCATCCACGATGTGTTCCTCAGCACCCTCGGTGAACGCTGCACCAGAAAAACGCACGATGCGCAGCGGCGGGTAATCAAGTTTCGGGGCGATGGACTTGTTCTCGATAGCCAGCCACACCTCGAACGGGGCTTGCGTCGTCAAGCCGTGAAAACGAAGGGCAGAGAGCAGGCAAACGACACCTCTAGGCACCCGGAGTGCCACCTCAGCCAGCGACCCCTGCACCGAGATATCCCGCCCTGGCAGCCCATAGAGCCCGCGTCCGACGCGCTCGAGACCGCCACGACGAACAGCGCGAGTCAGCAATACGCGCGGAATTCCGAGATCTGTCAGATCACATGGGCGGATCAGGCCCCGTGACCGTACGAAATCAAGCAGTCTTTCAGCAAGCTCACTCATCCGGCAAGAGTGTTCCACAACATCGACAATTGTCAATATTTACCGAAACAAAGAAACACCCGCCTTTCCGAAAAAACGCCCCGAGAGCTGGTTGAGGGAGTATGAAAGTCGCCTTCGCGCGAACCACTGCCCCCTGGATTGCTTCGCTGCGCTCGCAATGACCGCTCGCGCCGTAGCCATGCCACCCGTTCGCCCACGCCACGCCGCCGCCCTCCACACCGTCACTGCGAGGAGCGTAGCGACGCGGCAGTCCAGCAAACCGGCCAGCGTACGACCACTTCCCGCGGGATGGCACCTCCATCAATTCATCGACACCATCAGCCGAAGGGCCAAGACAGTATCCGCTGCCCCGCTACACCTCGAATCCCAACAGGCTCCACCAGTCGCTGACCGCGTGCAGCACGCGCACGATCGACACGCCACCGGGGCGCGACTGGTAGAACGCCAGATGACTGTCGAAATCCCTGACCTGCCATTTGCGCATGCCCGCCAGCTCAGGATGCTTGAGCGTTACCGGTGCGCCCATCATGGGCTGCCGCGCCAGGTCGGCGAAGCTGGCTTCGGCGCGGCTCAGAAAACGTTCGGCCACCTCCAGCCCGGCGTTTTCGGCCAGCTAGACGAAGTGCTCCACCAAGTCGTGCCGCGCCGCCGCGCGCTTGGTGACCGGCGGCATCAGCGCGGTTTCTTGCGCGCTTCGACCTTGGCCAAGGCCTCCCTGCGGATCACGCTCCAGTCCGCCGGGGTCAGTTCACTCTCAGCGCCACTCAGCCCTTCCAACAGCTTCGCTTCGAGCTGTTCTTCGGCTTTGCGTTTCTCGTCGGCGCGGATCAGCTCGCGCATATATTCGCTCACGCTGCTCTAGCGGCCTTGCGCGATCTGTCCATCCACGAACTGCTTCAAGGAGTCCGGCAGCGACATATTCATGCTTTGCAGGGCACACCTCCTTATCCCACTCAAAGTGCCACAAGGGGCTGCAGCGAGACGAGGTCGCCGGGGAACTCGAGCGAGAAGGCAGCGGAAGCCTGGCTGAAACTCGGGCGTTGCCCTCGCTTTGCGTATCGTGATGCGTATAGACTATGCGCATGCTCACGAACAGG
>ERZ761607.4255-NODE-4255-length-12852-cov-4.291318_pt1 | contig 12852 bp, 7 predicted proteins | sample MGYA00511164_ERZ761607 | MGnify/ENA primary metagenome ERZ761607 (study PRJEB28899, sample SAMN02445080) | bioreactor sludge metagenome | biome: EBPR sludge | place: Australia: Brisbane, Thorneside Wastewater Treatment Plant | collected 2011-06-22 ...
AAGAGCGCGATCGCGGCGATGGCGGTGGTCGCGACGTCGACCCGCACGCGCGCGACCCAGAAGCCGGCCTCGACGGAGTCGCGCACGAACGACGCGCCCTCGAGCGGCGCGGTGATCGTGAGCGAGGGCTCGACCGTGCCCGCGTCTTCGTCGGGTGGCACGAACGCGTCGGGCGTCGGCGGCGTCGAGGCGTCGGGAGCGCGCACCTCGACGCGACCTTCGACGCGCACGTCGTCACGCGAAGGCGACGCACACGAGCCGGTCAGCAACGTGCCGGTCAGAAACGTGAGCGCGGTCGGGAGCGCCACGAGGAGCGTTCGCATGTCTCGATGCTGCCGAGTCGCCCCGGCAGGAGCAAGGCGCCGTCCGGAGTTCCGTCGCGCATCACGCGTCCAAGCGCGACGTCGCGCCTTCCCGGGCTCCGTGCTCCGAGAACGGAGCGGTCACATGAAGCGTGTGTACGGATCGTCCGGGCCCATCGGGGTGGGCGCGGGCTCCGCTTCCATCGTCGCGCTCGCGGTCGAGCGCGGCGGGCGGCGGCGAATCGTCGGCTCGTCGTCGTCGGGCGGCGGCGGGCGGTGCAGGATCACGAGCTGCGGCTCGCCGGGGATCAGGGTCGAGCTCGCGGTCTCGAAGCCGTCGCGGCGCACCTCGACGCTCATCCGCTCCGACATCGGGAGCTCCCACGTCAGCGGCGTCGAGCCGATGTAGCGGCCCTCGTGGTAGACCTCCGCGCCCGTCGGATCGCTGTCGAGCTCCGCGGTGCCGATCTCGGGGGCCGCGTTCGCTTCGACCACGAGATCCATCGGGTCGACCAGCACGTCGGGCGCGGTCGCGACCGGCGCGTCGTCGGGCCAGACCGCGACGCCGACGATCACACCGACCAACAGTATCGCGAGCCCCGCGAACCACGGCCAGCGCTCGCGCGTCGCCTGCTGAGCGCGCCAGAAGATCCCCGTGTGCGCGCTGCGTCGCGCCTCCGCGTCCGGCAAGCAGCCCTCGAGCGCGCTCCGGAACTGCACCGCGTCCTGCCAGCGCTTGTCCGGCTGCTTCTCGAGCGCGCGCAGGATCACCGCGTCGAGGCTCGGCGGGATGCGGCGGGTGGGCGCGATCTTCGCGAGCGACTGCGGCTTCTCGCGGATGTGCTTGGCCATCACCACGACCGCGTCTTCGTCGCGGAAGGGCGCCACGCCGGCGAGGAGCTGATAGAGCAACACGCCGACGCTGTAGAGGTCGCTGCGCGCGTCGAGCGGCTTCCCTTGGGCCTGCTCGGGCGACATGTAGCGCGGCGTTCCGAACACCGTGCCCGCTTGGGTCTCGAGCTGATCGAAGCGGTTCTCGCCTTCGAAGACCTTCGCGATCCCGAAGTCGAGCACCTTCACGACCGGCTGCGCGTGGCCCTCGACGTTCGCGAGGTAGATGTTGTCGGGCTTGAGGTCGCGATGGACGATGCCCTTCGCGTGCGCCTCGTGGAGCGACGAGAGGATCTGCGCGCCCACGCGGATGACCTCCGCCGGCGAGAGCGCACCTTCGCGTTCGAGGCGTTTGGTGACGAGCTCCCCCTCGAGGAGCTCCATCGCCAGGTAGAGCGTTCCGTCGTAGGTCTGCCCGAAGTCGAACACGCGCACCGTGTTCGGGTGCACGAGCAGGCTCATCGCCTTCGCTTCGCGGTGGAAGCGGGTGATGGTGTCGGGGTCCCAGCTCACCTCTTCTTTGAGGAGCTTCAGCGCCACGTCGCGATCGAGGCCGAGCTGCATCGCGCGATAGACCGCGCCCATGCCTCCACTGCCCACCCGCGCCTGGATGAGAAAGCGGTCGGCGATGGTGTGTCCGATCAGCGGATCGTGCTGGGCGAGCTCGACGGACATGCGGAGGGAGCCCGCAGGCTACCACGTTCGGGGTCCGTGGTGGTCTGCGTGACGCGAGCGTAAGGGAGCGTGAGAGGGCGCAGAGCTTCGCGAAAGAACTGCCGATTCGGGATCGGCTTCGAGGTCGCCGAGCCGACGTTCGAGGACGCCGACCTCACCCGCCCACGGAGGGGCCGGGCGCGCAGAACATCAGCCAGGTCTCGCCGCCACCCGAGCCGAGCTGCGGCCGGCAGACGTTGCCCTCGCCGCACTGCCGGCTGTTGCAGCAGGCCTCGTCGACGGTACTGCTCCCACAACGTCCCGCGATCACGGCGTGCGAGACCCCGGTGAACGCCGCCGCGCCGACATCGAAGTAGCCGCAACGCGTGGCGCCGCAGTCCGAGCTGTCGGCGCAGTAGGCCTCCGCGTTGACGCATTCGGGCGCGCGGGTGACCCCGAAGCCGTCGCCGCGAAGCCGATCGCAGGTGACGTCGACCACCGAGTTCACGAGCACGTCGCGCCCCACGGTGCAGCACTGCTCGTTGCAGTCGTACGAGCTGGAGCACGAAGCGGGCGGCGTGCGGCGGCCGCTCACACATGCGAGCACGGCGCGCGATCCGTCGGGTCCGTCGCGGCGGAAGAGCGAGCAGGTCTGTCCCGCGCCGCAGTGCGCGTCGCTGCGGCAGGGCTGGATGCACGCGCTGTCCTCGCACCACCCCGAGCGACACGCCTCGTTGGCCCCGCACGGTGCACCCGCCGGGCTGCTGCCGAGGGTCGTGCGGCCGGTGGTCCCCTGCGCGAGCGTCGCGGGTAGACACGAGCGCGCGCCGTTGCCCGCGTCCCAGCAGAACTCGTCGCCACCGCAGTCGGCGTCGTTGCAGCACGCCCGCGCGCAGATGCGGTTGGAACCGGGGAGACGCAGCACACCGAGGTCGACGCACACCCCGCTGTCGCATTGGATGTCGGTCGCGCAGGTGGATCCGACGGGGAGACGCGGCTGGCACTCGCCCGTCGCGACGTCACACCACTGCCCCGCGATCGCACACTCGACCGGGTCGCATCCGGCCATCACGCACGTGGGCGGGCTCCGCGTGGTGTCGCAAATTTGTTCGGCCGGGCAGCCGTTCCGAACCGCTCGGCAGTCGTCGGGCACGCAGCCTCGACCGGGCTCGCAGATGGTGTCGGGAGCGACCGCGCTGCAGTCCTCGTCGAGCGGCGTGAGGTCGGTGGGGAACGCGGAGCCGTCGCAGTCGTGGTCGACGAAGTTGCACTGCTCTCGCGCGCCCGGATAGACGGAGTCGTCGTTGTCGTTGCAGTCGACCTTGGTCGGATCGTTCGGCATGCACGGCACGTCCGGATCCGCGCAGTCCTGCGTGCCGCAGACGTTGAAGCCGTCCTCGTCGAAGTCGAAGCCTTCGTCGATCCGCCCGTCGCAGTCTTCGTCGCGACCGTTGCAGAGCTCCGAGATCTCCGAGACCCCTTCGTCGACCCGACCGTCGCAGTCGTCGTCGCGGGAGTTGCAGCTCTCCGGCATCGGCACCGTGCACTCGGCCGGCTCGCAGAACCCGTCGCGGCAGGTCCAGCCGTCCGGACAGGGGTTTCCGAGGGTGGCGTCGCAGCGAACGCGATCGCTCGGCTCGGCGATCACGGAGCAGCCGAGCGAGACCGAGCTCACGAAGAGCCACGCCACGAGCGTCGAACGCATCACCACTGCCCCCGCCACGCGAGCCAACCGGAGTCGCCCGTCACGCCGAACGAGAACGCCGTCTCCACCGATCCGCCCGCTTCGTCGGGCTCGGCGTCACGCTCGTAGGTGCGCGAACGCAGCAGGTAGAGGAGGAGCGCCCCCACACAGGTCGCAGCACCGACTCCGAGGAGCACGTCGGTGGAGAGCCCGAGGCGACGGCTGCGATCGACGAGCGACTCGCGACGCGCCTGATCGTCGGAGACGCGCAACACGAAGTCCTCCGCGTCGCCCTTCGCGCGCAACGCGAGTCCGCCCGTCACGCCGCCCGCCGCCAGAATCGCCGCGCCCGAGCCGAGCGTGATCCAGAACGGGAGATCGACGACGCCTCGCTCACGCACGATCACGCGCGGGGCGAGCTGACGAAGGCTCTGCACCTGACCCTGCTGCGCGGCCTCGCGGAGCGCGAGCCAGTCGCGCGCGCCCTTGAGACGCCGGAGCGAGCTCTCCGCGGTTTCGCGTTCTTCGAGGTCGTCCGGAGAGAGGAGCTGCAGGTACTGCTCGGTGAAGCGGATCGCACGATCGAGCTCGCCCATGAGCTCGTAGACGCGTGCGAGGTTGTAGATGAGGGTCGGCGAGCCCGGATCGAGCTGCAGCGCGGCTTCGAGATCCTGCGCGGCCTCGGTGTAGCGACCGGCCTCGTAGTGCGCGCGCCCGCTCGCGAAGAACTCGAGCGCTTCGGGTGGCGGTTCACGGGTGGGTTGCGCAGCGAGGGGGCACACGAGCCCCAGCGACGTCAGCACGAGCGCCGAAGCAAGGAGCACCCGGAACGGAGGGCGCGGCATCATCGCGAACCGTACTCCAGCTCCTCGGTCCGGGTCACATCGTTTCGACGGGACGTGCCGGACACGGGCGGGCTCGTCGACTCCAGCGCCTCGGCCCGGTCATCTCGATACGACGAGGAGGGTGGACGGGCTACGGAAGGCTTCGCGGCGCGCACTCGCGTCGGAAGAAGAGGGAGGGTGTCAACGCGCCTACGTGGATGCTCAGGAAGCCTTGCGCGCGGCCCAGAGCGCGCGGAGCACCTTCGCCTGCGCGGGGCGACGAAGGGGGCCCTCGTAGAGCGCGAAGAGCTCGTTCATGAGCCGCTCGGCGCGCGGCGAGTCGAGCGGCTCGTCCGCGAGGTGGCGCCAGAGGAGCTTGCTGAGCGCCTGGTGCCGGTTCGCGGAGCGCATCGTCCGCGCGAGCAACGAGAGGCCCTCTTCGTTGCTGGGATCCTCACGCTCCGCGCGTCGCGCGAACGCGGCCGCGAGCCCAGGGCGCTCCAGCTCGTCGAGCGCGATCTGGGCGGCTTCGCGCCAAGCCTGGGCGCGCGCAGCCGAGGTGGTCGCCTCGCGGACGGCCTGCTTCGCGCGCGCGAGCTTCTGTCGCGCCTCCTTCGTCGCGGGGTCGCGCGCGAGGCGCGACTTCACGGCGAGGAAGATCACGAAGAGGACGACGGCGCCCAGGAGGGCCCAACGCATCGTGGGAGACACGCTGCGACGCTAGCAGGTTGCGGGCGCGCGCGTAGTGTTCGGTGCGCCTCCCCGCCATCGCGAGCCGCGCTCGAGCCGTGAGCGTACGAGCCGACGCGTGCTCGACCGGTGAGGCTCGTGCGCCGCGGGTGCTGGCGATCGAGGCTCGCCCTGGTAGCTTGCGCCCGATGCGTCGCGCGGTCCTCGGTGTCTTCTTCTTCGTCCTCGCCTGCGGCACGAACGGCGAGCGCGGTCGCGCCGAGCGTCCGCCCGCCGATCACGGCCCGCGCCCGGATCCGACGACGGACGCGCTCGGTGCCGCGCTGCACGACTGGGGCAAGGAAGCGCTGCCTCGCATGGCGCCCGAGCCGATCGAGATCCGGGGCGAGCTCGGTCAGGGCGAGGTGCAGGAGCACGTCGTCGTGCTGCTCGGCACCCACTGCTACACCTTCCTCGGGCTCGCGGACGAGGGCGTCACCGAGCTCGACCTCTTGCTCGTGAACCCTGCCGGCAGCGTGGTCTTCCAGGACGTCGACGAGGGGCGCCGCGCCAGCCTCGGTCTGAACGAGCAGATCTGCCCCGACGGTGCGGCGCAGTTCGAGGTGCGCGTGCGGGTGTTCTCGGGCGAAGGCAACTACGTCGTGAAGGCGTACGGGTATCAGGTGATCTGAACGCGGCCTCACCAGCGCCGCGGTGTCGTCGTCGTTCGTCCCGTTCGTCCCGTTCGTCCCGTTCGTCCCGTTCGTCCCGTTCGTCCCCCGTTCGTCCCGTTCGTCCCGTTCGTCCCGTTCGTCTCCGTGGACCGCCGCCGCTCTTCGCGCCGTTTCATCAGGGCGCGTCGATCGCGCCCGGAAACATCGCCAGCGGGATGCCTTCGTGGGTGCCCGCGACCACCGCGGCGAAGGACGCAGCGCGCGCGAGCGGCGCGTCGATCGTCGGGTTGGCGCTGGGTGCGCCAATCGCGCCAGGCGACGACGCGTCGTTCACCGCGAGTCCGAGTCCCGCCGTCACGTAGTCCACTAGCGAGCGCGGTCGGCCCGGCACGTACGTGATCTCCGCGTCCATCGGCAGGTCCGCGAGCTCACGCGCGCGATCGAGCGCCGCGAGGAAGCCCCCGAGCCGGTCGACGAGCCGCAGCTCACGCGCGGCGTCGCCGCTGTAGATGCGACCGCGTCCGAGCGCGTCGACCTCCCGCGTCGTGAGCCCACGCCCCTCCGCGACGCGCGCGAGGAAGAGCCGATACCAGCGGCGGATCGCGCGCGAGAGCTCGCGCCGCTCATCCGGCGTGAACGGTCGGTACAGACTCTCCGCGCCCGCGCGGCGTCCGCGACCGACCTGTTCGAGCCCGATGCCGAGGCGCTCCGCGAGCGGCGCGAAGTCGACCTTGCCGTAGAAGATGCCGATGGAGCCCGTCACCGTGGACGGCGCAGCCCAGATCTCGTCCGCCGCGCTCGCGACGTAGTAGCCGCCGCTCGCCGCCACCGCGCCGAGCGACGCGATCACGGGCTTGTGCGCGCGCGCGCGTCGGATCGCACGCCAAATGCGATCCGATGCGAGCGCCGAGCCGCCTGGGCTGTCGACGCGCAGCACGATCGCGGCGACCGACGTGTCGGCCGCGAGCGCGTCGATCGCGGCCACCACGGTGTCGCTCCCGCTCTGGTGGATCTCGACGATCGGGTAGTCGACGTTCGGGCCGTCGACCAGCGCGCCATCGATCACCACCACCCCGATGCGACGCGGCTGCCCGACGAAACGCGCGTCGTCGCTCGGCGCCTGCGTGCGTCGCCGCGCGGTGCCGGTGATCGCCCGCAGGTCCTCACCGAGCAAGACGACGTCGCGGGTGCCCGCGAGCAGCCCGAGCTCCACCGCGTCCTCGGGCGCGTGTGGTCCCTCGTCGATCCAGCGCGCCGCCTCCTCTTCGCTCACGTCGCGATCGCGCGCGAGGTCCGCCACGATGCGTGCGTGCACGTCCGCCACGAGCGCCTCGCGCTGCGCGATCGCCGGCGCTGTCGAGCGTGAACGCGTGTATTGCTCGACCGCGCTCTTGTGCTCGCCGATGCGCACGAAGTCCGCGCGCACGCCGAGCGATCGCAGCGCGTCGCCGAAGAGCATCACGTCGAGCGAAGGCCCATAGAGTCGCACGTAGCCCGCGGGATCGACGAACGCCGCGCGGGCCGCGCCGCACGCGTAGACCTCCGAGCCGGTCGGGGCTTCGAAGTGACAGACCACCGGTCGACCCGCGGCTTGCAGCGCGAGGATCGCTTCGCGCAGCTCTTGGGCGTGCGCGCTCGAGAGGCCGCTCTCGCGGAAGCGCAACAACACGCCACGCACGCGGGGATCGACACGATCGCGATCGAGCCGATGCAGCAGCCCGAGCATGCCGCGCGCCCCACCCTTCACGTCGAGCTCGTCGACCACGCCAGGCGTCGGCAACGCGTCCGGACGAGACGCTTCGCCGATGCGCGCGTGACCGATCCACGCCCCGTCCGAGAGACCGTCACCGAGCGCGACGCCGCCGCCGACCGTCGCGCCGTCCCACGCGAGATCGAGCCCCACGAGCGCGCGCACGTTCGCGTCGCCCCTCAGGTCGTCGCCTTCGATCGCGCCCCAGAGCTGCCCGAGTCGCGGCACCACCACGCGCGCGATCCCACGCGCGCCCACGCGGCCGCGATCGTCGAGCGCCGCGCCGACCTCGAAGAGCAGATCGTCGCGCCCGAAGGGCCGAAGCTGCGCCGCGAGCTCGAAGGTCGCGGCGAGCCCTTCCCCACCGCCCACCAGCCCGGCCGGCGCGAGCAGGTCGTGGCCCACGAAGCCGAGCGCGAAGAAGCTGGTGGGACGCCAGGTGATGCCGAGGTCGAGCGTCGCGCTGCCGCCGAGCGGACCGTCGCTCGCGAGGAAACGCGCCGCGCCGCCGATCGCGAGCCGGCGGTCGCGCGCCCACGCGAGCGCGAGCGAGAAGCGCCCCCGCTCCGCGTCCCCGTTCGTGGGGCGGATCCAGTCGGCGCCCGCCGCGAGCGCGAGCCGCAGCGGCAGCTTCACCACGCCCGCGAGCGAATCGCCCCGCCCTTCGAGCGACGCGTTCCCGTGGGATTCCGCGTGCACGTAGGCGAGCTCCCAACCGCTCGCAAACGCGAGCGCGGCGGGGTTGGTCTCCAGCGCGAGCGCACCGTCCGGCGTCGCGGTCGAGGTCGCAGGGAGCGTCGCGCCGGCGGTGGCGCGCCGAAGCTGCGCCTCGGAGGACGCGTGCGGCACGAGCCACGCGAGGGCGACGCACACGAACGAGAGCGACCGGAACGAGAAACGGGAGCACGAGAAGCGCTTCATGCGTCGACTTCGAGCGAGGGGTGGAAGGTGCGCGCGTTCATGCGTACGGATCGACGAAACACTCGCAAGAGATCGTCCATCGTCGCGTCGTTCAATCGCCCAAGATCGCGTCGAGGTACGCCGGCGCGTCGCGGCAGAAACGCGAGGGCGCGAACCCGGGCTCCTCCGCGCGCTCTCCGAAGGGTCGCGCGCTGCCGCTCTCCATCACGCAGCCGGGCTGATCGCCCGGATCGTGGAAGACCGTGCGCGAGCCGTAGGGATCGGCGAGCCCGAAGCTGTGTCCGAGCTCGTGCGCGGTCGTCTCGCCGATCACCGCCGCGAGCGCGCGCACCGCGCGATCCACCTCCGCCGCGCGCGGCCCCTCGCCGCGCACCTCCGCGAGCGTCGCCGGCTCTTCGCGCACTCCGTCGAAGATCTCGTCGAAGAGTGGATCCGGATCGGGCCCCATGCCGCCGAGCTCCGCCGGTGGATGCTCCGAGAAGCCGAAGAGCGACTCCACGAACACCCCACCGTAGCCGAGCGATCCGTCGGCCTGCGTCTCCGCGTTGGAGCCGCCGATCGCGTCGAAGAGCCGCAGGTTGCCGACGCCTTTGCCGGGAGAGTTGTCGTAGCCGAAGAGCCCGCGCCCGTTCGGATCGGGCCCGCCGATCTCGACCACCGCGTAGCCGGAGGGACCGAAGTCGTCCGGGCGCTCCAGGCGAATCTCCACCCGCACGCCCTCGTAGAGCCGCTCGATGCGTGACTTCACGAGCTCTTCGATCGTGCCCACCGCGGCCGCGAGCCCGAACCGCGCGAGGCTCTCGTAGAAGCCCGGCAAGAAGCGCAGCCACACCACCTGCCGCACGGGCCCGAGGGTGAGCGTCACCGGCGTCGGGTCGCCGATCACCTCGTCGCGGGCACCGCTGCTCGTGACGGGCGTGAGCGTGCCCTCGAACACCCCACGTCGCGCGCCGAAGAGCTCCGACACGAGCACCTCGCCGAGCGGCATCGCGCGAATGGGCCCGGCGAGCGTGCCGCCGTCGACGAACTCGAGCACGAGCTCCGTCTCCGGCACCGTGACGGGCGCGTCGCCCATCGGCGTGAAGGTCCCGCTCGCGCGCACGATCGTCAGGCCGTCGTCGTCGCCGAGGAAGCCCGCGCCGCGCACCCGCACGATCTGCTCGAGGCTCACCGTGCTCGGATCGAGCGCGAAGATCGCGGGCGGCAAGAAGCGCAGCGCGATCGGGCGGGCTTCGCTCTCGGAGCTCGTGCCGTTCGAGAGCCGCGACTCGAGCGTGAGCGTGCCCGTGAGCTCGCCGGGGAGCGCGCCGCCGAGCGCGGTGGTGAGCCGCCAGAACGCGCGCGATCGATCGCCCAGCTCCGCGAGCTCGACCGGCATGCGCACGTCGACCGCGGTGGTGTCCGTCGCCGTCACGAGCTCGCCGACCACGTGCGCGAGCACCTCGCCCTCACCCGGCTCGAGGAATCCGTCGCCTTCGAGCACCACGAGCTCGTTGCGGTGCACGTCGCCGCTCGGCGCCGCGTCGAGCACGATCGGCAGCGTCCGCGCGAGCTCGAGGCGAAACGGGAACGGCTCGCTCGAAAGCGAATCGCCGACGAGCGCGAGCTCCACGTCGTGCGTGCCGTCGCCGAGCGTCGCGACCAGCGACGCGTCGATCGCGAAGCGCAGGTCCGTGCTCTCGTCGTCCGCGAGCGGAAGCTCGATCCCGTCGACCGAGAGCCGCGGCGAGGCGCCGAGCCGATCGACCTCCGTCGCCACCACGCGCAGCAACGTGCCCTGCGTCGACGGCGCGGTCGCGCGCACCTCGAGGATCTCGGGACGCACGCCCGGCGGTGCGTCGTCGCCCCCGCACGCGAGCACGAACGCGAGCGCGATCAGCCCGGCACGCATGCGAGCTGCAGCTCCCCGGCGCGATCTTCGACGATGTCGCACGCGTACCCCGCCCCGAGACGACACACGGTGTCGCTGTCCCAGCAGCTCCGCGCGCAGACCGAGAACGCTTCGCCTTCGCGCTGGATGCAGAAGGTGTCGCTCTCGCAGTCGGCGTTGGTGCGGCAACCGATGCGCGCACAGGTCCCACCCGGCCACGGCACGCAGCCGCGTTGTCCACCGCAGTCCGCGAAGGTCGTGCAGGCCGCGCCGTTCGCGCCGCTGCTCGTGCGCCCACAGTAGCGCCCTTCGGCGAGCCATTTGCACGCCTCGCCGCTGCGGCAGCCGGAGTTCGCGGTGCAGCTCGCGCCACACTCGCTCGGCGTCGCGCTCGGACCCGCGCTCGGGCACACGTGCATCGAGGGGCACGTCGCGCCGCTGCACGCGCGGGGCACGCACGCGCCCGCGTTGCACACGCGATCGAGCGGGCAGTCGAGGCTCGTCGTGCACGTCGTCTCGGCGGTCACCGTCACGTTGCCCACGAAGGGACTCGTGTCCGACGAGATGCCGTAGACCCGCACCGTGTAGCGCCCCGCCGTGGTCACCCGCACGTCGATCGACTCTTCGTCGGTGATGCCGCGGCTGCTGCCGACGAGCGCGCCGGTGGGTCCACGCAGCTCGACGTCGAGGTCTTGCTCCGGCACGCCGATCAGCACCAGCACCTCGACGCGGCTCGGCCCCGCGACGGAGAACGAGAACCAATCCGAATCACCGGGGCAGATCGTCCCTTCGAAGTCGCCGCTGCCGCCCGCGAGCGTGATCGCACGCGCCGCGGTCGCGGAGTCGTTCGGCTCGTTCGCGTCGGGCGCGCAGCACATGCCCGGATCGGGCGTCGTCGTGATGCCGAGCGAATACCCGTTCTCCGCCGTCTCGTAGCCCGTGACGCGCGCGATCGCGGTGCCGGCGCTCGCGAAGCAATGCGACACACGCTCGGTGTTCGTGGTGCCCGCGCTCGTCCCGAGGATCGCTCCCGCACCGTCGAGGAGCTGCAAGTCCAGGTCTCCGCTCGCGTGCGTGAACGAGAGCGTCGCCTCCACGCGGGTGCCTGCGCTCACTGCGACCCGCCAATGATCGGTGTCGCCGCTGCAGATCTGGCCCATCGCGCCGCTGCTCCACGTCGTCGCGCTCGCCACGGTGTCGTTCGGCTCTGCGCCGTCGTTCGTGCACGACGAGCCTGCGCCACAGACCTCGTCGACCGGACCGCAGCCCGCGCGCACCGCGCCTTCCGACGAAGGCGTCGCGCCGCACGAGCCCGCGGAGCAGGTGCCGGTGTCCGAGCACGCCGGCACGCACCGTCCTCCGCTCGCGGTCGTCGCGCAGAGCCCGCTGGTGCACTGACTCGACGCGCTGCACGCCTCGCAGTCCGCGAGCAGATCGCCACCGCCTCCGCCGACCGCCTCGAAGCTCCGCAGCGGCGAGTCGACGCGGTGGTCGCACGCGGTGCCGGTGGGGTCGTCGTTGTCGGTCGCGCTCACGACGAAGAACACCTGCCGCGACGCGCCGTCCTCGAGCGGCAGCGGCGGGATGCGCGCGGCCCATGCGCCCATGCTCGGCATCATCACGAGCTGCTCGAAGGTCGTGACGTCGGGCCGCTCCGGATCGTCGGGCATGCTCGTCGTGTAGAAGAGCAGCGGCGCGTCGCGCAGCCCGACGTCGTCGGTGACCATCGCGCGCACCTCGTAGCCCGCCGCGCCTCCGACCCGGGCGCCTTCGCTCGGGCTCACGATCGTGACGACGGGGTCTTCGCCCGGGCAGCCCGGCTTCGCTTCGCCGCGCAGCACCGCCACGTAGTCGAGGCGCGTCGGCGGATGATCGCCGTCGTCCGCTTCGAGCGGGAGCACCCAACGCTCGGAGGCCGCGACCTGATCCGAGCTCGGACACCACTCGAGCTCTCCGGTCTTGCGATCCGTCTGGATCAGGTCGGCGCCTTCGGGCAGCTCACCCGCCGGACGAATCTCGACGTCGAGCGAGTCGTCGTCGCGCACCTCGATCGCGAGCGTCACGCAGGGGGTGCGCGCGAGGTCGTAGGTGCCGCCCGCGCCCGGCCGGATGAAGATGGGCGCCGCGTCCGCCGACGAACCGACCGTCACGATCAGCGGCTTGCGATCGACCTCGCTGCCGCCGCGCAAGAGGCGAATCTGGAACTCGTGCGTGCCGACGTGGCTCGCGAGCGGGGTCCAACGAAACGTGCCTCCGCCCGCGCCTCCGCTCACCGTCGCGCGCAGACCGGGCAGGCTGGGCCCCTCGAAGTCGAACGAGAGGTCGCCGCCTCCGCCGACCACCGCGAGCGCGACCATCAAGGGCTCGTTCACGCGCGCGTCGACGGGTGTGATGGGCGCGAGCTCGGGCTTGGAGCCACCGCCGCAGGCGACGACGCCGCACGCGAGGAACAGACATCCGGTCAGGACCGACGAAGAAAGGGCGGAACGCACGGAGCGAACGGTATCACCCGGTCCGGGTGAGGAGCCACGCACGCGCGTCACCCCGAGCTCGGATCCATCCCAACCACCAGACTCGCCGCGAACGAACGAGAGGACCCGCTCGGGCTCGTCC
>ERZ761607.4258-NODE-4258-length-12846-cov-5.112345_pt1 | contig 12846 bp, 11 predicted proteins | sample MGYA00511164_ERZ761607 | MGnify/ENA primary metagenome ERZ761607 (study PRJEB28899, sample SAMN02445080) | bioreactor sludge metagenome | biome: EBPR sludge | place: Australia: Brisbane, Thorneside Wastewater Treatment Plant | collected 2011-06-22 ...
GGGCGTGTATGTCGTGGGTGCCTTCGTAGGTGTTGACGGCTTCCAGGTTCATCACGTGGCGAATGACGTGGAACTCGTCGGAGATGCCGTTGCCGCCGTGCATGTCGCGGGCCGTGCGGGCGATGTCCAGCGCCTTGCCGCAGTTGTTGCGCTTGACGATGGAGACCATTTCCGGCGCTGCTTTGCCCTCGTCGAGCAGCCGCCCGACGCGGAGCGACGCCTGCAAACCGAGGCTGATTTCGGTCATCATGTTGGCCAGTTTGAGCTGGATGAGCTGATTGGCGGCTAACGGCCGTCCAAACTGCGTCCGGTCCAGGGTATATTGGCGGGCGGCGTGCCAGCAAAATTCGGCAGCCCCCAAGGCCCCCCAGCTGATGCCGTAACGGGCTTTGTTCAGGCAGCCAAACGGCCCCTTCAGCCCCTGCACATTGGGCAGCAGGTTCTCATCGGGCACGGGTACCTCGTCCATCACAATTTCGCCGGTGATGCTGGCCCGGAGGCTGAATTTGCCTTCCGTTTTGGGGGCGGAAAGTCCCTTCATGCCTTTTTCAAGGATGAAGCCGCGAATGGTGCCGTCTTCGGTGGCATCGTGGCCGTATGCTTTGGCCCAAACCACAAACACGTCGGCGATGGGGGAATTGGTGATCCACATTTTGCTGCCGTGCAGAATCCAGCCATCGCTTGTTTTGGTGGCGCGGGTTTCCATGCTGCCGGGGTCGCTGCCGTGGTTGGGCTCCGTCAGGCCAAAGCAGCCGACGAGTTCGCCGCTGGCCAGTTTGGGCAGGTACTTTTGCCGCTGTTCCTCGGTGCCGTAAGCGTAGATGGGGTACATCACCAGGGAGCTTTGCACGCTCATGGTGCTGCGGTAGCCGCTGTCCACGCGCTCCACCTCGCGGGCGATGAGGCCGTAGCAGACGTGGTTGAGGCCTGCCGCGCCGTATTCCTCGGGAATGGTGACGCCCAGCAAGCCCATCTCGCCCATCTCGTAAAAGATGTCGCGGTCAAACGTTTCGTGCCGGTTGGCCTCTAAAATGCGGGGCATGAGCTTACCCTGGCAGTAGTCGTGGGTCGAGTCCCGAATCATGCGCTCTTCGTCGCTGAGCTGGTCGTTGAGCAGAAAGGGATCGGCCCATTTGAAGGTTGGTTTGGTCATAATTGCCTCCTAGAGATTTAACGCAAAGTCGCAGAGGCGCGGAGAAAATGTGTCGGTCCGGTTCAGTTCCTCTGGATGCCTGCGGTTGATTTGTGATGTAACGCTGAATGGTATCTGTGTTTAGGAGAGCTGACCAAAACTCAACGCGTGAGTTTGGCCAGGGCGCGGTCTATGAAGGTGTTCAGGTTTTGGCGAATGGTGGCGGGGGTAATGTCGCTACGGCCGTATCCCTCAAAATACGCCACAAACCCCACCAGATCAGCCCCCACCAACCGAATCTGGCGCAGCGCGGCACACAAATCCCGATAAGCCAGTTGGCCCTCATCCAACCGCTGCTGCTGGCGATAGTGGCTGGTGAAGATTTCCACCGCCTCTGGGCCAAAAATCCAGGCAATCTCGGAGCGGCTTTGCGCCAGGTCGATGAGCGGATCGCCCAGGCAGGCGTCTTCCCAGTCGATGACGGCCGTTAATTCCCCATCCAGCCACAAGCAATTCCCCGGCCAATAGTCACCGTGCAGCAGCGCTGGCTTGTTGGTCGATGGCGGCAGTTTGGACGCGGCCAGCGTCTGGCGGATGGCCTGTTCTTGGGGAAAGTTAGGGGTGGGTAACGGCCGTTCCCGCCCCAACTCCAAGCAAGTTGCACCCACTTGCGGCAAAAATGACAAGTCGTGTTGGGAAACATCAAGCTGGTGAATCCGCGCAAGTTGCGTGGCCATTTGCTGCAAGTGGCAGCTTGGATCGTGGGGAGTGAAGCTCATTTCCCCTGGCAAATAGTCGAGCACCACTGCTCCAGCGGAACGATCCAGTCCGTACGGCGCGGCCGTTTTTACACCCTGGCCGTGAAGCATGTGCAGCAGGTGATACTCTTTTTCGGCAACGGCCGTTTGTCCATGCGTGCGCACGATGACGGTTTGCGAACGGCCGTCGGCCCATCCCACTTCCACCGCCTGCATCGTGGCCGAAATGCCGCCAGACAGTGACCAGATGCGCCGCACGATGCTGCCCGGCAAGGCCTGCTGCACCAGTCGGGCCACAGTCAGCTCATCCGGCGAGTGGCTCATGCGTGAGGACGGCCGTACAAAAACCAGTATGCCGCCTTGGGGTACGCTGGCTGCCACTCATCTGGCCAGACAAATTCGCCGCCAGACAGGCGGGCGCGCAGTCCCTGGTCTAGCGACGTGGCGGCCCTGGCCAACTTGGGATCGAGGGTGTACGGCCGCTGCTGCAACTGATCGAGCAGGGCGGCGATGATGGCCCGCACTTCCACCTGAGCCGGGTAGCTGGCCACCTCGCCCGCTTTTTTGTCGGCCAGGTCGTGCAGGTATTCGCCCCACTGCCGGATGCGCGCTTCCAGTTCGGTGTGGGCCCGCTTCTCGGTGCGGACGACCCAGTCGGATACGGCCGTGTTAAACGTCTGCACCGCCTCATCCAGCTGTGCCTGCTGCTCGCTGGTGAGCAGGTGGCGCAGCGCCATCAGGCGGTGCTGGCGCAGCCAGTAGCCGCCCAGCGTCAGCTGGGGCATGTCGCTGTAGCCCATCGGCCAGAACAGGCTCTCGCTGCGCAAATAGTCGTCCATTTGTGCGGCCATCGCCTGCAAAATCTCTAAATCATGGGCTAACTTTTCTTCACTGCTTGCCATGTGGTGGCTCCTTTGGCAGCAAACGCTTTTGCTATCTTCTGCCAATTCTCCTTACGATCAGGCAATTCGAAATATAGCGTAGGGGCGGGACGGTGCGGTAGGGTTTGGGGCAACCAGGGAACCTTGTCTCCGCGCCGTCTCGCTTTGCCTGGGTTAACGGCCGTTTGGGGCGAGACAGGCGGGAGGCGAGGCCCTCGTCAGGCCATGATCTTGGCCCACCTGTCCCGCCCCTACCTGAAATTGTGCGTATTTCGAATTGCTGCCTTGCGGTTTCGCAATATATGCACCGACGAAGGCTACGGTATAATAGGCCACTCAGACTAATCAAGCAATGTGGGCAGGCAACAGGCGCTGCCCACCAGGGAATGAGGCAGACCCTATGGCCGCAATAAGACGCGCCGCTATCCTAAAACTGGCTTCGGCCGCTTATGAAATGAAGCTGGACGTGATGAATGGGGCGCTACGGCAGACGGAAGACGGCCGTTGGCATGTCGGCGGCCACGATCTCACCAGCTTTTTAGAACGGCACCAGGGCGAAGATCTGGTCATCGTCCTGGGTTTGTTAGACGATGATCGGCCAGTCGAAACCCGCACCTGCCGCACCTGTGGCCGCGACTATACCGAGATGGAATGCCCCCACTGCCGGGCCAACCGCATTCGCCTGCGCGGCCATGCTTGAGACACAAAAGGATTTTTGACGCCAATGAAACGAACGCTTTTTTACCTGCTCTTGCTTTTCATCTTACCTGCTTCGCTGGTCCAGGCACAAACGGCCGTTACCCTCGAATCACTCAACGTTGAGCTGTGGCCGGACTATGACCGGGAAGCGGTGCTGGTGCTGCTCACCGGCACCCTGCCCGCAGGCACGGCGCTGCCTGTCACCATCACCGTGCCGCTGCCCACCGGGGCCGATTTTAACGTCGCCGCCACCATCGACGACACCAACACGATGAGCGACCAGGGCGTTAACCCCACGGTTGGCCCCAACGCCGTCACGTTTGCCCTCACCGAGCAGCGCTTTCGCGTTGAGTATTACCAGCCGTATACGGCCGTTGACAACCAGCACAGCTTCACCTTCACCTGGCAGTCCAACATGCCGGTTGACGCCCTCACCGTCACCGTCCAGCAGCCCATTGCCGCCACCAATTTTTCCATTGTGCCCACCCCCGCGTCGTCCAGCCCTGGCCAGGACGGTCTGACCTACCACGTGCTGGCCACCCAGCCAGTCCCCACTGGTGAAACGTACAATGTGCAGATTGGCTACACCATGAGCTCTCCGCCGCAGCTCACCAAAAGCTTCCTGGAAAGCGGCGACAGCGATCTGCCTCTTCTGGACGTAGAGCCGGTAGCCGACGCGGGTTTTGATTGGCAGCTGCTTTTGCTGGTGCTGGGCGGCCTGATTTTAGCCGCCACCGGCGTCTGGTACTTTACCAATCTGCGTGCGGCCAAAGCCCGCCCCAGCAAACCGCGCCCCCAACGAACCGGCAAACGGCCGTCTCCCCCCACAACCAAAGCCAGCGCTACCCCCCAAAGCAAGGGCAACTTTTGTCATCAATGTGGCCAGCCGTTGAGCCCAGAAGACAAGTTTTGCCGCAGCTGCGGTACGCCGGTCAAAAGCAGGTAATCTCCCCCAAAGCCCTGACAAAAGTTAGGGCTTTTTCCTCTCTTTTTGCCACCCACAAATCAAACTTCTGCCGGCTGTAAAGACGGCCGTTGCCGCCTATCCTTCTCGCTGTAACCAACCCAAACAAACAGACCATTCACACGTCTCAGCACCGTTTTCGACTGTTCGTCTCCGAAAAGGCGGCAGATTACCGACCACCGAATCTACTATGGAACTTCGCACCAGACATTACTACGACGTGGCTATTTTTTCACTCGACGGCCGTTTGGACGCCGCAGCCACACCAACCTTCCTGGATTGTGTTCGGGAGCAAATTGAGCTGGGACACGGCCGTCTGGTCATCGACCTGAAAAAAGTGGACTTTATGAGCAGCGCCGGAGTGAAAATGCTCATCCAGGCGACCCAGCTCTCGCGGCAGCAGGGCGGTGATCTGCGGCTGGCCAACGCCCGCGGCCGCGTGAAACGTGTGCTCAATCTGGCGGGGGTCAGCAGCATTATCAAGATGTTCCCCAACGTGATTGGTGCCACGGCCAGCTACTTTCCTGGCCCCTTTGCCGAGATGCCGTAAACCAAAGATTTAGCCGCAAACAACACAAATTTTTGCAAATTTCTGGTGTGGTTTGCGTTCATTCACGAAATTTGCGACCTTCGCTTTCTGGCAGTTGGTGACGCCACCACCAGCCTGGCCGGGCCGGGTTTCTTATCATTGGGGACCATCTGCGCTATCATCGTCGCCAGTAAAGTTCCTCAATAACAATTGGAGGTCGCTATGCGTCTGAAACCTGCGAATAAAGTTTTGCTGCTGTTTTTAGGAATGGTGGTGTTGGTGGGGGTGGCAACGGCCGTAGCCCTCACCACCTACCGCGCCACCGCCAACCCCGCCGGAAGTGATCCCCTCTACCTGCCGCTGATCACCAAACCGGGCACGCCGCCGCCCCAAATCGCCGGATGCGACATCTTCCCCGGCGATCATATCTGGAACACCCCCATCGACGACCTGCCCGTGCATCCCAACTCCGCCAACTACATCAACACCATCGGTGCCAACCAGGGGCTGCATGCCGACTTTGGTTCCGGCGTCTGGCCACCCGGCTCCAACAGCCCCATCGGCATCCCCTACATCGACGTGCCCGGCAGCCAGCCACTCGTCCCCGTCACCTTCATCTGGTGGCCAGATGAAAGCGATGACGGCCCCTACCCGATCCCCACCAACGCCCCCATCGAAGGCGGCCCCGATGGCGACGGCGACCGCCACGTCATCGTGCTGGATCGCGGCAGCTGCATGCTGTACGAAATGTACAGTGCCTTCCCGCAGAGCAACGGCAGTTGGGAAGCCGGCAATGGTGCCGTCTACGACCTCAATTCCTACGACCTGCGCCCCGACGGCTGGACCTCGGCCGATGCCGCTGGTCTGCCCATCCTGCCTGGGCTGGTGCGCTACGATGAGGTGGCCTCTGGCGAAATCCGCCACGCCATTCGCTTCACCGCCCCCGATACGCAAGCCAATCACCTCTGGCCCGCTCGCCACGATGCCTCCAGCCTCACCGGGGCCAACTACCCGCCCATGGGCCTGCGCCTCCGCCTCCGCGCCGACTTTGATATCTCCACGTATCCACCGGAAATTCAGGTGATCCTGCAAGCGTTCAAAACCTACGGCCTCATCCTGGCCGACAACGGCTCCGCCTGGTACATCTCCGGCGTGCCGGATGCGCGCTGGGACAACGACATGCTGCACGAAATGGATGACATCACCGGGGCTGACTTTGAAGTGGTAGATGTTTCGTCGCTGATGATTAACCCCAATTCGGGTCAGGCAGTCCAACCGTAAAACCGATTCCGAATACCCTAAACGGCCGAACAACCGTCAGCAAGCAACAAAAAAGGGCAGCGCCTCTCAAACAAGAAGCGCTGCCCTCGGCTTAAGACTTTATTGCCTTACGGCGAACTACTCACCAATCAGGTAAGCCAGAAGGTCAACCATGTCTTGGGGATTGTTGGACATACGGAAAGCCAGGTCTTGAACCATGGCGCTCGGCGGGCCAATACAAGGACCAGTGGCACAGTCGGGAGCAATATAATCATTCGGGTGCAAAATGGAATTGTACACATATTGCACTGCGGTCTGCCCTTCAACGCGGGTAGCGCCGACTTCCTCAATATCACCCAGCCAGGGACCAATTTGGTTGGAGCCAGCCTCTTCTACATTGCCATGACAGCTGTTGCAGGCAAAGCTGGTGTATACGGCTGCACCATTTTCAGGATCACCAGGGGCAGCCACAAAATCTTCTGTTTCCATTACAAAGAAATCGTCCACAGATTCGGGCCAGTTAAAGCTAATAGGCTCGGCGGCACACAGCTCTTCGTTGGCAAAATTCAAAACAAAGGCGGCCACATTTTTAACCTGATCATCGCGCATGGGGCCACCATACCGTTCCGACCAGGCAATCATGGCTGTGCCCGAACGCCCCGCCGCAACAGTCCGTTCAATGAACTGCTGCTTGGTACCTTCAAAGAGGGTTTGTTCTAAGCGGGCTGGGGTATCGCCACAAACCAGGAAGTAATTGTTTAAGGGCAAACCCTGACAGGCGATAGAATTTCCCAGCGAATCGTAGCATTCCTGCGCCGTTCCATCGACACCGTGACAGGTGGCGCAGTTATCAAAAAACAACTTGGCCCCAGTTTCTACCGTACGCCCTTCACGAGCGGCCGTAAAGTGCTCTAGTCGTTCAGGCTCACGCAAGGCGGCATAGCCCAAGATAATCATGGTCAGCATAAATGCGATCGTTCCAATCACAACTTTTACTTGCATATCTATATCCTCAAATTGCTCTTTCGAAGGCAGAGGCTTCTCTGCCAAATCACGTAACAACGGCCTGTTTCTCTAACCGAAAGCCGAGAAACAGGCCATCTTTACCAGGCTTAGCAATCCTTGTTTAAGAAGCGGCACTCCTCTTCATAGAAGGAACCCTCATGGCGGAAGGCATAAATGGAGTCGCCAGACTGCACCAGGAACTCACCAGGATTGTTGGGGTCCGGCACTTCGAAGATGAGCGTCAACCTCACCATGTTGGCCTGTTCTTGGGTAATGCGCAGCGCAGCAAAGGGATCGGCCATCGCGTTATCACCAAAATCATTGCCATAACGGCCGCCTTCCAACTCACGGCACTTATCCCAAACGCCGTCACGCGGCATGTCTGGGTTGCCATTCAAAACACAGCTGTGGTTCTGCATGGCCGCCTCAAACTCTTCCAGGGCGCGGGTCAGGTAAGGATTGTCCGGAATTTCTTCGCCAGGCAAGTAAATGCCTGTTTCCAGATATTCATACGGAACGCCCAACAAAACGTTGGCCCCTTCCTGCGGCATGATTTCCTGCGCCACTTCCAGCTCCGGTGAGCTTTCCACCCGGAACTCCGGCGAACCCATCCAGTTAGAAACCAGCATAGCCGCAAAGAAGAGGCTGGCTACCGTTAAACCTACACGGCGGTCAGCATAACGACGGCTTTTGCCTACTTCCACATAAGGCATTACCACAAACATGACAATCAGCAGCGGGATAAAACCAATCACAATGGTTTTGTCGGCCAGCTTTAGCCAACCCTGCGACCAGGAGAGATACCACGGGGCCACCACGTGCAGCGGCGTCACAATCGGGTCGGCGTGATGCTCCAGTGGGGCATCCCAGAACCAGAGCGAACCGGCCGTCAGGAAAAGCGTTGTCAGCGCAGTCCACATCAGCTCGCTGGTCAAAATATCAGGCGTGAAATAAGTACGTTCGTCTTTGGGAACACGTTTGGCCGTATCTTCACCAATTTCTTCACGGCCGGGCGGCAAGGAGATACCGTACAGCACCACCTTGTAGTAATGCACAAAGAAGAAGATGGCTGTCAGCAGCGGCAGCAGCAAAACGTGGAACAAATACCAACGCAGCAAACCACCGGCACCCAATGACGGCGCACCCTGCAAAATGAGAAGAATATTGGCATTCAGTTCAGGGGGTGCGGGCGCTGCTTCAGCGCCAGAAAGGAAAACGGTGAGCGCCCAGTAAGCAAGCTGATCCCAGGGGAGCAAATAACCGGAAAAGCTCAGCAGGGCGGTGAAAGTGAGCAAGATAACGCCGGTGGCCCACGTAAACTGGCGTGGTTTCTTGTAGCTCCCCGTTATAAACGTTCTGAGCATGTGCAAAGCCACCACCAGGACCATCACTTCCGCGCCCAAACGGTGCATGTTACGCATCAGCTGCCCCAACGGTACGTTGCCCAGAATGTTCCACATGTTGTCGTAGGCCACCAGCGGGCTGGGGGTGTAGAACACCATCAAAATGATACCAGTGATGGTTTCCCAGACAAACATGAAGGTGGAGAGCCAGCCTAACCGGAAGGTGGGGTAAATATGGGTGACCTCAGTGTGATAAAAGCTGGGCCGAATATGGAACCAGAAGCTATCGGCATGAGGGCGTAAACGAGGATTGGGGCGACGCGGCTCGTCTCCACGGAGGGCACTGCGGATATCGCTGATGTTCATACCAGCGGTAAGCCGTTCAACCACCTCATCAGCTTTGGTGATGACGGCTTGTTTGACCCCCATTTCGCTAACTTGTTCAAAAAAGGTAGCCATACTCTAACTCCTTATTCCTCTTTCTCAATTATGGGCATTCGTTTGCAAAACTGCACAACAGCGGCTGAGACAGACCCATTTTACGGTCACCAGTGTCTACGCTGATGAAAGCTGCATTGTCCGGTTTGGGAACTGGCGCATAAAAATCGTTCACCAGTTCGGACTCTGTACCGGGGATGGGGTTTTTATCGGCGTCCAGGAACTGCATGCGGAAGCGGTCTAGCGCGCGGGGAGCAGGTGATTCGATACGACGGCCGTCTAACCGGTATTTTGAGCCATGGCACGGACATTCAAATCGGTTGTTCGCCTCTGTCCAGGTGTAAATACAGCCCAAATGCGTACAGACTTTGTATATAGCCGCCACCCCAACAATCTCTTCCGTCTCATCCTCGGCCTTCTTCATCAAATCGTTGGGCTGGATGGTGTCTAAATTTACCAACCAGAAACGACCAGAAGGCACATTGGTCGGCTGAGCATTTACGGCGGGGAGTTCATTCACCGAAATAACAAATAAACCGCCAAATTCGCCCTCACGAAAACGAGGCAACAAAAACCAAATTAACAAACCGGAAAATTGAGCAGCATACAGGGCGATGGATGCTCCCCAAATATAATAAAGAAATTCACGTCTTGAGATGCCGCCGCTTTTCGCTTCGGCACTTACGGCTGCATTTGCCATGAGGCTATTCTCCTGTAATAACTATGCTTGTGAACTTGATTATTCAGCGAAATTCATACGCAGTGACCAATTTTACCTGAACTGCAAAAAGCACAACTGTGCTTTTTATCACAATCGCGATTATAGCAAAAGACAGATGGATAACAAGGGGGGAAATGGGCGCTGAGGGACTCGAACCCCCGACCCCTTCGGTGTAAACGAAGTGCTCTAACCAACTGAGCTAAGCGCCCTTACGAATCAGAGAAGAACCAAATTATAGCGGCTGTTGCCTAACACGCAACTGCTGCTAAATGCGCGGCAGCACAATGCTTTGCTGCTTCTGATATTTCCCCTTGCGATCCGCATAAGAAGTCTCGCAGATTTCATCTGATTGAAAAAACAACACCTGGGCAATGCCCTCATGGGCGTACACACGGGCAGGCAGCGGTGTGGTGTTGGAAATTTCCAGCGTGACATATCCCTCCCACTCTGGCTCAAACGGAGTAACGTTTACGATGAGGCCACAGCGAGCATAGGTGGATTTGCCCAGGCAAACCGTCAATACATCCCGCGGAATGCGGAAGTATTCCACCGTTTGCGCCAGGACAAATGAGTTGGGCGGAATGACACACACATCCCCTGTAAAATCAACAAAAGATTTGGGATCAAAATGTTTGGGATCCACAACGGCCGAATGTACATTCGTAAAAATCTTAAACTCGTTGGTGACCCGAATGTCGTACCCATAAGACGACAGCCCGTAAGAAATCACGCCCTCGCGTACCTGCCCATCGACAAAAGGCTCAATCATCTTATGTTCCAGCGCCATGCGGCGAATCCAACTGTCTGCTTTAATGGCCATTGTTTTTCCTTTACTTGAGTATTGACAAAAACTGTAACTTTACATAACTTCTGGCGCACTCATCCCCATCAGGTCGAGCACCTGGGCAAAGAGCTGTTTGGCCGCCCGGTAAAAGCGCAGCCGGGCATGGCGCAGCGGTTCAGGCACGTCGTCGTTGAGGACGCGGCAATTTTCATAGGCGGGGTGGAAGGCGGCGGCGAGCTCGTAGGCGTAGAAGGCAATGTGGTGCGGCTCGGTGCTGAGCACCATCAATTCGATCACTTCGGGCAGTTCCAGCGCTTTGCGCAGGAAGGCCAGCTCACTTTCATGGGTCAGCAGGCTGAGATCAGCCCAGGCATCGGCGTCGGGGGCACCGCCCGCTTCGGCCCACTTGCGGAAGATGCCCGCACAGCGCACGTGGGCGTTTTGGATGTAGTAGACCGGATTTTTGTCGGACTTTTCCAGGGCCAGGTTGAGATCAAAGTCGATGGGGCTGTTGCCCGAGCGGGAGATCATGAAGTAGCGAATGGGATCGGGGCCAACCACGTCAACCACATCATCGAGCGAGACAAAGGTGCCTGCCCGGGTGCTCATCTTCATTTCCTGGCCATCTTTGATAATGCTGATGATCTGGTGCAGCACGGTGCGCACAAAATCGGTGGGGTAACCCAGCGCCTGCACGCCCATGAGTACCTGCGGTGCGGTGGCGTGGTGGTCAGGCCCAAAAAAGTCGACGACCAGATCGAAGCCGCGCTGGGCTTTGTCCCAGTGGTAGGCGATATCGGGCATGCGGTAGGTGGGTTCGCCGCTCTGTTTCACCAAAACGCGGTCTTTGTCGTCCCCAAACTCGGTGGTTTTGAACCACTGCGCCCCATCTTGCTCGTAGACGTATCCTTTTTCTTGCAGCGTTTCCAGCGCTTCCCAAACCCGGCCGGTTTCGTAGAGGCTTTGCTCGTTGTAATACACATCAAAAACGATATTGATGCGGCGCAGGGTTTCTTTTTGGCTGCGGGAGATCTGGTCTTTGGCGTAGCTGCCGAAATATTCCGCTGGTTCAGCCTGCAAGGCAGCGCCGTGGGCCTCAACCAGCTGCCGGGCGAGGTCGGTGATGTAGTCGCCTTTGTAATGGTCGGGGCCAAGCTCTGCATCTTGCCCGAGGAGCTGGAGGTAGCGAATTTTAGTGGATTCACCCAGCAGGGTAATCTGGCGGCCTGCGTCGTTGTAGTAATATTCCAAAACGACGTTGTACCCGGCCAGGCGCATGGCGCGGGCCAGGGTGTCGCCCATCACGCCGCCCCGGGTACGGCCGATATGAATTGGCCCGGTGGGATTGGCGCTGACACACTCGATCTGCACCTTTTTGCCGTCGCCCAGGTGGAGACGGCCGTAACCACCCCCTTCCGCCAACACATTGGCCACCACCTGCTGCAACCGGGCTTCTGTCAGCCGGATGTTGATGAAACCAGGCGGGGCCACAGCCACCGCAGCGATGTAGTCGGCCGCGGGCAAATGATCGACAATGGTCTGGGCAATTTTAAGCGGGGCCATGCGGGCCTCGCGGGCCAGCTTCAACGCCGTGGGCGAGGCATAGTCGCCAAATGAGGCTTCACGCGGCCGTTCGATGACCACTTCGGGCAAAGCAAAAGAGGGCAGTGCCCCGGCCGCCTGAGCCGCCTGAATAGCTTCTTGCAAAACGGCCGCTAACTGATGATGAATGCTCATAAAATTCCACTCTTCCTGGCGAAGCTTTTGGCTTCAAAATTCGGCGGATTTTACATGCCCAACAGAGGGTTCGCAACCTGAGCTGGGAAAAGGCCTTAATTGGTTTGGTCAGCTTGCTCAGGCAGGCTATCGCAGATAACGTTTAGATTCATGGTTGAAGGAGATTTCTGGATGAAGCGTCTGATTCTGATTTTTTTGATTCCTCTGTTTTTGCTGGCCTGTGGCGCGACCGAGGACACCGGCGGTGAGCTGGTCAGCTACACCAGCCCCAACTACCCCATCACCTTGATGATTCCCGAGCAGTGGGCCGTGAGCGACAATGAAGATTCGATCACGATTGCCTCGACCGAAGCGCTGCTGTTGGCTAACACGGTGGTGGACGGGGCACGCCTCAACATCACCGTAGCGCCAGGCGCGTTTATGGGCAATACCAACATTAGCGAGGCGATTGATATGGCCGTCCGCAGCTTCCAGGAACAGGAAGGCGCAGAAGTGATCCAGGAGCTGGAATCAAAATCCATCAACAACCAAACGGCGATGGAAATTGTGCTGCGCGGCCCGGACACGGAAGGCAATGAGGTGATTTTGCGCTACC